>ERZ777003.701-NODE-701-length-62254-cov-7.604222_pt1 | contig 62254 bp, 61 predicted proteins | sample MGYA00374956_ERZ777003 | MGnify/ENA primary metagenome ERZ777003 (study PRJEB29302, sample SAMN06268252) | bioreactor metagenome | isolation source: Joint BioEnergy Institute, California, USA | place: USA:Joint BioEnergy Institute, California, USA | collected...
TGCCATTGGCGTTAATTTTAGTGAGAAATCCATCTCTAGTACCGATTTTTGTTTTTTCATCGGTACTACTCCAATCAGCTGCGAAATCAACACTACTGTCCACAAACGAACCGCCAATATATAGACTGTCAGTATTATCCAAGACGGCCACTGGTGTCACATTAGCATTACCCGTATCGATTACTTTTGTCCAGCCGTAACTGTCATCATTGTTAACCTTTGTGATAAAAACAGTGCCTACGTTACAGTTTTTTTCATCGGTACTACTCCAATCAGCTGCGAAGTCAACGGCGTCTTCACAGGCTCCCAACACATAACTATCGCCAGCATCTGTTGCAACTATCGCACTGCTACGATCACTACCGGTATCACCAATACGGTATACGTTTGCGAACGTACCATCGTTATTTATTTTTACGACAAAAATATCATCTTGGCCGACGCTCGTTTTTTCAAAGTCTGTTGTGCCAAAATCAGCATCAAACACCACCGTACCGGTAAATGACCCAACTAGCAGCAGATTATCCGAACCATCTACAGCTACATCTGCAATGGTATCGGCAGTCGCATCCCCGAACTGTTTCGTCCATGCGTAACTACCATCAGCATTAATTTTCGTCAAAAATCCGTCGCTTGAACCTGCACTTGTTTTCTCATCAGTGCCGTTCCAATCAGCTGCGAAATTTACCGTGCCTTCGAAAATACCAGTCACATATACCGCACCAGTACTATCAGTAGCAACTCTGTACTTATGCGAAGCGCTCGTTGCTACTGGTATACGCTTCGTCCATGCGTAACTACCATTGGCATTCGTTTTAGTCACAAACACATCACTGCTTGCCTCACTGCTGGTTTTATTATCAGTGCCGTTCCAATCAGCTGCGAAATTTACCGTGCCACTGAACACACCAACGGTATACACGTTATTATTTGGGTCAGTTGCAACATGAGTTGCCCTATCTACGCCCGAACCGCCCATGATTTTTGTGCCACCATATCCAGGAGGACTCGCTCCAACAAACCCAAACGCAAAGAACAGCAGTATACCAAGCGCACCAGGTAATGCAGCATGTCGTATATGTCTTAATCCTTTTGGAATGATAATCGGTACTTTGCGCTGTGTTTTTTTAGAAATTGGTACAGTAAACTTCAAATTACCGTTATTTGCCGCACGATTTGCAGCCAGCTGGCGAAGTGTCCGTTCTGGTAAAGCACGCTTCACTGCATAAAGCGCTTTTTGGTCAGCTTTTTTGTATCCACGCGATACCTTAACCGCTGCTTTTGCTGCTTTTGTATGCGCAACTTTTACATGCCTAACTACACGCTTTTTCGTAGAATGTATAACTTTTTTTCGACGAGGCAATTGCTTTGATTCTGTACCAGGTACTAGAGGTGCTGTTTTTGGTTGCGATTTCAAAGCGTCTTTAATAGAAGTATTCTTCGTATGTTTAGATAACGACGAAGCGTCATCTTTGCCTGTTCGCTCTGCCGGCATCGGTTCGTTCTTACCCTCTTACAATGTCCCCGTCACTAACTCTTATAATGATAATGGTTTAAAGAATAAAACTCAACAAAAAAGCCCTATGTTCATAGGGCATAAGACTTTTTTGATGGTGGGTGATGAGGGACTCGAACCCCCGACCCTCTCGGTGTAAACGAGATGCTCTAGCCAACTGAGCTAATCACCCTTAAAACTCCGGTAAGTATAGCATATAGCTCCAATTAGCACAACTAACTATCTACTTATTTGCCTATTTACAAATTAAGCAGCCACATGAAATCTCAATCCGGATCCTACACCAACGAATCCTATAGCACGCAAAACATCTTCTGGCAGTTCAGTTTCGTGTGGGTGAAGCTCACCAGCAGCAACCCCACACGCTTCTAAAGCAACCTGAGCTAAACGACCCACTAACTTTGGTCGTTCAATTGCCATCCCCTTTGCCTCAAGGTGATGGATATGTGCAACAGTACCTGTTGTCTTCTCTACTTCTAAATGACCCCAATCTCGGTTTGAACGAAATGGATCAGCATTAAGCAACACAAAGTGACGCATATCATCGCTGGAGGCAGGAGCTTCACCTATTATGGCAATTGGTTCTTTTAGTTTTGGTGTAATATCTTGTTCTACTATCGCTAATGTTTGTGTTACCTGCACATCTTGCAGCTCCGAACTCATACTCATGCTACCCTCTTTTTTAAAAATATTTATATTAGATTTTTACTAACACCTACTTCCACTATATGCCTATGCTTATATCATTTCAACCGGTTTTATACTTTTTAACAACAAAAAAATAAGATATAAAAATCACATAGTCAAATTTTTATTAATTTTTTCTTAAATAAAAAAGTTTTCACACTACAGTGAAAACTTTGATTTTGCTTATATAATGGTGCGGACGAGAAGACTTGAACTTCCACGGGATTGCTCCCACTAGCCCCTCAAGCTAGCGCGTCTACCGATTCCGCCACGTCCGCTTGATAACCACGTTATTTTAACGTTTATCGGCGCTTTTTTCAAGTTTGCGGGTTTTTACCACCCCTTCAATTAAACCAGTTATTGCCACAATACACCAGACTGTATTTAACAATACGAGCGCATAGGCCTCTACATAAAACGAATATGCACCTAAAATCATTGCGCCCACCAAATTAGTAGCCCGGTACTTTACTGACGTACCTGACCACCTGCCACGAGAAGCATTAAAAAATGCAAACAATACTAAAACCGCACCAACATAACTCAAGAGCTCCATATCCTATAGTCGTGGCAAATGATCATACAGATGATCCATAGAATAATTTGTGCGCAGCAGTGGTTTAGTATCAGCCACAGTGACACCTATTTTCACTCCCGGATTGAGCGTACCGTATGGATCAAAAATTTTCTTTACTTTTTCAAAGAGTTGATAAATCTCAGCACCATAGAGTTTCTCAAGATACGGCCCGCGCAAACGACCATCATTATGATCAGCACTTGTACTACCGCCCATTGAGATTACAAGGTCATAGTAAGCATCGATAAGCTTCATTGCCATCTGCCTGTCTCCTACTTGACTAAGATCAAGAAACGGCTGCAAGTGTAGATTTGCATCACCGGCATGCCCCCATACTGCAACAGGCAAACGATACTTCTTAAACAGCGCATAAATGGCTTCGATATACTCATGGAATTTTTCTGGCGGCACAATACCATCATCAATAATCGGCAATGCTCGCCTTGTCCCATGACTATGAGCAACAATTGCGCCAGAAGCATGACGAATCTTCCACAATTGCTCCTGTTTGAGTGGATCCAATTCAACATCCATATCAGCGCCATATTTGTCTAAAATCTTCAGTGCCTTTTTCGTCAACTTCTTCTGCTGACGCTCGCCTTCATCAAATTCAATAAGCAGCGTAATTTTAGGGAACGGTTTATCAATAATTCCCTTAAGTAAGTTTTGATTAATAGCATGCACCATTGACAACATATTGTCGTCAACCATTTCTATAGCACTTGGTAAGTCAGGCAATTTACGTAAATCTTCTACAGCCAGTGCTGCCTGTTGAATGTCGTTGAAATAAGCCACAATCAGTGTTGTGCTTGGGTGATATTCCTCAGTTCGCAAGGCAGCCTGCGTCACAATACCAAGCGTTCCTTGAGAACCTACAAACAATGGCGTAAGGTCGAATGACCCATCTTTCAGCTTTACATCAGCCAGTGCATATCCTGCAGCATTTTTAGTAGTCTGCAACCGTATGCGATCTAATAATTCTTGATTTTCCTCTATTAAAGCATCTAGTGCGCGATAAATTTCGCCTTCAAATGTTGACAAGCCAAGCTTCTTGCCAAGCTCCCGCTTGCTAAGACGTCTCGTTTCAATTACTTCACCGTTAGCTAGTACTACCCGCAGACTATTCACATAATCTATAGTGGTGCCGTATTTTAAGCTTTTTTCACCGCCAGCATTATTGGCTATAGCGCCACCGATTGTCGAATATTCCATCGATGCGGGATATGGGGGCAAAAATCGATCATGGGTCAACAGCGTCTGCTGAAGTTTTCCATAATTGATACCCGGCTCTACTACTACAACGCCCGATTTGCCGTCAAACTCAATAATACGGTTGAGATGCGCAGGAAATACCAGCATAATACCGCTACCCAACGCTGCTCCAGATTGGTCGGTACCTGAACCACGTGCAGTAACAGGAATTACCCGACCCCGTTCAGCCAACTGCCATGTAAAACGGGCTACTTTACGCACATCACTTTCTACACGCGGATACACAATGACACTTGGCGTTACAGTAAAAATACTGCCGTCAGTTGAAAAATATTTCCGTGCATCAGCGCTGGTCATAACTTCGCCTTGCACGTGCTCCTGCAGATAATGTGCAACCTTACTCATTAATCCCCATACCCCTCTTCAAGCTTTGTCTATAGCAATGATAGCACATTACGAAATATTTATGCTTATGGTTTTTTTTCAAGCTCAAATTTCAAGTAAGTGTGGTGCGCGAGAGAGGACTTGAACCTCCACGAGATTGCTCTCACTAGCGCCTGAAGCTAGCGCGTCTACCAATTCCGCCACTCGCGCATATAAATGACAGAGGTAATTGTAAACGATGCACACCTACTAATCAACGGTGGTTTTCACGAGACGTATCATCCACTCCTCAACATTCGCAAAACGATCACTTGCCGCTACCACACTATGGGCATGCAATCCATATACCTGATCTCTGGTAATATACAGCACCCTTGGCTGATACAAACCAAGTGCCGGCGCGTCATCTCGCCATGTCGCAAGGAATGGTTTATATTTGGCAACACGCAGCGCGGGATCTACACGTGTTCGAGCAGATTCCAAAGCATTATCTACAGTACTGGATTTATATTCAGAAAAATTCAATCGCCCACTAGATAAGACATCAGCCTGGCTGCTGTGCCAATACACAAACACATCTGGATCATTTCCAATAGAGATACCTCGAAGTAGTGCCTCGTAACTATGCTCAGACAAGGTTACTTGAAACTCTGATGAATCTTGCAGTTCAACCTTTACATTAGCACCGATTTTTCGCCATTGCTGCTGCAATGCCCGCGTTACTCGAGCAGACTCTTGTCCACTCTCAGCATATAAAGTAAACTCGAGTTTCTGTCCATCTTTTTCACGAATGCCGCCTGGTTTCGGTGCTATCCAGCCAGCATCTTCCAGTTGCTGTCTAGCTGCAGCAGGATCATATGGCAGTTGTGTGATTGTTTTGTCATAACCTAACTGGCCTCTAAGCAGCGGCGCATCCACAATTCGCGCCGAATAACCCAACTGATTGCGAATAGCCTTCGTATCAGCACTTCTAACTAAAGCTTGACGCACTACTTTATCGCTCAACACGCCGCTGGTTGTTTTGAAGAACGTCATCATTGCAGCAGTCTGAGGAAAGTCATGTATATACATTTTCTCTGAAACATTTTCTGGAACCGCACCTAACCCTACCATGGCATTTAGTTCATGCTTGTCATAACGAGCAATCATACGTCCTTCGCTGCGAAATGTCCGTATAACAAACGTGTCGAGCTTTGGGCGTCCTTTGTGATAATGCTCATTTGCCTGCAACGTAATACGCTCCTCACGAGTTTCATCACTGCCAGATACCGTAAGATTTTGCCAGCTAAAAGGACCAGATCCAACCGGATCATTGGTATTAAACGATGCAGAACGCATATCAGCCATCGGTATCTTATCTAATTTATGTTTCGGAATAATCCCGGTAGTAAGCGAATGCGGGAACGAAGCAAGCGGATTGGATAAAGTAAATACAATTGTGTTGTCGCCCTTTGCAGCAACTTCAACACCTTGCCAGCTGGTATAGAGCGGCGACCCTGCATCGGCATTTTGAATCACCCTATAAGTAAACACTACATCTTGTGCTGTCAGCGGCTTACCGTCACTCCATTTTAAATTAGGACGCAGTATTACGGTATAGATACGTCCTGTTTCATCCAGCTTCCAATCCTGCGCCAAATCACCGGTTAGATAGTTTTTATCGTCGTATTTTAATAACCCACTAAAGAGTAGTTTTGCTACCGAACGATCAACCGTGCTTGTAGCGTAAATCGGATTCGCATTTGTAAACGCACCGACAATTCCTTCGGTATATACACCACCAGGTGCCGGCCGCAGCTCCTGGTAGTAGCCACTGAGCGAAGAAAGCTGCAGCACGCTACATATAATCATTACCAATACTAGGCCAATCCACCCTGTCACAAAACGACGTACCGACACTAGACGATCTAATCGGCGAAAAAAATATTGATCTGTCTGCTCGCCTGCCACCGCCATTTGCTTGCGGCGTATACGCATATTGCGCCTAAACCGAAGTCTGCGTGCACGACTAACCATATATCTTTAAGCCACGATGCCGAGTATTAAAGATCCGGCAAATACCATAGCTGTTATGATCGCAATCTGAAAAATAGTTTTATCAGTACCACGACGTGTTGTGTTAACTTCTGCACCACCACCAAGCCCAGCACCTAACGAAGCACCTCGTGTCTGAATCAAAATCAGCAACACTATAAATACTGCTGTACCGATAGTAATATAATTCCAAATACTCATAACCTCTCTTGCTCTCTAACGGTCCTCTAAAATTGCTGTTACCAAATAGTTTACCAGCCCAATAACCACCCCCGCAAGCATTGCCGACCAAATACTTGATACGTGCAGTGGACTATAAATAGCACTCGCTAACATTACCATAAGGCCATTAATAACAATCATAAATAAACCTAAAGTAAACAAAATTGCTGGTAATGAAAGAATTACTACGATCGGCTTGATAACCGCGTTGATGATCGCCAAAAGCAGCCCCCCAATGATAATCACACCAATACGGCCATCATATGTAATTCGCTCATCTCCTAACAGTCCAGCTGCAATCCACAGCCCTAAGCCACAAACAAGCCAACGGACCAAAAATCTATACAGTAAATTTGGCGCATAACTATTAGCCATAATCGCCATTAATTGTAGGCTAGACGAGTTCAGACGGCAAGCTGCTTGACAAAATTTCTACACCATTTGATGTAATTAACACATCATCTTCTATCCGCACACCTATTTGTTCTTCCGGGATATAAATTCCTGGCTCCACAGTTATTACCATATTAGGTGCTAACGGTTGCTTGCGATCATCGACATCATGTACGTCCAAGCCTATATGATGTGATGTTGCATGCGGATAAAATTTCCTGATTTCACTTGACTCAACTGTTTTTATAAGGCAAAGTTCGCGTAGCTTTTCGCCCATAAAAGATTCGACTTGCTGTTCATATTCAGTCAGCATAATTCCGGGCTTTAAAAGCTCAAATGCATATTGCTGTACTTCAAGCACCGATTTATATACTTGCAATTGCCGATCTGTTAGCTCGCCAAGCGCAACAGTTCTAGAAATATCAGCAGCATAGCCACAATACTCTGCACCTATGTCAAACAACAGTAGTTCGTTCGGCGAAAGCTTACCCTTATTACCCGTATTATGCAGTACACATGCTCGCTTACCGCTCGCAATGATAGGGTCAAACGCATGATTTGAACCCTGTTTTAGAAACACATGTGTCAAATCCGCTTCTACTTCATATTCATACGTATATTTCTTCAGTACTGTTGTCTCTGTTACCCGCCGTAAACCTTCAGCTGTAATAGCAATTGCGCGCTTGATCGCCTCTATCTCTTGATCCTGCTTTATCATGCGCAGCTTTGTAAAATATGGACGCGCATCAACAAACTCCAGCGAGCTATTCTCCTGCTTCAATAGATCCGCCAACACCTTGCGCGCAGGATTGGTATACATGCCATATACCTCGATAAACTGCGGAGGCGGCACAATGATTGCCACTTGTTTTACCTGCCGTAATCGAGCACCCAGCTGCTTCCAGCCATCATCAAATTCTTTGATATCTGTAATACCTGACTGTCGCGAGAAAGCCGCTTTATCAACTTGCCCATCAAATATGTTTTGGTAGTCGCTTCGTTTCGGCAAAATCAAATATTCTTTATTATCATCTAAAACAAGCACTAGATCGGGCTCATTAATACCTGTTGCATACCAAAAGTTCGCATCTTGTTTAAAAGGGTATGTAGTATCAGCACTCTTTTGTAGCTGCCCATTTGCCGTAATGACAATCGGCAATACACCTATCAATTCTTTTAGTTTTTCTCGATTGCGAGTAAAAAAATTCGCAGTAAACAAAGTTTCCATTACTAAAATCAGTATAACAAAATAAATTATATAAATTATGTATAAGCACCGAACCGTGCAATAGGCTCTTGGTCTAACTTAGAAATGGCAATAATTTCATCTTTGGAAGTATCAATCACCTCTGCCATTTTCATATGACTCGTTAGCTCAATATATGGCTTTGCAAAATGCTCAGACACCATATCTGTGTAATCACCGTCAAGATGACGCAAAAAACACTCAATATCTTGGATCGCATACGTTTTAGCCTGATCATAATCTATATTCCCATCTTTTGTTTTAAAAGTAGTTGCGCTCTCTAAATCAACATACCGCGGTTGATCTGTGTTACCATACGCTATGTTTTTAGGTTGCGCATCACGATGTACTATACCATTACCATGCAGCCGCGCTAGCCAAACTGCAGCTACACCAAATGCATGAGCCAATTCTCCTTTTGTTGGAGTATGTTCTTTATCCCAAAAGACCCGATCAAGTGTCAAAACACTATGCTCGTACCTTGTTATCAAGCCTATTTTTGGCGATTTTCCATTATCTTCAGGATGTCTAATGAATCCAAGTGGAGTAAAAGATGCAGGAGAAGGCAATCCTGAAAGATCTGCAGCGTTTACAAAGCGCATGGCAGCAAACTCACGTGCAGCTAATGTTGGACTAGTATACTTCACTGCTACAAGCTCAGCTTTTTGACCATGTGTTTGATCTTCTAACACTAGCTGCGCAAAACGGACATTGGTACGACTTTCCTGACGTGCCTTGCCAAAATCGTCATGCAGGGCTACTAATACTGCTTTCAACCCGTTGCTTGCAATATCAATAGCCGAGAATTCATTCTGAACTAGGTAAAGCTCACCATGCTGCAAACTACCCAGTTTAGACTTTAGCCGTGATGCTTCAAAACTCACTGTATACTTTGCGGGGTCGGTATACCGCGGGTTCATAGAACTTACAGTAGTAACAGGCTGCAGCTCTTCACCAGAAATCTTTACATCGTACACAGCATGACGCATATACTTATATTATACCATAAAACTTTAATTATATCAATTTGTTTTTTTCACTTTCTTGTTTTTTCTTAAAAGGGCGAAGGTATTGCTTGAGAATAGTAGCTTTTTTCTCACCAACGACTTTTTCAAGCTCCCAATCTCGAGCCTGTATAACACCTCGCACACTGCCAAAGGTTCTTAGAAGCTTCTTGCGTGTTGCCGGACCAATAGTTGGTATATCGTCGAGTACACTTGCTGTTTGGCGGTTAGTTTTCAGCACTGAGTGATATGACACTGCAAAGCGATGGGACTCATCGCGAATCCGTTGCAATAATTTTATGAGGTTTGTGCTGTGAGGTACATTTATTAATATAAAGTCTTCACTCTCACTCATAAACCCACCTAGTTTATGGAGTACGTCCTTATTAAGTACCACGTTTGAGCGACCTTTGGCAATTACTATTTGCTCTTCACGCTTTGCAAGACCAATAAATGGGATTTTGTCGCAATTTGCTTCATCACGCGCCCGGATCGCTGCATCAAGTTGACCTTTGCCGCCATCAATAAGTACTAAATCAGGCTTGCCCCACGCTTTTATATTTTTCTCACTCAGACGCCGTTTGAGTGTCTCGTGCATATTATAAAAATCATCATTTTGATTTTTCTTAGTTTTGAATTTTCTATACTCGCTTTTGTTGCTCACACCATTTGTAAACACTACCATACTCGCCACCACATCACTACCTTGCATATGCGAGATATCATACCCTTCAATTCGCCTTGGAAAATCCGATAGACTCAATAAATCTACTAGTTCATTTAACGCATGATCTTTGCTGATATCCAGAAACTCTTTGTCACTAAATATTACTTGTTTATTGAGATTTTGCAGTGCAAATAGCTGGTTGCGAAGCTTTGCTGCAAGCTCAAAATTCGATTCTTTCGCAGCTTTTTTCATGTCCCGTTCAATTTCTTTCAAAACACTTGTCCGCTTGCCTTCAATAACTGCCATCAGTTTCCGCAAATTTGCACGATATTCCTCAAGACTTGTTTTACCTTCTTCCAAACCTGGATCAAGCTTCAGATGATAATACAAGGAAGCGCGTTTTTGTCCTGGAACTCGCTTGGTAGCATATGGAAAAATTTTGCGAAGCGCCCGCAACGCCTGACGCACACTTGTAGCACTTAAATATGGCCCAAAATATTTCGCTCCGTCATCTACCGGTCTGCGAGTAGTACTTACTGTAGGGTAATCACTATCATAATCAATACGAATATATGTCATTGATTTGTCATCACGCAGCAAAATGTTGTACTGCGGCATATAACGGCGAATCATCTCGGCCTCTAAAAACAAAGCCTCGATTTCGCTGTCTACCACCATCCAGTCAACATCAGCAATTTCTGCAACCAATGCTTCAGTTTTTGGATCACGTCCACGAGACTTCTGGAAATACTGCCGTACACGATTTTTTAAGACTGCCGCCTTACCAACATAGATAATCTTGCCTGATGCGTTCTTATGAAAATATACTCCTGGAGCAGCAGGCAATTCTTTTAACTTTTCTTTAAGCTTCTCGGTCACTCTTTTATTATACCGCCTGAAGTAAGGCATGGAGCTTCATGGTAGTATTGTAATTGCGAATTGTCATCTGCTTATAGCAGTGCATATTTGCTAATTTACCAGTTTTCGACCTATTAAAAGCCTTAAACTCCACTGCTTGATACAGCGCACCTTCGCCTTTTTCTAAAATTTCAATATCTGGCTTTAGCTCACCAATTTCTGCGATTATGTCGCGAATATTATACGGCGGAATTAAAAACAGCGTATTGTACTTCCACTCAGGATTACTGCCCCATCCTTTAGGCATTTGCTTTACTATCGTTGCCATATCATCCTTAGAAAGTACTACTGCTTTTATCTCAAGATTACATGTCTGCTTAATAGTATCGGTAATTGTTTTTGCTAGTTTTTCTTTGTCAGTTTCACCAGACGAGAAAATCACATTTCCACTATTTATATAAGTAGAAACATTTGCAAATCCAGCAGACTCAACTGCGGTTTTTAGATCTGACATTTTTATAAGGCTCTTGCCGCCTACATTCACTCCACGAAGTAATGCTACGTATCTCACACCGCGACAGCAACCTTTCGGCATTCTTCCGTATGATAAAGATTGTCCGGGTTTTGTTTACATTTTTCACACACTAATACCAACCGATTGCATGACACATTCGCACAGTTTTCATAGTTGCTTGTCTTGGCTTTACAATGCGTACACTTGCCGATATCTTTAGCTTTATCAGAAAACTTTTGAACCATACGGTTATCGAAAATATACAGGCTACCTTCCCACAATCCTTCATCGCCATATTTTTCACCATACTTCACGATACCACCATCGATTTGATACACCTCTTTAAAGCCACGCTTTTTCATTAATGCGCTTAAAATCTCGCAGCGAATTCCACCAGTGCAATAAGTAACGACTGGCTTATCTTTTAAGTCATCATACTTATCGCTTTCAATCTCTTTTAGGAAGTCACGTGTTGTGCGGGTATCAGGTACAACGGCATTTTTAAATTTGCCGATCGCCGCTTCATACGCATTGCGACCATCGAAGAATACAACTTCGTCGCCACGTTCTTCTACGAGCTTATGGACCTCCTCGGGTTTTAAGTGCCTACCTCCACCAACAACCCCATTTTCGTTCACTTCAATCTCATCAGGCACATCAAAGGCAACCAGCTCTGGGCGCACTTTGACACTTAAACGCGGAAAGTCATTGCCGGTACCATCACTCCATTTATACACAATACCTTTAAAAATCACTGAGCGATTCATCTCGCGTTTGTATTCACGCAAGTCCTCAATATCACCGCCCAATGTGCCATTAATACCGTGCTTACTAACAATAATTCTGCCCTTTAAATTCAAGCGCCTGCACAGCTCTTTTTGCCAGCGCATAGTCATTTCCGGATCAGCAACCGGTACAAATTTGTAATATAAAATCACCTTATTCATCAGCAAATTATTATAGCAAACTTTAGTACTGAATTAATAACTCGAGTCAGCTAAAAACCTATAGACTATTGCTTGGTTGGGTTATGTCCTTGTTCTTTGTCTTCAAATTCTTTTTTACCACCTGGACGCTGTTCTTCTTCCTGTGTACCTTCTTCAGCAGAACTTTCATGTTCAGATTCTACAGCCGATTCATCACCTGGCCCTGCGTCACCGCCCGCCGCTTCGTTTGCAGCAGCAATCGCGCTTGGCTCAAAGACAGTAGCAAGTGTAGTGTTTTCATCCGTTTTCACAGTTACACCTTTTGGCACAATAAGATCAGCGACAGTAGCATGATCACCTACTTCGACTAATTTCTCACCGTCAAATTCCAGTGCCTCAGGCAAGTCTTTTGGTAAAGCTTCTACTTCAACCGTTTCAATATTGTGTAGCACAACCAACCCGGCTCGTTCTGCAGGAGTAGACTGATTTTCTTCACTTAATTTTATACGTACTGGCACTTCAGCGCTCACCTTTTCATCTGCGCGAACCGCGTTAAATACAACATGCGTAATAAGCTGGTTTCTCGGATGCAAACTCACATCCTTAATAAGGGTAGTATATGTCTTATCGCCGACTTTTATTTGTACTGGATGATTTTTTCCTGCTTGTTTGTACGTTTTTTGAATATCCAAATGTGAACCCATTACAACAATTGATGGTTTACCGTGATCATGGATAACAGCGGGAACTTGACCTTCACGACGTAACCTATTCAATCCTTTACCCACTACTTCGCGTGGAGCAAGTGTTAAAGTAATCTTCTCCTGTGACATGCGTTCCCTCCTTACCTTAATCAGGTATCAATTAATAACATCTCACTCTTTTATTGTAACAAAAGTGTAGACTCATTTATGTAAAGCGAGTAAGCTAATAGAGATGCTTGAAATTTTCCAAACGGTTGCGCTTTTCGGTATTGACCCAGAAGCAATTGCAAAAGCAGGGCTTTGGCTTATTGCCTTAATTATCTTTACTGAATCAGGACTTCTTGTAGGATTTTTCCTACCTGGCGACACTTTGCTGATCGCAGCCGGCGTATTAGCTTCCCAAGGTGTTCTTCCAATTGAATGGACCATTATCACGATCGCCACTGCTGCAATTGTTGGTGACAACGTTGGATATACCATCGGCCAATATTCTGGCAAACGACTATTTCATAAAAAAGACGGTATCTTATTCCGGCACGAATATGTAGAACAAGCACAAGTCTTTTACGAGAAACACGGTGGCAAAACCATTATTTTGGCTCGGTTTATACCGATCATTCGCACCTTCGCACCAATGGTTGCCGGCATTGGCAAAATGCCTCGTAGCAGGTTTTTCTTTTACAACGTAATTGGCGCAATCATTTGGAGCACCAGTGTAACCTTACTTGGCTACTGGGTTGGTAGCAAAATCCCAGGCATTGGCAACTATTTAGAATATGCGATTATCTTTGTAGTTTCTATGTCACTGCTACCAGCAGCTTGGCATATTATCCGCGACCCAAAATCTCGTCAGATGATACTAGCAAAACTTAAAAAACTCAAAAAAAGACAACGTCGCCACCCTAACTTGTAGATAAACGCCGCAAATATTGTTCTAATTTTCTAAAAGAATAAACATCTATTGGATAAATACCTTCAATATCATCGATGCTTGGCGCCGTAGGTAAAATTAGCTCCAAGCTATCGTGTATTTCATCCTCGTATAACTCTGTTTCCCGTGTTAATACACGCCCACTAAAAGCAATGACTGCACCGCCGCGCTCTTCGTATGCTTCATTTATGCAATCACCTCGTTGATAATCCTGCACTTCGTCCATTTCTGCATATTCCAAAGCAGCATGAATCACATCAATTTTACTCTCTTTAATCTTTTGAATAACAGCTGGATCCAGTGGTGACTTTTCTAACTTTCTAAAACGATAATTGGGTACTGTATAAAACTGTTTCTGATCCGGTACCTTGCCCGAAAACCTACCATCACGTGCAAGTCGATACACTGACTCTAAACTAGCACCATGCGCACAGGCGATACTTCCAATAGTACGTGGAACACGCTCTCTTTCACCTACAACTATGATGTTCGGCCTCACTAAGGCTGTCACTTTTGTAAGTGAAGAGACCTCACATGAATTACTTCGTCGCCTTCTAACCGCCATACTTAATTATATCATGAATTATAAATAACAGCGATTTTACGGTATACGTACGCAAATAATGTATTTAAATATATTTCATTAACTATAATTAATTATTTAAGAATATAATAAAAACAACTTTAACTACATCTGTAAAACCTAGAAATATAAATATTAAATTATATTAACTTTTTAAGAAATTGACCAGTGTAGCTCTCAGGCACTTGAGCAATTTGTTCTGGCGTACCCGTCGCAATAACACGTCCGCCGCCGCTTCCACCTTCAGGCCCCATGTCAATAACATAATCAGCAGATTTTATAACATCCAAATTATGCTCAATAATTACCATACTATTGCCAGCATCTACAAGCGCATGAATTACTTTGAGTAGCTTATCGACATCAGCCATATGCAGTCCAGTAGTAGGCTCGTCTAAGATATACAGTGTACGCCCTGTTGCACGACGAGATAACTCAGTCGCAAGTTTTACACGCTGCGCTTCACCGCCAGAAAGTTGAGTCGCAGGTTGACCGAGTGTTATATAACCTAGTCCTACATCAACCATTGTTTGCAACTTTTTCGCAATTGCTGGAATATTCGCAAAAAACTCCAACCCTTGCTCACATGTCATCTCCAAAACATCGCTAATTGTTTTGCCTTTATAGTGAATTTCTAAAGCCTCACGATTATAGCGCTTACCATGACACACTTCGCACGGCACATACACATCAGGCAAAAAATGCATTTCAATCTTGATAATGCCGTCACCAGCACAGTTCTCACAACGACCACCTTTTACATTGAAACTGAACCGACCTGGCCCATACCCACGCAGCTTAGCTTCAGGGGTATTTGCGAACAATTCGCGAATTGGCGTAAACAAACCAGTATACGTTGCTGGATTTGAACGAGGTGTCCGGCCGATAGGTGATTGATCAATCACAATTGCCTTGTCCAACTCTTTAATTCCCTCAATATCGTCGTGTTTGCCCGGTACAGTATTGGCTCGATGTAACCGTGCTTGCAGCTCCTTCGCCAAAATATCATTAATCAGACTCGATTTACCTGAACCAGACACACCGCTCACTACCACCAGCTTGCCAAGTGGGATTTTCACATCAACGCTTTGCAGGTTGTGTTCTCGTGCACCCTTAATCACCAAGCTTTTTCCGTTGCCGGGACGACGCTTCTTTGGTACCTCAATAGTAAGATCACCGTTTAGGTATTTACCCGTTATGCTCTTTGGATTATTGGCAACCTCTTCTGGGGTACCATGAGCAACAACCCGACCACCATGCACACCGGCACCCGGCCCGATATCAATTAAATAATCAGCAGCTCGAATCGTATCTTCGTCATGCTCGACAACAATTACTGTATTACCAAGGTCTCGTAAATGCTTCAGTGTCTGGATCAAACGCTCATTATCCCGCTGATGCAACCCAATACTTGGCTCATCAAGTACATACAATACACCTTGTAGCCCTGAACCAATTTGTGTCGCTAAACGTATACGCTGCGCCTCACCCCCAGACAGGGTATTTGCACTTCGATGCAGTGTTAAGTAATTCAAGCCAACGTCTTGTAGAAAACTTAATCGCGCACGAATTTCCTTTAGAATTTGCTGGGCGATTTGCATTTCCTGATCGCTCAAATGCAATTCATCAAGCCACCCCAGTGCATCGTCAATCGACATCTGACTCACGTCCATTATGGACTTACCGTGCACTGTAATTGCAAGCACTTCAGGCTTGAGTCGCAAACCATGACACTTATAGCAATCACGCTGCTGCATAAAACGTTCAATGTCTTTGCGTATAAAATCACTTTCGGTTTCTTTATGACGCCGCTCTAAATTTGGTATCACACCTTCAAAAGTTGTCTCAAAATGTCTGCCCCCGCCTAGCGGTATCTTGTACTTTTCATTGCCAGTACCGTACAAAAGCCGATGTAGATTTTCTTTGCTAATATTTGCTGTTGGCTCATGAATACTAAACCCATACCTGTCAGCCACGGCTTTAATTTTCTTCATGTACCATGCATCTGTATTGATGCGGTTAAACGGTCTGATTGCACCTTCAGCAATAGTAAGACGACCATTTGGAATCACAAGCTCTGGATCAACCTCAAGTCGCGAACCTAGACCAGTACAAATCGGACAAGCGCCATGCGGACTATTAAAACTAAACGTGCGCGGCTCTAGTTCTGGGATAGTAATTTCCGGATGTTCTGGACAAGCATACGCCAAAGAGTACTCAAATTCTTCATTCGTATCAGCATTAACAACACGAATACGTTCATCACCCACCTCTAAAGCCTGTTCTATACTTTGCGCTAAACGACTACGATTCGCTTCGTCATTTATAAGACGGTCGACTACTATATTGATGGTGTGTTTGTAGTTTTTATCAAGCGCTGGAAACTCATCTAAGGCATAAATAACGCCGTCTACCTGCGCACGCGCAAAACCGGCACGACTATACTGCTCCGGGATATGCTCAAAAGCACCTTTTTTATCAGTCACCACAGGCGCAAGAATCATGAGACGAGCACCTTCTGGTATCGCTGCAACTTGATCAATAATCGCTTGGGTTGTTTGACGAGTAACCGCACGTCCACACTCTGGACAATGCGGTACACCAATCCGCGCAAATAACAAACGCAAATAATCATAAATTTCAGTCACTGTTGCTACCGTACTGCGTGGATTTCTGCTCGTTGACTTCTGATCGATGCTAATAGCCGGCGATAGTCCATCAATTTGGTCAACATCCGGTTTTTCCATAAGACCCAAAAACTGACGGGCATAACTACTAAGACTTTCTACATACCGACGCTGACCTTCTGCATAAATCGTGTCAAAGGCAAGACTTGATTTTCCAGAACCAGACAAACCAGTAATAACCACCAATTTATTACGTGGCAGTTCTACAGTAATATTTTTGAGATTATGCTCCCGTGCGCCTTTGATTACGATCTTGTCACTCATAAACGGCTTTCCATTATACGCCTGTTAATGTAATTTTTCCACCATTCTCTTGACTTTTCTCTTTTGCGCTATACTACTTACATGGCACCACTGAAAAAAGGCTGGTACCGCGTACCAGCAACTATCAGAAAACCTCTCGTATTTATGATTGGATTCGCTATCGTTGGGGCCGGAATTGTCATGCTCGTCACTCCCGGCCCTGGATGGGCAGCAATATTCTTGGGTTTTGCAATATTAGCTACTGAATTTGCATTTGCCGAAAAGGTACGTGACTGGCTGGTAGACTTTTTAAAAAACCTCATCGAATTCAGTTTGCATGAACTAAAAAAACCCTGGAAATTACCCTAGAGTTTCAATATTAAGCATAACCTTTTTAAAATATAATTGATTTAATTGCAATTTAATTTTTTTGATATTATAATGCGGCTTAAATAGATAACTCTTTAAAAAATTAAAAACGGGAGCCGCACATGCAAGAACTACTAGTACTTGGGTTAATACCTGGAACTGATATTCAAATTACATTTTTCGCTTGGTTGTTTTTTGTGTGCACGCTCATTATTTGGATCATGGGTATGATTGCCCATCGACATCGACTCTTTACCGCTCTATTAATCACTTTGCTGATTGTGCAAGAAACTCGTATTCGTCAGGTGCAGGCATAATGCTTTGCCCGTATAGCTGCAATTCTTCTAATATATAACGTTGCTCTTGCGTTAATCCTGGATTATTTGCAAGCTCCTCAAGACGCTGAAAGTATTTTGCCAATTTTGAAGATGTGCCACCATGAAGAAGACTTTTTGTCACATGCTTTTCCCACGCCGTACGCTCATCAATACTCAAGCTTTCAGGGTAATTCCGAGCCTTATACAAAGGAACAAGTGCTTTGAGCCGAGGATCCTGAAATCTATCTACAAAACTCAACATATCGTCTGGAACAGCAGCTCGAAATGCATGCTCCAACCTGCGGTCATGATCATTAAGCAAACTATCATACAATTGACCATCAACCGTCGCTTCATCACTGAGGAAACTCGCTTGTTGAGCTTGTTCCAAAATCTCGACCGCTTTCAATAATTTGTCCGCCCATCCTGACATTGCAGCAAGTGTCTGCGCATGCGCCCTTACCTTACTCCTATCGATACCAAGACGTTTTTCACTGGCTTCATCCAACACACTCAAAGGAGCCACTGCTGGACAACAATTAAACTTCAGTGCCTTTACCGGTAACCTCGGCTCAGAACTATCCCTTTTCCAGCGCCACGCTTCTGCCAACTGCTCAGCGGTATAGTTTTTGTATTGAGCTGGATCATGCCGTAAATCATATACATATGCATACAGCTTAGTAGGGTGCAGTGCAACAAATTGCGCCACTGTCGTCTTTTCATATTCGCTTGCGTATCTACCACTGCTGTACACAAACAGTTCACCACTCATTACCAGCGCTTGTACTTTTTTCTTATCGCGCATCGCCAACAAATAGTCAAAAACTTTCGGCTGCTTACTGCGCAATAACTGCGCTAATGCTATAGTCGCCTGCACATCAGACAAAGCATCATGCGCATCAAAATGGTCCAGCCCATTCATAGCTGTAAGTAGTTCCAGACGATTCGTAGACGCACCTTTTGCATCAACTGGCCACTTTATACCTTCTGGTCGCAAAGCCCTTGTCATACGCACCACATCCAGCAAGTCCCAGCGTGATCGTCCATCCTTCCATTGCCATTCATATGGGTCATAAAAGTTGCGGTACATCATATACCGCATAAACTCATCATCAAACCGTACAGTGTTATAACCGACAAATATCGTATCCGGCAGTGCTATTTCAGCAAAAAAACGTTTTAAAAATTCTGCTTCCGTGACACCTGACTGCAACGTTTGTTGCGGTGTAATACCTGTTACCATAATCGCGTCAGGATCCGGTACTACATCAGGCGTAAGTTTAATAAGGATATTAAAAGGATCGCCAATCGGCTGAAGCTCCATAGAAGTCCGCTGACCAGCAAACTGCATAATGCGCGCCGTACGCGGATTTACACCAGAAGTTTCAAGATCATAAAAAAAGAAAGTCTGCGCCATATGAACGCAGTGTAACACATTCTTGGGTTACTTATTCCTTTTTATCCTCTTAGTCTTCACCCTTCCAATCTTCTACTGTTGACACTGTTCTTTGTAGCACATATTGAAGCACGTCATCGTCAATCAATACACCTCCTGCTTTTACGTATTCAAGCAGCTGAACCAAATGAAGCTCAAAATCTTTATCTTTTTGTAAAGTTACTGCATTCACCGCAATCATGAACGCCAAGTGTCGCATACTAGCATCATCACCTTGCGTCAACTGTTTCAATGTGTCTTCAGTTTGTTGTGCTAAACGCCGCGTGAACCGGATAAGCCGCAATTCATTGCTATCAGCATCCTCCTCAAACTCTATTTCCGGTTCTTGTACTACGTCATATAGTGGTTTTCCTAGCAGCATATCATCAGTAACTGCCACTAGCTTTTCTTTCCATACATGCGGTAATTTAGTATCCGCAAGTATCATGAACTGTACCTCAGCTTTTACCACAGGGCTACGCTCGTCGAAAAGCGCCATAGTAATGTATTCGGCAATATAATTAATAGACCGTGCGTACGCCTCCTGTGCTTCTAAATCAAAGGTGCGAGCATCTACAACCTCTTCTCCTTGCAGCATTTCATCACTTAAGGTGTGCGCAACGTTTTCAAGTGTTGTTGTTTCGTCTCCCATGTGCAGACGAAAACTCAGATGAGCAGTATTACACCCCTCCTCGGCAAGTTTATTAAGTATGTGCAATTCAGTTTGCCGAACTTTTTTCTGTAGAAAGCGCTCCGTTTCTTGAATTGCAGCCTCTTCAGCAAATATATCATCAATTAAATCATCAACACTATCGATACGCCACCGTTCATTATCGAAATTAGCAGGACCCTCCTCAATCATACGCCCTCCTCAGGTCCTATTATGTGACTTGTGTTGACAAAATTCAATAAATATAGTGCTTATGCTTTATATCTTAGTGGCTAGAAAATAAATTCGCCTTTATCAGCAATAACCACACGGTCACCAGGTTCTATACCTTGTCGCAATAATTCATGCAAAATACCTGTCTTTTTCATAATATCTTTCAGTCGCACCACTCCATACGGATTATCGAAATCAGTCCTAACTGCAAAACGCTCAATTCGAGCACCAGTTACCACATAGGCACCTGCTTCTTTCACGACCCGCCATTCATCAGCGTCATCACGAAGTGTCAACACAGGTACTGCTTCAATCTCTCCACTTTCTTCAGCCGCTTCAAGCTGCTTACGCCGCTCGGCCAAGAGAGCGTCTTTTACCGCATACAGCAATTCCCGCACACCCTTGTGTGCTTGAGCAGAAATAGCAAAAATCTGCGTATCTTTTGGCACTACTTTTTGAAGCCGCGATATAAGATCAGCTATTATTTCTTTATCGAGTCCTTCGGTTTTATTAAGCGCAATAATTTGAGGTTTCACAGACAGGTCAGTTTTATATGCCGCCAGTTCCGACTGAATTGTTTGATACGCCTTTACTACATCATCCTGGTACGCATCAATAACATGCACAAGCACTAATGTCCGCTCGACATGCCGTAAAAATTCATCTCCAAGACCCTTGCCTTCTGCCGCACCTTCAATAAGTCCCGGTATATCAGCAAAAAGCACACTTGTTTCTCTGTCTATATCAACAACCCCTAAGTTTGGCGTCAGGGTCGTAAAAGGATAGTCTGCGATTTCGGGTCGCGCATTACTTATAACACTCAGTAGTGTCGATTTCCCGGCATTCGGTAGTCCAACAAGCCCGACATCAGCTATAAGTTTTAATTCTAGCGTTATATGAATCCGCTCACCAGGTTCTCCCTTTTCAGCCACTCGTGGCGTCTGACGTACCGAACTCGTAAAGTGAGCATTGCCATAACCACCCTTACCACCTTTTGCGACTACCTCTTGCTGGCCATCGACTACCAAATCAGCAATAATCCTTCCGCTATCATCTGTCACAACAGTGCCAACAGGCACTCGCACCACAAGATCTTCGCCACTTTTACCGTGTTTTTTTCGCTTACCGCCTGGTTCACCATTTGCTGCAATCAACTCTTTCTTAAATCGAAATGCTGCCAAAGTATTTTCATTACGGCTAGCTTGAAAAATAATGTCACCACCATCACCACCATCACCGCCATCTGGACCGCCTTTATCAACAAATTTTTCCCGACGAAAACTTACCAGACCATCACCACCCTTGCCAGCTCGTACCAATACATCAACTCGATCAATAAAATGCATACCTACTTACAGTATAAGAGAAGTTGATCCGAAGAGAAACTCTTTTAGCGATAGATATAGTTATGGAACTTGCTTGCAGGCACCCAACCACTGTAACCTACCCGGTTAAAGCCAGCGAGACCATTCATATCTGAGTATTTGATTTCCCAACTACCATCAGGTGCTTGCCGTACGTCCTCAACATACGCCACATGACCCCAGCCACCATTACGCTGTGCAATCGCGCCAACACGTGGGATCTGACTTACTATCCAGCCACTCAAACGAGCACGATCATCCCAAGTACTTGCATTACCCCAGTTGGTTGGTACGCTGATGCGAGATGCCACATACCAAGTACACCAACCTGGATCATATCCGTTGTACCCATAGCGCGCAGCAAACGCACCGCCACTCGCTGAAGTCGGCAATGCCTTTTGGCCATTCGGAACCACGATACGTTGTCCTACTTGAAAGCCACTTACTTCAGCATCATTAAATGCAATAAGCTGTTCCTTATTTGCACGGAACTTCTGCGCAATACTATCTGGCGTATCACCGATAAGCACCGTGTACACAATACCGGTAATTGGAGGAATAACCAATTCAGTACCTGGACGCACCTCGTCACCAGTTAGCTCATTAGACCAGCGAATGCTATCTGAAGTTACATTAAACTTAGCAGCAATACTTGGCACCGTATCACCAGGTTGCACGACATATATTTGAATATCGCGACCAGTTTTTACATTGGTTGCAACCACCTGAGGTTTTGAAACTACCGCCGTATCAGCTGGTGTAATAGCAGACATAATCTTAGTACTATCCGACTGGTTTGTCACAGCAACTGCTTCTGCAAGCCCCGCTGTACGCGCCACAGTCACTGCCACATCAACCGAAGAAATTTGATCAAGGGGACCAACTACATCAGCCTGTCCTAAACCAGAAGCTGTACTTACACGTTCAGATGACGACTCACTATTTGCGGTTGTACCAATAAAAGCACCAACGATCAACAAAAGCGCAATATTACCCGTAACCAGTCCGTACCGAATAATACGACGCTTTGCGCGCTTAGTACCCATAAATTTACGAGTGAGTCTCTTAGTTAAACGTGCTGAGCGCACGGTAGTACGATGCGAACGAATTACTTGTGAGGTTATATTACTAATACAACACTCCTTGCACTAAATTATAAAATTTGTGCATAACCGCTGCTGGGTCTTAATAATATTTTAAGAAAATTCGACCTTTTCTTAATTATGGAATGTTACACTTCAGCAACGGTATAACTCTCTGGAAATCGAGAACCAATAAACAGCAACCCATCGAGTTACGTGCTCCAGTATACCAAATTCAAGACATACAGATCAAGTTTTAACCATTACTGGTTTCCGCAAAGTGTAGTGCAGTACCGCTTCGTAAGCGCCTCGTGCTCTTCAAGTGTTTTTGAAAAGTGAACTGTGCCGTCATCACCCGCCACAAAATACAGCCAATCTGTGGCCGCAGGATTAGCAACCGCCTTTAGAGAGCTTTCTGTGACATTACTTATTGGCGTTGGCGGCAATCCTTTATTGATATATGTATTATATGGCGATTCAAACGTTAAAGACTCACCTTGCCCTGCAAGCCGTGACCCGTATTTTGCGGTTGGATCAGATTGCAGCGGCATACCAAGCTGCAGCCGCTTCAAAAACACCTGCGCCACTTGATTACGATCACTTTGCGTCGCTGCTTCCTGCTCTACGATAGATGCCAGAATAACACCTTGATAAACGCTTAATCCATGAGCAGCAAATGCTGACCGTATATCCGGACTTAGGTGTTTGTTCATAAGATCAAGCGATGCTGATATGATCTCTTCCGGTGTGGTGTTTGCAGTACGCTGGAATGACTCAGGATACAAATATCCCTCAAGACTTGCTTCAGCTGGCTTATCAACAAGTGCTGGGTGATCCTTATACATCGCCGGATCCAGTGCTCTATCCACTGCACTTTCCTTAAAACCACTTTGAATTAAAGACTGCCGAATCTGATCAAGGCGCTGACCAGGTAAAATTGTCACCAAATCAGTTGCTACTTTTCCTCTACTTAATATGGCAACAATCTCCGGTGTACTTAAATTAGGCTGCAAACGATACGTACCAGCAATCAATGGGTTTTTTGGATCTTTGCTGCGGATATACAGCTGAAATACCAAACTACTTCTAATAAGCTTTCTCTTGTGCAATTCATCAGCAACTTCACTTACCGTAGCTCCTTCTTTCACTACAACCGTTTGAGCATCTTCTTTATCGCTGACTGGCTTGAGATTCGCATAGTAGTACTGCCGCACTCCTACCATACCGATCACCAAACCAACAACTACTACCAGCACAAATATTACGAACTGTCGTGGCCACCGCTTCTTCCGACTTCCTAATTCATACTTCTTTCTAAACACCTGTCACCTCCGATGATTCTCGCAAAAAATCCTCCAAAATGTACGTCGCAGCAAGCATATCAATATCCTCTTTCCGATACGGCTTCTTGCGGGCTTTCAATTCAGCCTCAGCAGTTTTTGATGTCACTGCTTCGTCAATAAAGTGTATCGGCAGCTGAAGCTGTTTTTCAAGCTCCTTGGCTACCTGTCGTACATAGTTTGTTTGCAGCGTATCACTACCGTCCAGCGACCTCGGCAAACCGACCACCAGTTTCGCCACATCATGTTGTCTTACTAACTCACGTACTTTTTCCACCAACGCTTCAGAGGTAATTGTTGTCAGCGGACTCGCAATGCCCGCTATTGAATTCGCCAGTGCAACACCTGTGCGCTGCTCACCTATATCCAACGCCATAATTGAGTATACTTGTTGCGCGCCTACTGTCACTCTACACTCCCTTACTTCTCGTATGTGATCTTTACCTTATTTGCGCTCTTTGGCACTGATTTTACCCAAAACGGACTCATCTTTACATCTACATCTGTCACGCCTGGATACTTTCTCAAAATCTCACGTACTTCACCTGATTTTTTGCCAGCAATCTGTTTCTTTATTTGATTATCGTCAAGCTTTGGTCCCACTAAAGACGTTACATTCATCGCCATAAGTACTCGGGCTGAGTTATTTTGCTGGTTTTGCAGCTTAAAGGTTGCGCTATCTAAACCAGTATTTAGGACCCGCTGCTTACTTCTATCAATGCCCTCCTCCACCTTTTTAGTAATAAAGTCATCAAGGTCGTTCTTCTTTGCCCCAATCATACTGTAAGTAGTCTTTTGAGTAGCACTCACAGAATCAACCTGATCACCCGCCTTAGCACTCACTGTCACTTCTGGCGTACCGGTATTAAAGCTATCACGGATCACTAACAAGCCCCGATCCTCGAGTTTGCTAGCCAGCTCATCCTGAACAGAAGCATCTGTTTGTGTATTGAGCTTTTGCTTTACGCTCTCAATATCGCCGGCTGTCACAAATCGAACGATATTATCAGAACCGCCGCTTGCAGATCCAACCGCGCTCACATCCCTGCCAGCAGCAACAGAAAATCGACCATCACCCACGTTATAATTCGCTCCTGCTGCCTGCGCTACAATATCACTATCTCCTTCAAGCCAACAAATACCGCCTTGTCGCCCCAAACGCACTGTTTCCTGGGTAATATATGTAAGATTGTTTCGAGACACTCCCGTACCTGCAGGAATCACTATGGCAAGAGATGGTGAAGCGCAGATCTGAGAGTTCTCGGTGGAAAATGTAACCTTACCTCTTGCCTTATTGCCTCTGTTTTCCTGACCGCTTGCCTGTACGGTTTGCGTTGTTACTTTTTGCACCTGTTCCACTTTTGCCGGCACAATATCATCTTCGATATCTATTTCACTTGCAGATGTGTCAAATGTGACATCCAAACGTTTCGTCACATCTTCGCTGTCCGTTTTTATTGCTACCGTTGCCTTTGGCAGCACTACAAATCCAAACACCCCGCCAACAATCAGCAACACAACACCGCATGCTACAAGCAAGGCTTTTTTACGAAACGCATTAAAGTTTGGAACTTTTAGATTTTTGTTTTTACCTTTTTTAGGCTTAGCAGGCTTTTTTGCAGCCTTTCCGCCAGCTGCTGCAGCAGGCACAGGCTCCTCATTATCAAGCTGAATAGTTTCTTCATTATCTGTCATACCTGCAAGCGTCCCAATCGGCGTCCCTGCATTTGCCTTGGTGTCAAAATCTGCCGCAGCAGGCGCATCTTCCTGTTCCGATTCATCACTCATTCCCTGCGGTTTTTGCGGAATAACTGGCTTTGAATTCGGCGTCGGTGCCACGTATAACCCAACCGCTCCCGCTAAAGGCATAAGTCCCACTTCGGTAGTTATCAACACCACATGCTTTTTATGCTTATCAGCAGCACGCTTTAGGAGCTTCATATTTATGATACTTTGCAGCACCGCAGCCCGTTTTGGCAGTACCAAGGCCACTACCTTGTGCTTCGATGATGTAAGCCGCTCGATGATCGTTGTAATCTCATCATCAACATCTATATACAGTACATCTTTGGCTACTGCACTCATACTCGCAAAATCCTATCAATCTTATCCTTTATACCTTCCGAACCACTGCCGCTATACTGCATAGTATCCAGCCCAACTCTGAGAAGACCCATAGCAGTAATAAAGGTATGGTCATTTACATAGCCGGTTTTGTCAACAATACCCACCACATCATCTGGATGAATATGCTGTACCACTGGCTTACGCGTAAACGGCAAATTTTTATACCAATCAGTCTTACTCAAACTATCCATCAGCATGTCCAGGCTCGAACCGCCGCCGCACAGCAAAATACGGTTCGGCAGGTGGTCCAGCTTGTTAAATTCGCCAAGTGCCACCTCAACGCCGCTGCTCCATACCGCAACTGTTTTCCTAAGTGCCGCTTCTACTGGTTTTGCCTTGGTTTTTGGTAACCTACCGCTGTTCATATTGATCTTCAATTCTTCTGCAGTTTCAAAATCAACCCCTAGACTACGTTCGATCGCACGTGTATAAGCCCGTCCGCCAATACCGAATACCTTGGTGCCTTGCACGCCGCCTTCATTAATAACCGCAATGTCTGTTGTACCACCGCCGACATCCATCAAAATTGCACTCATACTTTCATTGGTATTATCGCCCAACACCGAACGAGCTACTGCAAATGGTTCAGCGGCAATTGCCAGCAAATCAAGATCAAGTTGCTGTGCGGTCCGTTCGAGTGCACCAATATGTACAAGCGGTGCAAACGCCGTATACAGCTGCACAATCATATCCCGCCCCTGAAAACCGATTGGATTCGTTACTTCATAGCCGTCAATTTCAATGCCGACCAGCGCACTATTCACCAAACGCACATCCACATCACGACCACCAAGCTCCCAAGCTACCTGTTCGCGGGCCTTCTTTTCAGCACGCTCCTGTACTAGACGAATAATCTTCTCAAGTTCCGGCATATCCAGGGGACGTTCCGCTACTTTACGCCGCACGCGCACACGAGTTGTAGTGCCTTTTACTAACTCACCAGCCAGGCCCAGCACTGCGGTACGCACACTCACTCCAGCCTGATCCTCAGCTTGTGCCAAGGCTTGGTCACAGTTTTGTGTTACTGCTGCTATGTCCGCAATAGCACCTGCCTGCATGTCACTCAAACCCTGGTGCACACGACCCATACCGATAATTTCAAGCCCTTCATCAGTAATTCGGCTGATTAAGGCCTTCACAAATTCCGTACCAATATCTAAAGCCACCAGATACTCACCCTCTGGCTCCTCTGTACGTGCAGTCTTTGCTTTTACAGCTGCCTGCAAATCTTTTAGCTTACCAAGCATATACGGTTTATTTTACCATGAATACCTCGGGAACAAACCACCAAACCCTAAGCATATATTGACTATAATTAATTAATATGATATAATAGTAACATACCTGTTTTAGTCAAGTTCATGCCGTTGCCTGAAAAAGGCAACTTTTTGTTTTGGACACTTTGAAAAGTTGAAAAGTTAAAGACTATTTAATGAATAATGTTTTATTAATGAATAATGTTTTACAATGCTCCTGGTTTAAGGAGTCTGCTTATTATACATAACAAAGCCACCAAGCATGCAGTTACTGTCCAGCAAGGAATTAATCATACACAAGAGCCATTCTTTATAGGTATTGGCCCAGAAATTGCACCGCAAGACGCATCCGGTTTAACTACTTACACAGAATCACGCCTGAAAACTGAACTTGCTGTGTCCTGTACACTTGAAGACAATATCCCTGAGTATTCTCAGCCACACACTCTTATTGCCGTACATGGCCTTGCAAAGTACTTCAATAACCACGATATATCACTCAAACTGCCAGATACCCTTACCGTCATCACGAAGGCTTGGTTGGTAGCCGCTGGTTATGATGTACACATTCATGAAGGTTTGGAGATGGTATATCCCGAATTAGGCATCGGCCTGTTCTTTCGTAAAAAATACCAGACTTCGTCCGTATCTACATAGCACACTCTATACAAGCACCGCCTTGATCCGGCGAATGCCAGCCGAAGAAGACTCTTCTTTGACAATTTTAAAGCGCTTACCGCCTTCAGCAAGTTGGCCAGTATGCTCCACATGCGGCCCGCCACAGATCTCAAGGCTTACAATATTGTCGCCTTCGCCCATTTGATAGACCTTTACCTCATCTCCGTAGCGCTCACCAAACGGCCCAATTGCACCCATTTCAAGCGCTTCCTGTGTCGGATACATCTTGTAGCTTACTGGCAAGTCTTCAGCAATCCAGCTGTTTACCAACTCCTCAACTTGTGCAATCTCTTCAGGTGTCATTTTGTGATCCAAGTTGAAGTCAAAACGCAATCGCTCCTCGGTAATATTGCTGCCGTGCTGACGCAGTTCAGGTCCAAAGACTTTCCTAAGCGCTGACTGCAAAAGGTGCGTCGCTGTATGATATTTCTTATGCTGCAAAGTCTGTCCACCAAGACCGCCCTTAAACATACCTTTTGCAGCAGTTTGACTTCGAGCACGCTGCTCGGCCATTTTAGCTTCAAATTCCTCACGCCAATTTTCACTCAGTGCAATACCTTGCTTAAAGGCTTCTTCAACACTCAACTCAACAGGGAAGCCATAGGTGTCATACAAAGTAAATATCTCGTTGCCCGTAATACCTTGCTGGGCAAACTTATTGAATTCACGAATACCCTTACGAAGCGTCTGGCGAAACGCCTTTTCTTCTTTCACTAGCACCGCAATAACTTCTTCACGTTTTTCAGCCACCTCTGGGAAATCATCATGATACAGATCCGCAATTACCGGTACAATTTCCTGCATAAAGTTCTGCTCTACACCTAGATCAAAGGCAAAACGGATTGCCCGACGCACTAGTCGGCGCATCACATACCCCTGCTGTTTATTGCTTGGCACACAGCCGTCAACCGCCAAAAAGGTTGCTGCCCGTAAGTGATCGGCAATCACACGCATACTTTCGGTATGACTTTCATATTTCTTACCGCTTAGCTGCTGCAGCTTCTCAATAATCGGCCACATGAGACTGATCCTAAACACATCAGGATTGCCGATTTTCGCCGCAGCAATACGTTCCAGGCCAGAACCGTGGTCGATGTTTGGCTTCTCAAGCGGCTCAAACTTGCCTTCCGCTACCTTACGATACGCCATAAAAACGTTGTTACCAATCTCCAAAAAGCGACCGCAGTCACAGTTTGGATGACAATGTTCACCAAATTCCGGATTATGAGGCGTACCGAAATCGTAGAACATCTCGCTATCCGGACCACACGGATCTCCAATCGGTGTATTGTCCGGATCACCGCCGCGGCTCCACCAGTTTTTACTGCCGTCGTAGTAGAAAATTCGCTCACCTTCCTTGATACCGCGCTTATACCCATTTTCCTCGGAACCAATCTCTGCTTCGCCGCTGCTTAAGCCTTTTGCCTCATAGAGTCGCTTCCATACCGCAGCCGCTTCAGTATCCTTTGGAATACCATAGCGCTCATCACCGATATAACAGGTAATATACACACGGTTCATGTCCAACCCCACCACTTCACTCAGAAATTCAAACATCCATTCAATCTGCTGCTCTTTGAAGTAGTCGCCCATACTCCAGTTGCCGAGCATTTCAAAGAAAGTTGTGTGGCGATTGTCACCGATATCTTCAATATCTTGCGCACGCAGACAAGTCTGACTATCAGCAATACGCTTACCGTCCGGATGCGGCTGACCAAGTAAATATGGAATCATCGGCTGCATACCAGAGCCAGTAAACAAAGTGGTTGGATCATCTTTTAGCACCAATGGTGCCCGCGGCACAATCACATGTCCACGTTCTTTAAAAAATTGTAAATACGCGTTTCGGATTTCTTGAGCTGTCATATCTGTTAGATTATAGCAGCAACTTGCAAAATATTGTGTTTTTTGTTATAATATAAAGATAGGGTACTTACATTTGTTTCCAAATCACTGGATAGTGATCAGTTTTATAGTCATAATTTACTACTGTTCTGCCAATCACCCGATCATCCGGATCATGCGAGAAACAATAATCCAGTACTTCTTTGCTGTTTACCGAAGTGGCGCCAGTCAGCATAGAAATATACCCGAGTTTTCGCGCAAACACATTAAACACCTGTCTCGGCGGACTATTTAAATCACCACAAAAAATAGTGGGATAATCATCGCTTGTATTGTCTTTTATAAAATCCGTCAACTGTTCAAGCTGATCAGGATGCGCCTGGCCATATCGACGTGCGATATGTGACGTAATAATCCGATACTTTTGCTCGCTAAACTGCACCGTGCCAGCAACCGCTGAGCGATTTTCAAATAAACCATTTCGGGACTGCTCAAACGCAAAGTTTCCAGACCATAAGTCTTTGACCATACCCACAGTCGTTTTGCCTATCGATTCCATCAGCATATCACCCTCAAACACAGCCGAATCAACATCTGTTATTTTTTCAGTGCGCGCCATCATAAGATTTCCTAGACCACCACTTACCGGGTCCTGACGCTTGTCCGCCATAACAAACTGCATTGACCAATCTTTAAAATTACGGGCAATCACACTATAATCGCTGCGCGTCACCTCCTGCAGCAGTAACACATGCAAGCCCTCTCTTTCGATCAGCCACTTCATGCTTTTTATTTTGCGGGATGCCTCGCTATGCATATTCCAGGTTCCAACACGAAGACGAACCGACTGTTCCATTGGCTGCTCCAACGCTTCACGCCCCACCACTTTGCCGGACTCTTCCATAAAACGCTCACCCATTTTAACGCCCGACGCTGCCAGTGCCGTAGACAAAGCAAGCACTCCAATACTCGGTGCGAGAAATTCCGAAATTCTGTTTTTTATTTTTTCTACGCGCCCCATAGTACATAACAATGTACTCCATGGCACCTTATACGCAAAGCATAAGCACCTATACTACAATGCCGCCGCCAAGGCAACGATCACCCGCATAAATCACCGCAGACTGACCAGGTGTAACCGCACGCACCTCCTCTTTCAGTTCAAGCTGCCAGGTTTGCTCACCAGTTTTCTCAAGGCGCACAACCTCAACCAGCGGCGCACGATACCGTGTACGCACCATTAGATTACCTTGCAGCGCAGCTTCACCATTAATCCAATTTGGACTTGTTAGATTGAGCGTCTTGCTCCACAACCGACTGTCCTGCAGATCAGTCGTAACATACACCTCGTTTTTCTCCATATCTTTGCCAACTACATAGTACGGCAAACCGCCGCCCACATGCAGCCCATGCCGCTGACCAATGGTATAAAACAGTGCGCCATCATGTTCACCAATAACTTTCCCGTCTTGGTCAATAATCGCCCCGTGCGGCTGTTCGCCCAGCTCTGTCAGCAAAAACTCCTTAATGCCTACTTTACCTACAAAACAAATACCCTGACTGTCTTTTTTCTCGGCCGTCGCCAGGCCAAGCCTCTTTGCAAGCTCCCGTACTTTCGGCTTCTCGTACTCACCAATCGGCATCAGTGAATGACGCAGCGCACGTTCGCTCACCCGATACAAAAAATAACTCTGATCCTTGTTTTTATCGACACCGGCAAAAAGCTTGCCGTCCTGCACACGCACATAATGACCAGTCGCAATCAGATCAGCACCATCTTCAAGCGCCGTATTTAAAAACAGTTTAAATTTCACCTCTTGGTTGCACATAATATCGGGATTTGGCGTAATGCCTGATTTATACCCCTCTATCATGTAATCAACCACTTTTTGGCGATACTCAGTTTCAAAATCATACATCTTAAACGGAATATCCAGTTGCACTGCAACCCGCTTTGCATCCTGATAGTCCTCTTTCCATGGACAAACAAAACCAGGCAAGTCCTGGCTCCAGTTTTTCATATACACGCCAGTAACATCATAGCCCTGCTCTTTTAACAGCGCTGCTGTCACAGAACTATCAACACCACCGGACATGCCCACATAAACTTTTTTCGCCATATCTTATTTATTTTAGCAAAATTCCGTACTCAAAGATAGTCCGGCAGTCATACGTCACACTAACGCCGGCGTGCCACGCGCAAAATACGGCGCTTATATGCCCGAAGTGCCATAACAACAGCAACAATGATGAGTATCAACAGTACAATACCTGCAATTACTGCAAAGATTAGGATAGACGGAATAACCCAAATAGTCTTTTCTACATTAATAGTCTTGTTGCTTGTTCCGTAGCCAATTACTCCAGTAATTTTGTACTTGCCAAAGCTTCCCAGTTTATCAGCTGGAACCGTCCATTTACGTACGCTATCTGGCAAAATTACCCCGGCAGGCTTCACATCATTAAATTTAGCCCGGTGAATGATTTTGTCACCCTTTTGAATGAATACCTCACCAAATGGCGCAACATGCACGTTGCCCTTATTTTCCAAGCGTATCAGCACCTCTACATCTTTCGGTGAAGACAAACGTTTTACTTCCTTACCCTTCTGTAACACCGCAAACTGCTTTAGCGCCAGACTTTCAACAATATTCCCTTCCACACGCAGCAAAATCAGCGACGCCACACTACCTTGCACACTTACCGATGTGGAACCGTCAGGCAGCACCGGCACAAACCGCATTGCTCCATAGTAGCCACCAGCTTGTGCATTATGTGGAATATCTATCGTTACCTCAACACTTTTGCGCTCGCTCGGCCCGACAGTTATGTTCGGTATTGGCTGCATAAAGCGCTTCAAACTATGAGTTGGCGCATATTCATTATCATCAAAAATAATGCTCGGTGAGCCATCTTCACTACTATCTGCTACAAAGTCGTTACTGACAGGTTTGAGTGTAATAGTGTCTTGACTCACATTTTGCACATACACGGTAACTTTTTTAGTTTCTCCTGGCTTTGCAGATATTTCACTTTTTACCGGAGATACACGCAAACTGCTATCACCTGTTGTTTGCGATGACCCCCCGCCAACATTACCTGTTTGCGCTAAAGCTGTCGGTGCAAACGCAGCTAATATCACCGCTGCAAAAGCTGCAAATGCAAACCATATCTTAGATGCTGTTTTCATACCCCTCACTTTACTGTAATATAAATATTTCTTAAATTATCATAACCAATATTTTATATTTTCACAATAAAAATACAGCACCCTGAAATGTTAGGGTGCTGTATACTGCAGGAACTTTTTAGTAGCGGCCAACTGCAACCATTGAAAGGTTTGTAGTGTAAACACCAGCAGGAGTTGAACCAGCTGCACGAGCTGCAAATTCAATTTGCTTATTTATGTTATACACCGGACCAGTTGACTGAGCGATTGCCTGACCGTATGTTTGACCAAGTGCAGTTGCATCAAATGCCCACAAACCTGAACCTTGTGCATATGGTGCCTGATCGGTCAAGGTACCATCGGCATCACCAGGAGAAGTTGCAGCAAATGTACGGAATCCAAATCCTTCACCAGAGCTGAGATCAGATGCTATACCACCAATCGGATCAATGTCATTCGTACCACTTTGCAGTGTTGTTCCCTTCATGCGGATGATTACACCCTGTGCTGCATTGGTAGAAATTTGGTAGTATACAGAACCTGTGTCTGGATTCGTGGTTCGAAGTACAGGTGGATCACCGTCACCAAGTACTACGTTTGGTAGCTGTGGGCTTCCAGAATTGCCACACTGATCGGTTGGATTATCGCCACGCACACAGAACAAAAGTGTTTCCTGTACTGTTGCAGTTACACCGATGTTCGGAGTGATAGCGATTGCTACACCGCCATGATCTTGATAGCTGAGTGGATTATCTGATTCGTAACCCGAGATACTTGTGGTGTCATAAGTCAAAATACGTGCATATACAGTCGAGTTTGCGGTTGATGCATTTGTAAATCCACTCACCTCAATCTCAACCGTATCACCGTTCGTTACTGCATTTCCTGTTGCATTTGTTAGGGACAACGTCTGACCGCCATTTATTGTTGTAGCACTCCATGAACCGGACACATCACTGCTGTCAATTTCAAAGCTGCTGATTGTAGCACCTACCACCATACCGGAAGGAAGGCTACAGTTTGCCGAACCAATAATTGGGCTGCCTGATCCATCACAAAAATCTACAATGATACCGCGCATCGTATAGCTGCTTGCTGCATCAAATGAGATTTTATAGGTCACTCCTGTCTGACCTACAGCTGCGCTACTTAGCTCAATTTGTCGATTTTGCAGTTGTTCTGCCGAAGCAAATTTCGGCAATACCAAGCTCGGCACAGTCGCCGCCAGCATAAAAATACCAGCCGCTGCGCCATATATATTTCTCTTTAATATTTGTGTTGCTTTCATTTCCTTCCCTATTTTTGTTTTAATTTTTAATTTTTTCTTTATTTTTACCTTTGTACCGTATATGTCCCTTTTTATCACACTATATACAATTAGCACAAGCGCTTTTTCACAATTTTCCCACCAACTTATCCACAGTTCCTTCGACACACTCGCATTATTGCTGATCCAGTTTGCGCACCATCTCCGCGTCGCGCTCAAGCCGCTTGCGCATTGCACGGGCTTCATGACGTCTACCAAGCCAGAATGCCGGCAAAAGTAGCAGAAATACCAAAAACGCTGGCAGCCAAATAATTCTATTGCGATATTCTATTTTGGCTGGTTTTTCATCAGTATTTACTATCTTGGCCTGAGCCGGACCATTTACTACAGCTATCACTTGCAAAAAGCCAGTGGCACCGTTTACATCAACTACTTTTATCGTTACACGATATATACCCGGTGTTTTATAGACGTGCCGTATATTCACCAAGCCCGCTGTCGCTTGGCTCATAAGTTCTATTTCACTACCATCACCCCAATCTATACTAAACGCATATGGACCTGTACCGCCGCTGAGCTGCAATGGCCAAACAAGCGTGCTGCCGGGGTCAACTGCTCGACGACTGTAATTACTGGTAAGCGTAATAACAGCGCCAAACGGCACAAATTGTCCGTTGTTGAAGAATACAGTTACAATATTAGAAGCCGGTCCTACCTGACCCAAATCATCAATCACACGTGCTGATATGTCGTTCTGCCCTGCAAATAAACTGATAAGCAATGAGAAACTGCCGTTTTCACAAAACGTCGATCCCACCATCACACCGTTGTTGAGTATTTCAACCAGGAGTCCAGTAGGACAAGTACCGCTTACTGTAATAAGAGGTGTCGTATAGGTCTGACCACCGCTCGGTGCAATGATTTGAGCTCCTTGACTTGGAGGAGGAGCCGAAATTCTCCCCTCCATACCAAATGAATTTGTTTTGGGATTTTCAGCAGTAAGCGGTGTAAAGCCTGGTGGCAACTGTTGTGACTGTGCCGAAACTGTAGGTGTAGCTGCGATCAACAATAATGATATTGCTACAGCCACCCCCACTAACAGTCTCATACACCAGACCTTATCTGTTTTGTACATACGCTCATTGTACTTATGCTTAGGGGCTAAGTAAAGCTAATACCTAGCGCCTACGCTTGTGTGATTTTGTCCCCACCAGACTCTTTCGCACCTTGTAGATTACCAATGTAAGCATTGCCAGCACTACCAATACGATAGCGATAAACCAAGGCGGAAGATACCAAATAGTTGCAGTAGCATTAATTTCCTGGGTATTTGAGCCATTAATACCGTAGAACAGACTTAGATGCGCACGATAAACCCCTGGCCAAAACTTTGGATTTTTACACTGCTCAACTTGAGTCTTCCTGCCATCTTGCTCTACTTCTTTTACTTCTGCATCAATACATACTTCAAAGCGACGAGTCTGATCAATAAGTGCTAAATTCTCTCGAGGGTTCGCATTTTTGATAAGCTTCACCTGTTTGCCAAAAATATTCTTAATCTGAATACTGCCAGAAGGATTTTCTGCTACATTACCGCCATTCTGCAACAAGTATGCGAGCTTTTCTGGCTGACTATTGATGTAGAGCGACTTAAATGTACCATTCTCTTGATCGTCCTTGATGACATAACCACCAAATTTCTTAAGCGTCAAAAGCTCAGTTGCTTTACCAGGCACGGTTACAAATAACAGTTGGCTTGGCGCACCGCTAATCACCACTGTATCGCTCCCCTCGCTTGGCTGCGGGTCGTACTTAATAGCACTGTAGTAGCTACCTGCGCCCTGGTTTTCAGGTATGCGAATACTGAATGGGATGTATTTTGTTTCACCAGGACCAAGCTCAACGGTTTTTGGTAATGTAATAAACGGCTTGAGGGACCATGGTGTCTGCGGAACATTCTCATCAAGCTGCAAAGCTGGCGTACCAGTTTCACCATTTGCCTTAAAATCTACAACTGTCAGATTTACCTTGGTTGCTACATTTTTATTTAGATTACTAATATACAGCTGATCGCTGACACTTTTGCCAGGATAAACTGTCAAATCCTTACGTGGATTTACCCCTAATCCGGTTGACTGTGCATTTACATGAGATACCGTTGATGTAATCACTGCGATAAGTGACAACACTGCCACCAACTGAAATACTCTTTTCATACCTCTCCACTTATCTTTATATTAATTTTTTATCATTAGCACTATTGTACATCAAAAGCTCGCCGTACATACATAGGTAATTGTTGTGCTATATACACCAGGCGGCTGCCCAACTGGAACATTCACAATATAACTTGCAGTATACTTGCGTGTTCTCGTAACACTATCACTGGTCGCCACCACGTCTCCAGATCTAAACAAAAACTTATTCGGCTCATCATACGGCGCAACAACATTTCCGTTTACCCCAGGACCCGTTGGATCAGCTCCAATATCCGGAGAACTATTATCCGCCAGATTCAAACCAAACTGACCAACTCCTGGAAAACTCTCTGTTGGGGTAGTGATAGCAGGTATCACTTTATACCCTGAAGTCATAGTAGTGCCGGTAACCACTATAGAATATCCGTATTGCGCATTGGTACGAGCTTGAATTTCGGATGAAGTATAGAACGTCTGATTAGGCGAAAGTTCGCCAAAATTCACGTAGTGTCCCTGCAGGTCTGTACAATCATCGTCATTAATTTTCTGAGCCACACAAAAGATAAGAATCGGTGGTACCTGCGTCGTGAGCTCAATCTCTGGTGTTGTAGTTGCTGTTACTGAACCATAGTCAATAATCGGTCCGGTACCATCAGTACTGCTATGACTTGTCATACGCACATAAAAATCCTGATGTGAACCATTTGGATTGTGCATGTTATCAAATCGGTAGCTCGCCACTGCATTCCCAGTCATAGCCGGCGTACGTGTGAGCACAATAAGATTCTGTGTCTGTTGACCAATGCTAAATCCCGTTTCACCAGATTGCGCCGTTAACACGCCATTCGATACGTCCAAGCCCGCAGGCGGATCACAGTCCAGATATGGTATAGGATTACCACAAAATTCGAGTCGCAGCGACCCCACCACAGCTGGAGTAGTATATTGCAGCGAGATAATGTAATACGTCGTGTCACCACCTCGCGCAGAATTGATATACATACCACGGTTTTGAAATCGCACTGCCTCTGCTGGCCGCACAACTGTCCATGCTATACCGCCTATAAGCACCAATATCGCTACCACCAAGGAAAAACGCGGTGCTACCGACCTATACACCTTTTTCATGTTCCGAAGCATAAGCTTATTGTACTAAAGTAACTACGTATTTACAGCATATTTAATATGTTGGGGAGGCGATGTAGTTGATTTTGGTGGTATAGATACCGGCTGGAGTGTCCGGAGCAATGTTTGCAACATACTCTATTGCACCCGTATCACAAGCCACAGTACTTATAGAAAAGGCAAGTAGTTTTGGTGTTGACGGATCCGAGCCATCAAACGCATAGCCATTGGCATTGTTATCATAATCAGGCAGCGGATCTAAATCTCCTGTTATACCTACATTGGCTGCTACATTATCTGTTAGATCAAATGCTAGACCAAACTGTTCAGTACCAGGCTGACTTGGCTGGCGAGTTTGACCGATTGGATCGATATCATGGTTTGCAGAAGAGAGCGTAGAGCCGGTATAAAATACAGCTGTTCCATGTGCGGAGTTCGTCGACAACCTAAAATACGATTTTCCAAAATACGCTTGCTGCGTTGACAGTGCATGATTCGTATCACCCAATTTTATATTCCCACTCCTCGTCAGTGGAGCACAGGAACTACCATTTTGCGGCGTAGGACCAGGCGGGTCTACTGCAGGGTCATGTCCCTCGACAGAAAAATTGAGTGTTTCCTGTACGCGAGTGTATATACCGATTGAGTTGGCGACACTGCTTGCAACTGTACCATCATCAATGGTAGTTGCATTGAGTGACGTTTCGTTTGTAGTATCTACTGAAGCAGTATCATGTGTACGGATATGCACAAAGTATGAAGCCTGCTGTGGTGAAGAAATGCCGTTTGTTTGATTGAGATAATCACTCGACGGATTTACAAAATAATGATTATTGGAAGCAGTAAACGTAACAGTAACCACATACCCTTCTTCAAAATCTAGCGCGCTCGCATTGTTGGCAATTACCAACATCCCGCTAGCAGCACTCGCAACATTCCAGTTTTCAGCATCAGTACTACTGCCATTATTTACTTCAACCACCGCTTGCCCACCACTCCAAGCCGCTGCACTGAACTGATCTGGTACAGTACATGCATCCATATAGCCAAATGGCGAGTCGCAGTATTGGAATGAAATAGCTTTCGCATCAGTCGAAGAACCTACAGTAAAGGTGTATGTATGCCCCACCTGAGCACCATTTCGTGGATCGCCAGCTGGTAAATTAGAGTAGGTGGATCCATCTGGAGCAGTCATATCGTCGCTCGGATTTGAACTTGTGACCATCATGCTACGCTGCGTCAGCTGCTGAGCACTGGCATGACGTACAAAAACTACCGGCATAGCGGCAACAAACAATAATACGACTGCTACAAATATATATAATGCTGTTGGTATTAGTTTTATTTTTGTTTTCATATTTTTATTTTGGTGGGAGGGCTATATGTAGCCCTCCCTTCCCTTATACAATGCTTCCTTTAGTATTTTGGCGAAGCAATATAGTTGATCTTTGTCTGGTAAATACCAGCTGGGGTGTCTGGTGAGATGTTTGCTATGTAGCGCACCGCACCAGTATCACATCTTACAACACCGTTTGGCGCAGATGTCGATGCAATGACTTCAGGGTTTGTTACGCTTGTAGTCTTGAAAGCAAACTTTGCAGTAATTGGTCCTGCATCACCCTCTAAGCCAGCATCTCCAGCACCATCAGTGTAGTCAGAAGCAATCGTCAAAGCACCACCATTTCCAACATTAGTATCTACTATGCTGTTATCTACTGCTAGACCGAATTGCTCATTACCAGGGGCACTTAGCTTAGCTCCTACAGGAGCAGCATCTGGATCTATTGGATCGATATCAAGGCCACTTGAAGTCTTAAGTGTATCACCTGAGTAGTACACACTCACCCCATTTGATGAGTTGGTTGAGAGTCGGAAGTATGAATATGCATCGTATGCATAGTTAGTTGACAGCGCATAGTTGGTATCACCCATTTTTATTTGACCACTTTCAGTGAGTGGCGCACAGTTCGATCCAGCCGCTACACTTGGACCATTCGGTGTTGCGTTTTGCTCACCTTCTACCGAAAAGTTTAGCGTTTCCTGAACTCGTGTATAGAGCCCGATGCCGGTAGTAACATTATTTGTTACGGTACCGTCATCTACTTCATCAGGATCATTTGCACCGAAAGCCGCACTAGCATTGGCGGCTGTTGCAAATGTTTCGATGTGCGCAAAGTATGTGCCCTTTGCATCAGCATTTTGTTTGTAGGTAGAAAGCGGATTCACAAAATACTCAGTATCTGTAGCAACAAAATCTATTACGATTTCATCACCAGGATCAGCAGGCAACCCATCTGCTTCACCGCTATTAAGTGTTAATGTCAAAAAGTTAAGCGTATTTGCCTCAACATCAAAGTCACGAGCAACTTCAGGGCCACCGCCTGTTTGTGTGGCGTTTACTACCTTAACAGTCTGACCATCCCATGCACCTGCACTAAACCCATTACTACCAGTACCAAGTAATCTATCAGAACCTCCAGATGCTACACAGGCTCCCACACCAACATGGTCAAAGGCCTTCTCACAGTACTCAATGGTAAAACCTTCTAGGTCAACGTCCGAGCTGACCTTGAATCGATACGTATGACTCACCTTTTGGCCATTACGCGGATCGCCAGCTGGCAAATTTGTATATGTACTGCCATCCGGAGCAGTCATATCGTCATTTGCTATGGTACTTGATACCATAAGACTTCGCTCTGTCAACGGTGCAGCATTTGCCGACCGCGACAAAGCTATAGCGGGTATCGCCGCCGATAACAATAACGCACCGGCCGCACCCAGAGGTGTCACACGGTCCAGAACGCTTTTAAGTTGTATCATATCGTTCTCCTTAATTTCTGTTTTTATTTTTGTGGATACAGGCGCAGTGTAGCATAAGCATAATTACTTACGCAATAGATTTATCCACAATGTTTCTAAACTTAGAAATTTAAGTTTTTCTAAAATGCCGCAACAACAATTACCGACAAATCAGTGGTATATTTCCCTGCTGGAGTATTCTTCGATATGTTCGCAATAAACGAAATAGTGTAGTTGGTCTGACCGCTGCTCATATTGCTTGAAGCCACAATCGCACCATCATGATACATAAACTGGTCAGGAATATTGTAGTTTGCAGTAGGCACTCCAAAACTAAAACTGCTATCAGGCACTTGCTCAGGATCATCACCAACATCTGGAGAAGAGTTATCAACTAAGTTGATACCAAACTGCTCAGTGCCAGGAACGGAAGGCGTCGGCATGTTAGGTGTCGCCATCGTATGGCTATTAATCCTTGGCGCAGATCCAGCAATAATCATGTTATATCCACTTGATAAATACGTACGCACCTGCACATTGGCCACTCCGGTAGCAGTCGTATTTGGTGCCAATTCGCCAAAATTAATATTTCCATTTACTGCTACTTCTAAAATTGGTGTATCACTGGTATTAAATCCAACCTGTGCTTGGTAATTCGCGCTTGCCGTACGTCCAGCTGCAAGCTCACCCACTGATTGCTTGGCACAATAATCACCAGAACACGCTTCTAGCTCACCGCCACTGCCAAAAAAATACTCGTCCACCCGATAGTTTGGCGAAGTTGACTGTGCTGCCGCCACACCACCCATCACAATCACCGACACCGCTATCAGCACTAATGAGGTAAATGTTTGTTTCCAACCCATAATTCTCTACCCACTATAGCATAAGCATTGCCTCCCTGGTATTATAACTATAAGCACTATGGAAGAAAATAAAGGACAGGACCAGATACACGACGAAAACGCGTTAGAAAAGCCGCCTGAACAGATAAATGCCCTTGAGAGTCTAAGCTCTACCGACGAAACTGTACATGCGGCTCCTGATGAACAACCAGAAAAACCAGCCAAAAAACCAAGTGAACGCAAAGGCATAAGAAAAATTCTGGGCTTCTTCAATGTGTATCTGCTTATCTTCTTGCTGCTTGTCGTTGTTGCCGGCATTGTATTTGTTGTGTCGTATATCAATAGCCAAAAGGAACCCGAACAACCAGTCAGCGCCATACAAGATTTAACACAAGAACAACTAAGCGAAATTGCTAGTGGCGGCGATGCACGAGTTGGTGATCCGCGCTATGTATTAAATATCCAATCTGACGCTGTATTTGCCGGTAATGCTCTGATACGTGGTGATTTAAACGTTGCCGGTAGGGTACAGCTGGGTCAGGGGTTAACCATTCCAAATCTAACTGTATCCGGTGCCAGCAACCTTGCCAATGTCCAAGTAAACTCGCTACAAGTAGCCACGACAAGTGTGTTCCAGGGGGCAGTCACACTACAAGGAGAACTTACCGCTAGAAATGCCAACTTTGGTGGTACTGTATCTGCTCCAACTATCAACACTGCAAACCTCACTCTTGCAGGCAACGGTAACCTGACGCTTAATAACCATATAAATGCCAATGGACCTACCCCAAGTCGCACACAAGGCAGCGCTGTTGGTATCGGGGGTACTACCTCTATTAGCGGCTCCGACATCGCCGGCACCTTAAATGTAAATACCGGCAGCAACACATCACCGGGCTGCTTTGCCACGATTACATTTAACCAACGATTTAACGGCACACCGCATGTGCTGGTAACTCCTGTCGGCTCTGCAGGCGGCCAAGTTCAATTTTATGTAGAACGCACTTCTACCAATTTCAGTATTTGCACCAGCAGTCCTGCACCAGCTGGCCGCAGTTTTGCGTTTGATTACTTTGTCATCAACTAACCTGTAGTAATTAGACATCCAAAAAGATAATCAATTTATCTTTTTTGACGTGGAGCAGCCCACGTGCTGCAGGTATAGTTTGCACCTTCTTTTCAGGCGTTTCCACCAGTATGTCGCACGGCACTAGCATGGAGATAAAATTATGATGCCCTGGTAAAACATCAAACTTTCCTGTTTCATTTTGAGCACTTACACTGCGAGCATCACCTTCATAAAACGTTTTAAATGGCGTATAGATTTTTACACGCAAAAGACCGGGAGTCGGATCACTTTCGTATGCCGTAATAGATTTAACATTTTGATTAGCGTCTTTAGCAGCTCCCGGTGCGGCACTCGCATCACTCATATAATTATTTCCTCAACACCATTGAGTGTTTCTTCACGAGTAAAGCGTTCACCAGGCACACCGGTAACCTTTTCCATAACCATAAATCGCTGAGAGAAGTACTGAATAAGCTTTTTCGCTTTATTGTAGTCAATACGATCTTCAGGTGACAGCTCACTTTCACCAATGATAGCCACCAGACCTTTTAGTGATTCATACTTTTGCAATATTGCCTGTACACGCACACTCAGCATATAGTGACGCTCCCCAACAATTTCAGGCGTCAAAAGACTGGAAGTAGTTTTGTTCAGGTCTACTGCTGGACGAATACCTTGCTCAGCTACCTGACGAGACAACACAATTGTGCTATCCAGCTCATGCGCGATAAGTTGTACTGCAGGATCCGACAAATCATCAGCTGGCACATAAATTGTCTGAAGCGCTGTAATAGAACCAAATTCGTTTGACACCAAACGGTCTTGCAAGCTCTTAACATCCGAGAAAATCGTTGGCTGATAACCACCTTCAGACGGTATTTGGTCGATGATCGTCGAAACCTCGTTACGCGCCTGTACATAGCGGTACATATTATCCGCAAAGAACAAAATGTCACGCTTTTCTTCGTCACGGAAATACTCTGCGAGCGTAACCGCCGCGTTTGCAATCAACGAACGCTGCACTGGATTCTCATTCATCTGTCCGAAGAACATCGCAGTAGACTTTAATAAATCAGCCTCTTTGAGCGTCTTGTAAAGTTCATGGCCTTCGCGGATGCGCTCACCAATACCTGCAAACATACTCAGCGCGCCTGATCCCTCAGCCACGTTGTTAATCATTTCCATAGTCAGTACAGTTTTACCCACACCAGCACCGCCAACGATCCCGATCTTACGACCTTTAACAAACGGCGTAAAGAAGTCCAGTACCTTAATACCTGTCTCTAAAATTTCAGGCTTAATCGGAGCAAGTGATTTGGATTTTGTAGACGGTTTAAATATCTCCCTAAATTCCATATTAGAAGTATCAAGCGGCGGTAAACCGTCAATCGGTCGGCTTAGAGTGTCAAACACTCGGCCAACCATTTCTTTACCTACTGGAATACGAAGCCCATGACCCGTACGGGTAACCGTCATATTCTTTTGCAGGCTTCTATCAGCACTAATATTCAAGCAGATGGCGGTATCACCCTTTTCTAAGCTATCAACAAGCAGTGGAGTTTTTTGAGGATTATCAACCTCGAGCAATTCATGTATCTCGGGGATACCTTCATCGAACTGAACTTTTATCACTATATCGCGTAAAACTCGTATTACTCCTTTGTCACCCATACATCACCCCACTAATTCGCATTTTCAGCTCTTACTTTCTTTAGTCCCGCATTAATTTCCTTCAGACGCGTATCCACAATGGCTCGTTTCGCTCTGTTGTACCGCATACGAATAGCTTTTACTTCATCTTGTGCTCGCTGATGTGCGGCACTCATCGCCCGGAATCGACTGGCATGCTGCGCGAGCCGTGAATCATAAATCAGCTGCAACAAAGCCAAACGAAGCATTGACGTCTCCATATGTGCCACCACTACTAACGGATTAGGCTCAAAAATATACGTCTCCTCAGTAATCGCATCACCGCTCTCACTTTCAGCGCCTTTCGTTTCAATAACATCACTCAAAAGAATATTGCGAATATCCTGTGTCATAAGCGAAATGTAGTTCTGGTAAAACACACGTGTATCACGATATTGTCGAATAATAGCAAGCAACGGCTCAACGTTAATGTAGTCTTTCTTTGGCAGGTTAAAGAAATGCTTGTATTTAATATTGAGTTGGTTTAGCTGCTGTGCGCCATGTTTGCCAATTACCACAATGTCGTGTTTTTCAGGATCATACGTTTTACGAACTGAACGGATAAGCCGCTGATCAATGTCGCCACTCAAACCAGCTGGCGCAGTAATTAGTAAATACAATTCCTTGTCTATAGGAGTTTCTTCTGGCTGGCGGCCAAATTGGAACATACCATTTACGCGAATATTTTTATAAATATTCCAAACATCCGTGAAGAACACATTTGAACTTGCAACATTCTTCTTTGTTAGTACGATCTTCATACTCGAAAGGCTTTCAAGCGCGCCAGTCAGCCCCACTATAGTACGCATTGCCTTCTCCTCAGCTAGAATCTCCAGTGGTCGCTTCATGACTTTTGCTCCTCCTTAGACTCTGAAGCCGCCAGCGCCTTGTTTGGATCTTCAATATCAGCATCAACTTTGGTTTCAGGTAGCTCAACACCTTCTTCCGGTTCAAATATCGTACCCGGTTTATGCGCATCCTTATGGTGATGATCGTCAGTCTTTTTCTTCTTCGGTCTTAGGCTAAACTTCTTTTTATGCTCTTCTTTATGATTTTCGTCTGGCTGTTTTTTCTTTGCTGCATCATCCTTCGCTGCTTCAGGCTGCTTAGCGGCTTCTGTCTGCTTTTCTTCATCGGCCGGTTTTTTGTCAGCTGCCTGCACTAAACACTTTGCTTTCAGTGCCTCGCGAGCTGCAATATACGTCGGCGACTCATCAGTGCCATCGTCTTCCGGACCTACCTGTGCAGCATATTCTTTTACAGCTTTTTTCATAGCTTCTATATCAAAGGATTCGCCTGGATTCATATTCACGACGATATCCAGAAGCAATTGCTGCTCCATAAAATTGTACGTCTCACCAATTGCTTGATTAAACAGCTTGTAAAGATTTTTACCTTTTTCATAATCTGCAGCTGCTTCTTCAGAAAGTTCAGACCCAAAGTGAGTATATTCTTCGGCTTGCGCATACGCGGCTAAAGCTTTGTTCGTCTGTACAGCCAAAGCCTTTTGGCGCTTATTATGCCCGGCACCACCTACACGCGTCACACTTAGTCCGGTGCTAATCGCAGGGCGCATCACTTCCCGGAACACTTCCATATCCAAAATCCACTGACCATCAGTCATAGACATGACGTTAGTTGGCAAGTAGGCCGTAATATCACCACCTGGCGCGTATACAATTGGCAGGATAGTTTGGGTTGCATTGTTGCGACTCAGCTTACCAGCACGTTCTACGAGTGATGAATGGACATAGAACATGTCACCTGGATACGAGTCACGTCCCGGGCTTACACCAGCAAGCAATGAAATTTCTCGATATGCCATTGCATGACTTGTCAAATCATCATAAATAACCAATGTATCCTCACCCAAGTACTGCCACAAGTATTCACCCATTGCCGCCGCCACATACGGCGCCAAATAGTTCAGCACTAGCGATTCAAACATCGTCGCCGCAATCACAATCGTCTTATGAAGCGCACCATTAGTTTCGAGCCGATCTACCAGCTCTATCAAATCTGCTCGACGCTTACCTATCAGCACGTATATCGTCGTAATATCAGTACTGCGCTGGTTAATAGCAATTTGAGTTGCTAGTGAGCTTTTGCCGCTTTTACCATCACCAAGTAGCGCCATACGTTGCCCGCGTGCCAAAGAGTACAGAATATCAAGCGTAATAATCCCCGTTTCAAGCGGTGTATCAAGCAGTTCACGCTCATACAGCATCGGTGCATTATGGAAAATCGGCCACGTTCCATCCGGTTCAATCGGACCCTTGCCGTCAAGCGGTTCGCCAAGTACTGAAATAACCCGTCCTCGATAATTCTCGCCAACACGTGTCACCAATTTCTCATGCTGTAATACTGCTATCATGCCAATCGTCACACTCGTTGACCCAAGATGAAGCACCACCACATAGTCTTCGTAAATGTGATGCACATACCCCTTGCTGCCGTCTTCAAACATAACTACCGCATGTATGTTAATCGGCTGAAGACCCCGAACACGCACCAAAAACTTATCAACGCTAATAACTTCGCCAATCGGCTTACCGCTCGCAACCAGTTTTTCAAACTGTGTATGTGCCATCTACTGCCTCGCTACTACTGATTTAATGGCTTGCACCAGCGCTGGCCGCTCGTCCTTAAATCGTTTACGCAAACTAAAGTCATAAATATGGTCAGGTGTACGTACAACACAACCGCCAATAATCGCCGGCTGCAAACCAATTGTTATCAATGCGCTTGGATGTAAATTCTGACGAATCCACGTCACTAACTGCCCCGTAATATTGGGCGCAGGATCAACTGCAAAAGTAACCTGTATATTTGGCGCTTTTTCCTTTACCCCTCGTAAGGAGTTCAGTAGCCGTTTACGTTCATTGAGATTAGTAATATCTATATTGTTGAGCGTAATTACCTCTACAAGCGCCCGACTCATTGCCGGAATAGTAAGCGGCTGATCCGGTGTGCGAATAGCCTGCTCCTCCAAAGCATAATCTACCTGCTCAATTTCACGTAACACTCGTGAAACATCAGCCCGCCCAATCAGTGCAGGCGGGAGTCCAAACCGCGTGTCACCGTCGATTTTTACCGCATGACTCATAGCCACATATCCCTTCGCATCGATTCTTTTTGAGCTTCCATTTCGCGCAAGATAAGCGGCATTTGATCTTTAAGATCGATCTGCTGACCAACAGCTTTCAGTACATAATAACTAACGATTTCCGCCATATTCGCTTCAAATTCGGCAATCATCTTGGTCTTTTCCGCTTCTACATCCTTCTTCAGCTGCTGCATTAGCGCTACTTGCTGTTCCTGCGCAGCCGCCACCGTCTTATTTAAGGAATCAACCGCAGCCTGTTGCACATCTTTAATAGACTGTTGATATGCAGCAAACTCTTCTTCCAGCTTGCCGCTGATTTCTTTTTTGAGATATTCATTAATTTCAGAAGTAGTTAAACGCAAATCCTGCTGCAAGAACATTGCATTTTCGCTAATAACCTTCTGGAAATCAAGCCGTGCTTTATTGCGCAACTCTTCATGAAATTCCTTACTGAATATGTGGTATATGTTGTCTTGCATGAGCTTTTCATATGACTCAGCAAGCTCTTTTTTAGATTTTTGCTTGTCTTTACCGTCTTTCTTTTTGTCGCCTGAAGCTAGCACCGCTACCAAAATAATCAACGCCACACCTATAACTGATGCGCCAATTATTATAATGAGAGTCTTATCCATAGCTAGCCCACCACTCTTTCAATAATCATAACCTTAATAACAAATATACCGTAAACAGTCCGATTATCAAAACCAAGATACTCGTCAAAATAACCTGTAAAAGTCCGCGCAAAATAGATTTTTTAGAAAGCGGATTACGTCCGATTGAGATGATTGCACTGCGGACACCGGCATACAGCAGTACCAGCGCAATAATAATCGTAATGGTTGTAATAGCCACACTCAAATACAGCCGAAACTGACTTACTGGCTTATTGGCAATTTGCTGGCCTACCCGCTCGAGTAGTCTTGGCACATTAGCTTTTGTACTGATGTCTTCGGGGTTTTTACGTATGTCAATTGCAATAGGTATCACACCAATACCAACTTGCTTGAATACATTACCGTTTGTATCTTTTAATGTCGTACTGCCTATGAGATTATTTTTGCCGTCAAAGCTTGCCAACGCTTTACCAAATAAGATTTTCTGTTTTGGACTAGACTTCATTAGCGTACCGTTCAATGATGAAATCACTAATGTATCACCTGCCTCTATTGGCCCATTCTCATTAGTCACCATCGCATCGTACCGGCCAGTTGTTGCCACAAACACCTGATTCGCTGCAGTGTTACTAGAGATAGTAATCGGCAAATCATTTGTGCTAACTACTACCCCAAATGCCTTATTAAGCTGTTTTTGGGTTGCAGTTACTACTTTTGACGGTTCTTTTTCATCTGGCTGTACAACTGTACCTACCCGAAACCGAACATCAGCATAATATGGCTGCGGCGTAAGACCGTCTTGCTCAAGTGTTTTTACCTCTTTGTTCTTGTTTTGGCTGTTTTGGTCCTCAGTTTGTGCAGACACTACCGCACTACCAATAACACCCACTACCAATGCACAAACCAAAGCAGAAAATATCTTTATCTTTCGAAACATAATTTTCAATTCAGCAACCTCAGTGAGACGCTTATGCTTTAAGTATACAAGATTTCACGCAAGGTTTGTACGGTATAATCTATATCTTCTTTAGACGTATCTTTTCCTAATGTAAAGCGCAAACTCGCTCGGGCATCCTCATCAGAGACACCCATAGCCTTAAGCACATGACTCGGCTCCTCATTGCTTGCACTACATGCTGACCCCGCAGCTGCTAAAATACCTCTCTCGTCCAACGCAAAAATAAGCCGCTCATTATCCTTGCCAGGCAGTGTCACATGCACATTATTCGGCAAACGATGCTTACGCGACCCATTTATAACAATCTCTGAAAATTGCTCGCTCAAGCGTTCAATAAAATAATTCTGAAGTTCACGCATATGTTCAACGCTTTCATGACGCATGCTTTGTGCTTTCTCTAAAGCTGTTGCAAAACCAATTGCTTGCGCAACATTCTCCGTTCCGCTCCGAATGTTTCGCTCCTGACCACCACCCTCTATTTGCGGCTTAAGCTGGACGTGGCTCGCCACAAACAAAGCACCTGACTGCTTCGGACCGTAAATCTTTCCACCATTGACCGTCATCAAGTCCACACCAAGCCGCGACACATGCAAATCTAAATAATTTCCCGCCTGACATGCATCAGTATGCAAAAATAGCGGCAACAAATTACCTGTTTTACGACGTTCTTCCCGAACACGCTGCACAAGCTGCGCCACCTGACGAATCGGCTGAATTGTACCCACCTCATTATTTGCATACATGACACTAATGAGTACTGTCTTATCGGTAATAAGACCAGGCAACGCTTCAAGATCAACTGTTCCATCAGCAGCAACCGGAATGCGCGCATGAGCAAAATTCTCCGCAGGAGCCAAAACTGACTCATGTTCAATGCCGCTTACCAAAAGCTCAGCATCAGGGTACTGTTGAAGCACCCCCTTAATAGCCAAGTTATTTGCTTCAGTACCACCAGCAGTAAAAACAATCTCACTTGGCCGAGCACCGATAGTCTGCGCCACCTTGCTACGAGCTGCATCCAAATCCTTTTTTACAGCCTGAGCTGCAAGGTAAGTTGCCGAAGGATTATGAAATTTATCAGTAAAATAGGAACGCATTGCATCAAACACCGCTGGATCAAGCGGTGTAGCCGCAGCATAATCAAGATAAATTGTCTTACGAACCATCTACTAATAAGTATAGCGCAGCAAGGTTTAGATCATGCCAAGCATGCGTCGGTACTCAGCATCTACACGCTGTGTATAGGCGCGTACCGCTTGCTTAAAGTTGCGCAATTCTTCTGGTGAAAGCGCCTGATACGACGCGGCACCTTGTGATTTTACAATGCCACTTGGCCGCACATCATAACGAGTAGTAACAGCCTGGTGCTTACCCTTCTCGTCAAACCACTCTTCATGCCACACCCACGTATATTCATCCAAACAGAAAAACTCACGACGATGATTCTTTGGCAATGGACCAAATAACTGCCCACCAATACGTGCTTCAAAGTGGATAAGCGCTTTCTTAAAACGTGCCTTCCTATCGGCCGCACGCTGTTTTAAAAGGCTACTAAGCGGATTGATCATAATCTGGAGCCTCCTCCGCGTTCGCTAAAGCACGCAAAACTTGCGACCTGCGTTCTTTTATATCAGGTATATATTCTGGCGAAACAGCTGCTTCGTGGTTAAACTCACTCATAGTCTTATATGTTAAACAGTTTTCGAGCGTTGGTAGTGGTCGCTTCGGCTAATTCCTGTAATTTATCACCTCTTAATTGAGCCAGAAACTCCCCTACTGTACGCACGTGTTTTAACTGACAAATTGTACCACGGTACGGAATTGGTGTCAAGAATGGCGCATCTGTTTCAAGGAGTAACCTACCCAAAGGCACCTTTTTTGCCGCTTCCAGCTGTTCTTCACGTTTCGTAAACGTCATAATACCATTCAGACCCACATACAGACTCTCTCGCGCTAGAACCTGTTCTAAGTCTTCCTTGGTACTACTAAAGCTGTGTACCACCCCCGTAACCCCTGGATACTGATCAATAATTGGCCAGAAATCCGAAAACGCCTCTCGAACATGAAATATCACCGGTAAATTATGTTTCTGTGCTAAATCCAGTTGAAACTTAAATATCTCTATTTGTGCCTCTTTCGGAGAATGGTTGTAATAAAAATCCAACCCACACTCACCAATCGCCTTTACTTTCGGCTTTTTCAGTAAGCTTTTGAATAGATCTAACTTCTCAGGATTATCAAGATGATCTTGCGCCTCGTGTGGATGAATACCAATACTTGCCCACAACCCCTCTCTATCCTGCACACACTCAACTGCCAATTCGCTATCTGGTGCAGTAGTACCTACACACATCGCTCGAGTAACACCAACTGCCTTGGCATCGGCCAACACCGGTTCAATATCGGTTATTCCACCTTTAACCCATTTTTCGTGAACCGGTGTCGTGTCCCGCAAAATTTCATGAATATGACAATGCGTATCAAAAAATTCCATACTCATACACTACCCCTGGGCTAGAGGCTGATCGTACTTTGGGAAAAGTGTTTCTTTGAGTGGACGAACCACGCCTTCTGAGAAGATATTGCGGATCTTTACCGCAGTATCTGGCATAAACGGTTCAAGCAAATTGGCAATTTCCAGCAAGTAACTCGCCTGGTATGCAAGCACTTCGCGCAAGTGGTCAGTATCGTTTTCTTTAGCAATGACCCATGGTTTTGTGTCGTCAATGTAGCGGTTCAAACCACGGACGCTATCCCAAATACTTTCGAGCGCACGATCAAAGCGACATTCACTGATAGCTTCTTCAATCGGCCCCGTATCGTGGCTTGCCGGCGGAATCTCCCCGATGATACCGTTTTGATATTTCATAATCATTGCAGCTGTTCGCTGTACAGCGTTACCAAGTTCGTTGGCAAGCTCATTATTGTAGGCAAGCTCAAACTTCTCCCATGTGAAATCACCGTCTTCATACGATGGTATATGGCGCAAGAAGTAGTACCGAAAAGCATCAACACCATACTTCTCAATAATCTCATGTGGCGAGATGACATTGCCAAGACTCTTGCTCATCTTCTGGCCATCAACATTGATAAAGCCATGCACATACAGTTTTGATGGAAGTGCCACACCCAAACTCATCAGCATAGCTGGCCAAATTGCGGCATGGAAGCGAATTATATCTTTGCCGATTACCTGCACATTAGCCGGCCAGAAGTTTTTGAAATCCTCATGCTCCGGATATCCAAGCACTGTAATATAGTTCATTAGCGCCTCAAACCAAACATACATCACCTGCGTGTCGTCGCCCGGCACTGGAACACCCCAAGACAGCTTATCTTTCGGACGACTAATACTTATATCCTCAAGACCTTCATTTAGTAGCGACAAAATCTCATTTTTGCGGGTCGCTGGCACAATTTCAAATTGCCCAGATTCGATTGCCTTGCGAATTTGGTCAGTATATTTACTTAATGCGAAAAAGTAGTTTTCCTCTTCAAGCTTCTGATACGCCTGCGGATGATTAGGATTGGTACGTTCAGGATCTACCTGCCCTTCAGGCACAAACTCTTCCTGGCGAACATCATACCAGCCAGTATATTTAGCCTTATATATATCCTTCTCCAACGCTTTCCATACTAATTGCGCCCGCTGCTCATGCCCAGGATCAGTCGTGCGGATAAAACGATCATTACTAGCATTGAGCAACCTACAAAGCTCACGGTATTTCTGACTTACCTCATCGGTAAACTGCTTCGGTGTTTTTCCAAGACTAGCCGCCTTTTCAGCCACCTTTGTACCATGCTCATCAGTACCTGTACTAAAGATGACTGGCACTTTTTTCGCACGCGCATGACGTGCCAATACATCGGCCATAATTAACTCCATTGCAAAACCAATGTGCGGATCACCATTTACATAAGGAATTGAAGTTGTAACGTAGTAATTATTCGCTTTCATCGTTAAGTATTGTACCCAGTTTCATTAAATAGTAGAAAACAAAACCCGAGAGAAACGAAAAAGAGCCTGCCCTTAGCAGGGCATCATGAGCAACAGCTTTTGATAACTTGAAGTTTGCATTACCTATTAGTATACCTTACTTCAGTAGTTTTGCGACTTCTTTCGCTTCAGTTTCGTCCAGATCAGTAAACAAATCAGCTTCAAACTGCTCCGAAACTTTATATAGATAATCCTCAAAATACCGAGGATATACATGAAAATGCACGTGATCTATTTTAAGTCTGCTTTGTTTCAAAAACGGTCGATAATTTTGACGAATATCGCAGCCGTCTCCGAGCTTACCAATAATTTTCTTCTCAATGAAAAAGATCAAATCAAAAATATCAGCAAGTTCTTCTTTAGTAAGCCCCCACGGTTCTTCGATATGACGTTTTGGAATCACCAAAAAATGCCCCGGCACCTTTCGAGGATTACTCAAAATAGCGTGCGCAGTCTTATTTTCTTTCAGTATGCGATCTTTTACAGCACAAAATGGACAACTTTTCATATGTATAACTGTACAGAAAATAACACATTTCCCAAACAAAAAAGTCGGTATTATACCGACTCTTTCGTTGGTGGGCGAGGAGGGACTCGAACCCTCAAGCCTTATTCAGGCAACGGATTTTAAGTCCGTCGCGTATACCAATTCCGCCACTCGCCCTAAAAAGTAATAAACAAAAACTCCACTTTCATCTAAAAGTGGAGGCACCTACGGGATTCGAACCCGTGTACGCGGTTTTGCAGACCGCTGCGTAACCACTCCGCCAAGGCGCCCTAACCAACACAATACTACGCTAGTATAACAGATAACTATCCCTGTTTGTAGATACTCTCTCTAGATTAATTGTTAGAAAAAAGATAGCATAGCAATATAAACGCTTACGACAACAAGGAGAACAGTTTTGCAAAAGAAAAGTTATTTTATTGCAGGCATCGGTGCTGGTATATTAATCACCGTATTTATACTTAAATTTTTTGCAATTTCGTGGCTTTTAGTGAGTACAGGAGCACTGCTGCTAATTCTTAGTGGCACCGGCACTAAGCTATCTAAATAAACATTAGACATCACTTGAGTTTTACTAAGTGTCTAAACCCAAGCAGTGTCAGCACGGCCATAACACCAGCACCAACAAATGAAACTATTGCAGCAATCTTAGCTAACATACCAAATACCCAGTATGAATAGCCACTGCCAAGCAGAATACCGCGCAATGTCTCGCCTTGGAACAGGGTGGTTTTTTGCTGCTGCAGTTTTTCGTTTGTTGGATTTTTCCTTGCCTCTTCGCTCACTTCAGCGTAAGTTTTACCGCCTGCAACCTGCTCTAGGTGCACTTTTATGTAATGATTGGCATACACCTTGGCCTGCTCACCATTAACCAGTTGCTGTCCAGCGTATTTGAGCATTTCTTTCTGGTCTGCTTCCGGCAGTGCAGCCAACGCCGGACTGTCCTTATCGGGAAAGAAGATCTTTTGTGCTGATAATTCTGTCTGCACCTGATTGGTCGCAAATTTGTAGCCGTACCACATTAGACACCCAACAACCACTAAGACAACTGTTGTTGCTATACCCAGTAAAATAAACACTTTATCAATTGCTTTTCTTTCTATTTTTGTCTTTGTTGCCATATTTATTTCCTACACTGTTACTTCGAAGATAAGTATAACCGCTTTACCGCTTACTACACAATGCTCTTGCTTGGTATCAATTTTTACAAACTACAGCTTGACACTTTCTTTACCAATCTAAATGCTCTAGTGCAGGACATATTTTTTTCGTCCCCAAAAGACCAAGAAGCTTCGATACCTTTTCAGGACCAGTACATTCTATAGTTCTCTGTGCAGCGTCAGCATATATCTTCTGCCGTCGTTTGTCGCCTATCGAGTTTTTATTATGTCTTCCTAAGATAATTGTTTTAGATGACTGACCATCTTCTGATATATACCGAACCGCAAGAGTAAGGCCAGGCTCCCCAGACGCAGCCCTAGCCATATATTGCTCTCTAATTGCTTTCTCAATTGGAAAGCCCATTAATGGACAGTCTTCACAAGGACTGAGCCTTAGGCTAGTATCTACATCCTCTATCGTAGCCTCATCTTTTGCTATTTCTTCCTCTATTGCCCGTTCCAAGGCGTCATAGTAAGCTGGGTTATAATCTTCCATACATTTTAGCTAACACTACCCGACATCCATTTGCAAGCATAACAAGCATAAACATATAACACCCTACAAGCCACAAAAGCTAACACTGCACTAAAGTCGAATTAATTAGAATACACCGTTCGAATTTGGTGAATCTTTGATATCTTCTTGGGAAGCTTCCCACGATTCAATAATTTTGTCGCCTTCAAAACGAAAAATATGTATCAGAGACCAGTCGTTATCAGATATTCCCGAAACTCTGCAATGCACTGCTACTAAGTCGTCATCTTCTAGAGCACGAAGTACCTGAATTGTCTTGCCAGGAAAATCTTTAGCATTCTTCTCCATCTCTTCTAGCAACGTTTCACGATCACCTTTAAAGTAAGCGTTGTGATGATAGAAGTCAGGATGGATATATTTACTAAACGCCTCCCGCACTTTATCCGCTGAAGAAACCATTGTAAGAAAATCTACCGCGATAGCTTTTCTGTTCATATGCATATGATAGCACATCACCTTATATACACATTCAATACACGAATACGCAGAATTACATTAGGGCACAACCAACTTAGCAAAACAATGAGCAAAGCAAACAGCACAAACCTCCATAAAACAAAAAAGAGCCTTTCGGCTCCTAACTCTCAAACCTGGTGCAACATCGTTGACGCATTGCAAACGTCTGCTGTTGCGGCACTCAATGATTATAAACTGAAACACCTCGTAGAACAATTCCAGCTATCGGGTAATTTGATTTAATACACCCCTCGTTTCAAACTTGGGCAAGAGTGGTACAAGTGTAGGGCAAAAATGCCCGTTTTTTATGTCTGATATTTTGATGTTTTATACAGGGGGTCTGGTATATATACCTCTGTTTTGTCTTGCCAAGCGGCGTGAGTGGGGCTATTTTCAAGGATTGAAAAAAAGTAAAAACAGCACAGCTATGGCGGGGTAGTCGCCCTCTATTTCTGCAAACCTACACTCCGCCGTGTATATGCCTAATTTGTCGGAGTAATTTCGCCAGCGTTTTTTAAGACAGTTACTTGAACCACTCTATGACACGAACCATCGGCTTTATATGAAACTCGCGTATGTAGCCTCGCAACAAGGACTTGTCTTTAATAAAGTCAGCTGCAACTGGTCCGACTTTGTAGTAACCATCTACAAAACTACCACCAACAGCATTTGTTTTGAGGTTGTTATCTCTAAAATCACGTAGCACATCTAGGTCATGCGTTAAGTGTGTGCCGTATGCCGCTGTCGCTATAAAGCAATCGCTATCTTTTTTCTCATCAGACTTTTCAACTGCTGGCTTCCATTTCTCATCACCAGCATATTTACCGACTTGCGGATGCTTGTTGTCGGTAGAACCAAACCACAAGATATTATATGCACCATCATCCTTAGACGCTTCGCCAGTATCGTAATTAAATCCGCCAGTATATGATGCCACTAAATGCACATCCTTTTTGTCAAAAACTTCTTTTTGTTTGGCTTTGAATGCGTTAACGGCTTTTCTGTAGGCTAACTGCTGGGAATTAAGATAGGAGTCGGGTATATCATTGTTCAGTGCCGTAAGGGACTCTCTAAATCTATCTTCGGTACTACCAGAAAAGTAGTCTTTGTCCTCTGGCATACCCTTAATGCCAGTATCGTACTCCAGCACTTCCTTGTCAGTATAAATAGTAGCCCCAAATTCAGGCTTGCCCTCTTTTTTGGCTATGTCGGTTAGTATGCTTTTGACGGTATCCTTAAAAGCTTCGCTAGATAAATCAACAGGGTCAATCAGTACGTAATAGTCAGTGTTCTTGGCAACGCCAACATTGTCTTTAGTCTGTACAATCTCGTATTTTGGCGTATCTGCTTGGGCATTTAAGCTGGTATTACCTAATGCAAACGCAAAGCCGTGTAAGCCAACAATCATTAAGGCAGCTACCATGAGCCGCTTACGCCAACTTCTAGGGTTTTTCTGTTGCTGTTCTGGCATAATCTCACCTCCTCACTACTTTATTTGATTGCTAACTATTTGTTAGCAAATGTTCTGTTATCAAAGATACCATATTTGTCTGTTACTGCTAACACAGTGTTAGTGGTCTAACTGTCCTCACACACGTAGTTTGGACAGTGGAATGAAACGCAATTCTAGGGAGCTGCACCTATTGCAGCTAAAGCTCGGCAAACGTGTGCAAGATATACGTAAACGCAAGAACCTCACACAAGAGGGTCTTGCTGCTATCTCTGGGCTTGACAGAGTTTCAATCGGCTATATTGAGCAAGGTAGACGAGCACCGCAATTAAGTACGCTGCTGATACTTTTAAAGAGTTTGCAAGTAAAACTATCTGAGTTTTTTGACGGCATTTAGCCTTGTTGTTTCTTTAGTAAGTTCATAATGTCTTCACGCCTGTACCGCCTATCTCGGCGTGTGCCAAAACGCACGGCTACTAGGTAGCCTTTTGCATCCCATTTTCTGAGCGTGTTCGGATGGCAGTTTAGTATCTCGCTCGCTTGCTTGAGCGTCAGTAACTTCGGCTGCTTTTTCTCAGATTGTGTCATACTATAACTATACACGACTTGCTACGGCAAGACTATGAGTGAAGTGATGAAGAACAGTGAAGAAAAGAATGATAAACAACGTAAAAAGCCGCAAAAACGAGCGGCAGATAAAGCACGCCGCCCAAAAAATACAAAAGGCAAAAAACCTACAGAAATTAAGATACTCAACGATGATGGCACAGTAAAAAGAACTATCAACATCTCTAATAGCGGCAACAGTCTTACCTTTGGTCAATACAAAGAGCTTAGAAAAAAAGACCCCAATTTACTGACCGCCAAAGAAAAGAAACAGCTAGAAGAAACTCAGAAACAGTTACGCAAGATGACTGAGAGCCTAGTGAGTAAGTACGACTTTAGTGCAATGACCAGTGCAATACAGGGCATTTACAAGCTGTCGCCAGCCTTTCAGACATTACAAGCCATTGACACATCACCTATTTTGAAAATAGCGACAGACGCACAAAGACTATCTATTGCAACACAGCCAGCATTATCAAAGGCACTTAGCATCCAAGCAACACTAGCACCCGCATTAGAGGCAATCTATAAAAGCACTCTATTCACGCAAAACCAATTTACCGCACTCGCTGCTATACAAAAGTCGTTAGCAGGCTTTCCGACAGAGAGCACAATAGCTGCAATCAAGAGCATACAAGACGCTTTTCAAGCACCGCTTATAGCCAAAACGATGTTTGCGGATTTTCATACTGCACACGAACGCATACTACGCAGCCTAAGGTTTGATATTGGCTCACTTACGGCAAGTATTGAGTTTAGTAGGCTTGAAACAGTAGATGTTGCACTAGATGATGTTGTAACTGATGATGACAACCTTAGAGCGTCAGCAACAGCCACCCAAACCAACAATGCTGGCAACATAACATTTGTTGATAACGCAAACCTCGTACTTGCCTTTAACGATTTAAAGCAAGAAGTACACGATTTACGGCAGCAGCTGCTTGCCCGTGATAATCAACAAGGGCAGCGACTTATTGCACCATCAACGGTACACTTCAAACGCTCAACAACCACAATACAGATAGGTAATTTCAGGGTAAGTGCCACTCTTAGCTCCAAGCAAACACAATTTGCCCGAACAGTTATCGGCTCGCCAGACAATATAGGTAAGCGATGGGATATTGACGACCTGATATTTGAGGTATTCGGCGAACGGATTGATAACAACGAGCTTAACTGGATAAAAAAGATACGTAGTTATATTTGGCAGTTCAATCAAAAAGTTATGATTGCCTCAGGCGGCACTATGCCTGATTATCTCGTGCTTGATGGCATTGAGGTTTACGTCAATCCAGACTATCTCTAATCAGTAAAAACTGAGTTTTCCACAGATTTAAATAACTTAAATAGACGTTTCTTTGTAATGGGTATTGTGCAAGAAAAGCAGAATAACCACCAGCAAAGAAAGGCTACGAAACCGCAGGCAGCGGAACTAAGCGAGCAAGCAATTCGTAACTTGGTCGGTTTCTTTGACGTGCTTATTCAAATGGACTTTGCACAGAAACATAAGCAAAAGCAACGTAATGAAAGGAACGATGAAGATGACAACGATATACAAAATACTCCAAGTGTCGCTGCGTAAGCTAATTGACTGGCTTATGACGGCTTGGCTATGGGCAAACAAGCACGAGAAAGCCGCTGAGGAGCGTAAAAAGTATGGTCGTAAGTGAAGTAAACATTACGCCAGTCAAACCGACTGACGGGCTTGTAGCCTTTGCAAGTTGTGTGATTGGCGGGCAGCTGTATCTTGGCTCGCTCGGCATACACCAACGGCTAGACGGTACAGGGTATCGCATAACGTATCCGACTAAAAAAGTTGGCTCAAGACAGCTCAACTTTTACCACCCTCTAACCAAAGAGGCTGGCAAGTTAATTGAACAAGCGATAGTTGCCAAGTGCAACGAGCTATTTGAAAGAAGTGATGAAACGTATGGTAGACACAGTAAAAATACTCATACCCGTACGTAACCCGCTTCTCTTTGACAACGGCAGGTTTTCGCCTAGCCTTGAGATACTCGTAAATAGCAGGGGCTTTGGCAAGTCAATGCTCAACCCCTCGCCCACGTACGCCAAGATGGGCAAGTATATGCCACGTCTTACGATGTACAAGCGAGTGCGAAAGACCGTTGAATACCAGTTAGCAGTTGAGTTTTCAGCACCCAAGATGCTGTTCGGCAATAACTTTGACGAACTGCAAGAAAGTGATTTTGACGCACTGCTCACGGCACTGCAATCAGCATTGTACGAGCTAACTGGTCATAAGTTCTTCAAGCCACAGCTTGCCCACGCCGACATTGCGGCTTGGCACCCATCTAAGAACATTGTGTTTCTTGACTACACCTCGTGCCAAACCATTTTGAACACGATGGGCAAGCTGGACGTTAGCAAGACGTATGACCTGCAAAAAACTGACTTTCGTGATGGACACGTGGTACACATTCACGCCAACTCACTTGATATAGCCTTTTACGACAAAATGGCTGACCTGCTAAAAGCAAAGAAAAGCGGCAAGCGTGCTTTTGAGAACGACAGCACCGTGCAGCTCAATTTACTTGAGGGTTTATCTGAATACCGACCAATGGAAGTATTCAGGTATGAAGTACGTTTTGTCGGTAGAGCCTCTATCAAGCGAGCCTACCCCGAACTAAAGGAATGGACGTTTGAGAACCTATACAAAAAGCAGTTATGCCAAGACACGCTGCTCAAGCATTGGAACAAGCTGACAAGCAATGTAGATATCCTGGCACTGGACGTAAAAGAACCGTATGAGCTACTGCAAAACTACATTGAGGCAAACCAAGATGCAACACCACAAGCTGCACTCACGGCAGTAGCAGGGTTGCTCATTATAAGTCAGGCAGGTGCGGTTGGCTTACGCAACACGCTTGAAGCTCGCTACGGCAAGCAGGCATGGTATCGCATAAAGCCGCTACTAAAAGCACCGCAGGCATACCGCTTTCAATCATTCGTACGCATTGATGAGGCATTGCAGCGGTTTACCCCTACACGTATGTCTGACTTTATTAAAAACATTGAAAATAGTGGTAAGTAATGTTAAGTTAGTAAGGAGTAAAGATATGAAAACAATGTTAATCCTAATCGCACGAGTATCAGACATTGAGCAGCGTAAAGCACTACCCGCTCAAAAGCTACGGCTAGAGCAATATGCAAAAGTCAAAGATATGCCGTACAAGTACCACGAGTTTGATGAAAGTGCGTACAAAGACGCTCGGCATAAGTTCTCACAGTTGGTTGAGAATATAGCGGCAATGAAAGAACACGCCATAGTTGTGTTTGATAAAATAGACCGCTTTACCCGCGACGCATCACAGCGAGAAGTACGGATAATGGGCAAGCTCGTAGAGCAAGGCAGAATTGAAATGCACTTCCCGTCAGACAACCTGTTTATTACGCAAAACTCGCCTGCCACTGATTTGTTCAGGCTCGGTATTGGTATGCTGCTTGCAAAATACTATTCCGACACCAGCAGGGATAACGTCAAACGTCGCTTTGAGCAGATGTTGAACGATGGTATATGGGTTCATAGAGCACCCATTGGCTACAAGAACATCATAATAGGCGGCACACCGCAAAGACCAATCAAAGATATTGAGGTAGATGATGCAAAGGCACGCTACATAGTAAAAGCATACGAGATGAGAGCACGTGGTATGTCCTACGCTGTCATTGCCAAAGAGTTGCACAAAATGGGCTTTCGTAGCAACATCTCAAACAGTAAAGCACCAAGTAAGCAGTTTCTTGAGCGTATATTAAGCAATCCGTTTTACTACGGCGTTATGGTACATTCTGGCAAAGAGTACCCACACAAGTACAAGCCACTTATAAGCCGTGCTTTATTCAATCAGGTGCAGCGTGTCCGTGATGAGCGTAAGCACACCAAAACCAAGTACGATAGCAAAGACTACACGCTCAAAAAGATAGTGAAGTGCGGCAGGTGCGGACGTGCCGTATCACCGTTCAAGGCTCGCAATACGGTTTACTTGCGTTGTGCAAACGCTCAGTGCGATAATCCTAATACAGCCGAGAGCCTAGTTATTGACGGCGTAACGGCAGATATAGGGTTTATAGACGTGCCTGAACAATGGTTAGACAAGGTTATAGCTGAGCTGCGTAGGCGGCACGATGACCAGCAAACGTACTATACGCAAAACATTGAACAAACTCGTACTGAATACGATAAGGTCAAAGAAAAAATGCGTAAGGTTTACTATGACCTGCTTGACGGACGTATTACACAGACCCTACACGATGAAATTGCAACTGACCTAGAAAAACGGCAGCAGGAATTGAATGACCGCCTAAAGTTGCTAACAAGTGATAACAAAGACTTTCAAGTAACCGCCTCTTATCTGTTAGATTTAGCTCAGCGAGCAGAACAGCTATTTAATGAGAGCGATGAAGCGTTGCAAAACAAACTTTTGGAATACGTACTTTCAAACATTGAGCTAAAGGACAAAAAGTTGTCTTACATACTAAACGACCCCTTTAAGTCCATCGTTGAGGCAAAGAAAAAGAGCCTTTCGGCTCATAATTCTAACATTTGGTGCGGGTGACGGGACTCTAACCCGTGGCCTCATCCTTGGCAAGGATGCGCT
>ERZ777003.704-NODE-704-length-61962-cov-12.789733_pt1 | contig 61962 bp, 52 predicted proteins | sample MGYA00374956_ERZ777003 | MGnify/ENA primary metagenome ERZ777003 (study PRJEB29302, sample SAMN06268252) | bioreactor metagenome | isolation source: Joint BioEnergy Institute, California, USA | place: USA:Joint BioEnergy Institute, California, USA | collected...
GCTCCGTTGGCTTGATCATCATCATAATACGCATAATTCTTAAACACGCTCTAAGCAGGATTTGCTTGGCCAATAAGGGAAGAAATGGCAGAAAAAGCGATGCACCAGCCATACTGACCATGTTGCCAAAATTGGCGCTCGTGGTCGTGAAAATATATTTCAAGGTGTTAGCAAAGGTTGTTCGCCCCTCCTCGATGCCGCGCCGAAGTACATCCAGATCACGCTCTAGCAACATGAAGTCGGCGGTCTCTTTGGCCACATCTGCGGCCATGTCCACCGAGATACCGACATCAGCGGCATGGAGTGCCGGGACATCGTTGATACCATCGCCCATATAGCCAACCACGTGGCCCATCTTGCGCAACGCCAGGATGATGCGCTCCTTCTGGTTGGGGTCCACGTCAACGAACAAATTGGTTCGCTCGGCTTGCTGCCAGAGCGCCTCATTACTCATCCCGTTCAGCTCGCTGCCGGATAGGATGCCCGTGACCTGCAGACCAATTGTCTCCGCTAGGTGCTGTGCGACCCGCCCATTATCACCCGTGATGATCTTTAGCCCTACACCTAAATTCACCAGATCGGAGATCGCCTGTTGGATATTAGGCTTGGGTGGGTCAGAGAAGAGCAGAAACCCCTCGAACATCAGATCATGCTCATCGGTGCGACTATAGCGATCCTGCGTTGGGATCGGCTTGGTGGCCAATCCCAGCACTCGTAACCCTTGGTTACTCCACACTGTAATAGAGCTGCTCAAGCTTGTGCTGCCAATCCGCATCAAGCGGGTACAGTGCTGTGCCGAGTTGCACCTTGCTACAGATCGACAAGATGTGCTCCAGCGCGCCCTTGCTGATCAGCGTAAGTTCGCCAGCAGCGTCACGTACAACGACGCTGAGGCGCTTGCGGACAAAATCATACGGGATCTCGTCTACTTTGCGATACGCCGAGATATCCAAGCCCGCCTCTTGTGCCTGAGCAATAATGGCCTCGTCTAGCGGGTTGTTCAGACCACTCTGGAAGGAAGCGTTGAGGTAGGCCTGGCACAGAACCTTTTCCGACGGGACACCCTGCACATCATTCGCCAGATCGAGCCGCATGCTTCCTTCGGTAAGCGTGCCAGTCTTATCAGTGCAGAGCACATCCATACTGCCGAGGTTCTCGATGGCATTGAGCCGACGCACAATCACTCCATGCGCGGCCATCTCCTGCGCGCCTCTGGCTAGCGTAATGCTGAGAATAGCTGGCAATAGCTCGGGGGAAAGGCCAACGGCCAGCGCAATCGCAAACAGCAACGATTCGATCGCTGGTTTGTCGAGCAGAATATTGGCGGCAAAGACCAGCAGCAGCAACCCAATCATCATTTGGGTTAGGAGATTACCAAACTGCCGAGTGCTGCGCTCGAACTCCGTCTCGGATGGCTGCGACGTGAGCCGTTTGGCGATCTGGCCGAACAGTGTGTTGGTGCCGGTCTGTACGATTAATGCGCGTGCTGTACCGCTACGCACCGATGTGCCGCTAAAGACGCAGTTCGTTCGCTCTGGCAGGCTGGCCAGCGGCCCGACCAACCCAACCTGTTTCTCGATCGGCAACGACTCGCCCGTCAGCACCGCCTGATTAATGAAGCAATCCTTTGCCTCCAATAACACGCCATCAGCGGGGATCAGACTGCCAGCGGAGAGCAGAATCACATCGCCAGGCACGATCTCCGTCGCCGGAAGCGATTGGGCTTGCTGGTCGCGTAACACCGTAGCTTTGATCGTCACGCGCGCACGCAACCGCTCGATGGCGGTTGCAGATCGATACTCTTGCACAAAGGTCAGGATCGCGCTGCCTAGCACAATCGCCAGAATCACTACGACATCGATCCACTCGTGGGCGATTACGGATACCAGGGCCGCAAAAATCAGGATCAGCAGCAACGGGTTGCGCGCTTGTTTAAGCCAGAGCGTAAGCGCCGTTGTTTGCCGTTGCTGTTCAATGAGATTAGGGCCGACTTGCTTCAGACGTTGGCGCGCATCGGTCGAACTCAGGCCAGTCGGCGAGCTATGGAGAGAGGCCAACACGTCGGTAATCGGCTGGCTCCAGTAACGCTCAATTGAACGATGGTTTGCCATGATGCATTACCAGGTGCTGGCCTCCATGAGCTTATGCAATTGGATCAACTATGCCTTCCAGACGTAGCCTAGCCCTCGGCAATCTCGGCCTGTGGTCGATACAGCAGCACAGGCGTCTGAGCGCCGCGCACCACTTTATCGGCCACGCCGCCGAGCAACCAGCGCCTTACGCCCGTTCTACCGTGTGTCGCCAGTGCGATGGCCTGCACGTTCTGCGCCTGCGCATACTCCAGAATCGCATCGGCGACGATTCCGTGCATAACTGCCGTTTTCACACGCAACGACTCGGCGCGCAGCGGTGCGGCGATGTTGTCTAGGTAGTTCTGCGCACTTGTTCGCAGTTGCTCCTGGAGTTCCTCGTCCCACCCGGCTCCGTAGAGCTCCGTGCCGTAGATCGGCGGCATGAACGGGATCACCTGGAGCAACGTGTATTCGGCCTCCATCAACTGCCCCATCTCAAGCGCATAGGACATGATCTGCTCAGCCAGCACCGAGCCGTCCAGCGGGATCAGGATGTGATTAATGGTCGGCGGGTGCGCATAATCCGGCATTGGCTCGTGCGGGCGCACCAGCAACACGGGCATGGGCAGTTGACGCACCAGCGCATCTGCGACGCTACCGAGCCAAAAACGCGACACTGGCCCGCGTCCGTGAGTCGTCATGACAACCAGGTCAGCCTTGAGCTCCACCGCGTAGTCGTGCAGCGCCGAGGCGATCGGCCCTTCAAGCTGCACAGTGGTGATCGGGTTGGCGCAGTGCGGCTGCAGCCGCGCTACGACCCCTTCCAGATACGCCTGTTCGTAGGTGCGCAGCTCGTTATCGACAACGTCGCCGACTTCGGCGGGCGGAACGGTGGAGACATGCGCCAAGTGCAGTTGCGCTCCGGTGCGCCGAGCGATATCGAGCGCGTAGGGCAAGGCGTACTCGCCAAACGGCGAGCCGTCGAGCGGGATAAGAATCGAGCGATACATAGTGGCCTCCTTACTTCGGCCTCAAATACCCACCTAGTCGACTGGTTCCGCCGCAGGCTGCGGCTTCTGACTGAGCAGGTAGGCATACGCATTGATCGCCGCCCGTGTGCCGTCGCCAGCCGCCACGAGGATGTTCTCGGCAAAGGCGGTGGTGACATCGCCAGCCGCGAATAGCCCAGGCAGCGCGGTCATATTGAGATCATCAACCCAAATAAAGCCATCCTGATCGACCGGGATCAACTGACGCACCAACCCGCTGTTGGGCAGCAATCCCAGATCGGCGAACACCGCATCGACGTGCAGAATCGTCTCCTCGTTATCGCGCTTGATGACGAGATGCTCGACGTTGGTCTCCCCTGCGATCTGCGTGACCTCGTAGCGCTCGAAGATGGTGACCTGCGGCAGATGGCGTAGGCGGTGCCCTAGCCGTGAGGTCAGATTGCTCGCGTCGGGAGCGATGAGATAGACGTACGCGCCGATTGTTGCTAGCTCCACGGCACCCAGCAACGCCCGATCGGTTGTGCCGATCACCGCCACCGTTTTGCTCTCCAGCATATGCGCATGCGTGGTGATCGAGTAGCCGACGCCGTAATTGACCAACTTCTGCGCGCCCGGCACATTCAGTAGCAGCGGAGAGGCGCCGGTGGCCACCAACACCACGCTCGCCTCCTGGTAGCCGTGATGCTGGGTCTCGACCCAAAAGACATCGTTATACTTGCTGATGTTGGTCACCCGATCGTGCAGCACCGCACCAACATGCCGCGTAACGCGCCGCGCTAAGAGTTGGATCAGATCAGCGCCCAACAGCGTCTCCTCGCCAGAATGATTGTTCAGTTGCTGCTGCGTGCCCGCCTTGCCACCAAGATCTTCGACGATCAAGAGCATATCGAGCTGTTTATCTAGAGCGTAGGCCGCCGCAGCCAATCCAGCCGCCCCACCACCCACGATGATGATATCTTTCATCACAAGCCTCCTCTTCGTGATAGTCACGTTATTCGCCGAGGACGAGTGCAAGAACGAGGCTGCTTCGTCTCTGGTCGAGTACAATCGTTAGCAGATTCGCGGCAACTGCTCGCCGCTCAGCATATCGACGATCCGGCTCGCGCCGATCGCGCTGGTCATCGTGACGAGGCCCGCTCGATCGTCGCTCACACGCCCGATCACGGTGGCGTTCTCGCCCAACGGGTGGGCGCGCATGATCGCCAGGGCGCGCTCGGCCTGCGCTGCTGGCACAAAACAAGCGAAACGCCCCTCGTTCGCGATATAGAGCGGGTCGAGCCCCAGGATCTCGCACGCGCCCCGCACATCTTCGCGGACGGGTATGGCCTGCTCGTCGATGTGAATATGCAGGTCGGCGGCCTCCGCGATCTCGACCAGTGCGCTGGCTAGCCCGCCGCGCGTCAGGTCGCGCATACAGTGGATGGTGATTCCGCCATCGAACAGCGCGTGTACAAGGTCCGCGAGCGGTGCCGTGTCGCTCTCGATCGCCGTCTCGAACTCCAGCCCTTCACGCACAGCCATAATCGCAATGCCGTGGCGGCCAATATCGCCGTTCAGCAGCAGGACATCGCCGGGCCGGACGCTGGTTGGTCGGATCGGCAGTTCGCTCCGCACCGCACCAACTCCCGCTGTTGTGATGAAGATGCCATCGCCTTTGCCCCGATCAACCACCTTGGTATCGCCCGTGACCAACTGCACCCCCGCGATGTCGGCAGCCCGCCGCATCGACTGCACCACGCGCCAGAGCGTCTCCATGGGCAATCCCTCTTCCAGGATGAAGCTGACACTCAGGTAGAGCGGGCGCGCCCCGCACATCGCCAGGTCGTTGACCGTGCCGTTCACCGCCAGATCGCCGATGTCGCCACCCGGGAAAAAGAGCGGTCGAACCACGTAGGAATCAGTGGTGAAGGCCAAGCGCGCGCCGGGCGATTCAAAGACCGCGCTATCGTGTCGCACATCCAACAGCGGATTGTGGAAGGTGCTCACGATCATGCGCTCGATCAGTTGATGCATCAACTTGCCGCCGCCACCGTGCGCCAGCAGGATCTGCGGATAATCGCTGATCGGGATGGGGCAACTTAGCGTAAATGACCAACGGTCGTTCATAGCGCGCCTCTCTCTTGCTCGATTACAATCACCTCCCGATGCGCGTCTGGTCGGTAGCGATAGTACGCCGCGCAAGCACCCTCGGACGACACCATCGGCGCGCCAAGCGGATGCTCTGGCACGCAGCGAGTGCCAAAGGCGGGGCACTCGAAGGGGCGCTTGACACCGCGCATAATCAGCCCGCTGATGCACTCCGTCGGCTCCTCGGCGGTGTACGCGGCGACGCCAAAGCGCTGCTCGGCATCGAAGGACTCGTACCCTTTCGCCAAACCCAGCCCGCTCTGCGGGATCGGGCCGACGCCCCGCCAGGTCCGCGGCACGATCCGAAAGACTTGAGCGACCAACTGACGCGCCAACTCGTTGCCCTCGCGGCGCACCGAACGGGAATACTGGTTCTCGACCTCGGTACGGCCTTCCTCCAGTTGCTGCACGCACATCAACACGCCCTGGAGGATATCGAGCGGCTCAAAGCCGGTGACGACGATCGGGACGCGGTAACGCTTGGCCAGCGGCTCGTACTCGGTGTAGCCCATCACCGTGCAGACATGCCCGGCGGCCAAGAAGCCCTGCACCTGATTGTCGGGCGCACCGAGAATGGCCTCCATCGCGGGCGGCACCAGCACGTGCGAGACAAGCACGGAGAAATTCGTGATATTCTGACGCCGCGCCTGCTCAACCGCCATCGCGTTCGCGGGAGCGGTCGTCTCGAAGCCCACGGCAAAAAAGACGACTTGGCGATCCGGATGCGCGCGGGCGATCTTGAGGGCATCGAGCGGCGAGTAGACGATGCGGACATCGCCGCCAGCCGCCTTCACCGAGAGCAGGTCGCGCTGGGTGCCCGGCACCCGCAACATATCGCCGAACGAGCAGAAGATTACCTCGGGGCGCTCCGCGATCGCGATCGCCTTGTCGATCAACTCGATCGGCGTGACGCAGACGGGGCAGCCAGGACCGTGCACCAGCCGGATCTCAGGCGGCAGCAACGTATCCACACCGAACTTCACGATCGCGTGTGTCTGGCCGCCACAAAGCTCCATCAGCGTCCAGGGGCGGGTTGTGATGCGCGCAATAGCCTCCGCATAGCGCTTGGCGGCCTCTGCATCGCGGTATTCGTCGATATATTTCACGACTCCAGCTCCTGTAGTTCGTCCATCTGGCGCAGATACTCGAAAACGCGGTCGGCCTCCTGCTGGTCGAGCGTGCTGATCGCGAAACCGACGTGGACGATCACATAATCGTTCACGTTCGCCTCGGGCACATAGGACAGGTTGACATCTTTGATGATGCCGCCAAAGTTGACCCGCCCCATCCGCATCAGCGGGCCTTCATCGTGAATATCGATGATCTTGCCTGGCACAGCGAGACACATTGATTGACTCCCTCTATCGCTCCGATTGCTCCGCGATGCTACGCGCCGCCGCCAACACCTGACCGAACGCGATGCCACCATCGTTGGGCGGGATGCGTCGGTGCCAGTACGGGCGGAAGCCAGCCCTCCGCAGCCGCTCAACCGTGCGCTGAAGCAGATACTGGTTCTGGAAACAGCCGCCGCTCAGCATCACCCGTTCCTGATCGGCCCGCTCGGCCACGGCAACGATCATCTCGACCAGGGTGTTGTGCATCTTCGCGGCGATCCGCCCGATCGGCTGAGCGCGCCTGAGATCATCGATGATCCCCATCACCATCGGCTCCCAATCCACGATCTGGCAGTGGGAGTGCGAACGAACACGCACCGGATACGCATCGTCGGTTTCGACTTGGGCCAGCGCACTCTCCAACTCCAGCGCCGCCTGCCCCTCGTAGGATGCCGTTTGGCGCAGGCCCACCAGTGCCGCGACCGCATCAAAGAGCCGTCCGGCGCTCGTGGTGAGTGGTGCATTGATGCCCCGCTGAAGCACCGTCCTGAGAATAGTGCGCTCCTGGGCGGGAAGTCCCTGCAGCGGCGCCAACTCCTCCATCCCGAATAGCGCATCGCCGTACACTTCGTAGAGCAGACCGAGCGCGGCGCGGCGCGGCTGACGGACGGCCCGCTCGCCTCCGGGCAGCCGAAACGCGCGCAGATGCGCATGGCGCTCGAACGATGTCTCGTTCACCAACAGCCATTCGCCGCCCCAGATAGTGCCATCGAGGCCGTAGCCTGTGCCATCCCAAGCAACTCCCAGCACTGGCGGTTCCAGCCCGTGCTCGGCCATGCAGGAGAGCACATGCGCGTAGTGGTGCTGCACACGGACGAGCGGTTGGTGGTAGCTGCGGCTGGCCGCTTCGGCAAACTGGGTCGAGCGGTAATCGGGATGCGCATCGCAGGCCAGCACGGTCGGCCTGAACTCGTAGAGCCGCGTCAAGCTGTCCACCACCTCGTTCAAGGCGTCGAACGCCTGCGGCGTCGTCAGGTCGCCGATGTGCTGGCTGCCGAACACCTCGCCTGCGGTGCTGATGGCGACGGTATTCTTCTGATGCGCGCCCAATGCCAGGGTCATCGGCAGCGGCTGCGCGATGTCGATCGGCAGCGGGGCGTAGCCGCGGGCGCGGCGCAGCACACACGCCTCGCCGAGCATCACCCGCGCGATCGAATCATCGACGTGGCGGACGATCGGGCGATTATGCACCAGGAAGCAGTCGGCGATCCCAGCCAGCCGCACCAGCGCCTCGTGCTCATCGGTGCAGATCGGCTCGTCCGAGCGGTTGCCGCTCGTGGCGACGATCGGAAAGCCAAGCTCGGCCATCAACAGGTGATGCAGCGGCGTGTAAGGCAGCAGAACACCCAGATTGGGGTTGCCCGGCGCGACGCTCTCAGCTATTCCGCTGGCCGTCTCCTCTAGCGATAAGCGCCGCAGCAGCACGATCGGCGCTTCGGGCGAGCAGAGCAGTTGCTCCTCCAACTCGGAGACCGCACAGTCGCGCCGCACCTGCGCGAGCGTCGGGTACATCAGGGCGAACGGCTTCTCCTCGCGCGCTTTGCGCTGGCGTAAGCGCTGCACAGCCTCCTGATTGCGCGCATCCACCATCAAGTGAAAGCCACCCAAGCCTTTGGCCGCCACGATCTGACCTTGGCAAATGGCTTCGGCGGCGGCCAAGAGTGCCTCATCGCGCTCAGCCAGTTGCTGGCCCTGCGCATCCCAGAACGCCAACTGTGGGCCGCAGTGCGGGCAGGCGTTGGGCTGCGCGTGAAAGCGCCGATCGAGCGGGTCGTCGTACTCGGCCTGGCAGGCTGGACACATAGTGAAGCGGCGCATGGTGGTGTTGATGCGGTCGTAGGGCAACGCCTCGATGATGCTGTAGCGCGGGCCGCAGTTGGTGCAGTTGGTGAACGGGTAGCGGTAACGGCGGTTGTGCGGATCTGAGATGTCGTGCAGGCAGTCCGGGCAAGTGGCGATATCCGGTAGCACGATGGTGGTCTTGGCGCCTGCATCATCGCTTTGGCGCACCTCGAAGCCCACGTAGCCGATCGGATCGAGCAGCGCGGTCTGCATGCTCTGGATGAAGGAGCGCGGTGGCCGCTCGGCCTCGATCCGCTCAAGGAACATGTGCAATTGTTCGGGGTGTCCCTCGACCTCAACAAACACGCCTTGCGACGAGTTGTTGACCCATCCGACCAAGCCCATACCTGTCGCTAGCCGATAGATAAACGGTCGAAAGCCAACCCCCTGCACCGCGCCTTGGATCGCCACGCGCAGGCGAGCCGGTGACAGCACGACATCCGCTCGATCCGCTTGAATGGTTGCCAAGCTCATAGGTCACCTGCTCATCTGGCTAACATCCGCGTTGGATAGCTCAGTTCTGCGCTACCACTTGCGAATCTTCGATCTCCAGCGATGCTAGCTCAAACTCACGGCCACGACGTACCTCAGCCATGATCTGGTGGCAGCAAGGGCACTCGTGGAGCTCATCGGCGGGCGTAAACTCCAAATCGCAGGCCGCGCAGTAGCAGACGACCGGCACATGCTCGATCTGAAGCTCAGCTCCTTCGGCGATCGTATCGCGTGTGGCGACCTCGAAGGCCATCATAATCACATCGGGCACAACCCCCGATTCCGCCCCAACGCGCACCGTCATACGCTGCACATGGTGCGCTCCAACGCTCATAGCGTGATCAAGCGCATCCTTGACCATCTGCTGCATGAGTCCAATTTCGTGCATAGACGCCTCACCGATCTTTCAAAAGTTAGGTTTCAGTAGGCAGGAAGCAGTGAGTGATTGATGAGCCTACCTGATTATAGAAAGGGGAACGAGCGAGTGCAGAGAAGACATCGCCCCTCTAAAAAGCGTTTTCTTCACTGTTGATAATGCCCAACGGCGGTGCTCAACCGATTGGTTCCACGACGCTCTGTATCAGATCGTGGATCTCCTCAAGGGCAGCGGCAAGCCCTCGCTCGGCCACGGGCGATAGCCCGGCACCCAGCGCGAAACTGCGAGCCGGAACCGTGATCAGCCAAGCGGTTGGATAGCGGCCATACAGCGCCTCGGTCAGTGCCAACAGGCCCCGGGGGTCGCTCGTGTGACCAAGCGCCCGATCGACAGCCACCGGATGGATCAGGTGCGTCTCGACCTCCTCGCGATCCAGCGAGGCGCACGCATCCACAAAGATCGCTACCTTCACGGTTGCCAACGTTTCGGCCAACTCCGGCGACAGTTGACGAACCTGCAGCGCGCGCACACCCGGCATCTGCCAAGCCGCGACCGTCTCTGCGGCGAGCGGCCCGATGATGTCATCGCCCCGCAGCTCGTTGCCGTAGCCGATCAGCACCACCGAACACGGCGTATCAAACTCCAGCTCGGTGGCCTCATTCGCATGTCGGTTCACGTTCATCGTATCACCTCATCTAGCAGCTCTCCGTCTGGCCCAAAAAGTTCCAGTTGGAGAGGCATTTGGCCAGCGGCGTGGGTGGAGCAGCTCAAGCACGGGTCGAACGCGCGGATGCTCGCCTCGACGCGGTTGAGCATGCCTTCGGGGATGTGTGGCCCATGGATATAGTGCTGCGCGACCTGGAGGACAGCGCGGTTCATCGCCAGATTATTCTGCCCAGTAGCGATCAGCAGGTTGAGCCGCGTGATCAGGCCGTGCTGATCGACGTGATAGTGGTGGAAGAGCGTGCCGCGCGGCGCCTCGCTCACGCCAACGCCCTCCAGCGCGTTAATGCCAGCCTCAGCGCGCAGATGCTTGGACAGGATCGCAGGGTCATCGAGTATGACTTCGATGCGCTCGATCGCCGCCAGGATCTCGATCAGTCGGGCGTAGTGGTAGAAGAACGACGAGGTGACTGCGCCATCGCCGTACGCACGAAACGCGCTCAACTCCGCATCGGCCAGCGGCGTGCCGAAGTGCGTGCAGATGTTGAGCCGCGCCAGCGGACCGACTCGGTAGACGCCATCGGGATAGCCAAGCGGTCGGTAGTAGGGGAACTTCAGGTACGACCACGGCTCCACCGCCTCGCCGATGAAGTCTTGGTAGCGGGCCGGATCGAGTTGATCGGCGACCACTTGGCCCGCGCCGTCCACGATGCGCAGCATGCCGCCGTAGTGCTCCCACGCGCCATCCGGGCCGACAAGCCCCAGAAAGAGCGTTGGGAAGTTGCCAAACAGCTGCGCCTCCTCGCGGTATTGCTCCAACATCGCTTTGAATCGCTCAAGCGCGTCGAGCGCGATGGCCCGCACTTCGGGGATGCGGCTGCGCAGATAATCGCGATTGTCTGCCGAGAGCGGCGTGCGTACACCACCGGGCACAGCCCACGCTGGGTGAATCCGCTGGCCACCCAGCCGTTCGATGACCTCCTGCCCGAACTGGCGCAACCGGATTCCGCCGCGCGCCAACTCTGGGGCAGCAGCGATCAAACCGAACACGTTGCGCTGCGCCGGATCGCTGTCCATGCCCAGCAGCAGGTCGGGCGCGCTGAGGTGGAAGAAGCTGAGCGCGTGCGACTGAATGATCTGGCCTAAGTTCATCAGACGGCGTAGCTGTTCGGCGGTTGGCGGAATGCTCACCGCCAGGATGCGGTCGCCCGCCTTCGCCGAGGCCAGCAGATGGCTGACCGGGCAGATGCCGCAGATCCGCGAGGTGATCCCAGCCATCTCCGACAGTGGGCGGCCCACGCAGAACTGCTCGAAGCCGCGAAACTCGGTCACGTGAAAGCGTGCATCGCTCACTTGGCCGCTGTCGTCGAGCTGGATGGTGATTTTGGCGTGCCCCTCGATACGGCTCACCGGGTCGATCACAATACGCTGTGCCATAGCCACACCTCTAATGCGCTCTGAACGCAGAGAACTGGTGCGAAACGCACCAAGTAACATGCAACACAAACAACCTGCTATCCGAACTTCATCATCTCGCGCCCTTCGATGCGCAGCGGCTCGCCAGCCAAGATCTGCTCCAGCACCGCTCGGATGCGCTGGGCCGACGGCGGGCAGCCGGGCAGGTACGCATCGACGGGCACAACCGCATGCACGGGCACCACCCGATCGAGCAGACGCGGCACGATGCCCTCCTTATCGGGGAGTTGGCCGTGCAGATCGGCGCCCTCGACGTAGACACGCTGCAGGATCGACTCGGCTGCTCCCAGTGGGTTGCGCAGCGCGGTGACGTTGCCAGTGACAGCGCAATCGCCGAAGGAGACCAGCACCCGCGTGCGTTCGCGCACCCGACAGATCATCTCCAGGTGCTCCTGATTGGCGATCGCGCCCTCGACCAGCGCCACATCGACATTGGATGGGTACTCTTTCACATCGGCCAGCGGGCTGAACACCACGTCCACCCGAGCGGCCAGGTCGATCAGCCACTCGTCCAAGTCGAGGAACGACATATGGCAGCCCGAGCAGCCGCCCATCCAGATCGTCGCAAGTCGTAGCTTCTCCATCACATCACCAACGTTTCTCGCGGGCCTGCACGATAAAGGCGATCCGCGAGGGGTCGCGCTCCATCTCGGCCACCGTCGAGCCTTTATAGAAGATCGAGCCTGTGGGGCAAGCTAACACGCACTTGCCGCACGAGGTACAACTCAGGGCCTCACCCCACGGCTGCTTGAGGTCCGTGATCAGCGTGGCATTGATGCCGCGTCCGGCGACATCCCAGGTGTGCGCGCCCTCAACCTCATCGCAGACTCGCACGCAGCGGGTGCAGAGCACACAGCGGTTGAGGTCGATGCCGAAGCGTGCATGCGAGATATCCACCGCCCGTTCGGGGAACAGATACTCGTAGCGCACATGATCCATCCCAAGCTCGACCGCCAGGTTTTGCAGTTCGCAGTGGCCGTTGGCGACGCAGACGGAACAGACGTGGTTGCCCTCGGTGAACAGCAGTTCGAGGATCATGCGGCGATACGCGCGTAGCCGCTCGGTGTCCGTGAACACCTCCATGCCCTCGCGCGCCCGCAGGACGCAGGCCGGTTGCAGCTTGTCGCTGCCAGCGACCTCCACCAAACAGAGCCGACACGCCCCAACATCCGACAAGCCATCGAGGTGACAGAGCGTGGGGATGTTGATGCCAGCCTCGCGCGCCACGTCTAGCACCGTTTCGTCCTCACGAGCGCTGACGAGCTTGCCATCGATAGTGAGCGTTTGGACCGCCATATGCTATCTCCCTTGGTGTTGCTCCGCCTCAACCGAAAGCGGTTCCAAGCAGCCGATGCGAATCAGCACCCGCTGCACAGGAGTCTGCTCCTGGCCGTCGTCGCGAAGCTTGATAGACAGCCCTTTTGCAAGCGCTGGAGAACGAAGAAGTGTATCCATGACCGCCGATCCTTCGATGACCTCGGCATGCCCGCGCCACCGCTCGCGCTGCAGCAGCAACTCCACCGACGCGCCGCCGCGCAGGTTGCGCCACCAACGTCGGTCGGCACGGCTGCTGATGACCAGATCATCGCTGTCGCACACGTAGTTGACGGGCAGCGTATAGCGCGTACCAGTGGCTTTCCCGGTCACGGTGATCAGCATGATCTGGTTGCTAAGTAGGCTGTGCAGCGGCGAGTTCAGCAACCAACTCATAAACGGGCTTACTTGTTTGTCGGTTGTCGCCAATGCCATTGTCATCCTCCTTTCACTCGGCAGTCATACTGATCGGTTCCTTAAGCAAAGCCTCGTACTCGTCGTGGAAATAGCGCAACGTGCTGAGCACTGGATTGGGCGCGGACTGGCCGAGGCCGCACAGGCTGGTCTGCTGAACCATCTTGCACAGCTCTTTGAGTTGCTCGAGATCCTGCCAAGTCGCTTGACCAGCGCGGATCTTCGACAGCAGCCGCTCTAGCTGCACAGTGCCAACACGGCAGGGGATACACTTGCCGCATGACTCATCGCGGCAGAACTCCATAAAGTAGTGCGCGACATCGACCATGCTGGTGGTCTCATCCATCACGATCATGCCGCCCGAGCCCATGATCGAGCCGACCTGCGCCAGCGAGTCGTAATCGACGGGGGTGTCGAGAAGGCTGGCGGGGATACAGCCGCCGGATGGCCCGCCGGTCTGCACGGCCTTCACCGAGCCTTGCGGCGCTCCGCCACCCAGTTCCTCAACGATCTGGCGCAGGGTGGTGCCCATCGGCACCTCGATCAGGCCAGTGTTGCGGATCTGCCCGGCCAAGGCGAAGACCTTTGTACCCTTGCTCTTCTCGGTGCCGATATTGGCGAACCAATCGGCGCCATTGCGGATGATCGGCGCGATATTGGCGAAAGTCTCGACATTGTTGATCAGCGTTGGGAAGCCCCACAGGCCGTGCTCGGCGGGGTAGGGCGGGCGGGGGCGTGGCGTGCCGCGCTTGCCCTCGATCGAGGCCATCAGCGCCGTCTCCTCGCCACACACGAACGCTCCTGCGCCAATACGGATATCGACCCGGAAGTCGAAGCCCGAATCGAAGATCTGGCTGCCCAACAGCCCGTGCTTCTTCGCTTGGCGGATGGCCAGCTCTAACCTGCGGATCGCGAGGGGATATTCGCCGCGCACATAGGCGTAGCCCTGGGTAGCGCCGATCGCATAGGCGGCGATGGCCATGCCCTCCAGGATGCGGTGCGGATCGCTCTCAAGCACGCTGCGGTCCATAAACGCGCCCGGGTCGCCCTCGTCGCCGTTGCAGACCACAAACTTGCGCTCGCCGATCGACTTGGCGACCGTGGCCCACTTGAGGCCAGTCGGGTACCCCGCGCCGCCACGTCCACGCAGCCCGCTGCGGGTGATCTCCTCAAGCACCTCACTCGGCGTCATCTCGTGCAGCGCGTGGTAGAGCGCTTGATAGCCACCAGCGGCGATGTACGACTCGATCCGCTCGGGATCGATCTGGCCGCTGTTCTCCAAGACGATCGGGAGTTGTTGTGAGAAAAACGGGAGCGACGGATCGATCTGCTTCAGCGCGCCATCATCCGAACCTTTGATGGCAGCGAGCACCGTCGGAGCATCCTCTGGCGTCACATTGGCGTAGAGCGTGCCCTCAGGATCGACCTGCACCAGCGGGCCTTGGCTGCACAGGCGCATACAACCGACCCCACACACTTCCACCTGTTCCTCCAAGCCAGCCTCGGTGATGGCGGCTTCAAGCTGTTGTTTGACGGACTGTGCGTTGGAGGAAAGGCAGCCAGCCGCCATGCAGCAGCGGATGCGGATCGGCTTGCGCGCCTGGCGCTCCTGCGCAGCGATCTCCTGTAGTTCGGCCAGATCCATACGTTTGCCTCATTCTCAAAGTGTAAAGCGTAAACCATAAATCATAAGCAACATTGCGTATTGAGATGCGCGGTTGTAACGGCTTACGGTTTACGATTCACGGAGCATCTCACGAATCTGCGCGACCAACTGCTCGGTAGAGACGTTTCCGGCGACTTCGCCGTCGATCACCACAGCGGGCGCAATGCCGCAGGCACCCAAACAGCGCGCGGTCATCAGCGAGAGCCGATTGTCCGCTGTCGTGTCGCCAGCCTTGATCCCCGCCTCGTGCTCCACGGAGGCCAGCAGCGCTGCGGCGCCCTTCACATAGCAGGCGGTGCCCAAGCAGATGGCGCAGCTATGCTGGCCCTGCGGTGCGAGCGAGAAGAAGTGATAGAAGGTGGCTACGCCGTAGACGCGGCTCGGCGGCAGCCGGAGGCTGTGAGCGATCATGAGCAGGAGATCGTTCGAGAGGTAGCCAAACAACTCCTGCGCCTTATGAAGCACCTCGATCAGCGCGTCGGGCTGATACTGGTGGCGCTTCATCGTCGCCTCCAGGATCTTGAAGCGGTTATCGCCGCTGGGGTGCTGCTTGGCAGAAGTTGTGGGCTTTCGTGCAGTTTTCGGAGCAGTCATATCGTTGCCCTTAATAACTATCACCGACGAAAGGAGATACGTTGGTGACCTGCACAGCGAAAGAGGGATGACAACGATGTTGCAGCACGGTCATCAATGTGTGTTCATCATAGCGAAGGCAATGGCGCGTGGAGAAAAACAATCTATTCACCAAAGGAAGATTTCTTAACTAAGCGGGACGTTAAAGTCATCGAGGATATGTTGAGCGCTAGCATAGTGAAGATTCTTTCTCTCGAAGCGAAGAAATCCTTTCTCCCAATGCTGTTGAGCCACCATACAATACCAATATGATGAGCAGAGATTGCAAACCGAGACAACCGACACATTTCACTCATACGTTCAACTCGTCAGTTGCCACGGGCAATTGACGAGTTGTTGTCTATGGCTGTTTGGGCGATGCAACAGAACAAAGGAGGAGCATATGAGACGGCTCTATCTTTCGCTGATAACCCTGCTGGCGGTGGTCATGCTCGTTGTCGCCCCAGCACAAGCGGCTATCGATTCGCGCGTCGCATTCCGGCGTCTCTGGGAACGCACCGATCTGCCAATCGATAAGCAAGTCGTCGCCCGCTCTTGGACCTGGGGCGGTCTGGTCAGTTCGATCGTTCTGGGGACGCCCGTTCAGCAAGAGCCATACGCCGAGGCGCCCGGCGGGCAGCGTGATGTGCTGTACTTCGATAAAGCTCGGATGGAGATCAACGATCCCTCCGCCGACCCATCGTTGTCCTGGTTCATTACAAACGGGCTGCTACCGATCGAGATGATGACCGGGCAGATCCAGATCGGCTACACCCAGTTTGAAGCACACTCACCCGCCAAGATCTCGGCGATCGGCGACCCAAACCACTGGCCAACCTACGCCGATCTCCTGCCGTACTACCAAAGCCCCGGCCAAGTCAACACCTCCGATCTCGGCAAACCAGCCACCGGCATGATCAATCGCGATGGCACCATCACTGGCTTCAACGATTATGTCAACGATGGAGGAACGATCCTAGTTCGTGGCGAGAACAACCACGGCGTGGCCAAGGTGTTCATCGATTTTATGAACCAACAGGGCTTGGTCTATGTCGATGGGCGCTATGTCCGCGAGCAACTCTACGATCCGCTGTTCGTCTTTGGCCTGCCGGTGACCGGAGCCTACTGGGTGAAAACCCAAGTGGGCGGCGTGGAGCGCCCGATCCTCTTCCAAGTCTTCGAGCGCCGAGTGCTGACCTATAACCCGGCCAATCCGCCGAACTGGCGGGTAGAGATGGGCAACGTCGGCCAGCACTACTACCAGTGGCGTCATGTACAAGGCCCGGATCGTTGAAAGGAGCTATGCTCATGGTTCGCACCAAACGATCAACTTTTTGGATAACGAGTCTGGTTGCGTTGGCCGGGTCCGGGTTCGCCTATTGGCTCAAGGTGCGGCCTTGGTACAACCGCTGGGGAGCCACAGATGCAGAGGTGGCGCAACCGCTGCCCGGCGATGAGATCGTTCCACAGCCACGCACCCAATCGACTCGTGCTATCACCATCGCCGCGCCAACCACGGCGGTCTGGCCCTGGCTCGTACAGCTTGGGCAAGGCCGTGGTGGGCTGTACAGCTACGATTGGGCTGAGAATCTGGTGGGATGCGACATCCACAGCGCGGACCAAATCATCCCTGAACTGCTCGATCTGAAAGTGGGCGACGTCATACGGCTTGGCCCGCCAGGCTACCCGTCCTTCCCTGTCGCCGAGATCATTCCGGGCCGCGCCTTAGTGCTCGGTGATGTAGATCCGAAGCTCGGCGCGCATAGCTGGACGTTCTACTTGCAGCCGATCGACGAGCAGACCACGCGTCTGATCGTTCGATCTCGTGGCGATTATCCATCGACGCTCAGCAACTTCCTGATTTGGCAGATCATCACCGAGCCGCTGCACTTCGTGATGGAGCGCAAGATGTTACAAGGCATCAAATGGCGTGCTGAGAAAGCACTTGAGCATCATGCGTGAGCTGAACGCCGCAAGGCTACAGTATCGCCAATGCAGAGCTGATAGATATCCATACTCATTTGGCGGACACGCATGATGGTCTGCCAGGAGGTGCGATTATGATGGGCGGATATACCTTTATAGGAGGCATGTTCTGGATGGGTCTGCTCTGGATGAGTATGTTTACCCTGATCATCTGGAGCCTGATTCTGCAATGTCGAATCTATGAAAACACACGACAGAACGATGCCTTAACAATCCTCAAGCGTCGCTATGCGCAGGGCCAGATCAGCCGCGAGGAGTTCGAGCAGGCTAAACTCGTTCTGCAATGAGTTCTGTCGCCTGTCGATCGCATGCTCCAACCGAGCGACGCGGTGCGCGCAAGCGCAGATGCACAACGCAACCGCAGAATATCCAGACACGTTAGCAACTGCTCGACAACGAGCGCTGGCATACGCACACTAACTCCAATGAGAGAGGAACATTATGATCGACTTGAGCACTACGTACCTCGGAATGCAACTGAAGAACCCGCTGGTCGCCTCGGCGTCGCCCCTTTCCAAGAAGTTGGATAGCGTGCGGCGCCTGGAGGAGGCCGGCGCCGCGGCAGTGGTGATGTACTCCCTATTCGAGGAGCAGATCGTCCACGAAAGCCTCGCGTTGGATCATTTTCTTGATAGCCACACACAGAGCTATGCCGAAGCGCTGAACTATTTCCCCGATCTGGGCCACTATAACCTCGAGCCAGATGCGTATGTGGAGCACCTGCACCGCTGCAAGCAAGCGGTCGATATCCCGATCATCGGCAGCCTGAACGGCATTTCGCTGGGTGGCTGGGTTCGTTATGCCAAGGAGATCGAACAGGCTGGTGCTGATGCGCTGGAGTTGAATATCTACACCGTCCCCACCGACCCGAATGTCTGGGGCGATGAGCTAGAGCAGGGCTACCTGGCGCTGGTACAGGCCGTGCGCGAGCAGGTGCGCATCCCGATCGCCCTCAAGTTAAGCCCGTTCTTCAGTTCGCTGCCCAACATGGCGCAACGTTTTGCGGAGGCTGGGGTCAATGGCCTCGTCTTGTTCAACCGCTTTTATCAGCCGGACTTCGATCTGGAACGGCTGGAGATCGTGCCTAGCCTAACGCTCAGCGACTCGAATGATCTGCGTCTGCCGCTGCGCTGGATCGCCATCCTCTATGGACGGATTTCGGCAGATCTGGCGCTCACCAGCGGCGTGCACACGGCCCGTGATGTGCTCAAGGCGATGATGGCTGGCGCAAACGTGGCGATGTTGGCCTCGGAGTTGATCGCGCACGGCGCCGGACGGCTCACGGAGATTCTCGCCGATCTGCAGGCTTGGATGGAAGAGAATGAGTACGTGTCGATCGAGCAGATGCGCGGCAGCATGAGCCAGCGTATGGTGGCTGATCCCACGGCTTTTGAGCGCGCCAACTATATGAAGGCGCTGACAAGCTACGACCACAGTCTGTCGTTAGGCGGCAGCAACGGTAGGTGACGATGAGGCGCTGATCGTCGCTTCGCGAAGGCGAGGCTGCGATCAGCGCCTATCTTTATACCCGAACAGCGGTCTATGCCAACGATGTCTCGTGATGTTCAATGAGGTGCAGCGTATCGATCACCGTTTTAACTGTCTCGCGGAGCGACTGGCGGTCGGTATCGACGATTACCTCAGGCGCCTCTGGCTCCTCGTAGGGCGCATCGACACCAGGAAACCCTTGGATCTGACCTGCCTCGGCGCGCTTATACAGCCCCTTCGGGTCACGCGCGCGACACACCTCGATGGAGCAACGCACCCACACCTCGGCAAAGCGCGGCGCTATTTGCGCGCGAGCGTTCTGGCGATAACAGCGGAGATTGGCGGTCGCCGCGATCAGCACATGCGCACCAGCGCGCACAAGCCACATCGCCAGGTCCGCGAGGTCCTGGTAGAACCGGTTCCGATCCTCTGACGAGTACCCCTTATCCGCATGCAGCAAGCGGCGAATCTCATCCGAGTCGAGCAGAACTGTCGAAATATCGTGTTCCTGTAGGCTCTGCTGTACCGCGCGGGCCAGGGTCGTCTTGCCAGATCCCGGCAGCCCAGTAAACCAGATCGCCCAACCTCCACTGGTATCCATATGGACCTCCTTATCAGCCTGTTGGCGACACTCGTGCCGTAAGCTATAACCCAAGATAATCGTTAACGCAGGCGGGATCGAAGCGTGGAGTAGCGAGCACGGCATCGATGAAACGGTACAGTGCTACACGCACTGAATCGGCCACGTTGTACCAGGCCGGGCTCGCCACCACCAGTGCTCGCCAAGCAAAGAATGGTGCGACATGCGCAAGCACGTCGGTATCGCCCGTCTGCGTCAGGTATGTCTGCCAAAAGGCTTCCCACAGTTGCGTGAACGGCGGCGCCAGCCTGCCCTCGCGCTGAAGCGAGAAGAACAGGTAGTTGATCGCCATACACGTCACGTCGTCGGCTGGCTCGCCCCACCCGCCGCGGCTGCGGTCGAGAAGCCAGAAGTCAAGCCCATCCCCAAATAGCACGTTGAAGGGATGAAAGTCGCCGTGCGTTTGAGATAAGCGCTCGGGATGGGCATTCAATCGCCAGCGCCACGCGATACAAGCCTCCTCTACATGAGCTAGCCACGCCGCGTTGGCCAGCGGATAATTCGGCGGATAGTTATCGGTCAAGCCGAAGATGCCTTCGCCGCTGCCGAGCATATCGCGCGTCGCACGGCGGTAAAGCTCGGGATCATCGCGTTTAACAGCATGGATAGCGGCCAGGTAGCTAGCAAGGCTCTCGGCGCGTTGGATGTCGCGGTCGGTCAGCGTGCCGGTATCACGCAGGCGCTGGAGATCATCGGCGTACAGCGCCCCATCAACATAATCGGTCAGCAGGAAGAACTCGCCCTCGCCGATCGATGTCAGCCGACCGTCCGGCTGGAGGACGCCGATATCGAGCGCTCGGACGTGGCGTGGCACCTCGTTGAAAGTATCGTAGCTCAGCAGCAAGCCCGCGGCACGGTCGGCGCGTCGCTCGTGGCCGAAGGGATTGGCAGCCATCGTTCGCAGCACGGCCCGCTGGTCCTGGCCATCCGCCCGATAGCGGATCAGGATGGGGTGGCCGTAGCCGTACGATTTGAGCGGCTGCTCATCCGTATCGGACGCTGGCGTTGGGCTTCCCAGAGGTTGCAGGCCAAGCACCTCCACGGTGCGCCCAAGACGCTGCGACAGGTAGGCTTCGATTCGAGTAAGCTCGAGATCCATGTTCATCCTCCCTCTAGCAGATTCAGCTGAACAGCGCTTGTCGCAAGGTGTCATCGCAATGGCCTTGGCAAAAGCTACCACTCAAGAATCTCAACAGTATCGTGCTGATCCGCGGGGAACGATCCCTCATGGAGCAGATACCGACGTTGGCTGCTCGCGATAATGGTCAGGCGATTCACTCCACTATTCACGTAGAAACGCTGGATGTCGCCACGATCACCTTGCTCTGGGGCGGTTGCCCAACCGAGCGCACTGCGTAGCGTCGCGTTGGTGGACCAAAGCAGGCCAAAGCCACGCTCAGGAACGTACCGACCGGGCGGCGGCGCAGGCCGATCGGGAGGTGGCATACCCTCGTGCCAATCATCGAGGTGCTGCTGCCACACCAATCCTCCACTGGCTAGGTCGCGGAACAGCACATAGATCGAGCCTGGCTTGCCCGCCGGATGCGGAACCCAGATCATCGTTCCGCCCTCAAACGGCTGCACGGCGATCGGGATGCGCAAACGCGGCAGGCTAGCGGCGCAACTGTAGCCGCGCTCCTGCGCAAGAGCGGCGAGCGGGCTGGGGGCCTGGCTGCATTTGAGCGCCTTGGTGTAGGCGAAGATATCTTGGCCGAGCAGCCCGAACAGCACCTCGTAGGGCGTGCCAACCAGCTCCAGATGATGCTCCATCCGTCGGCGCTCGAAATACTGAACGGTTCCCGTCCAGACTAGATCCCCCGCCACCAGCGTCTCCTCCATCGGCTCGGTAAGCGGGTAGCCAAAGCGCTCCAGGCCGCCATTGGACTGCCACGTGTGCAAGAACAGGCCGCAGAGGCTGTGCCCCGTTTGCGGGAAGTAGCGGCAATCGGCTGGCGCCTGGTCAATGCGGGGCGCCTCCTCCCATCGCCGCTCCTGAAGCTCAAGCATCCAGGCACCGAGGCGACCCGCCAGCACGCCATGTCCATCGGCGCTGTGATCCTCCAGGCGATCGCGCTCGAACCATTGCACGGGACCAGTCCACGTTCCCTCGACCTGTTCGATCGTCACATCGCTGATGGGATAGCCGAACACCTGCAACCCACCATGGCTCTCCCAATAGGCGCGAATAGTGCCGCTGATACAATGGCCTGTTTCGGGGAAACAGCGCTCAGCGCTCGCGGCGGGCAGGAATGAAGGCGGAACGAATGCGCCCAGTACGAGCAGTACTCCGATAGCTAAATTCAGGAAATACATAGCTCACCTGTCATATCTAGAGAACACTCACGGGCCTTTCGCCGCCATCAAGGGGGCGACATCAACGTTATAGGCTACATCCTCGATGGTGAAGATCAGCCACGGTTTGCCATCGTCGCTCCAAGTTGCCGAGATGAGCGTCGGAACTGTGACGTTGCCCACCTTCGCCCATCGCCGCATATGATTGAGCCAGAGCGTCTTGCCGCCTGATTCACCCTTGTAGCGCATCGACTCCAGCAGCCACAGTTGGCCGTTGATGGGATCGAAACGGGCCACAAAACGCTCCTCATCTGCACCGAATGGCACAACCAGCAGAGCGGTGGTGTCGTCGAACGGCTCCCAACGCACGCGCGGGTCGGTGAGCAGCGCCGCAGGAAGCATGCTGGCGATCTCGGCCCAGAGGCTGAGATTCGCGCCCTGGTCGATCTGCCGCCCCTCCGCGACACCCCACGGGAGTTCCATACGCCCGATGCCGTCGATGAAGGTCTCGTTGACCCGCATGACAGGCACGCCAAAGAACGTCGTCTCGAAGTAGTGGCGGTAGCTATGACCAGCCTCGTGGATGAAGCGGAAACGTGCTGGAAACGCGATGCCAGGGATCGGGCGCATCGTCCCTCGACCGCTGATCACAGCGGAGCGAAGCACCGGCACTCGTTCGCCGTAGAGTTGGCGGTAGAAACGTTCAACGGGCACGGGCAAGCCCATCGGCAGCGGGATCGTCTCCAGCGGCGCGGATGGCTGCGGTATCGCAGGAAAAGGTGCAGGCCGAAGGCGTAAGCCCATCCAGCCTAAACCTGCCAAAGAAACAGCAAAACCACTGAGGGCGCTACCCACCTTCAGGGCCGTTGATGGTGAACACATCCCATCTGCAACACGATATGTTTGCATAGACCACCTCTCTACCAGCACTGTAACACACGCCTATACCTCGCAGAGAAAACGAATAACCACTGAGCAAAAGGGTCTCGCAACAATTCGCAGTTAGTGGAGAAACGGTCACCTGTGGTCAAGACCTATTTCGTCTGCGGGCCAAGCCACCGTGCTACCATCAAAGCACAGAGATGAGCTTGCGAGATTTCGGTTCCCTTGGGACAGATTGGAGGTTATGATGGATACCAACGCAACTCACACCCAGAAACAACGATCGGCTGCAGAGCAGGCAATTCGTTACTGGATGCGCTCTCCGGTCATCACCATCACTTCTGGGGCGCCACTCAGCGACGCGCTCGCGCTCATGCACGACCACGACGTGCGCCGCCTTCCGGTGGTGCTCGACAGCGGCGAACTCTGCGGCATAATCACACAGGGCGATCTGCGCGGGGCCGATGTGCTGCGGGTCGCTGGCCTCGACACGGGAACGGTCGCCGACGCGCTCTGCGATGTCACCGTCGATGAGGTGATGGCTCAGAATCCCATCCGCATTACGCCCGAAACCAGCCTACGAGAGGCGGCCCTGCTGATGATCGAGAACAAGATCGGTGGCTTGCCTGTCGTTGACAGTATGGGCGAGGTGGTCGGCATCATCACCGAAAGCGACCTGTTTGAGGTCTTGGTGCAACATCTCGATCGCGATGCTTGATGGGGATTGCGCTCAGATGGTGAGAATCATCAAGATGTGAGGGCAGCAGTTGTGCTTTGGCAATGGGAGGTTATTGATCTTATGCCGAATATGCTGTCAGTATACGAAAAAACTCACAATCGACCTGGTGCGAGGGAGTGGGATTCGATGGCGGGATTCGTAGAGGGTTACTGAAGGAAATAACACAAACCTCACGTTCTCCACAGGTAACAAGCAGACCACGCTTGAGCTGCTATAGGCTTGTGGTCATTTCAAGTTGTGCGTTATACAACGTCAGCCCATCGAACATAACGCCATCGCATATTCGAAGCGTTTCCAAGAGAAACTGTACTCGATCATCATTATCTACATCCTCGATCTTAGGATCAAACATAACTCCGATCGAATACTTTGATTGTACAAGTTGTTTCACAATAGGATGAACACATTTTTCTTCACCATAATGCATCGTTTTTTTAATTTTTACTATTCTCATTGTCATTTCGAGCGAGCCGCTAGGCGATACGAGAAATCTCGTTGATTCGCATTGCGGTGCTCGTTGAGTTCCTCCCCATTCGCTTCGCTCAAGGCTTCGATCGTTCAAGATGACAATGCTTTTCGTTGAACATGAAGGAGTTAAAGACTTCCAAAACAGTGCAATAACAGTTCCTCATAAAAAAGAAGTCCCATTATCACCTTAGCTACCTCCTCTCCTGGTTCGATCGTTTTTCGACAAAATTGCAGGTCACCCTGATTACATTCAAATTGTAGTTCTTCCCAATCCTCATCAATATTCACCAACAAACATTCCACAACATCATCTTCTCAAACTTAGGCTACACAAAACGCCACAGCCTCGATCAATGCGATCGAGGCTGTGGCTTCATTATTGGTGCCGAAGGCGGGACTCGAACCCGCACGGGGTTGCCCCCAACGGTTTTTAAGACCGCAGCGTCTGCCATTCCGCCACTCCGGCAACCGCCGCTATAATAGCACGTTGTCTTCATAGCGGCAAGTGGTAATTACTGCGATAGCTTCAGGTCGTCCGGCACATCGAGGTCGCTGAGGCGCACCGTCTTGCGCGTACCGAACTTCATCGTCTTCTGGCCCTCGCTGGAAAGCTGACCACTCTGCTGGAGGTTGTTGATCTCCTGCTGCATCGTCTGGGCCAACTCCAGTTCGCCCTGGCTCAGCAGGCGCGTCACGGCGCTCTGCAACTTCTGCGTCGCGCCCGCGATATTGCCCGACTGCAAATCGTTCAATGCCCGCGTCTGCAACTTGAACGCGCTCACCTTCTCGACGATGTTCATCACTGGCGCATTGACCTGCCCTGTCAGCGCCGCATCGCCCGTGAAGGTCAGCATAATCTCGGCGCGGGTGCGCTGGCCCTGCAAGCCCATCATCGGCACGTCGTAGGTCACCTCGGCGAGACCGATGCGGTACTGCCCGACCGAGCGCGGCTCCACCAGCAACTCGATCAGCAGCGAGCGCCCCGCGCCCGACTCGATCTCGCCGAGCGGAACCGACACGTCGCGCTCCGAGACTGGCTGATAGCCCAAGTTACTGATCAGCGGGTAGACCTGCCACACCGCGCGAGGCAACACGCCCTGCACTAAGCGCAAGGTCAGGTTTGCGTTCTGCACGGCGGTGGCCTGCGCACGCTGCACCGTGGTCTGGAAGTAATCCACGATCTTATCGGGCTGATCGATGTAATCGGCGGTGCCGCCTGAACGGTTCGCCATTTCGATCAACAGATCCTCGTTCCAGTCCTTGCCCACACCCAGCGCCGTGATCGGCACGCCTTGGCGGGCGGCTTCATCGGCCTGACGCAGACAATCCCCCTCATTCTCGGTCTGGCCATCGGTGAGCAACACCATACGCCGCAGCGCCGTGGGGTTGCCCTTGGCGAGTTCGCGCAGCCCCTTCTCCACCGCTGGCGCGATTTTCGTGCCGCCAGCATCGCGGATCTGGTTGATCTTGCGCTGCGCCTCGCTCACATTCGTCACGGGAGCGGCGGGGATCAACACCTCGGTGCGGTGATCGAAGATCACCACCGACGCAATATCCTGCGAATCGAGTAGTTCGAAGGCGCGTGCTGTCGCTCGGCGCACCCGATCCATCTTTTCGCCCTTCATCGAGCCGCTGTGATCAAGCACGAAACTGACGTTAATCGGCATGCGCACTTGCGCCACAGCCTGGCTCGGCATGATTTCAAGCAACAAATAGGCAACCTGTGGCGTATTCACTGCTGCGAGGAACGGTCGCCCAAGCATTGCCCGTAGTGTGACCTCATCGGCCATTGTATGCTCCTTTCAAAACCACTGCGGCAGGGTCTTATGCATCAAGAGCGCCGCGTTTCTGTTTAGTAGTACGGTCGGAAGGCCGTTGGAGTTGCGCTGCCGATAACAATTGTGCAAAAACGCTGCAAATACGGCGGCTCCACGATGCATATGCTAACTAGTAGTATAGCATACCGCTACTACATGCCCATCACAATCAGCAAAAACGAAAGCTCACGAACATCCTCTCAAAGATTGCTATTTTGAGAGAAATAACACGCATCCTTAGCCATAGTTATACGGTCTACAAGTAATACATGACAATACTCCTCTTTGCCTTGTGAGCACCCACTCGAGCGAAGGCAAGCCGATTGGCCACGAACTGCCTATCATACTCTTGAGAATCAACAATCCAAGACTCGTTTATATCCATAGTTGTTACGTCGTATTCGAAACGGCAACATACCACTTACCCTATCAGCAGCTACCCCATCTGAATATGTCGCGTTATGATCGAGGCCGCTTGTGAACACGATTATCAACTATCTCCCAACCGACCGCCGACATGCCCTTGTGAACCGCCAACCGCTTGCTGATCGTAGTCACGGCGCTGCTCTGTTTGCTGATATCGCGGGCTTCACCCCCGCTACCGATATGATCGCCCAGAGCTTCGGCTCGCAACGCGGCGCCGAAGAACTGCTGGTGATCCTCAACCATATCTACCGCAACCTCATTGAGCAAGTCGATCGTTACGGCGGCAGCACCATCAACTTCGCAGGCGACTCCATCACAATCTGGTTCGATGATCACAATCCGCCCAACAGTGCGCCTGCGTTTCTGCGGGCCGCAGCCTGCGCCCTCGCCATGCGCGAGGCCATGGAACCGTTCCGCGAGATAGCGCTCCCCAACCAGCATAGTCTGTCGTTATCGCTCAAGACAAGCATCGCGGCTGGTGTGGTGCGCCGCATGCTCGTGGGTAATCCCTCCATTCAACTGATCGAAGTGCTGGCGGGCACCACCATCGAACGCCTCGGCGCGGTCGCAGCCGCCACCAAACCCGACGAGATCCTGCTCGATTCCGTCGCCTTCCACCTCCTCGCGCCGTATATCAGCGTGAAGGGATGGCGCTCGACCGCCGAGCAAGAGAACGCCTACGCCATCCTCGATACGCTGCACACGCCGCTGAAGCCCCAACCCTGGCCCGAACTGCCCGATACCGCACTGGATGATGAGCAACTCCGCCCTTGGGTCTTGGAACCTGTCTACAGCCGCCTTCACAACGGCTACGGCGAATTTCTGGCCGAACTGCGCTACACCGTCTCGCTGTTCGTGCAATTCGCCATGCTCGATTACGACCACGATCCGCAGGCGGAAGCGCAACTCAACGCCTTTGTGAATTGGGTGCAGGCGGTGCTCGAACAGTACGCCGGATGGCTGGTGCAAGTCAGCATCGGCGACAAGGGCAGTTATCTCTATGCCACCTTCGGCGCGCCGATCGCGCACGACGACGACGCCGCCCGTGCCGTGGCGGCAGCGCTCGAACTGCGTAACCCGCCGCCGCACCTCGCAGCCTTCGACGGCATCCGCATCGGCATCAGCGCGGGGCAATCGCGGGCCGGCGCGCTGGGGGCCGCGACGCGCACCTACAACGTGATGGGTGCGGCCACGAACCTCGCGGCCCGCCTGATGGAAGCCGCGCAACCCGGCCAAGTCCTGATCTCCGCCAATCTGGCTCCCGCCCTCCACCGCCGTTACCTGCTCGAACAACTGCCTCCCATCGTCGTCAAAGGCAAACACACCTCCATCCCGATTATGATGGTGCAGGGCGAGCAGAACAGCGAAGGAATCCACCTGCAAGAGCCGCAGTATACGCTGCCGCTGGTTGGTCGCAGTGCCGAAATGGCCACTATCGAGGCGCAGATCGCCGCGACGCAACAAGAAAAAGGCCGCGTCATCCAGATCATCGGCGACCCCGGCATGGGCAAATCGCGCTTGGTGGCCGAGATCATTCAACGCACCAGCCAAGTTGGCTTTAACGGCCTGGCGGGCGCTGGCCAATCCACCACCACGCAGACCGCCTACTACGCCTGGCAACCGATCTGGCGCTCGTTCTTCCGCCTGTCGGCCACTCCGCAGCCCGACGAACTGCCGCAACTGCAAAAGGCACTGAGCGACCTCAACCCCACACTGCTCGCAACGATGCCGCTGCTCGGCCCACTGCTGGCGATTCCCTGCCCCGACAACGAAACCACCCGCAATATGGACGCCAAACAGCGCAAGGAATCGCTCGAACAACTGCTCGTCAACTGCCTGCAGGCCTACGCTGCCAACAACACCACGCCGCTGCTGTTTGTGGTGGAAGATGCCCACTGGCTCGATACGCTCTCGCTCGACTTGCTACACGTGATCTGCGCCGCCATCGAGAAACTGCCGATGTTGCTGGTCGTCACGCAGCGCCCGAACTTTGCGAACACCAACGCATCGCTCCAAGCCTTGCCCAACGCCATCAGGCTGACGCTCAACGAACTGAGCGCCAACGAGAGTCAGCAACTGATCGCCTACAAGTTGGCGATCTCGTTTGGCTCTGCGCACACGCTGCCGCAAACACTCGCCGACACGATCATCGCCCGTGCCGAGGGCAACCCGTTCTACATCGAAGAACTGCTCAACTACATCCACGATCAGAATCGCGAATTCTCCACCGATATTGAGCAACTGGAATTGCCCAGCAGCCTCGCCAGCCTGATCATGAGCCGCATCGATAGGCTGACCACCGAGCAACAAACGACGCTGAAGGTCGCTAGCGTGATCGGTCGCATCTTTCCTGTGGATTGGCTCTGGGGCGTGCTGCCCACGCTCGGCTCCACCGAGCGCGTGCTGCGCGACCTCGAACAACTGGCACGCTTGGATATCACCCCGCTCAACACGCCCGATCCAGAGTTGACCTATCTCTTTAAGCACGCCACCACCCAGGAGGTCGCCTACGCCAGCCTGCCCTTCGGGCTGCGGGCGCAACTGCACGGCCAACTCGCCGCATGGCTGGAACGGCGCACCATCCACAATCCGCCGCTCGACCTGTTGGCCTACCACTACGGCCTCAGCGACAACCGCGCTAAACAGCGCGAATACTTCCAGAAGGCCGGGGACGAGGCCGCCGCACGCTACGCCAACCAGACCGCGCTCAACTACTACGAGCGCTTGATGGAGTTGCTGCCGCCGCACAAACGCTTGGCCAACCATATCGCGATCGGCAAAATCTACGAGCATACCAATGCATGGGAGGCCGCCGAGGCGCAGTATCAGGCGGTGCTGTCCTACCCCGCGCAGCCGAGCGACATGCCGTTGCGTGCCCAAGCGCAGATCGGCCTGGGCAGTTGCTTCCTCAATCGGGCGCGCTACGATGAGGCGATGGAGTGGTATCAACAGGCGCTACAGACCTTCGAGGCGCTCGGCGATCAGGCAGGCCAAAGCGAGGCGCTCTTCCACATGGGCCGCATCCACTGGTTCCGTGGCGACGCCGAAGCCACCCGCCCGCTGATCGAGCGCAGCCTCCAGTTGGCAGGTCCAAACGCCAACCGCCGCTTTATCGCCAATGCTTATGAATACCTGGGCAACATCGCGCTCAGCCAAGAGGATTACCGCACCGCCAGCGATTGGTGGGAGCGTAGCCTCGCCATCAGGCGCATGCTGAACGACAAGCGCGGCATCGCCTCGTCGCTCGGCAATCTCGCCATCGGCGCCTACACCGAGGGCCGCTACAACGAGGCGTACCCGATGATCAACGAGAGTGTGATGCTGTTTCACGAGATCGGGGCGCGGGCTTGGTACGGCTTCACCCGCGTGTTCCAGGCGCTGATCCTGGCGCAGCGCGGCGATGCGCGCACCGCTCAACATATGCAGATCGAGAATCTGGAACTGCTCAACGAGCTCGAAGCCTTGCCGCTGATGTATCTCAACCTGATCGGCTTGGCGCAGGCGACGCAATTAGCCGAGGGCAGCATCGCCGCCCATGAGTACGCGATCAAACTCGTGGGCGCGGCGATCAAGGTCCACGAGGAGGCCAATAGCCAGCGCTACCCCTACGATCAGGCGATCGCCGATCAGGTCATTCATCAGGCGCGCCAATATATCGAGCCAACCCGCTTCGATGAACTGTGGGAGGAAGGCTACCGTATGCCGTGGCGGGAGGCGATCACGTTTGCGCTGGCCTACGCCAAGCACTCGGTAGCCCTAACAATTGAAAACCAATCCAAGCAAAAGAAAGCGCAAAGGCGACTTGTGCGATCATGCTCAACCACATGACGTTGTTCGGCAACGGCAACAGCATGGTGATCAAGGAGCTGACCAGCAACAGCCAGCCCGATGCAGGTGCTAACACGCCTGCTCGGGCCACCAACAGCCCCAACGCCACCCATCCCCAATCAAGCGTGTACAAGACCTGCATATACGGCACCATCGCAGCCAGCGGCCCGCCCGGGCTGATAATCCCGCTGATCAATTCGGGCGCATCCGGCTGCAAGGCGATGTAGGGGAACGCATACGCCGCGATCACAGTTTGGCCACTGCTCATCGTGGCATCCGCAAAGGTGATGAGCAATATCAGCATCCCAAGCCAACCCGCCACCGCCTCCGCTTGGCGCAGATAAATGCCGATCATACCAAAGGCCAACAGCAGATTCGAGGCGGTGTATGCCACATTCAACGGCGTCCAGATCGGGTCGAGCGTTGAACTCGTCAACTCGCTCACGGGCCGGATCAGCGTGCCGATCGCGCCGATCAGGCCGCCGAGGATGAGCGCAAGCCCGCACCACCACATCAAGCGCTTCAAGATCACCTCATCACATTATGTCAAATATCACAAAATCGCTGGTAACGTGCTCATTGTAGTGCACAAATAATAACAGGCGTCACTATTCAACTTGCACATTATGTCGATAATACGTATTCGATGCGATAGCGCTATGGCCATCGACAAGAATGCTCGGTAGGAACACCTCCCACCGAGCATCACAGGATTCAGTCAAGCGTTTGTCATTCGGTCATCATCAGGAAGGCGCCGATCGCGCGGCCCACCTGCCCAGACTCGGTTGGCGTGCTGAGCGTCACCTCGGTATGAACTGCCTCCACGCTGCTGGCATTCCCGGGGGATTGCACCAAGGCAGGATCAGGCTCGCCTTTTTTCTTGTCTAACAGCCCTTCGATTCGCGATACTTCACTCTCGAACACCTCAAACGGCTTCAACACACTGTCGGGGATAAAATAGAGTTTCCCGTCTACGGCGCGCATCAGTGTGCCAGGTACATTCCGTTGCTTCTCGCCCATGAGCGGTTCCCTTTCTTGTGCAATTATCCAATGCGTGTTAGCCGCTGATAGCACCATTCACGCAATAGTGCCCGAATAAAAAACGATTCGTCGATAAATCCCAGTTCCTGCACGTATTGATTGAGATCAAGCGGCACATCCCGCCCGCTCTGCGCAAAATACCACGCCAACAGTTCCTCGCGGCTCGTATTGGCCATCTCAAAGCTCGGGTTATCGAGCCCTGCCTGCACCAACACTTCCATTTTATGCTGAGCGCGCTGGGCAAACCGCGCGTAAACGCCATCGAGCCGCAGTTGATCGACCAGTTGTGGGGTGATGCTGGGAGCCGCCCACGCCACCGCCGAGTTGAGCAACGCCACTTCCTGCATTAACGCGACGAACTGCACATCGCTCAACTGGTTGGCCTCCAACCAGCGCTCCATGTCCTCGACCGCCAACAGGTCGTGTGCGCGGCGAAACGCCCGTATGGCCTCCTCCACGCGCTCCTCGGTGACGCGCTGGCCCTGCTGCTCGCTCAGCGCCCGCGCCAACACTCGCGCCAGCGCGCCCTGATGCGCCCGCTGATACTCGACAGGCGCAAGACGGGCCTCCTCCAGCAGTGCTTGGCGAGCCGAGCGCTCAGTCGATTGCGTCTTGATCAGAGCCGCATCACCCTCGCTCTGGCGCACGTGCTCCCAAAAGATCGTATGCTCGAAGTGGTAGCGCACCGCCTTTGGCGGCAAGCCGACCGCCAAGCGATCGCGAATATGCGCCAGCATCGCCAGGGCATCGGCGCGCTTCAGATCGACCTGACCCGTGGGCAGCCACTCCTGAAGGGCTTTGAGCGCAGCGGCATCCACGCCGTGCGCATGCCCCGCTTCGAGCAACTGCGCGTAGGTGCGCTCGGCGTAAAAGCGCGCCTTGGCGAGCTCCAGCAGCGCTGTGTGCACCTCCGGCGAAATCACCTGCTGCGCCTCGGCAGCCGCCAGCGTGGCGCGAATATTCACCATCGCCACCGAGAACGGCTGATAGCCCTGCTCGGCGGGCGCGTGCACCACCGCTACCTCGTCGTCGTCGGTCAGCATGCCGTCGCGATAGGCCGCGAAGATCGAGCCGATCCCCTCCATCCCGAAGGCCGCAAGTTCGGCGGCCCGCAGCGCGCCCATACTCGAACAGCCGAATACGTGCACGCCCTGTTGCATCGCCCACAGGATCTCTTTGTGCCAGATCGAGGGCACCGTATCAAAATATCCATCGATAATGCCGATCGCTTGCGGCTTCAGACAGGCCACACGGTACACATCGCCACGGGCGGCGGGCGGCAGATAGACCGCATCGAGCACGCGACTCGCCTCATCAACCGAGAGCGTTGGCCCTACAAACACGTACACGCTCATCGGCTCTGCTCCATGCGCGCGAGCGCACGGGCGCCCGGCACGTAGTTGCTCTGCTCGCTGCTGGCCTCCAAGCCCGGGATCACCACCCGCACCACGGGCAGGCCAAATTCTGGCTTGGTGAGGTCCACCGCGATCACCTGCGTGATGCCCACCGCCTTCAGGCGTTCTAGCTCCCACTGCACATCCGCGGTGAACGTATCGCTGCGCCAGGATGGCCCATCGTCGAAGTGGCGCAGCAGGTGTCCCTCACCCAAATCGGCTTGGTGGCGCCGTATCGCCTCGGGATCGCGCAGTTGTTGGTACAGCACGGGGAAGCAGTCGTCGCGTGAGCCAGCGATGTAGGTCAAGCGGCTCTGCGCGGCCTCGGTGAGCGCCCGCAGCAGGGCCACCTCGCGCACGGGGTGGCAGCCCATACACTCCGACATGCCCAGCACGCGCATCGGGTTCGAATGCTGATCGAAGATTCGGCACATAAACGCGGGGATGCCCACATCCGAGGTGATCTCCCAGGCGAACACCGCGATCTCGGCCCGTCGATACCGCTCTAATACCTCGCGACAGGCCGGATCGGTGACGGTGGACAGATCGATGCGGGTGCGCGCTCGGGCGGCATCGGGCAGCAATCGCCAGAGCGTGGTAGCGTCGCGCTCGACCACCTCGCAGATCGCGTGGCTGATCGCCTCCAGCAGGTGATTCCCCGATGCCAAGCCGTTCGAAGTCGCCAAGAAGCCCGCCATATTGCGGTGCATGGCCATGGTGTAATTGGTGTGCACCAACTCGTAGGGCAGCCACACCGACTCGTGCCCCATCAGATCGTACCCTTCGATCCAGTGGATCGGCAGGTGTGGGTGCATATGACCATTCGCGGCGCGCGGCAACTGAGCGGGGTCAGCAACGCGATAGCGATAGCGAATATCTTCGTAGGAAAGCCACAGCAACGGCAGCGCGATGTGCTCGGCGTGGAACAACTCGATCGATTCCATCAGGCCGGATGCCTGCGCCGCCGCGAGATCCGCGCCTTTGCCCTGCGAGACGGACAGCGAACGGGCGTTTGGCCGACAGACCATCACCACGGGAATACCAATGGTATCGAGGCCAGTCACATTTGCGACGCGGGTAATGCCAAATAATGGGAGGAGCGGTTGAAGACGAGCAACTGTCTCAGCGGGAGGAATCAGGCGGTGCGTACCATCGCGAAAACCCTTGAGGGGAGGAGCGACGCTTTCCCAACGTTCTAGCCCAACAGACGCCATAATCGTCCCACTCACTCGGCAGCAACACAACCGACGCTGAATGATGGCTCGTCTTTATATGGATTCATATATGATCGTAGCACGCGAAACATGGCTTGTCAAGGCTTAAATCGCGCCACGATCTTTTAATTCGAGGTATTTATTAATTACGCTGACAGTTAGTTGATCGGCTGGCACATCGAGCGTGAGCACACCACTGCGGTTGAGCGTATCGAGCACGATGCGCCGCTCATCGAGCAGCATCTCGGCTACCGCCCGTTGATAGAGCGACTGCGATTCGCTAATCTCCTGATTGGCGAGGTTGGTGATGTTGGGGTCGGAGATCACCACGCAGAGCGGCAGGTGGCGCTGCGCCAAGCGCGCCATATGCGCGATCAGCGGCTTGGCGGCGTCGAGCGTGACGAGATCGGTGAACACCACCACCAACGAGCGGCGCTTATGTTTCACATCGAGGTACGAGAGCGCCTGCGCGTAATCGGCCTCCACCGGCTCGAACTGCACGTTGTAGAGCGCTTCGAGCATGCGATAGAACTGCCCTTTACCGCGTCGTGGCGCGAGGAAGGTGCGCACATCGTCGGCGAAGGTGAGCAGGCCCACATGATCGCCCTTGAGCGTCGCCACATAGCTGAACATCAGGGCGGTGTTGATCACATAATCGAGTTTGGCCAGGTCGCCGATCGGCGGGCGCATCAGGCGGCCCGTGTCGATGACGCACATAGCGTACTGGCTGCGCTCCGTCTCGAACTCGGCGGCGATCGGCTTGCCGCGGCGGGCGGTCGCCTTCCAATTGATGCGGCGGTACTCGTCGTCGGTGTTGTACTCACGCAGCCGCTCGAACTCGGAGCCGAGGCCGAACTGGCGCGAGGCCCGCAAGCCGATCTCAAACAGCAAGCCCTTGCGGGCCAGCAGATCGTACTTGCGCACATCGAGCACGTTCGGGTAGACCTTGACCTGCGCTTGGGCGGCAATGCGCACTTGGCGCACAAATAGCTTCATCGTGCTGATGTAGCGCAGGTTGATGTCGCCGAAGGTGTAATCGCTGCGCTGCAAAGGCTTGACGTGGTAGCGGGCCTCGTAAATGTTGAACGGCTCCACCACGCCGGAGAGGATCACTGCATCGGAGTTGAACTGGTAGGGGTATTCGTCGCGCAGTTGGAAATGCAACGGACGCACACTGCGGTTCGCCAGCAGCACCGTGATGACGTTCTCCGCGCCGAGCGACAGTTTGCTATCGTTGAGCCGTTCGGCCTCGACCTCGCCCGCCTTGGTCGTTATGGCGTAATCGACCGCCACCGCAATGCCCAAGAGCACCACGTAGCCGATCGCCAACCAAAACATCAGCGGTTGCCACGCGATTCCAGCGACCAGCAATGAGCCGAGCAACAGCAGCAACAGCAGGCGGAACGTTGGTATCATATGCCAGTCAACCTATCAGCGTCGCGCAAGCGCTCGACTCCAAGCGAGTACGATTCCTCGAACAGATGGACATGCGCCCGATGCCAAAGCGATTCGAGGTTAGAAAGGCCCTCTCGGTTTCTATTGTAGCATGGTTGAGGGGCGAACGCGAACGCTTTTGGCTTGGTAACGCCGTACTCCGCGATGCTCCCGCAATGCGCCCCGTTCATCCCACCCTCTGTTGGAGATCTGCGGCAACGTGAAACGCTACGCTCCACGCCCGTTCATATACATGCTGACACTTCTGATGCTGTTGGCCTTCGCATTGGCGAAGACGAAGAGGGTGCAGAAGGGCCAAACGCGCCCGCTCTCGAACACGGCCTCGCCGTTCACCGCGCCAACCTTCCCGTGGGTGAGCACGTGAATGATCGTGAGTTTGGCGATCGGATCATCGGCGGGCAGGTGCTGGCCCGCCAATAGTGCTGGTTTGCCCAACGACACTCCACTGCCCGGCAACTCCCACACCGCATCATCGCTCAACGAACGTTCGAGCACTGCGGCATCGCGCAACAGAAGCGCAACGGTCACCTGCTCAACGAACTGATTCTTTGGCGAATTGCCGCAATCATCGCTCAATATGACTTCTGGCATAGATACACCTTTCTGCACACTTGTGAACCTTATCGCTCAAAGTCGCATAACTCCACAATTCGCACGTTTCTGCCGTGATCCAACATCAACCAACAAGAATGACAATTCTGTGATGCTACTATGCATATACAAACCTATAAACACGTCTTTCTACTGCGGAGTAACGTTTCTACTACCAATATGTCATTGATTGAAGGAATATGCAGCACAGGACCATTGGTCTATTGTCGAATAGGCTAACGAGCATATAGTCTTGTGATCGATAAAAAAGGATGCCTCCAGGCTCTATCGTCGCAACATCATCACGGAGGATGCCCATGGCATTATCGCGTCGTAAACTGCTCAAAGGCAGTGCCGCCACAACCGCGGCCCTTGCGATCTCCTCAACTCTCGATCTCACGCAACCTCCGAGCGCTCTATCCGCTCCCTCTCCCGAAACACCCCGACAAATAACACCCGCAGCAACCCCCGATGCAGCGACGATCGCTATGCATCGAATGGCATATGGCCCTCGGCCCGGCGACATCGATCGTGTGCGCTCCATCGGCCTTGCGGCCTATATCGAAGAACAACTGAAGCCTTCTAGCATCGACGATAGCGCCTGCGAGGCGTTGATCAGCCAAGCGCGCCTGAAGATCAAGTACGACGCCGTTCACGAGGTGCGCCCACTCTCGAACCTGAATAAGAGCGTTACCGATCTGTGGACATTACACAAAACCAATACGAACTACACTGAGCGCATTCGCCCGTTCGAGGAGGTGCGAGTCGCAACGTGGATTCGCGCGGTCCACAGCAAACGCCAACTGCAGGAGATGATGGTCGAGTTCTGGTACAACCACTTCAACGTGAACGCGACCTCCGATACGCGCATCGCGGTGACGTTCCCCGTCTACGACCGCATCATGCGCACGCACTGTCTCGGCAACTTCCGCACATTCGTGGAAGAGGTCGGGCGCAGTGTCGCGATGATGTATTCGCTCGACAATGTGAGCAATCGTGTGGCGGGTGGTGAGGGTGGCAACGAGAACTACGCCCGTGAATTGTTGGAACTGCACACGCTCGGCTCCGACAATTACTTGAAATTTTACGATAGGCGGGGAGATATCGCAACCATCACCTATGGCAACGAAACCTTCCCAATCGGCTATATCGACGACGATGTCTACGAGACGGCGCGCTGTTTCACGGGCTGGACGATCGCCAACGGCCATTGGGAGCGGCCAACCCTCGACGATGGTAGCTTCCTCTACGACCCGAAGTGGCACGATACGAACCCGAAGACCGTGCTGGCCACCCGCCCCGCGCCGGGCATCGGCCCCGAGCCGAACATCCCCCGCAACCAACCCGACCTCAGCGATGGCAAGAAGGTCTACGATCTGCTGACGAGGCATCCCGGCACGGCCCGCCACATCTGCACCAAGTTGTGCTGCCGTTTCGTGGCCGATGATCCGCCCGGAGACCTGATCGACACCGCCGTGGCGATGTGGATGCAACACCGCAATTCGCCCGACCAGATCGCCCGCGTGATGCGCGTTATCCTCAATTCGCAGGCCTTCAAGACCACCTGGGGCGCGAAGGTCAAACGGCCCTTCGAGGCGACTGCGGCCCTGTTGCGCGCCACGAACGCCACCCTGCCCGTAGACTTTATCGATCCCAACAACGCCGATAACGGCGCGCTGTGGAATAGCTTCAACTGGCAGTTCAGCAGTGCCGGGCAGAGCATCTTCCAATGGCCCACGCCAACCGGGCACCCCGATGTCGCGAGTTATTGGGCATCGACGAACGGGATGCTGCGGCGCTGGAATATGCTCCACATCCTAACCCAATCGTGGGGCGGCGGCGTCAAGATCGATATCGTCGGCCAGACCAATCTGAACAACACCTGCACCCAAATCATCGATTTCTGGATCGCCCGCCTGTGCGGCTTCAGCATCGATCCGCAGGCCCGCCAACATCTGATCGCCTTCCTGGCGCAGGGCGGCGATGTCAATGCGCCACCCAAACCCTTGAGCGGCGCACCCGACTGGAACAACGCCGATGCGGTGAAGGATCGGCTGATCAGCGCCGTGCAACTTATCGCCGCGACCCCCGATTTTCATACACGCTAAGCAGCATTGCAACGAGGAGCACCTATGAGTTTAACACGACGACAATTCATGGTAGGGTGTAGCGCGAGCATCGCTGCGTTGGCGGGTGGTCGCGTCGGCAATTTGGTGTTCGCAAACGAGTTCGCGCCGCAAACCAGCGCAAACGACGAGATGCTGATCGTGGTCTTTCTGCGGGGCGGCTGCGACGGCCTCAGCCTCGTCTCGCCCTACGACGACAGCATCTACGCCTCCGCCCGAGGTTCGATCGCCCTGAAGGACACCGGTGCTGCAGCGGTGCTGAAGATCAACCCGAAGAACAACACGTTCACCAGTAGCCTGGGCTTGCACTACAAAGCCGCCCCGCTCAAAGAGTTGTACGATGCGGGCAAACTAGCGATCGTGCATGCCTGCGGCCTGAACGACGACACGCGCAGCCATTTCGACGCGATGGATTATATGGAGCGCGGCACGCCCGGCAATAAAAACACACCCAGCGGCTGGCTGACCCGCCACCTCCAGGTGATGCACCCCAACACGCTGATGCCCTCGATGTCGTCGGGCAGCGCCAACCCATCGTCGCTGCTCGGCGACACCGGCGCGGTGGCGATGAACAGCATCAGCGGCTTCAACCTCTCGGCACACTGGCGCTACAACAGCGACACCAACAGCACCATGTACGAGACGCTGCGCAAACTGTACGATGGCAGCGGTGTGCTGCATCAGGCGGGCAAGCGCACCATCGAGACGATCGACAGCTTCCGCGCGATCGACGACCTCGATTACGTGCCCGATTATCCGTATCCCAACAACTCCTTCGGCAGCTCGCTCAAGCTGATCGCGCAGACCATCAAGCTCGATCTAGGCCTGCGCGTGGCGACCGTCGATCTAGGAGGCTGGGACACGCACGAGAATCAGGGCGTGGGCGAGAACGGCTACTTCTCGAATCTGGTCGATACGCTGGCGCGCGGCCTACACGCCTTCTACAACGATCTGCCCAATCACACCAACAAAATCACCATCGTGGTGATGAGTGAGTTCGGTCGGCGCTTGGGCGTCAACGCCAGCAATGGCACCGACCACGGCCACGGCAACGTGATGTTTGTGCTGGGAGGCAAGGCCAACGGCGGCAAGGTCTACGGCAAGTGGCCGGGCCTGGAGGATCTCGATCAGAGCCAAGACCTGCGCATCACCACCGACTACCGCACCGTGCTCAGTGAGATCATCATGCGTCGCCTGGGCAACAATCGGCTGAGCGCGGTCTTCCCGGGCTTGGGCGCGTACACGCCCTTGGGTGTGACGGGCTCCGCCAGCGAGGACAAAGACCCGCATCAACTCTACCTACCCGGCATACGGATCTAACCGTACAGCCAATAGAGCCGCTTGTTGTGAAGCCGATGGTGCAACAGCACCTCGGCTTCACTCATTTCACCACAAACAGCTAGCATTGGCGTGTTCTGCTAAGAGCTTGGCGCGATTCGCTAATGAGAAAATCGCTCTCTCCAACTATAGTAAACCCAAGCATTCGTGAGTACAATACACAAGGATGGAGCGATGAACAGCGAAACAGTGCTCGTAACGGGCGGTTCGGGATTTGTCGGGGCGTACTGCATTATGCACTTGTTGCAGGCTGGCTATCGTGTGCGCACCACTGTGCGCTCGCTGGCGCGCGAGGCCGATGTGCGCGCGATGCTGAAGCGGGCGGGCACCGACGCTGGCGATCAACTCTCGTTCGTGGCCGCCGACCTCACATCCGACCACAACTGGGCGGAGGCCGTCGCTGGCTGCACGTACGTGCTGCACGTGGCGTCGCCATTCTCCCTCACCATGCCCAAAAACGAAGACGATATGATCGTTCCGGCCCGCGATGGCACCTTACGTGTACTGCGCGCCGCCCAAGCCGCCGGGGTCAAGCGGGTGGTGCTCACTTCGTCGTTTGTGGCGGTCGCCTACGGCCAACCAGCCAGCAACGGCCCCTTCACCGAAGAAAACTGGACCAATATCCACGGCAATGTGACTACGTACATGAAATCGAAAACCATCGCGGAGCGGGCCGCCTGGGATTTTGTCGCGCAGCCGAACAACACGCTCGAATTGGCGGTCGTTAACCCGGTTGGCGTCTTCGGCCCGGTGCTCAGCAGCGATTTCTCGGCGAGCATCCAAGTGTTCCATCTCATGTTGAATGGCGCTGTGCGGGCACTGCCCCGCTTGTACATCAACATGGTCGATGTGCGCGACCTAGCCGACCTGCACCTGCGGGCTATGACGCATCCCGATGCCAAGGGACAACGCTTTATCGCCGCATCCGGCGAAAGCCTCAGCCTGCAAAACATCGCCAGCGTGCTCAAAACGCAACTCGGCCCAGCCGCCGCTCGCGTCCCGACGCGCCAACTGCCCGACTGGATCGTGCACCTTATGGCACACTTCAACGATACCGTACGGACCTTTCGTCACGAGATCGGCCATATTCGTGCGCCGAACAACGCCAAAGCCCGCACCATACTGGGTTGGACGCCGCGCCCCACCACCAAGACGATCGTGGCCACCGCGCAGAGCTTAATCCAACTCGGACTTGTGAAGCTAAAGGACAGCAGCCGATGAGCCAGATAAGAGTCAGCCGTTCGGTGATTACCCGCATCAGAACGATGGATCTGCCCATCGCGGATATCCTGCGGCAGGCCGAATTGCCCGCCAATCTGCTGCAACAAGAGCATATCCGCCTGAGCGTTGAGCAATGGTTCGCGCTCTGGCGGAGCCTCACTGCCCACCTCGACGACCCCACAATCGGCTTGCAGGTCTCGCGCCTCCTCCAAAACGAACCGTACGACCCGCTGTGGATCACGGCGCTCTCGGCGAACTCGTTCCAGGATGCATTGGAGAAAATCGGGCGGTACAAACGCCTCTTCAGCGCCGAAGAGATCTCGCTAACGCAGCAGGGCCAGCACTGGCATATCGAAATCAGCTGGCTCAGCGAACAAACCCCGCCAGCTATCCTGCTCGACGCCACGTTCGCCCATATGCTTGAGCTTGGGAGGCGCGGCACGGGCCGTAACATCCATCCCGCACGGGTGTTGTTTCAGCGGCAGGAGAGCGATCGAGCGGTCTACGAGCAGTTCTTTCAGTGCCCGATCGAGTTTGGCGCAGCGAACAACCTGCTCATCTTCAAAGACGAAGACATCAAACTACCCTTCAAAAGCGCCAACCCCGAACTACTAGCCCTGATCGAGCCACAACTTGAGGCCGAGCTACAGCCGCACAGCTCGCCGCAGCGCTTCGTGGAGCAGGTCGCAGAGCTCTTGCTCAAACGCATCGCGGGCAATTCGCCCACCATCCACGACATCGCGCAGGAACTGCACATCAGCGCGCGCACCCTGCAGCGCCGCCTCGCCGAGGAGGGCGTACACTTTCAACAACTGCTGGAGCAGGTGCGGCACAAACTCGCAAAGACGTATCTGCAAGCCTCCAAGCTAGAACTGACCGAGATCGCCTTCCTGCTCGGCTACCAGGAACCCACCTCGTTCCACCGCGCCTTCCAGCAATGGGAGGGCCAGCCACCTGGGCAGTGGCGCATAGCACATCAACAGCACTCTGCCTAACGACTCACTCCAACGGCATCCTAAAAAACCAGCGGCTTAAGGTTACACAAAACAAAAATATGACTATTTCACGAAAATATCCATATAGTCATAATATCTCACACAAAAGCGCCGAAGCCAAACCAGCCTCGGCGCTCGCGAACAGATCATCCTAACGCGGCAAGCAGCTCCTCGCGCGCCACTTTTTGCGCCTCCTGACCACGCGGCTTCACCTCCACCAACCCATCGGCCAGCAAGCGTTCGCTCACCAGCACCCGCACCGGCAAGCCGATCAGATCAGCGTCGTTGAACTTCACGCCCGCGCTCTCATCGCGATCATCGTAGAGCACACGCCAACCAGCCGCGCGCAACTGCTCGTACACCGCATCCGCAGCGGCGCGCACCGCCTCGCCCTTGCCAAGCCGCACCAAATGCACATCGCACGGCGCAATAGCCGCAGGCCACGCGATCCCCGTCTCGGTGCTGTGCTGCTCGACGATCACCTGCAGCAGACGCTCCAAACCGATGCCGTACGAACCCATCACAATCGGCTTGGGCTTGCCGTTCGCATCGAGGAACGTCGTGCCGAGCGCCTCGGTGTAGCGCGTGCCAAGCTTAAAGATATGGCCGATCTCAATGCCCCGCTCGAAGCTGAGCGCGCCACCGCAGCGCACACACGCATCGCCCTCGCGCACCAACGCAATATCGGCAACCCGCGTCGCCTCCCAATCGCGACCGTACACCACGTCGCGCAAATGGTAACCAACACGGTTCGCGCCCGCCACCAGCGCGCCGCCCGACACCACCGACTCATCGACGATCACATACACACCGCTCTCCGGCGCATCGGGCCGCTGAATCTGCAGACCGACCGGAGAAGCGTAGCCCGCCACCGCGCCCGCAGCCGCGATCTGTTCCAAGCTCGCCGGAGCCAGCGCCGAAACGCCAGCCGCCGCCCGCAACTTATCCTCGCTCACCTCCAGATCGCCGCGAATCACCGCGAACACCAAGCCGCGCTCCGGCGTATCGAAAAACACCGCCTTCGCCGTAGCCGATGTCGGCACTTGCATAAACGCCGCCACATCCGCGATCGTCGCGCAATTCGGCGTCTCCACCTCCTGCATCGGCCCGCCCTCTGGAATAACCGCCGGACCGTGCGCCGCCACCGCCACCTCCAGATTCGCCGCGTAGCCGCACTGCGCGCACAGCACCAACGTATCCTCGCCAGCTGTCGAGATCGCCATATACTCCCGCGAATCGCGGCCACCCATCTCGCCCGCGCTGGCCTCCACCGTCACAAAGCGCACCCCGCAGCGCTCGAAGATCCGCTCGAAGGCCGCCGCCAACTGCGCATACGCCGCATCGAGTGCCGCATCATCGGCATCCAGCGAATATGCATCGAGCATCGTAAACTCGCGCAACCGCATCAAGCCGCCCTTCACGCGCAGTTCATCGCGGTACTTCGTCGTAATCTGATAGATCAGCGCGGGCAACTGGCGGTACGACGACACCTCACGGCGCGCCAACTCCGCCACCGCCTCCTCGTGCGTCGGCGCAAACAACAGCGGACGCTCGGAGCGGTCGGTCATCTGCAACATCAACGGCCCGTACAACGCCGCCCGACCACTCTGCTCCCACGCCGCCGTCGATTGGATCAGCGGCGTGCGAAACTCCTGCGCCCCGATGCGCTCCATCTCCTCGTGCATCAGCGCCTCGATCCGGCGCAGCGCCGCCAAGCCCAACGGCAACAACGCATAACTACCAGCCTGCAACTGACGCGCCAAACCGGCCCGCAGCACAAGCTGATGCCCGCGCTGTTCAGCATCCGCAGGCGCCTCGCGCAACGTGCGACCAAACAACGTTGAGAGTCGCATACAACCTCCACAAACAGCAATAAAAAACGCCCCTGAGCCAACTGCTCAAGGACGGAAAAACCGCGGTACCACCTTGCTTGGGGCAACGCCCCCACTCAGCCGCCACCGCAATAGCGAGGGCGCGTCCCGATCACGGAGGACTCACCGGCCAACCTTATCCAACACGGCTTCGGCGGCAACTCGGGGGTGGGTTCGGCGCTAGCCTGCTGATCAAGCTCTCACTCACCTTGACTCGCTGGACGCCCGGCACGGCGCGTACTATTCCCCGTCAACGTTTGCTATCGATTAGCCACAATCTAGCACAGCCCCGCCCGCTTGTCAATCGACAACCATGCAATGATTTTGGGAAAAAAAGCGCAACCTCATCCGCAGCGCCCGTGATCATGCTCCCGTTTAAATTTGCAGCAGACACCATCAAGCACACCCGCACCAGTGCTACAGCAGCGTGGCCATCTGGCGACCGGGTAACCGCAAAACCTCAACGTGACGCTACTCAACAGCACAAAAAAGACAAATAGAACAAATGTTTACAAACGCATCACAGTATGGTACAATAGGAACAGGTGTTCTGTGGCATTTGGTACGAATGACGAACAAACGAGGAATACGAGATGATGCACATTGCCACCCACGACATCCCCCAGGCCGACCTCATTTGGGACGTGGCACGCGTCCCCGAAGCCCTGGCACGCAACATCACCACCTGCGACGGCATTGCAGCCTTTTTAGGCGGCAAAGTGCCCCGGCAAGGCCATTACTACGCACAAGCCGCGCAGACGCTCAACCTGATCAAGCACGATAGCAACGGCGAACTCACGCTCACCACCTATGGTCGCGCCTTCCTGGGCTACGATCTCCTCAGCAAACGGCGCGCCTTACGCCGCCTGGTGAGCGAACGCGAGCCTACACGCACCATCGTCGCGGAACTGCGCACCAAAAAAGTCCTGAGCAACGCAGATATCGCGCAACTCCTTCAACAACTCGCCCCGCTCTCCGAAAGCACCGCCCGCCGCCGAGCCACCACCATCGCGAAATGGCTCTGTACCCTGGGCATCGCGAAGAAAGAGCATGGCGCGCTAGTCTACTGTAGCCCAATACTCATGTTTGGCGCAGAGCCACGCCAAGTTGCCTAACATCGCGTGTTGTAAATAGCTCAATCCCTAATTTGGTGAAGCTTCACACGATTCGTGCTGAGGCTTTTTCGGCGTGTTGAGCGCTCCCCATCCATCACGCCACCAAACGCCCTCACAACCCTACACAAAACCTCATCTGCGTAATCTGCGTAATCTGTGAATTTCCCACAAATCCCCTCACCGTACAGTTTTTGGCAGTAAATTCCCTGGATTGTACAGCCCTATCTCCCGTATGCTGGCGGCAGTTCGCATACGAAGGAGATGGGCATGATGCACGCATGGCAGCGTCGAACACATAACGCACTTGGCAGCGTACAACTTCACGGGGGATGGTGGGTCTATCCGCTTGGTCGGCTCGCGGCGGCGATCTACTTCGCACGGCCACGAGTGTACGGTGGGGAGCGTATGCCCAGCCAGGGCGCGCTCATCGCAAGCAACCACCGCAACGGTATGCTCGACGGAATGGTGCTAGCGAACGTCGCGCCGCACTGGACCTTTATGGTCGGCGCCAACCTCGCCCATCACCCGATCATGCGCCACTTTGTGGCAGGGTTGGTGGTCGAGCGAACCAGCGACCAGGAGCACGCCAGCTCACACGAACGCTCGCAGGGACGGGCCAAAAACCGCCACGCACTCGATCAGGCCGTGGCGCTGATCGCCGAGGGAGGCACGCTCTGCGTCTTCCCCGAGGGCACCAGCGCTCTCGGCCCGCAACTGCTGCCGCTTCGCCCAGGCATCGCCACCATCGCCCAACGCCTCGAACTGCACGACATTCAAGCGCCGCTCATCCCCGTTGGTCTGCACTACCCCGATGGCCCCGCCTTTCGCGGCCCCGTCGAAGTGACGATCGGCGAGCCGATCCCCACCACGCTCGATGATACGCTGACGCCTGCGCAGCAGCGCATGGAACTGCTCGAAAAGGTGCGCACCGCACTCGCCGCGATCACGGTGCAGGCGCAGGACGCCGAGCAGCAACGGGCCATCGAAGGAATCGCGACGCTGGCTACAATGGGCACAACGCTCAGCCACGGCGCGCTCTGCCGGGCATTGGCGCAGGCATTGGCCCACGGCGATCAAGCGGCGATGGACCTGCTCGATGATTGGCGGCTGTTGCAGAGCGCGCGTACCTTCCACTTCTCCAACGCGCCGCTGTTCCCAACCCACAACACCCTGCTGACCGCCCTGTTCGTGGTCGGGTGGACGCCCGTGCTAGCGTTGGCGACCCTGATCAACGCGCCGATCCTGCTGACGGGCCACGTCGTGGCCAAACGCCTCGCCGATGCGCCGAATGTGATCGGCGTCTGGCGGATGCTGGCTGGCATGCCGATGGGCCTGCTGTGGTGGATCGTGCTGGCAGTGGCCTTAGGCCTATTCAACCCGATGCTGCTGCTGATCGCGTTTGTGGCCTCGCTGATCGGGCTGTTGGTGTGGCGACCGTGGCGCATCGCAACAACGATGCTGCTCAACGCGCTGTTTGCGCCGACCCTCGCGGCGGCATCGGCGCAACTGCGAAAGGACACGCTGCAATGGTATCGCACACAAAGCGCCGCCGAACAACAACGCTAATCATCGGCTTTCCCTGGCAGTTCGGCGCATCGCTCCGTCAACCGTTGCTGCACGAACTGATCTGGAGCGCGTTCTGCCTGCTGATGGCGATGCGATTGCTGCTGGTCGGGCAGGCCGCGCTGGCGCTGAGCATCTACGTGGCACTGCTGTTGCCCTACGCCCTGCTGGTGCTGCGCGGCTGCATGCTGGCCGATCAGCCGCGCGCCAAGCTTTGGCAGCGTATCCGGCTGCTCTACCCCTTCCTGATCATGAACCTGCTGTATCAGGCCACCGCGATCGTGGTCCCCGCGCTGGGCGTCAAAACCTCCTGGGATCACGAATTGGCCGCGATCGACCGCCGCATCTTGCAGTTCGATCTGTACCACTGGCTCGATACGCAGGCCGCCTGGATCTATCGCCCAGGCATCAGCGACATCTTCTCGCTCAGCTATATGCTGCTGTTTGTGCTGCTGATCGCCGAGATGGTGCGAGTGTTTCACGGCCCATTGCAGCAACAGGCCGCCTGCGCGATCGGCTTGTGGACGGTCTACGCGGTTGGCTTTCTGGGCTACACGCTCTTTCCCGCACAGGGGCCGTATGTGGCCTTCGCCGATCAGTATCAAACACCGATTACAGGTGGCTTCTTCACATCCCTCAACGCATGGCTGGTCGATACGGGCGCGCCGGGCTTCGACGTGTTCCCGAGCCTGCATATCGCGGCATCAGCCTTCCTGCTGTTCTGGTATCGACGAGTAGCGCCCCGCGCGTATCGGTTGCTCGTGGTGCCGGTTGGCGTGCTCTGGCTGAGCACCATCTATTTGCGCTATCACTACGTGATCGATCTGCTCGTTGGCGGCTTGCTGGCTTGGGTGGCGCTGTGGTTGGCGATGCGAGCGCTCGATACCACCGATCAGCGGCCATAGCGCCGTATCGCACAAGGAGATTCGAGATGAACTATATCTTGCATTTCAGCGACCCGCGTGCAACCGATACCGAGCAGGTCGGCGGCAAAGGTGCCAACTTGGCGCGCCTCACAGCCGCCGGATTCCTGGTGCCGCAGGGCTTCACCGTGAGCGCAACGGCCTACCGCGAGTTCATCGGCGATCTGCTGGCGCAACACAGCGACGATGCCGACCTCGCGCAATACGCGGCCCGTATGCGCAAAACGCTCAAGGAGCGCCCCTTGCCCGCAGCAGTCGAGACGGAGGTGCGCGCAACGCTGGCGAACTTCCCCGCCGATCAGGCATGGAGCGTGCGCTCATCGGCGACGATCGAGGATGGGGCCAACGCGGCCTTCGCTGGCCAGCACGATACGTTCCTGAATATGCGCGGCGCGACCGCGGTGCTCACAGCGATCAAGGAGTGCTGGATCTCGCTGTGGGGCGAGCGGGCGGTGCACTACCGTCGCAGCCAGGGCTTCGCCGATAGCGATGCGGCGATGGCCGTAGTGGTGCAGCAGATGGTGCCCTGCGAGGTGGCCGGGGTGGCCTTCTCGATCAATCCCGTCAGCGGGCGGATGGACGAGCTGGTGATCGACGCGAACCTAGGCTTGGGCGAGTCGGTCGTCTCCGGCGAGGCGGCGGTCGATCATTGGCGGCTCGATCGCGAGACGTTTGCGGTGCGCGAGGCGCAAATCGCCAATAAGCAGATGGCGGTGATGCCGAGCGGACAGGGCACTGTGGTGCGAGAGTTGGACGTCTCGGTCGCCACCACGCCCTGTCTGAGCGATGCGCAACTGGCCGAGTTGGGCGCGCTGGTGCGCAGCGTGGCCGATCACTACCGCTGGCCGCAGGATATCGAGTGGGGCCTGCACGAGGGACGCTTCTACCTGCTGCAATCGCGGCCCATCACGCGCATCCCGCCGCACTGGACGCGCGACGAATCAGCGGAGCGCTTCCCGAACCCGATGACACCGCTGGTGTGGGATTTTCTCAGCCAAGCTTTCGAGGAGGCGCTGCCCCAAGCGCTGGCCCGCATGAACATGCCGCCAGTCGGCACGTGGTTCGCGATGTTCGACTCGTACATCTACGGCAACCAAAACGCCGTGCGCCTGGTGAGCGGCTTCCGCCCGTTCAATGCCCGTACCTTGGATGAACTGATCGCCGAGTTGCCGCGCCTCAGAGAGCACTACCAGTGGCTGCTCGACCTGCCGAGCGAGTGGCAGCGCGACCTCGACCGCTTTTTGCTGGCGATCGGGCGGTTGAGCAGCCGCAACCTGAGCGCGCTCAGCGTGCCGGAGTTGTGGGCGCATCTGGAGGAGTTGAACCGCTTGGGTTGCGCGTACTTCCGCCCGAACATCACGATCTCGCTGGCGCACAGCATCCTGCATCGCGTGTTGCATCACCTGCTGAGCATGATGCTCGATGCCAAGCAGGCCACCGAACTCGTCACCGTCCTGTGCAGCGCACCGGAGACCCGCACGGCGCTGGTGAACCGCGAACTGGCCGAACTGGTGCAGTTGGCGGCGCAATCCCCGGCGTTGCGCGAGCAGTTGCTGAACGGCGAGGGCCGCGCGCTGATCGAGCAGGGGCGCTTGGCGGCGTATCCCGCGTTCGCGAAGCGCTTCGAGCGATTCATCGAGGATTATGGGCATCGCGAGGTCGATATGGACTATTACCAGCCGACTTGGAGCGGGCAGCCGTGGGTGGTGCTCGACCAGATCGCGAGCCTGTTGCGGGCCGATGCGCTGCCGAACTACGCCGAGCGCGACAGACAACAGCGTCTGCAGCAGTTCGTCGCCGAACAGGCGCTGCTGGCGCAGTTGCCCAGCGAGTTGGGCTTCTTCATCCACGAATTGATTCGGTTGTCGCGCACCTACGCCAGCCTCGACGATATCGAGCATTTCGAGACCACGCGCCTGAACGCCGAGGGGCACCGCACGGGCCGCGAACTCGGTCGGCGATTGCAGAAGATGGGTGTGATCGAGCGGGCCGACGACCTGTTCTTCCTACGGCGCGATGTGTTGGCTGAGCTGATCGCGGCGCTACCGAACACGCCCGAGATCGACTACCGCGCCCAGATCGCCAGCGCACGGGCCAGTTACGAGCGAGCGCACCACACTACGCCACCCTGGGAGTTGGGCGCACCGCCTCAGCAGGCCGATGAACAGACCGAGCAGCCTGGGCATTTGCGCGGCCTAGCGGGTAGCCCTGGCACGGTGGAAGGTCCGGTGTTTGTGGTGCGCGGCCCCGACGATTTCGGGCAGTTCCCGGCGGGCGCGATCCTAGTGGCGCGCACCACGAATCCGGCGTGGACGCCGCTGTTCTACAGCGCATCGGGCGTGGTGGTAGAGAGCGGCGGGCCACTCTCGCACGGCGCGGTGACGGCGCGCGAATTGGGCTTGCCCGCCGTGATGGCGGTACGCAATGCGCTAAGCCTGCTGCACAACGGCCAGCGCGTGCGCATCGATGGCGGACGAGGAGTGGTGGAAGTTCTGTAGGCGTTTGTTCTTGGCTTGTGGTCGCTCGTTTCGGGCGGCCACAAGCCGTTGCTACTGCCCTGGGGGCCTTCAAGCCGCGCCCCACACTGCCGCAGTTACCTGTAGCCCATTCATCGCCGCCCTGGCTGGCACTCCAAAGCCCGGAGCATGACCACGGGCGGTGCCGCACGCGGTTGCCCCTTTTGCGCCAGCACCATCAACCCACGCAGCAATAGCCCTTACCCCACGCTGTGGCCTCCCACTTTGTGAACGCGAGATTACGCGCTATAATGTGGCGAACGCTTCTCTCTCATCCTCCCAATAACCCACAAGGAATCGTGATGAATAACGCATCAAAGGCTGTGGTGCTTTCGTTGGCGGCGCTGCTGGAGCAGGAGCAGCGCGAGGGGCCGATCTGGAGCCTGAACAGCGAGCAGTTCAATATGAATGTGCTGCGGTTTCGCGCTGGCGAAGGCGTGGCCGAGCACGTGAACGAGGGATTGGATGTCGTCGGCGTGGTGATTGAGGGCAGCGGAATCTTGCTGGTGGATGGCGAGGAGTTCCCGCTTGAGCAGGGCCAACTGTTCGTGATCCCCCGTGGCAGCCGCCGCGCGCTCCGCAGCACCAGCGAGTCGTTCGCGTACTTCAGTTGTCACCGCCGACGGGCCGGGTTGATGCCGAGTTAGGCAGGATTGCGATGTACTTCCAATCGCGTGTGATCATCCGCACGGCGCTGGCCTACCTGATAGCGGCTGTGGTGGTTGGCGCACTGATGATGCTCGACCAAGGCTTGCGCTGGGGCCTGGGCTTGGGCGCGCTAATGCCGGTGTTCTACCACCTGTTGATGGTCGGCTGGACGACGCAACTGATTTGCGGCGTGGCGCTGTGGCTGTTCCCGCCGTTCTCGCGCGAACTGCCGCACGGCAACGAGCGCCTCGGTTGGTTCGCGTATGCGAGCCTAAACGCCGGGCTGTTGCTGCGCGCCGTGGCCGAGCCGTTGCACAGTTGGGGCTTTGCGCCCTGGCCGGGATGGGCGCTGGCGCTCTCGGGGCTGTTGCAGGTGCTCAGTATGTGGGCGTTTGTGTGGCTGCTGTGGCCGCGTGTGAAGGGCCGCGCGGAGCGGTCGCGCCAACCGAAGGCGTAGGAGGTCGGCATGCCGTTGGTGAGCGTGGTGATTGTGCGCACGGCGCTACTGTGGCTGGGCTTAGGCACAATGCTGGGCGGCGCGATGCTGGTGAGCAAGGGGTTGGCCGTGCTGCCGATGCTGCTCGGCTGGCGCTGGGTGCACATGCACGTGCTGCTGCTCGGCTGGATGGTGCAGTTGGCCTGCGGGGTGGCGATCTGGATTCTGCCGCGCATCCCAGCACGCAGTTGGCGCAACAGTGTGCAGCTGATATGGTTGGGGTATGCGGCGCTGAACATCGGCGTGATCAGCGCGTTGATCGCCAGCACGCTCGCGATGTTCGGCCATAGCTCGTGGCTCGACCTGCTGAGTTGGGGATGCTACGGCGTTGCGGCGGTAGCCTGGGTGCTGCAACTCTGGCCGCGCCTGGTGCCCTCCCTGCGCGAGACGGCCAACGCAACCCGCAACGACAGTTAAAAGTCGGCGCTGCGTCGAGCACAGCGCCGACCTCGTAGCCACGTCACAGGATTAGCGCGCGTTCCACAGTTCTAGCATGTGCTCGGGGGTGGCCATGCCGCGGCTACCGAACTGCTGAATGGTGGCCGCCGCCGCCAAATTGCCCACCAGCGCCGCCTCGGTGTATGAGGCGCCCGCGCAGAGGCTCGCGGCTATCGCGGCGATCGCATTGTCGCCAGCGCCGGGCAGTTCGCTGGAATCCGCCACAGGCACGCCCGGCACGTGCGTCGTGCCGTCATCATCGAACACCAGCATGCCATCGGCGCCGAGCGTAACGAACAGCGGCGCACCGCTCTGCTGCCGCAGCGCCTCACCGGCCTTCTGCGCCACATCGCGATCCGGCGTGCCGTCGTAGTCGGGCCACACCGCTTTGGCAGCCTCCAGGGCGCTCACTTTCCACGTCAACCGCTCAAACTGGTTGATCTGAGTGCGCGAACTGGCCAGGAACGGCGTATCGGGGAACTGCCAGACCATGCTGGTCAGCGCGTTGCGCACGCGCTCGGTGATCGCGCCGTAGCCGGGCCGCGCCGCGTGATCGATCACCAGCACCGCCCGCGCGCGGGGCGCCAAAGCCCGCAACCGCGCGATCAGCGCCTCCTCCGAATGCGAGGACATCGGCGTGTGCGCGTGGATGTCGATGCGATCCAACGGATGGGGCGCACCCTCCTGCATCACCACCGACTGCATGCGGGCCGGAGTGCGCCGCCCCGGCGTCGTCAATAGCGTGCCATCATCGACATCGAGAGCGCGCAGTCCTTGGCGCAACTCGTAGCCCTCGCCATCGTCGCCAACCGGGCCGATCACCGCCACATGCAGGCCGAGCGCCCGCAGGCTCGCGGTCACCGCGCCAGCCGAACCGGGCCGCGACAGCACATCAACCACCTGATGCGCCGCAAGGCCCGTCTCCTCCGAGCGTTCCTTCAGAGCGGGATCGATCTGAAGCACGCGGTCCAACAGAAAATCGCCGATCACCAACACGTGGAGACCAGCGAAACGGTCGATCAATTCTTGAAGGCGTTGTGTGTTCATAAGCGTTTAGGATGTAGTGCTGCAATGAAACAATTGCTTATCGAATAACACTAATACTCGAACCAACGACGACCAGAGAACAAGAACACGCGCGTTACGGCCACAGCAGCGATACCAACTGCTCGGCCTCGCCAAAGTGCGGCATAATGATATCGGCTCCCGCCTCGATCAGCGTAGCGCGCTTGAGCCTATCGATGCGTGTGCCGTGCTCCTCATCGAGCGCGATGCCCACCACGATGCCACCCACCGCCCGCACCGCAGCCGCCTCGGTGGGGCCATCGCCGAACGATACCAGCGCCGAACCGGGCAGCGCGAACTCCTCTAACAACTGCGCGATCGCGCCAGCCTTGGAATACTGTGGATCGTGCGCACCAGGCCCATACACGCGTTCACCGAAATAATGGTCGATCCGCAATGCACTGGCCTCGCGCAACACATGATTGCGGTCGGTGCCGCTCAGCAACGCCATCGGGATATCGCGCTGCTGCAACGCATCGAGCAGCGTGCGCGCCTCCGGCACCATCAACTGATCAGGAAGTTTCACGCCCTCGCGCACACTCGCCAAGCGATCCGTAATGCGACTTGCCATCGCCGCATCGAACAAACGCTTGTACGTCGCAGGACTCGCCGCTGCGCCGCCACGACGCTCCACCGCCGCCGCCAACCACGCCATCTGCTCGATTGTCGGCGAACCCGTTGAGCGCGAGATATAATCCTTCGCCACCCGACGCAACTGCGTCAGCGTCTCCTGCGTGGGAGTCTTACGCAACTCCTCGACGATCAACTCGCCCATCACCTGCTGCCAACCGCAGCGGATGAGCGAAAGCGTACCATCAAAATCGAACACCGCCAAACGTGGATGAGTGGAAATCGGTTGGCGAATGATCTCGAGCATATGCATCAAAAAGGCACCGCACACCACACAGGTACGGTGCCCAATATGATCAACTTACAACGCAGCCAGGCGGTGCATATCGTTCCGCAACGTGGCGTACAGACCGCGGTAGATCTCGTAGACCTGATCGTAGCGCACCTGAGCCGCGGGATTCGGCTCCGTCACGCTACTCACCGAGACACAGCTCGCCACCGCCTCATCGACATCGGCGAAGTGCCCAGCACCCACCGCCGCCAACAGCGCCGCACCATACGCCGGACCCTCCTCCGCCGACAGCGTCGAAACGGGCGCGCCGTAGACGTCGGCCTGCATCTGCCGCCAGAACGCGCTGCGACCGCCACCGCCAGTCGCCCGCACATCATCGATCGCCAAGCCCAGGTCGCGCATAATCTCCAGGCCATCGCGCAGCGAGTACACCACGCCCTCCATCACCGCGCGGACCATATGGCCCACACCGTGCCGCGAGGTAAGGCCGATAAACGCGCCACGAGCCAGTGGATCAAGGTGCGGCGTGCGCTCGCCCGTCAGATACGGCAGGAAGATCAGACCCTCGGCCCCGATCGGCGTCGCCGCCGCCTGCTCGCTCAACACATCGTACGTCAAACGATCAGCATCGGCCCCGAGTTGGCTGCGCAGCGTATTGCGGAACCACTGCAACGAACCACCCGCCGCCAGCGAAACCGCCATCAAATGATACTTGCCCGGCACCGAATGGCAGAAACTGTGCAAACGCCCCTTCGGATCAAGCGCGATCTGATCGGCGTGCGCGAACACCACACCGCTCGTACCGATACTGCTACTGATCACGCCAGGGCGCACAATCCCCGTACCGATCGCCGCCGCCGCATTATCGCCGCCGCCAGCGATCACCGGCAGACCAGCGCGTAAACCAAGCTCAGCGGCCACATCCGGCAACAGCGAACCCGTCACCTGCGGCCCCTCGTACACCTTGGGCAACCACTCGCGAGGAATATTCAGCGCCCGCAGAATCTCGGCGCTCCAATCGCGCGTGCGCAGATCGAGCAACAACGTCCCCGCCGCATCAGCCGCATCGGTCGCGTGCTCGCCAGTCAACAACAGACGAATGTAATCCTTGGGGAGCAGAACATGCGCCAAACGAGCGTAATGCTCAGGCTCATTGTTCAACAGCCACACAATCTTCGGCGCTTGGAAACCCGTCAGCGCCGGATTGCCAGCGATCTCAATCAACCGCTCGGCACCGACACGCTGCGTAATCTCCGCACACTCGGCTGCAGTGCGCTGATCGTTCCACAACAGCGCCGGGCGGATCACCTCACCCTGCGCATCCAAGAACACCGCGCCGTGCATCTGGCCCGTCAAGCCCAGCGCAGCGACCTCACTGCCGGACACACCTGCCCGCGCGACCACATCGCGAAGCGCCTGCCGAGCGCCATTCCACCAATCGTGGGGGTTCTGTTCGCTCCATAGCGGGAACGGACTGGAGATCGGGTACTCAGCCAAAGCGGTTGCTAAAACACGTCCGCGTTCATCGCAAATAAGCGCCTTCGCCCCACTGGTGCCGATATCCAGACCGAGGAAATACGACATATACCCTCCTTCCAGTTACATCACCGCATACCTCTTATTGTGGGGCTGATCGCCAAGATTGTCAATCCGCAATAGTACCACCACGCTGCCACAATCCGCACCGATCAGCCAACCAACAACCGCCTCACCAAGCCGTTCCCCATACGGAATATGGAAAAAGAGGCAACCGCCCGTGATCGCCCGTCGCTACGGGAGAACGACGTCGTGCACAACGTGTGCGCGCTCGGACAATGATGGCGCTTCGCGCCACAACGCGCGCACTTTACGCGCTGCTCCGCAGCGCATGGCTGCGCCGCTTTCACGCCGTGGCGTCCCGTGAGGCAGATAGGTGATACCAAATCCGAAAGATTACGTACACAAACGGCGCGTGAATGTGATGGCGTGATGCTGGTTTTCAACTGATACCCACATTCCTCAAACAGGTGATACCGATACCCTGCGCGTAGCAGTGGATAACAACCCATAGAAGCCGTCAAGCCCCAGCGTCAAGAATATCGGTATAATAAACAGGACACGAACTATGCACAAAGGACAAACAACCATCTATGAAAAAAATCATCACATGTATTTTTGCATTTGTCCTTTTTCTCAGTGCTTGTAGCCCGCAACTCCCATTCCCATTGGGGCAATCGCCAAACCCTCCACCAACCGCACCAGCGATCCCTGAACCAACCTTCGCGCCCGACGAACTCGACGAACTCGACGAACTCCCAGAACTCGACGCCGAAGGACGCATGGCCGTCTTTGAAGAAGCGTGGAACCTCGTCAACGATCGCTATCTTTACCGCGACTTCAACGGCAACGATTGGCAAGCCATTCACGAAGAATTTGCACCGCGAGTCGCCACCACCACCAACAACGACGACTTCTACGAACTCATGTATGAACTGATCGACCGACTCGGCGACGACCACTCCACCTTCCTCTCGCCTAGCGAAGCGATCGAGGAGGACCTTGAGTTCTACGGCGAAAGCGAATACATCGGCATCGGCACCGTCATCTACGATACCGACGACGGCGGCTTGGTGGTGCAACTAGCCCGTGGCAGCCCCGCCGAAGAGGCTGGAATCCACCTCTACGATCTCATTCTTGAGATCGACGGCATTCCCTACAACGAAGCCAAAACCTCGCAGCCCGACGGCGCAGTCAGCCTGCTCCAAGGCGAAGAGGGCACCACCGTCGAATTGCGTATCCGCGATCAAGAAAACCAGGAGCGCAATCTCACCGTCACCCGCGGCCTGATCAGCAACAGCAGCTTTCCCAACGCGCTGAGCCAGCATCTCGCCGACGGACGGATTGGCCTGCTGCGCATCGAAACCTTCTACGCCGATGCCGTCGATCAAGAGGTTGAGGCCGAACTCCGCAAACTCACCGCCAACGGCCCGCTCGCCGGCCTGATCATCGATGTGCGCGACAACGGCGGCGGCGACATCGATCTCCTGCTACACACCACCGCACTGTTCGTCAACGAAGGCTCCCTCGGCACCGTCGTCAGCAGCAAGCGCCGCACGCCCCTGTGGATGCCCGAAAACCGTCAGATCGCCGAGATCGCCGATACGCCGATCATCATCCTGATCGACCAAGATACCGTCAGCGCCGCCGAAATGTTCGCAGCCGCCATGCGCTCGCTACGCTCGGCCTTCATCATCGGCCAACCGAGCGCGGGCAATGTCGAGAACGTCTCTGGCTACGATCTCTTGGATGGCTCGCGGCTCTGGCTCGCCGAAGTGAGCTACCGCACCCCCGAGGGCGAGAACATCGAGGGACAAGGCATCCAACCCGATCAACTTGTCGAGGGCGAGTGGTGGCAATACGCTCCCGCCAACGACCCATACATCCTCGCCGCGTTGGCTCACTTGATCGAGTGACGTTGCCGAGCCACACCATCAACGCCGAACCGCACCACTCCACCCAAGCCAAAACGATGTGGTCGTTCCACTCACATCGAACGACCACATCACTCCATACCGCTTGAGCAAAGCGACAACCCCATCCAAAGGAACGAATGCATGCACCATTGGATTCGCCGTAGCATCCAAATAACCATCGCCCTGATCCTGATCGGCTGCACACCCGCGCTGCCACTCCCATTCCAGGCCGCACAGCCCACGCCGACTCCCGCGCCCACACACACGCCTGCGGCCACACCCACGCGCGCGCCGTCGCCCGAGAGCACCCGCACGCCCGAGCCGACCGCCACCCTCGAGCCGACACTCACCGCCGCGCCAACCGCCACCTTCGAGCCGATCCCGCCCACCGTCGAACTGGTACCGCTCGAACAGAGCGAGCGCCTCGATATCTTCAATAGGGTCTGGACGCTCGTGCGCGATCGTTATGTCTACGAAGATTACAACGGACTCGATTGGGAAGCCATACGCATCGAATACGAGCCGCGCATCGCCGCAGCCGACACGCCGGAAGCGTTCTACCAACTGCTCTACCAGATGATCGCCAAGCTCAACGACGAACACTCACACTACGAATCGCCGCGCGAGGTCGCTGAGCAGCAACAGCAATTCGAGGGCGAACTGCGCTACGCGGGCATCGGGGCTGTGGTGCGTTATGTCGAGGAAGGCGGCCTGATCACCAAAATCGCCCGCAACAGCCCCGCCGAGGAGGCCGGCCTACGCCCTCGCGACCTGATCCTCACGATCAACAGCATCCCCTTCACCGATACCGAGCGCTTCGGGCCTGGCGGGCCGATCAGCATGGTGCGCGGCGAGCCGGGCACCACCGTCCGATTGCGTATCCGCACCAGCGACAACCGCATCCGCGACATCGACATCGTGCGCCGCCCCATCCCCTCCGACGCCTTTCTCGAAGTCGAAGGACACCTGCTCGACAACAACCGCATCGGGCTGATACGCATCGACACCTTCTACGCCAACGCGCTCGATTCTCAGGTCAGGAGCGAGCTTGAATACCTGGTCTCCAACGGCCCGCTCGACGGGCTGATCATCGACCTGCGCGACAACGGCGGCGGGCGCATCGACCTGATGCTCTCCACGCTGGGCCTCGTGCAGGATGGCGGCAGCATCGGCAAGAGCTCCGGGCGCGTGCGAGAGCAAGAACTGAGGGTGCCTGCCGGACAAGTGATCCCCGAACTGGCCGACACGCCGATCGTCGTCCTGATCGGCCCCGACAGCGCCAGCGCCGCCGAGATGTTCGCGGCGGGCATTCGCTACCTGGGCCGTGCGCGCATCGTCGGCGAGCCGAGCGCAGGCAACACCGAGAACATCGTCCCGCACGACCTCGCCGATGGCTCGCGGCTCTGGCTGGCCGAACTGACCTACCGCCTGCCCGACGGCACCGAGATCGAGGGCATAGGCGTGCAGCCCGACCGCGTCGTCGAGGGCGAATGGTGGCGTTACGCGCCCGAAGACGACCCGCAGATCATCGCCGCCATCGAACTGCTGCGGAAGCCTTAGCCAATACGTTGTTTGCCAATGCTCCAATGTCCGCATTACCATTCCGAGATGGCGATACCGCGGTGTGATCTGGAGAGGGACAGAAACCAGTCTAGCGCCCATTCAACGGCCAGTTCTCAAATTGAGTCATTCTGAACGGAGTGCGTAGCACGAAGTGAAGAATCTCACTGTCTCATCCAGCCGTAAGTGTTTGGTTTCCGTTCTACCCTGCCACACGTCAGTTTCTGAGCAGATGGCGATACGCGATGTGATCTGGAGAGGGACAGAAACCAGTCTAGCGCCCATTCAACGGCCAGTTCTCAAATTGAGTCATTCTGAACGGAGTGCGTAGCACGAAGTGAAGAATCTCACTGTCTCATCCAGCCGTAAGTGTTTGGTTTCCGTTCTACCCTGCCACACGTCAGTTTCTGAGCAATGAACCGCTAGGCGAAGTGAGGAATCTCATCGCAGCACCTTGTAGATTTCAAAACACAGCCTCACCAAACAATTCAATACAATCTGCGAAATCTGTGGATACAAAAAAGGAGGCCTGGCGCTCGCCAGACCTCCCTCGAACCTCAAACGTGACGCGCTACGCCACCGCCTCGGCGGCGAACTCGCGCTCCTCGAACAGCAACTCGCGCAGGAAGCGCCCGGTGTGCGATTCAGGGACCATCGCGACCTGCTCAGGCGTCCCCTCGGCCACCACGTAGCCGCCGCCGTCGCCGCCCTCCGGCCCCATATCCACGATCCAATCGGCGGTCTTGATCACATCCAAGTTATGCTCAATCACAATCACCGTATTGCCCGCATCGACGAGGCGATGCAACACCTGCAGCAAGCGCTGCACATCGGCGAAGTGCAAACCCGTGGTCGGCTCATCGAGGATGTAGACCGTGCGACCGGTCGCCACGCGCGCTAACTCCTTGGCCAGTTTCACACGCTGCGCCTCGCCACCCGAGAGCGTGGTCGCGGGCTGACCGAGCGCGATGTAATCCAGACCCACATCGTGCAACGTCTGCAGGATGCGCTTAATGCGCGGCACACTGTCGAAGAACTCCAGCGCCGTCTGCACGTCCATGTCCAGCACATCGGCGATGCTCTTGCCCTTGTACTTCACCTGCAACGTCTCGCGGTTGTAGCGCTTACCCTTGCAGACATCGCAGCGCACCCACACATCTGCTAAAAACTGCATATCGATGCGCTTCTCACCGTTGCCCTCGCAGGCTTCGCAGCGCCCGCCTTTCAAGTTGAAGGAGAAGCGGCCCGTCTCGTAGCCGCGCAACTTCGCCTCGGGCGTCTTGGCGAACAACTCGCGGATCAGATCGAACAACTTGACGTAGGTGGCCGGGTTCGAGCGGGGCGTGCGTCCGATCGGCTGCTGATCGATATCAATTACCTTATCGAGGTGTTCAAGGCCTTTCAGCGCCGTGAACGGCCCGTGCTTGAGTTGCGCCTTGTTTAAGCGGTTGGCCAACGCCGGGTAGAGCGTCTCGGTGATCAACGACGACTTGCCGCTGCCCGACACACCCGTGACACACACGAACGAGCCGAGCGGGAAGCGTGTCGAGACATTGCGCAGATTATTCATCGTCGCGCCGTGGATCTCGAGCCAAGGTGCTGATGCAGGCGCTTCGGCCACCTGTTTCGCGGCGCGACCGCGCTTACGGGGCAGCACAATCTTCGGCACACCCTCGGAGACATGGGCGACGCGGCGCTGCTTGGGCACCTCAATCGACAAACGGCCCGACAGATACGCACCCGTCAGCGAATCGCTGTTGGCGACCTGCTCGGGCGTGCCGACCGCGATCACCTCGCCGCCCTTCACACCCGCGCCCGGCCCAAAGTCGATCAGCCAATCGGCGGCCTGCATCGTCTCCAAGTCGTGCTCAACCACGATCACGCTATTGCCCAGATCGCGCAGCTTCAGCAGCGTATTGAGCAACTTGCGGTTGTCGCGCTGGTGCAGGCCGATGCTCGGCTCATCGAGGATGTACATCACACCCACCAAGCCCGAGCCGATCTGCGACGCCAAGCGGATGCGCTGCGCCTCGCCACCCGAGAGCGTGGGAGCGGGCCGATCCAGCGTCAGGTAGTGCAGCCCGACATTCAGCAGGAAGCCCAAGCGCTCGCGGATCTCCTTCAACAACTCGCCAGCGATCTCCAACTGATAGGGCGTCAGCGGCGTGATGTTGCTGCCGTGGCCGTTGGTGGAGCTGTGCGGCTGCTGTTCGCCAGTGAGCGCCAGCACCCACTCGTACGCCTCGGTCACATTCCGAGCACACACTTCCTTCACCGACAGATTGCCGACCGTGACGGCCAAACTCTCGGGACGCAGGCGGGCACCCTTACAGGCTGGGCAGGGCTGCTCGCTCATAAACGAGGCATAAAACTCACGGGTATGGTCGCTATCGGTCTGCTGCAACCGCCGATTGATCTCCTTCGCAAGGCCCTCCCACGGGCGCATGTACTCGCCGCGCGAGTTGCTGCTAGAGCTGTTCCACACAAAGCGGATGCGCTCCTTACCGCTGCCGAAGATGATCACATCGCGGGCCTGTTGGCTCAGCTGATCCCACGGCGTATCGAGATCAAAATTGTAGTGATTCGCGATCGCGACTAGGCAGCGGTACGCCCAGGAATCGCGCTTCTTGCGCAACTCGCCCCAATACGGGATCGCGCCTTCGTGCAGGGTCAGCGATGGGTTCGGCACCAACAACTGCGGGTCGAGCTCAAGGCGCGTGCCCAAGCCCGTGCAGACGGGGCAAGCGCCCTGCGGAGCGTTGAACGAGAACATCTGCGGCGACAACTCGGGGAAGGAGATGCCACAGTGCGTGCAGGTGTTCTCCTCGCTCATCAGCCACTCGTCGGCCTGCACCGTATCGGAGCCTTGGATGCTGATCAGCACCGTGCCCTCGCCGACGCGCAGCGCCTGCTCGATGCTATCGGTCAAGCGCGATACGAAGCTCTCCCAAGCGCTCGGCTCGCCCTGCTGCGCTTTGCCAGCCATAGCCGCCACCGTGGGAACATCGGCGCTATCGCGGTTGGGGATCGCCAAGCGGTCCACCACCACCTCGATCGAGTGCTTGACCTTCTTGTTCAGCTTAATCTCTTGCGAGAGGTCGAGGATCTCGCCATCGACGCGCACGCGCGAGAAGCCCTCGGCCCTGGCATCGGCGAACACTTCCTTATACTCGCCTTTGCGCTGCGCCACCAACGGAGCTAGCACCATAAAGCGCGTGCCCGTCGGCAACTTCAGCACACGGTTGACCATCTGCTCAGCGCTCTGCGAGCCGACCTCGCGGCCACACAAGTGACAATGCGCAGTGCCCACACGTGCAAACAGGAGGCGTAAGTAGTCGTAGATTTCTGTTACCGTGCCGACCGTAGAGCGGGGATTCTTCGAGGCGCTCTTCTGCTCGATAGCGATGGCTGGTGAGAGACCGCCAATATAATCGACTTTGGGCTTCTCCATCTGGCCCAAGAACTGGCGCGCATAGGCCGAGAGCGACTCCACATAGCGGCGCTGACCCTCGGCATACAGCGTATCAAAAGCCAAAGAAGATTTACCCGACCCAGAAACACCGGTTAAAACCACTAATTTATCGCGAGGAATATCGAGATCCACGCCCTTCAAATTATGTTCGCGAGCACCTTTGATAACAATTAGGTCTTTCGACATCCTCAACCTACTTTTGCACAATAAAGCGCCGCCCTTGCACACCAAATACGCGGCATTGCGACGCTAAAAAGTTGAACGTGTGTGCGAGAAGTATACCATTGCCACACTGTTACGTCAAAGGATTTCAGCAACGCTTCTGTTCGATGAACACAGCTGCGAGGCCGTAGCACGGGCTGTTTGGCTCACATCTCGAACACCTAATGATCCCCGCTCCAAGCGACACTCAACAGCGGGGAACAACAGCCAAACAACCCCGACAATCCGTCACAGCGTCCTAAGCCGCAGCGAACACCACATCGCTTGCGGGCACAACCGTGGCGATACCAGATCCCAAAACGTAGTTGTGACTACTCCCCCGCCGAAAGGCTGGGGGCTTCTTGGAGCCGTAGCCCCTGA
>ERZ777003.707-NODE-707-length-61898-cov-11.663163_pt1 | contig 61898 bp, 50 predicted proteins | sample MGYA00374956_ERZ777003 | MGnify/ENA primary metagenome ERZ777003 (study PRJEB29302, sample SAMN06268252) | bioreactor metagenome | isolation source: Joint BioEnergy Institute, California, USA | place: USA:Joint BioEnergy Institute, California, USA | collected...
GAGCTTCATCTCCCGCTCAATGCGCCGCTCTTCTTTGCTCTTGAACAGGCCCATAGTTGTGATTGTACCGGCGGAACCGGCGCGGGTACATGCTGTAGGATGGCAAGTGCTTTCAGAACGTCATCCTGAGCCAAGCGAAGGATCTCGGCGTTTGGACGATTGAGATCCGTCGCTGCGCTCAGGATGACGATCTCGGACGGCTCTCGCATTCGTTGATGTAGCACGGCGGTTGCGCACGTGCATTCCACAGGCGCGTGTGCCATAGAGAATATCCCCTATCGGCTGCCGCTCGTTGCTGCTACGCGGAGGCTGTTGTGGATGGCGGTGATACCCGGAAACTCACGGAGGCGCGAGATGAGAGTCGCCTGGTCTGGCTCGGCCAGTGAGCCGTGCAGCGTTACCTCGCCACCGGCGCAGGAGACGTAGATGTCCTGCGGATTGGGGAAGCTCAGCAGGATTTCCGAGCGGATGCGGGCAGCCAGCGCCTCGTCGGCTGCGGGATCGACGGCCGGCGATGGCGGTGCCGATGCGGGGGCATCGCGATGGAATCTGCCGGTCGCGTGCTGGAGATAGCCGCGTGCGCCCTGGGCAGCGCGTCGGGCGCGATTGCGGAGGATCGAGCGGCGTGTCGGACCGGCTTGCGGATCGAACAGGAGCATCAGCGCCGCGCCCATGGCGGCTGCGCCGAGGGCGGTGGTTGCGACGACCAGGGGCGAAACCGTTGCCGAACGTCGGGGCGCGCGGCTGAATGCGAGATGGCGGATCTGCTGCTGTAGATCGCGGTCGCGCAGGTGATGATAGGCGCCGGCGGTCCGATGCGACAGGTCGACAGCCGTGACGCGGGCATGGTCGAGGGCAGCCGACGCGACGGCGCCGGTCCGCGCCAGCGTGTCGGCGGATCGCTGGCGAACCCGGTCCCGGCGGGCGTGGCCCTGGTCGGGATCGAACAGGTACATCGCCACGGCCCCCAGGCCGGCGCCGGCGAGCATGGTGGCTGTCGAGTTGAGCAGTGTGCGAACGGGCATGGCGTCTCCGGTTGGATGTCCTGCGAAGCTTTCGCAAACGCAATGCCGCTTACTCTGCTCCGATTTTCTGTTTGCTTGTTTGGCGATTGTATGGTATATGAACGGTAATGGTCATGGCATCTCTGCCATCTCGCGCGGTGGATGCAACAGAATGCAACACATTGCAACATCTAAAAAAAAAGCACAGCAACAGCGAGACCGGAGATAACTCACCTCTTACGACGATGTTTTCCGTTCGGTGGACCAAGCTACCCGCGCAGGTGGTACTTTTTGGCATGATATTGGTCTGATGGCGAACTGAAATATGCCGCGCCGCCTTGTCAGTCGGGAGGTCCGTGGCCAGAATACGAGGATGAAGCGACCGAACTTCCTGATCTTGCTGACGGACGACCAAGGCTATGGTGATGCCGGGTGTTACGGATCGACAGACCTGCAGACCCCCCATTTTGACCGTCTGGCAGCCGAGGGGTGCCGCTTCACGCAGTGGTACGGCGCCGCACCGGTCTGTTCGGCCAGCCGGGCGGGCTTGCTGACCGGCCGATCCCCCTGGGACGTCGGCGTGCCGGGCAATGTCTCAGCCGCGTGGAACGCTCGCGGGTTGCACACCGACGTCACCACGCTGCCGCAATATCTCAAGCAGGCCGGCTATCGCACCTTCATGAGTGGCAAATGGCATCTCGGCCAGCAGCCGGACGAGCAGCCCCATCGACGCGGTTTCGATAACTGGTTCGGATTCCTTTACGGCTGCATCGACTACTACTCGCACGTGTTCTACTGGCTGATGAGCGACGGCGGCCTGCCGCCGCGCCATGACTTGTGGCAGGACGGGCAGGAAATCTACCGCAACGGCCAGTACGTCACCGACCTCATCGCCGATCAGGCGATCGCCTACCTCCGCCAAGCCAAGGAATCCGGTGAGCCCTTCTTCCTCTACGTGCCGTTCAACAACCCGCACTACCCCATGCAAGCCCCGCAGGACGTCGTCGAGCGCTTCGCCCATCTGCCCGAGGATCGCAAGTGGACGGCTGCGCTGATGTACACGTATGACCAGGCTGTCGGGCGGATCCTGGGCGCGCTGGAGGATCTGGGGCTGGCCGATGATACCGTCGTGTTCGCCTCAGCCGATCACGGCCCGTCGCGTGAATCGCGCAATTGGCCTGACGGCCGCAGCGAGGACATCTACCGCGGCGGATCGACCGGGGGCTTGCGCGGGGCGAAGTTCAGCGTGTTTGAAGGCGGCATTCGCGTGCCGGCGCTGATGCGCTGGCCGGGCGTAACCAAGCCCGGCAGCGTCTGCGACGCGATCACGCATCATGCCGACATCCTGCCGACCTTCACAGCCGCCGCCGGCATCGCGCCCGACGATGCGCGTCTCGCAGGTGGCAATCTTCATGGCGTCCTCACCGGCGAAGCCAAGCAGGTACGCCGCCACCGCGACCTTTGCTGGTCCTACGGAAAGCAGCGCGCCGTGCGCCGCAACCAGTGGAAGCTGGTGCGCAACGGCCGCGACCCCGACCCCCGGGACGGCAACGGCGAAGAAGGCGATCGCCTCTACAACATCCAGGAGGATCCGTCGGAACGAAAGGATCTGTGCGCCCAGCACCCCGCCCTGGTCAAGGAACTCGCTGCCGTCATGGACGACGCAGCGCCAGCAGGCAGCAGGCAGTAGGCAGAACCTTCTGTCTACTGACTACTGTCTTCTATTCTCCTCACTCATTCCTCCGGTTTCAGCTTCCACTTCGGTGACTGTCCGAAGAACCGGCAGGGATTGTTGTAGAAGATCTCGCGGCACTCGCACTCGTCATGGCCGCGGCGGCGATACTCCAGCAGCGTGTCGGTAAGCGTGCTGGGGTTGCTTTCGCCCCAGTCGGCTGCCGAGTTCACCATGATCATCTCCGGGCCGAACTGCTCGAGCAAATCCGCGCCCCGCTGGGGCGTCACCTTGCTGACCGGATAGATGGTCAGCCCCGCCCAGAAGCCATTCTCCCGCGCAAGACGGATCGTATGCTCCTCGCAATGATCGATCAGCACGCGCTCAGGGCGGATGCGGCGATCGTTCTTGAGGATATCGACGATGATGCTCGTGCCCTTGTGCTTGTCGGCCAGGTGCGGCGTGTGGATCAGGATGAGCTGGTTGGTCTTTGCGGCCAGATCCACCTGCTCCTCGAAGATGGCGATCTCGTTGGGCGTGTTCTTGTTCAAGCCGATCTCGCCGATGCCCAGGACCGTCGGCCGGTCGAGGAACTCGGGCAACAGGCGGATCACCTCGCGCGACAGCTCGACGTTGTCGGCTTCCTTGGCATTGACGCACACCCAACTGAAATGCTGGATGCCGTAGCGCGCCGCCCGCTTGGGTTCGACATCCGCCAGGTGGCGGAAGTAGTCATAGAAGCTGTCCGCCGACGTGCGGTCGAAGCCGGCCCAGAACGCCGGCTCGGAGACAGCCACCACCCCGCTGCGGGCCATGTACAGGTAATCGTCAGTCGTTCGAGAAACGCAATGGATATGGGGATCAATGATTTTCATGACAGTCGGAATACTGCAGCCTGGTGATGATCAGTCGGAGACGGCGCCCGGTTGACGCGTGCGCTGCGGCGGAGGCGTCTTGTCCGACAGCAGCATCTGCAACTGCTCGGCACGGTTGCCTCGCAGGCGGAGGATGATCGCCAGACCGCGGCGAAGATCCTCCAGCCGCGGGTCGTCGAACGTCTTGCCCTGCCCGGCGGCGCGGTCGATCCGATCAAAATCGGCTGCCAGCGACAGCAGCCGCCATCGCATCTCCAGGTACTGGTGGTCGAGGATCGTCTTGGGTGATTGCATGGCGCGTCATTGTAGCCGCCCTGTTCGCTGCATCCACGCGCCCCCGGACGACCCCAGCCGGCGGGTGCGGAGAAACCGCCCCTTACCGCATGTGGAATGTGGAATTTGTTTGCCGCGGGGTGAGAACGAATCGTATGATTCAGTTGAACCACCTGTCGGTGGATGTCGATCGCAGACGCGGATCTGGCGGTCGGCGGCTTGTTCCCGCAGGGGCGCCTGTGGGAGTGGGAGCCCGGCGGCGGGTTGGTGGCGAGCCATGTTACGGTCGAGGCTGGCGGCGATGGGAATCGCGCGGACGCATCGGCTGGGCTGGTCACGCCTCCATGCACCTGCGACGGCTGGGCAGGACCCGAGCGAAGATGCGCAATGCATCGAAGTGCTCGCCTGCAAAGGAGGTGATCCGTGACCAACCATGACTGTTTGCGAGGGCTGCTGTAAGGCAGCTTCCGCGGGTGAGACTCCCGCGGTCTACGCGGCTGCCTTATGGGCAGTCCCCCAGCAGCCACAACAACTGCGGATCCGGCCTCCTCCGGGGGGCCGGATCTTTTTGTTTTGCGCGGATGAACGAGGCGAGCCGCGAAGGCGCGAAGGTCGCGAAGAGAGCGCGAAGGGTTGTACCGCAAAGATCCCAGAGCACGCAGAGATCGCAAAGAGGTACGGGACTGTTGTGGGACGCGCGCTGCCATACGCATGCACAGCGCCAGCGGAGACGCCCGCGCGACGGGTCTGACCGATGTGGGGTTCACCTGTCTGTAGGGGTGCATGGCCATGCACTCCTGCGTCCGCGAATGGCATCGCCCGCCATACGCAACAGGGGCACATTGCCATGTGCCCCTTCATGAACGTGAGGACGCCTTCGTTCCCGTCGTCGCTTCGTCGCTCACTCCAATACAAGAACCGGCCCGCCTTTGCGGACCGGTTCCGGTTAGTCATCGATGGATCGCCAGCCGCCCTACACCTTCTTGAACAGCAGGCAGGCGTTGTGGCCCCCGAAGCCGAAGGAGTTGCTCATCGCGTAGGTGATCCGTAGATCGCGCGGATGATGCGGCACGTAGTCCAGATCACACTCGGGATCGGGGTTCTCGAGGTTGATCGTCGGCGGCGCGGTATTGCGGTAAACCGCCAGCGCCGTGATGAGCGTCTCGACGCCACCGGCTGCGCCCAGCAGGTGACCGAGCTGGCTCTTGGTCGAGCTGATCGCCACCTTGCGGGCATGATCCTTGAACGCCGTCTTGACGGCGCGGGTCTCGGCGATGTCGCCGAGCTGGGTGCTCGTACCGTGGGCGTTGATGTAGTCGACCATGTCCGCCGAGATGCCGGCATCACGCAGGGCGAGCTGCATCGCAGCCACCGCGCCCTTGCCCTCGGGCTCGGGGGCGGTGATATGGTGGGCATCGGCGCTCATGCCGTAGCCGACCAGCTCAGCATAGATGCGAGCCCCCCGCTTGACGGCATGCTCGTACTCCTCGAGCACGACCACGCCGGCACCCTCAGCCATGACGAACCCATCGCGATCGCGGTCGAACGGCCGGCTGGCCCGTGTGGGATCGTCGTTGCGCGTGCTCATGGCACGGGCTGCGGCGAAGCTGGCCATGCCGACTTCGCACAGGGCGGCTTCACTGCCGCCGGCGATCATGATGTCGGCCAGGTCGTTCTGGATGAAGCGCATCGCATCGCCGACGGCATTGGCGCCGGTGGCGCACGCGGTGGCGACGGCGGTGCTCGGCCCCTGCAGGCCGAACATGATGGAGACGTTGCCACTGGCGGCGTTGACCATCAGCCGCGGTACGGTCATCGGGCTGACGCGCCCGGGACCGCGCTGGATGAGGATCGTGGTCTGCTCTTCGAGCGTTTCGATCCCGCCGATGCCGCTGCCGATGATGACACCGCAGCGGAAGGGATCCTCACGGCTGAAGTCCAGGCCGGCGTCCTCGACGGCGGTCTTGCTGGCGGCCAGTCCGAACTGGCCGAAACGGTCGATGCGCTTGGCTTCGCGGCCGTCGACGCCGTATTTGGTGACGTCGAACGAGGCGCATTCGCCGCCGATGCGGGTGGTCACGCGGCTGGCATCCCAGCGGGTGATCGGTCCGATCCCGCTCTTGCCGGCGCACAGGTTATCCCACAGCTCATCGCCCCTCTCGCCCAGCGAGGTGACGCAGCCAACTCCGGTAATGACGACACGACGCTTCATGGGTGTGCAGTGGGCAGCAGGCAGTCGGCAACGGGCAGTACGATGGCACACTGCCTACTGCCTGCTGCCCACTGCCAACTTACTACTTATTGGAGTGTTCCTTGATGTAGTCGATCGCCTGGCCGACGGTTTGGATCTTCTCGGCCTCTTCATCCGGAATCGACAGCTCGAACTCATCTTCGAACTCCATGACGAGTTCGACCGTGTCGAGGGAGTCGGCGTTCAGGTCGTTGATGAAGTGTGTCTCGCGCGTGATCTCGCTCTTGTCCACACCCATCTGCTCGCTGACGATCTCGATCACCTTCTGCTCAATATCATCCATAGCTTTTCCACCTACCCGGTGAGTCTTGAGTTGCCGTCGGCCACCGTGACCGAAGGTCTGAAAACTATAGCCGTAACAGGCTGGTTTGCAATGTCGCCCCGCCTGGGGCGGGTGCTTTGTCATTGGTCCTTTGTCATTTGTCATCAGCAGGCTACCGTCGCCCAGGAGTTTCCTCCCATACACGAGGCGCCTGCATGTTGAAGCCACCGGCGAGTGACCAGTGACAGGTGGCCAATGACCAATTCCTCACATCACCATCCCGCCGTCCACGCACAGGACCTGGCCGGTAATATAACTGGCCTGGGGCGAAGCGAGAAACGATACCGCCGCCGCGATCTCCTCCGGCCGGCCGAAACGCTTCAGGGGGATCAGGTTCTTCACTCCCTCCTTGATCTGGTCGTTCAACACGTCGGTCATGTCCGTCGTGATGAACCCGGGCGCGACCACGTTGCAGGTGATGTTCTTGCCGGCAAGCTCCTTGGCCACGGTCTTGCTCAAGCCGATCAGGCCGGCCTTGCTGGCGGCATAGTTGGCCTGCCCGGCATTGCCGGCGACACCGGCGACCGAGCTGATGTTGATGATTCGCCCGCCGACGCCCTTCAGCCGCATCATCGAACGCGCGGCTGCCCGGATCGCGACGAAGGCGCTCTTCAGATTCGTGTCGATGACCGAATCGAAGTCCTCGTCCTCCATCCGCAGCAACAGGCCGTCCTTCGTGATGCCGGCATTGTTGACCAGCACATCCAGGTGGCCGTGCTTCTCGATGGTCGCCTCGATACAGGCGGTCAGGGCAGCCGAATCGGCGATATCGCACGTCACGCCTTCGGCGCTGCCGCCTTCAGATTCGATCTGGCGGACGACTTCCTGCAGTTTGTCGGCATTGCGCGCAACGGCGACGACGTGCAGGCCGTCCTTGGCGAGCTGGCGGCAGATGGCTGCGCCAATACCGCGCGATCCACCGGTCACGAATGCGACGCGTTTTTCGGTCATGTTCCTGTCCTGTACCGCGGGCGACCAGCCCGCGCTCCTGATTCGAATCGACACGGGCTGGTAGCCCGCGCCACGAACTTGTATTTACGCCTTCAGGGCTTCAGCCGAGGCAAAGCTCTCCACCGGCAGACGGCGGTTGATGCGCTTGATCAGCCCCGCCAGGGTCCGGCCGGGCGCCAGTTCGATATACCGCCCTTCAGGCGCAGCGCCAATGATGCCTTGCATGGTCTGCTCCCAGCGGACGGGCGCGACGATCTGCTGAACGAGCAGGTCCTTGATCGACGCGGCATCGCCGTGCGGCTGGGCCGTGACGTTCGCGTAGACCGGGCGAGCCGGCGTCTTGAGGTCGATCTTGTCGAGCTCGCTTCGCATGCGATCCGCCGCCGGCTGCATGAGCGGGCTGTGGAAGGCCCCTGCCACTTTCAACTCAACGGCCTTCAAGCCCTTGGCTTCGGCGGCGGCAAGTGCCCGGGCGCAGGCGCCTTTCGCGCCGCTGACGACGATCTGCCCCGGAGCATTGAAGTTCGCGGGAACGAGAACTTCGCCCTGCGCGACTTCCTGGCACAGCGCGGTCACGGCGGCTTCATCGCCGCCCATGATGGCGACCATGCCGCTGGGCGAAGCGACGGCGGCTTCCTGCATGTAGCGGCCGCGGGCGGCGACGAGCTTCAGGCCGTCGACGAAGCTGAACGCCCCTGCCAGGTGCAGTGCTGTGTACTCGCCCAAGCTCAGGCCCGCGTAGGCGTTGACCTGCTGCGGATCGATTTTGCCGGCTTCGACAGCCGCCTGGAAGCAGGCGACGCTGGTCACGTAGATCGCCGGCTGGGAGATGTCGGTCTGGTTGAGCCGATCTTCCGGCCCCTCGAAGCAAAGCGACTTCAGGTCGAAACTGACGACCTCGTTGGCGGTATCAAAGACCTCACGCGCCCTGGCCGAGGCGTCGTAATAGTCCTTGCCCATCCCCACAACCTGGGCCCCCTGTCCGGGGCAGAGAATGAATGTCTGTTGGGACATCTGTCTTTCCGGTCTTCCTTGTCCGACGCGGAGGCCACAAAGGGTTCGCTGAGAACGCAGAGTCAGAGTTGAACTTGATCCAGTTCTGCTCTGCGACCCTCTGCGACAACCTCCGTGTCTTCTGCGTTACGAAACGGTGTACTAGATCCGCAGTACAGCATTGGCCCAGGTGAGGCCGGCGCCGAAGGCGACCATGACGACATTGTCGCCCTTCTGGAGCTTGCCTTCGCGCATGGCTTCGTCGAGGGCGATCGGGATCGACGCGGCGCTGGTGTTGCCGTAGCGGTCGATGTTGACGTAGGCCTTCTCCGGCGGCATCTCCAGCCGCTCCATCGCGCTGTCGATGATGCGCTGATTGACCTGGTGCGGCACGATCAGCTTGACCTGATCGGCTGACAGCTCGCACTTGCGCATCGCGTCCTGGATCAGCTCGACGAACTTTTCGACGGCGAATTTGTAGACCTCGCGGCCGCGGATCTTCATGTACTGGTTGCGCTCAGCCAGCATGGCTTCGTTGATCGGATGGCGGCTGCCGGGCATGAGCTTCATGGCCTCACCGCCGCGGCCGTCGGCATGCAGGCTGGAGTAGATCAGCCCGCGGTTGGTGTCGGTCGAGCGGGAGATCACGGCTGCACCGGCGCCGTCGCCGAAGATGATGCAGCTTGTGCGATCGGTGTAGTCGGTGACGCGGCTGAGCGTTTCAGCGCCGATGACCAGGGCATGCTCCGCCTGACCGGCGCGGATGAAGTTAGCTGCCGTGCTCAGGGCATAGAGGAACCCGCTGCAGGCAGCCGACAGGTCGAATCCCGGCACGCCATGCAGGCCCAGGTTCGCGCCCACAAAGCAGGCGGTCGCCGGGAAGACCATTTCCGGCGTCGCGGTGGCGACGACGATCAAGCCGATGCGCGAGGGATCGACACCCGACGCCTCGATCGCCCGCTGAGCGGCGGCGGTCGCAAGGCTGGCGGTCGTTTCACCTTCAGCGGCGATGCGCCGCTCGCGGATGCCGGTGCGCTGGGTGATCCACTCGTCGTTGGTTTCGACCATCTTCGAGAGATCGTCGTTGGTCAGGCGCTTTTCCGGCAGACAACTGCCGGTCCCGGTGAGGATGGCTGAGTAAGTGGACATAGTTGCGAGCTTCGAGTTGTGAGTGGCCAGTGGGCAAAGCCGCGATGGGTGCTCGCAACCTGCCGTTGGCTACGGCGCAACCCCGATTATTCCTCTTCCGCTGGAATGCTCTTCTCGATGCGGGCGATGATCTTCTCATTCACGCCGCTGGTGGACATCTGCTTACCGACACGGATGGCGTTGCGGATTGCCAGGGCATCCGAGCGGCCGTGGCAGATCAAGCAGTAGCCGCCGACGCCCAGCAGCGGCGCCCCGCCGTACTCGCGCCAGTCGTGCTTCTGGTACATCTTCTTCATCACCGGCTTGAACTGATCCAGCAGGTTGGGCGAAAACTCCTGCAGTTCAGCCAGGATCGTCTGGAACAGCCCCTCAGCCATGCCCTCGGTGAACTTCAGCACGATGTTGCCGACGAAGCCGTCACAGACGACCACGTCGACCACGCCCTTGAACAGATCGCGCCCCTCGACGTTGCCGACGAAGTTGATCAACGGCTCGTCGCGCATCAGCTTGCGGGCTTCCTTGACCATGGTCGTGCCCTTGGCGTCTTCTTCGCCAATGGACAGGAGGCCGACGCGCGGGTTTTCAATACCCGCCAGCGCCTGGGCGTAGGCGCCGGCCATGATCGCGTACTGCTGAAGGTGCTTGGGCTTGGGAGCGATGTTGGCACCGACGTCGCAGACGACGACGGGCCCGTGGAATGTCGGAAGGATGACGGCGATGCCCGGCCGGCTGACGCCCGGCAGCGTCCGCATGCGAAGCTGGGCGGCTGCGACGCAGGCGCCGGTGTTGCCGGCGCTGATGACGACGTCGGCTTCGCCCTTGCTGGCCAGCTTGCACATGACGGCGATGGAGCTGTCCGGCTTGTTGCGAATGGCTTCGACCGGCGGGTCATCCATCTGGATGACCTGCGTGGTGGGAACGATCTGATAGCGGGCCTTCTGCTCGTCGCTAAGGCCCGAAGAGGACAGACCTTCTTCGATGACCTGCCTGTCGCCGACAAGCAGGATGACATCCTCGTCACTGAGCAGCGGCGCGGCGTCCCAGCATCCTTGAAGAATGGCTTGGGGCGCGTGGTCGCCGCCCATGACATCGACCGCAGCTCGCACCGATGGTCCTCCGGTTTCCCTGCATCTCGCCGCGAAGGTCCAGGCGATAGTCCGTTATTCGCCTTCTGTCTCGATCTGCAGCGCCAGTTTCGGATTCACGTACCCACAGTTGTCGCACGCGGCGTGCGGAAGCTTGGGATTGCTGCACTGGGGGCAGCGGACGTAGTGGATCGGGCGCAACGCCATATGCGAGCGCCGCTTGCGTTTACGGGACTTGCTGACTTTCTGTACCGGGACCATAGTTCAATCTCCTGGCAATCCCCGAACGCTGCGTGGGCGGTTGTCAGGGGCGATGCCGGCCTTTGGAGGGTGTTGTCCTCAAAAAAACAAGGCGGGATCAGGCCCGCCGCAACACAGCGAAAGATCGGTAAAGTAGGAGGTTGGTAGCCACATGTCAAGCGCACTGCAGCGGTCTGCTTCGGCTGATCCAGGGATTATCGGCCGGCGGAAAACGCCCTGCCGGCAATCCCTGTCTCGTCAGCCGATGCCGCTCGGAGTGGCCGGCCCTCTCCTGCTCGCAACTGATGATCTTTCAAGCAGTTGCGCCTACCGTGCACGTCTCCGGCTGGGCGAGACGTGCAAATAGAGTCATGTTCCGGGCGTCGGTGATTTCGACATCGACGATCTGCCCCACCAGCGACGGGTCGCCGTCAAAGACGACGATCTGATCGCCGCGCGTCCGTCCGCTAAGTTGTGTTCGCACCTGGGTTTGCGATGACGGCCGCGACTCCCACATCAGCTCGACATTGCTGGCGGGATAGGCCGCCCGACGGCTGACCAGTTTGCTGTGCCCTTCGACCATGACCTCGACGGTCCGCCCGACCATCTCGCGGTTGTTCTGGGCACAGATCTCAGCCTGGACAGCGAGCAACTCGTTGTTCCGTCGCTTCTTGACCTCCTCGGGGATGTCATCTTCGAACCGCCGGATGGCGACCGTCCCCGGCCGGGGCGAATACTTGAAGATGAAGCTGTTCTTGAACCGGCAGTCGCGGACCAGGTCCACCGTCTGCTGGAACTCCTCTTCCGTCTCCGTCGGGAAGCCGACGATGAAATCCGACGCGATGCAGACATCCGGCATGTATTCGCGAGCCCGGGCGACAAAGTCGCGATACTCGCCGACGGTATACCCGCGATTCATCAGCCGCAGGATGCGGTCGCTGCCATGCTGGGCCGGCGCGTGCAGGTAACGGCAGATGCGTGAGCAGTCGCGCATCGCCTGCAGAGCCTCATCCGTGAAGTCGCGGGGAAACGACGTCACGAAGCGCAGCCGCGGCAGATCGGGCGCGGCTTCGTGAACGGCGTAGAGCAGATCAGCAAAGGTTGTCTTGCGCCCGTCGCCGTGGTCGTAGCAGTAATGGTTGATCGTCTGCCCCAGAAGGGTCACTTCCTTGACCCCGGCATCGACCAGGCGACGCACTTCATCGATGATGTTCTGCGGCGGGCGATGCACCTCCGGCCCGCGCGTGTACGGCACGACGCAGTACGTACAGAACTTGTTGCAGCCGCGCGTGATGCGGACATACGCCTGCGCGAGGTTGTCTTCGGGCGAAAAGCTGCGCGACAGGTCAAGCAGTTCGAGATTGTCCTCGGCTGCCGCCAGCGTCGAGGAACGACGGACGTTTGCGCCCATGAGCGCTACCTGCTTTTCGCGACGCGAGGCGTCATTGGTGATGGCGGCGTTGTGGACGAGCTGAGCCAGCTTGTCCAATTCGCCCGGCCCGCAGAGCACGTCGACATGCGGGAAGCGGTTGAAGATGTTCTCGCCGTCGCGTTCGGCCATGCAGCCGATGACGCCGATCACGACGTGCGGGCGGGTCTGTTTCCAGTCGCGCATCTCGCCCAGGCGCGACCAGACTTTCTGCTCGGCGTGCTCGCGCACGCTGCAGGTGTTGTATATGACGACGTCGGCTGACTCGCGGTCCTCGGTGTTCTCGTAGCCCTGCGCGCGGAGCTGGGTAAGAACCAGCTCGCTGTCGAGCACGTTCATCTGGCAGCCGAAGGTTTCGAGGTACAGCTTACGTCGCATGACGGGTCGATCTTCCGTGGGGTTTGGGGGGCTGTCAATCTGGGAGCTGATCGGGGGTTGCGCGTCTCACGCCGGGTCATACCCGCTGCCGCCGAAGGGGTGGCATCGACAGATGCGTCGGACGGCCCGCCAGGCTCCGCGCCAGGGGCCATACTTGTGGATGGCGTCAATGGCGTACTGGCTGCAGGTCGGCTGATAGCGGCAATGCCCCCCCATCAGCGGCCCCAGGGTCGCTCGATACAGGTAGACCAGTCCGATCAGCACGCGGGACATTCCGGGTAATTGTATCGCAGGATGGGCCGCCTGTGGGGATTTGCGTCAAACGCGCCTTGACCGAACCCGCCGTTGCTGGAACCCTACGCGGCATGTGCCTATCGTCCTGTGATTCGGGACATTAACCGTTCGACCCTAACAAGAGGAAGGAGATCGTAGTGGCGACTGCAAGTGCACAAGCCGTCTGGACCGGCAGCCTGAAGGATGGCGAAGGCCGGATGAAGCTGGGAAGCGGCGCGTTTGACGGGCCGTTCTCGTTCAGGACCCGTTTTGAAGGCGCCCCCGGGACCAATCCCGAAGAGTTGATCGGCGCCGCCCATGCCGGGTGCTTCTCGATGGCCTTCTCCGCAGGCCTGGGCAAGGCCGGCTATGCGCCGCGCAGCATCGAGACCAAGGCCAAGGTCCATCTCGAGCAGACCGGCAACGGATTCGCCATCACGCGGATCGAGCTGGAAACGGTCGCGGACATCCCCAACATCACCGAGGCCGATTTCCAGCGTCTGGCCAACGAAGCCAAGGCCGGCTGCCCGGTCTCCAAGGCGCTGGCCGGGACCAACATCGAGCTGAAGGCGTCGCTGAAGGGTTCGTAACCCGCGCCTTCACCTTACCTTCTGTCGGAACCGCAAAAATCTGCAGGGAACAATCCCCTGTGGTGCGTGGTTACAGGAGATGATGCATCTGTCTCACCCCCGACCGAACACCTGGCTTTATGGACTGTTGCTGGCCGTGATGCTCGTGCTGCCCGGATGGGCGCACGGGCAGATCGGCCGGCAGCAGTTGGCCGCTGTCTCCGCCACGATCGAACCCCAGTCGCTCAAGCCCGGCGATGAGGCGGTAATCACCATCACCGTCGACATCGCCAAGGGGTATCACGCGCAATCCGCTACCCCCAGCGGCGACAACTACATCGCCTTCAATGTCGCGATGACGCCCGCGGCGGGGTTTGAGTTCGGTGCACCGCAGTACCCAGCCGGGCATGATGAGTTCTATCCCGCCCTCGGCAAACTGAACGTCTACACCGGACAGGTTGTGACGAAGGTGCCGGTCAAGGTGCTGGACAACCCGCCCAACGGCCCGGTGACCTTCACGGCCACCGTCCGCTACCAGATTTGCGACGACCAGACCTGCTTCATGCCGCAGCGGCCGAAGGTCGAAGTGCAGGCCGAGGTCACGGGCGGCAGCGATGCAGCCGCTGTGACGGCGGCTGAGCCTGCGGCGACGGATGACGCGCCCGTTGTCGCCGCGCCCAAAGCCGAGGAATGGACCGTCGGCCTGGCGTTCGGTACGGCTTTTCTCGCGGGGCTGCTGTTCAACATCATGCCCTGCGTGTTTCCGGTGCTGCCGCTGAAGGCAATCGGGTTTTACGAGGTCTCGCATCACCATCGGTCGCGGAGCTTTCTGTACGGGCTGGTCTTCAGCCTGGGGCTGGTGGCTGTATTTGCGGTGCTGGCGGTGCTGGTGCTGGTGTTGCGGCTGGTGAGCTGGGGCGAGCTGTTCAGCTACGGCTGGTTCATCTGGTCGATCGTCGCCCTGCTCGTGGTGATGGGCTTGAGCCTGCTGGGGGCGTTCACGTTCCGCCTGCCGACGGGAGCCTACGGCATCACGCCGCGGCATGACACGTATGGTGGCAATTTTCTGTGGGGCGGGCTGACGGCCATCCTGGCGACGCCCTGCACTGCCCCCCTGCTGCCGCCACTGATGCTGTGGCTGGGCACCCAGCCGGCCATGATCGGCGTGCCGGCGATGATGACGGTCGGCGTCGGCATGGCGACGCCCTACCTGCTGCTGAGCATCTTCCCTGAGGTGGCTCGTCGCCTGCCGCGCAGCGGCCCATGGGCTGAGCTGTTCAAGCAGATGATGGGCTTCATGCTGCTGGCGGCGGCTGCTTACTTCGGCGGCGGCCGGCTGATCGCGGGCACCGACTTCTGGTGGGCAGTGGTCGCGGCGATCGCCGTAGCCAGCATCTTCCTGGTGGCGCGGACGGTGCAACTGACCGACAGCGCCGGCGCGGTCGCGTTCAGCTCAACGCTGGCTGTCGCGATGCTGGGTGGGTCGATCTGGTGGACGGTACGCCTGTCGGATACGGACTGGATCCCCTACACCGATGCCGCGTTCGCTGAGGCCCGCGCTTCGGGCAAGCCAGTGCTGGTGAAGTTCACGGCCAACTGGTGCGGCACCTGCCAGGTCATCGAAGGAACCGTCTTTCAGAACGATCAGGTCTGGGCCGCCATGAAGCAGGCCAATGTCGTCCCGCTGAAAGTGGACCTCACGCACGACGATGCGCCGGGCTATGACCTGCTGCTGAGCCTCAACCCAGCCGGCGGCATTCCGCTGACGGCGATCTACGTGCCTGGTGCGGAAGAACCCGTGCAGCTTTCGAGCCTCTACACGACCGAGACACTGCTGGCAGAATTGTCGCGGATCAATGGGAAGACGGCGCTTTCACGGGCGCCGTGAAGGGGCAATATCAGATCACGTTTGACGGTTGAAGCGCTCCGCAAGCGAAGCCGCTAAACGGTGGAGTCGCGGTCTGCAGTCGGCAGTCGGCAGAGATTCAAGACACGAAGCATCAGCACATCGATCACCACCTCCGCGTCCTCTGCGTCCCTGCGGTGAAACAGATGCGTCGGAAGGCGATCAGCCCTTCTTTTCCGAAGAACCGGCGCCGACGGTGGCGGGCTTGCGGGCTTCGGGAACGCGGAAGTTTGTCTGGCAGAACTGGCACTTCACCAGCTTCCCGCGAACCTCCTCCGGCACGCAAAGGATCTTCCGACAGCGAAGATTGGGACAAATCATCTGAACGGCCATGGGCACTCTCCCGCTCAGATTATCGACCATCCAGCCGGGCAGCTTGAGCACCCCGTTTTCATGAGCCCGCCCCCGTCCTCTACGGCAGTTTTTCCCGCAAATTCTCCGGCAATGCTGACGGCGCCAGCGGCGGATTCTTGCCAAACGGCCGGTACAGCGGGTCGCCGATCAGCACCATCTGCCAGCTCGCCATGGGCGTGGTCGTCCAGTAGACCTCAGCCAGAGTCATCTGCCCCGCCAGCAGCAGGCTGAAGAACTCATCCGGCTGGGGGAACGCCTGCAGGTATGGCTCGTCAACCGGGCCGACGGTCGCCACAACGCCGTCCCGCAGGAGGTTGGCGACCCATCCCTTCTCCTCCGGATCGCGGAGGGCCTTCAGCTCGAAACTGGCGATGTGATACCCCACCGCCCCGCGGACAAACTCAAACGCCGGCACGTAGTTTCGCAGGCTGTACCAGCCGCAGTAGACGGCGCACTCCGGCACATCTCCCGGCTGAAACACCTGCGCCGCCTGATCCAGGATCAGCTTCAGGTCGGTGTGCTCCCGCACCATCCGCGCCAGGGACTGCAGATGGCTGTCCCATACGCCGTACTGCTGCCGATCGCCGACCTTTGCCGCGAGCGTCATCGAGCCGCCGACATCGATTGCGACATTGCCGCGCAGGCCCTCGCGCTCGGCTGCGACCGAGTCCTCGATGATCCGCCGGGCGATCTCCGGCGTCGGCGCGTCGATGCGGCTGACCATCAGCACGCGCGGCGCCTTGCCCCGCTGCTCAGGCGAAACGCCGTGATGCAGCGGATTGAGCACCCACCGCGAGCGCGGATAGGCATCCCACCACAGCAGCGCCAGCTCGCTATCGAACGCTGCCGACGTTTGCTCGGCATCCAGCAGCGTGATGTGCTCTTCGACAAGACGCGCGCTCGGCAGTAGGCCGAAATTCTCCGCCACGAGCTCCCGCAACTGCGCGCGTGCCTCCGGATCCTGCGGGCGTGCCCGCAGCTCCTCGAACTGCTGACGTGCCGCCCGGACGCGCTGCCGCAGCGCTGTGATGTGCTGGACCTGGGGCGACTGCGGATCGGCGTTCGGATCGACAGCCATGCGGTCGACCACGCCCGCCGGTCCGCTGAGGACCTCGATCGCCTGCATCAGCCGCTGTGTGGTGGCGGCACGTCGGGCCGGGTCAAGATGCCCAACAAGCCGACCGGCTGTGCGGATCGCGGCATCGGCCCGCTGGGTCAGGGCATCGAGGCTCTGCTGTGTCGTCGGCGGCTGGAAGTTGGAGCTTAGCTCCCCCGCCAATTGCTCCAGCGAAGTGACCGTGTGCAGGACCTGCTGATGCAGCTTGGTGCGCTGCTCGCGCAGCGCTGCGAACTCGGTCTGCTGGGCCTGGTCGAGCTGGCGGGAGCCGATGCGCAGCGGCACGCCGTAGAACGTCACGATGCACGTAACCTGCGTTTCGAGCTCATGTTCGCGAAGAAAGCCGCGAACCGCCGGCACGACCTTCTGCCGGTAGGCGCGCTCGCCCATCGACTCGCCTTGGGGCAGATCGAGTTCGAGGATGCGCCCGTCCGGCACGCCGCGCGTGGCCGCGTAAAGCTCCGCCAGCTCGCGGCTTTCGGGCATGTTGCGATTGACGATCAGCAGCAGTTGATCAGCCTGCAGCCCCAGCGCCTGCGCAGCCGCCACCAACAGGAGAACGGCTCCCACAAGCATCGGGAGGAATTGGCGGTGCAGGCTCATCATGCTGTACGGCAGGCGCCGCGGCGCTTATGAGCCGGCCGGCGCCGTGGACGACTGTTCGCCGCCCTGCTGCTGTTGCTGCTTGAGGATTTCCTGCTGGCGCTGCTGGTCCTTTTCCAGCATCTCTACCAGCGACTTGATATCCCGCAGCGAGTCGGGATTGCCCCACATCACTGTCCGGTCGATGTGCCAGTTGCAACGATCGAACCGGCAGCCGTCCAGGTGATACACGCTTTCGCGCAGGACCATCGTGCAACCGACGAAGGTGCACTTGATGAAGGCCTGCCCACTGACATAGACGGTCTGGTTGGTGAAGGTGACGTTCTCGTGCTTGGTCAGAATCATAGCCCTCTCCCTGCTGCGAGATGAACCGTATACATAGGCGCCTCCGGCGGCGCACAAGACGGGTCCAGTCTGGCAAAGGGCGCGGTGTGTGTCAAATTGGAATGACGCGATGAGGCCGCAGTTGCGCGCGCATTCGCATCAGGCAGATGCCGACACACACAGCCGATTCGGCAGGCAACAGCCCACCGTGCCGCATCATCAGTCGAGCGAGCGCTTGTACAGCAGGATGTCCTCATCGCGCAGGACTTCCGAGAGCGTCGCGACATGATGGAAGTTGGCTTCCGCCAGAAACGCGCGCGCGGCGATCTCGGCCTTCTGGGCGATGGGCAGCCAGATATGCCGCAGCGTGCGGCGATGACGGCGGTGATACTCAATGGCCTGCTGGATGACCGCGTTGAGCAGTTGCCCGCCGATGCCTTTGCGGCGGTGGATTTTCTCGACATGCAGGTCGACGATCTGGATCGAGCCCAGGCGCGTCGGGCTGGCATGCCACCAGGCTGTCGCCAGCGGCCGATCGTCGTCTTTGATGCAGACCTGCTGGACAAACGGACGGTCGGTCGGCTTGGCGGGGATGGGAGGTTCAGCAGTGGTATTGATCATGTGATGAATGGTCGGTTGGAGTCCTCAGGTGCGGAGCTTGCGCCCCAGGTGGTTCTCGACGCTCTGGATCTTGGATTCGATGCGACCGGCTTGCCCCTGTCGCCAGTCCAGCTTCAGCGTGGCTGTGATGCGGTGACAGTCGGTGGCCAGGGCCTCGTAGCACTGCGTGACGACGCGCATGACCTCGTCCCATTCCCCCTCGATGGTCGTGCCCAACGGCCCCAGGCGGTACGGCAGGCCGGAGCGGTCGATCACGTCCAAACAGCGGGCGACGTACCTGCCCACCGATTCGCCCTTGTCCATCGGCCAGATGCTCAGTTCCGCCAGCAGCATGGTAACACCCTGTCCTGCATGAACTTCGATTTCCACGCCACGCGGCGCGGGGTCGTGGAGTATAATAGAACATGGAAGGCGATGAAGCGATGCGGACGCGCGTGATCCATCTTCTGTTCATGCTGATCGCCGTGGCGGCGATGTCGGCTATCGCGCAGGCGGACGAGGTGCGCCGGCGCGTGCTGGTGCTGCCGTTTGAGGAGATCAGCGCCAATCCCTCGCAGGACTGGATCGGCCAGGCTGTCTCGCAAAGCCTCGTGGCGGAGCTGTCGCAGATGCCGCAGCTTCAGCCGACGGCTGGGACGTTGGCGACCAGCCAGGCGGATCGTGCCTTGCGGATCGCACGTGACGCCGGAGCCCATTACGTCGTCATCGGCGGCTATCAGTTGCTCGATCCGCAGTTGCGCATCACCGGGCAGGTGATGGATGTGGCCAGCGGTCAGGTCATTGGCGGCCTGAAGGCGACGGGAACCGTGCGCGACCTGTTCGGCATGCAGGACACGCTTGGCGCGCAAGCCAAACGGATCGTCCGGCAGCATGTCGCACCTTCGCCGACAACTACGGCTGACCCGGCGACGACGGCCCAGCCGGCTGATCCCGTCCGCCGGCCGATCGAATCCTCCGGGCCGTTGCGCATCAGCCAGTATCAGGGATCGTCCCTCCAGCAAGCTGTCAAGATCGGCCGAGTTCCCGCCCAGTCAAGCTACAGCTACTCCCAGGCCTACACCAACTACACCTACGGCTATCCGTATATGTACGGCCAGCCGTCTCCCGGCGGGTACTACGGCATGCCGCTGTACTGGGGCTATCCGCCGCCAATCACTTCCGGCTACTGGCCGGTCGTCCCAGGCTACGGTCGCTGGTACTACTGGCCCGGACGCGTGATCATCACGCCGCCGGGCAAGCACCATCCTCACCACCCCGGAAAGCACCACAGCGGCAGCCATCACGTATCCGGCACCTCTCTGGTCATCCGTGTGGAAAGGTAATCCCCCACACTCCGGCTGCAGGCTATGGCCTATTCCGTGACCGAGTTCCTCGAGTTCTTCATCCCGCTGTTCGTGGCGATCGACCCGATCGGCATGGTGCCGGTCTTCCTGGCACTGACAGCCGGGCTGACGCCCCGCCAGCGACACAGCATCAGCATTCAGGCTGTCGTCACAGCTACCATCGTGACCGTCGGATTCATGCTCCTGGGACGGTCGCTGTTTGAGTTCCTGGGCATCAGTGCCGATGATTTTCGCATCGCAGGTGGTGTGATCCTGCTGGTGCTGGCGGTTGTCGATCTGCTGGCCTACGGCAAGCCGACCGTGCATGAGACCAACATGGTCGGCCTGGTGCCGCTGGCCCTGCCGCTGATTGCCGGCCCGGCATTGCTGACCACGACGCTGGTCCTGACGGGGAACGCCTCGGTCGCCAATCCCTACGGGATGACCCTGCTTGCACTGGGGGTGAATCTCCTTCTGCTGCTGGGTTTCCTGCTGGGGGCGACATGGATCAGCCGCCTGATCGGCGAGCACATGATGTCGGCGATGAGCAAGCTCGTGATGGTTTTGCTGGCCGCCATCGCTGTGAACTTCATCCGTGTTGGTATCAGCAATGTCATCCTCTCCTCCAGCGGCTAGCCGTTTCGCCGGCGCGCGGCAGTGTCGCCAGATGCGACGCCAGCGGTACAATCCCCGGTTTACGCCTGTGAACGCACGATGACTGCCAAGACGTCCATCCCCCCATCGCCCGCAAAGTCACGCAGCAGTGTGATGCAGTTCTTCGCGGACTATTTCTGGTTCGTCCTGAAGAACATCATCGGATGGATTCTGATCCTCTCAGCCTGGCCGGTCGGCATTGCACTGCCCGGCCCGGGCGGAATTCCGCTGTTCCTGATCGGATTCGCGCTGATCACGTTCCCCGGCAAGCGCAAGCTGGCGGCGCGCGTGCTGCGCGGGCGTCCGCTGGATCTGTACACTCGGCCGTTCTTCCTGCTGAAGGCCGGCCTATCCGTAAACCTGCCGATCGCGGTGCTGTGGTATGCAGCCCACATCGATCGGCCCGAGGTCGCATGGCTGGCCAGCCGGCCGCTGATGCTCGGATCGGCCTACATGCTGAGCGTAGCGGTCGTATGGATCATCGCGCACCAGCTCCTGCGGCTTGGGAATCTATTGGTGCGCGGCATGCCGAGGGCGCGGCGCGTTTTCCGGCCGTGGCTGCGGCGTCGTGGGATTCACCTGCTGCCGCCGCGTCGCCTGAGACGGCACCTGCGCGGCGAGATGCTGGGCTCCCAGGCCAGCGCGGATGACGACGAGATCATCCAGATCCACCAGCGGCATTACGACCGCCTGCGCCGCGGCTGGAAGGAGATCCGCCGTTATATACGCTTCACGATTGGCGCGGCGCTGACGCTCATCATCCTCGCCGTCATGCTCAAGCCCATCTACGTCAACTGGGATGAGATGCGGGAGGATCTGTTCGACCGCGCCGCCTCGACAATCGTCGTCCCCGGCATCGTGTTCATGGTGATGTTCGCCCTGTTCCTGCTGATGCGGGCGATGCTGTGGCGGTATGTGCTGGCGGCATTCGGGCATCGTCCGCCGCTGACGGCATCGCTGCGGATCTGGTCGCATTCGGAGCTGGCGCGCTACATTCCCGGATCGATCTGGCAGGTGCTGGGACGGGCGTTCATGCTTCGCCCGTATGGCGTGAGCGGGAGCATTTCGTCAACGACGCAGATTCTCGAGCTGGCATTGTTCCTGCTGGCGAATCTCGTGCTGGCGGTGGCATGTCTGCTGTGGTACGGCACGAAGCAGTTGGACGGGCAGGCACGGGTCTGGCTGTACGTGTCGATGGCCCTCGTGCCGGCGATGAGCTTCCTGCTGCATCCGAAGATTTTCTACGGCATCACCAATGTCGTGCTGAAACGCCTGGGCAAGCCGCCGATCGTGCAGCGGCTGAGCGGGCTGCAGATGATCGGCCTGCTGATGGTGACGATGGTCGGCCTGCTGTGGCAGGCGGCGGGCGTCTATATCGTGGCTGCCGGCGTTCTGGACGACCTGCAATTGAGCAAGTGGTGGGTCGTAGCGGGCGCCTATTCGCTGGCGTGGTGCGCGGGGTTCCTGGCGGTCTTCTCCAGCGCCGGGCTGGGCGTGCGCGAGATCGTGTTCATGGGGGTGATGGTGCTGATCGCCCCGCCGGCTGTGCGTGCGGATCTCAGCAGCTCGACGCTGTGGGCGACGATGGGCGTGATCGGATTCCTGCTGCGAATCTGGACGGTGGCTGGCGAGCTGCTGCTGGCCCTGGTAGCGACGATCGGGGACTATCGGTCCATCATCAGCGGCCCACCGGCTGCGGTCGCGACAGCCGGCGCGGAAGCATCGGCCCGGCCGGCGGCCGCATCGCCATCGACCCAGGCGGTCCAGCCGGCGCCGCGCGCTGGATCGTCCTCCCCCTCGCGATGGTAGATCGTTCGGAAATATAGCGCCAACAGCACCCCCAGCCAGACGATGAACACCAGCAGCAGCACGATCATGGCCGTACGCTGGGGCTTCATCTGAACGATGCGCACATCAGCAGGCGCAGCCGGTGTTTCCCGCTGACTGGCCGTGGACGAGCGCTGCCCCCTGGATCGGCTGGCCTTCATTGGCTGCACCCGATCTTGTAGGACTGGTCGAACGCCTCGTCGAAACGGTACACGTCGCGGAAGTCCTCGATCGAGTCTTCCTCGCGCTTCTGCATCAGCCCCCCGTCGATCAGGGCATAGACGATGCGTCCGAAGTCCATGGTGCAGGTGATGTTCCAGTGGCGCAGCACGACCGGCGCCATCAGCCCCCACTGCATCTGGGCGTAGTCCCGCAGCCCCCAGCACAGCTCCGCGCCGCTGACGTGACGCTCCTCACCCAGCGCCGTCCGGCCGTGCACCTTCTGCACCGTATACGACAGCGCACGTTCGATAAACTCAATCGCTTGCGGGGGATAGACCCCAAGCCTTTCAACGACCTGTGCCCGCGTACGCGGTGGCTTTGACGCATCCGATGGAGGCATGGCCATGATCCTATCAAACCCCGCCCACGCTCGCCAAGTGGCGTCGCGGCGGCTCATTGTTCGATACTGTTGGAAAGGTCCTTGTGTTCCGGAAATTTCGCATCTGCCGTCACAACCGATTTTTGCGTTGTGATCCGGCATCCTTATAATGCCGCGCGGCATGGGGTCCATGGACGGAGAACAGCAATGAGCCGATCAAACAGGGTTAGTGGAATTTACATCGCCGGGTTGAGCATGGGTCTGGCCGCCATCGGCGGCTGCCATCAGCCAAAAGACCCGCCCCCCTTCGACGCCCTGGCGTTGCAGCTTGAAGAACGCACCGCCGCGCCGCACAGCCCGCAGGAAGAGCCGCGGCCCCTGCCCACCGAGCTTCGCAGCCCGTACCTCGACCGCGGCCGACGCGACCAGATCGACCCAGCCGACTATCCGCCGCCCACGACCGGCCCATCCACCTACATCGAAGGCACGGTTCGCCTCACGCTCCAGGAGCTGATCCATCGCGCCGTCATCCACAACCGCGACATCCGCGTCGCCGGATATCAGCCGGCGATCGAGCAGACGCGCGTTGTCGAATCCGAAGCCCGCTTTGATCCGGTCTTCTTCACGGGCCTGGAGTTCCGCCGCACCGATGAACTGACGCCCGCGCAGTTCACCTTCGGCCAACCGCTGGAACAGGAACAGGACGCCTACACCCTCGCCACCGGCATCCGCCAGGAGTTCTCCACCGGCGGCAACGTCGAGCTGCGCTACGAGACCTCGCGCAACAAGTTCCGCGGTGATTCCACCTTCGAGCCCAACCCCTACTACCAGAACGAGCTGGTGCTCGAGATCACCCAGCCGTTGCTTCGCAACTTCGGCACGGAAATCAACCGCGCCCGCATCGAGGTCGATCGCATCAACCAGCACATCAGCCTGCTGGAGCTGCGCAACACCGTCGAAGAGATCGTCTTCAGCATCGAGCAGGTCTACTGGCAGCTCGTGCAGGCGCAGCGCAACGTCGAGATCCTCGAGCGGCTGCTGGCCGCCACCGAGGACACGGCTGACCTGGTCTCCCGCCGCCAGCGGCAGGACGCCACCGCTGTCGAGACGTCGCAGACCGTCTCGTCATTGCAGCGGCGCCGGGCCGCGCTCATCCGCGCCAAGGCGCAGGTGCGCGACCTGTCCGACCAGCTCAAGCGGTTGGTCAATGATCCGACCATGCCCGTCTCCAGCCGCGTGCTGATCCTGCCGGCGACGGAAGCTGTGCAGCAGCCGTTCCGCTTCGATTTCCATGAGGCGCTGGCAACGGCCCTTGAGAATCGCGTCGAGCTGGCGCAGCAGCAGCTTCGCGTCGAATCCACGCGAATTGTCGAGCGTGTCGCCAAGAACAATCTGCTGCCGCAGCTCAACCTGATCGGGCAGATCGCCGTCCAGGGATTCGATGACACCTGGGGCGGCGCCTTCGACAATCAGGCCGAGCTGGATCAGGTCGGCTATGGTGTTGGCGTGCAGCTTGAGATCCCGATCGGCAATCGCGCCGCCCGCGCGATCCACACGCGCAGCCGCCTGCAGAACCTGCAGGCCATCGAGCAGTACCAGAACCTCGTCTCGCAGGTCACGCTGGAGCTTAAAGCCGCCCAGCGCGAGGTCGAGACGGCCTGGAACGAGATGGTCGCCAGCCGCGAGGCAACGCTCGCAGCTCGGGAGGCTCTCGAACTGATCGAGCGCCGCCGCGAGAACGAACCGCTCACCCCCACGTTCGTGCAGCTCGTGCTCAACATCCAGTCCGACCTGGCGCAGGCTGAGCAGATCGAGCAGCAGGCAATCGCGGCGTACAACATCGCCATCGCCCGCTTCGAGCGCGCCAAGGGCACGCTGCTGAGGTACAACAACGTGCTGCTGGCTGAGCAGGAGCTTCCGACCGTCCGGCCGGACATCGACTAGGTCGAGCTTCAGTTTCGTTCCCAAACAACGGCACGGGCCACCAAGCCCGTGCCTTCTATTTTGCGCACAGGAGCTGCCTCCCCTGACAACAGGCTGTCAGGTCGCCGTGTTGCCAGCCGGCCGGCGCTGCACCAGCAGGATGTGATCACACGCCAGCACGACTTCGTCGCGCTGATTGAGGACTTCGCATCGCTCGGTAACGCGGCCGTGCGTCGGACGCTTCGGGTCGTCCTCCTTGGCTGCGATCGTCACGCGCGTGCGGATCGTGTCGCCGATGAAGACCGGCTTGGGGAAGCGCAGCCGATCGTAGCCGTAGCTGAAAGCGACCGGATTCACCAACGACGCTGTCAAACCGATGCCGATGGCGAAGGTCATCGTCCCATGCGCGATCCGCTGGCCAAACGGCGTCTGCCGGGCGAACTCGGCATCGACATGATGCGGGAAGAAGTCCCCCGTGTGGCCGGCATGGATGATGAGGTCCGTTTCGGTGATCGTCCGCCCGCTGGTCACGCGCACGTCGCCAATACGGTAGTCTTCGAAATAGAGGGTGTGTTCCATGACATGCTCCGGGGGAATTGCGGGAGGCGGGAACTGGAATCTCAACTGAAATTTCAGATTTGAAATTGGAGATCTAAAGTTTGAGATCTCAGATTTGAGATCTCAGGTTCTCATCCCCTCACGCCTCCACACTCCTCGAAATCTCCTCAGCCGTCGCGGCGATGGCTGCCTGCACATCCGCCTTGTCATCCCGCTCGCCGCGGCGACACAGGTATGGCACCGTCAATGCCGCCACCGTCCTGCCGGCGTGATCCCGCACGGGATACGACAGATCCACGATCCCGGCGATCGTCCGGCTTCGATGCCGCTCATAGCCGCGCGCGCGGATGGCTTCGATCTGCCGCAGCACTGCCGGCAGCCCGGCAGGGTCGGGCACCAGTGCCTCCAGCAGGGCCGCCCGTTCCGGCTCCTCCATCATCGCCAGCAGCAGATACCCACTGGCCGTCTGGAGAATTGGAAACCGCGCACCCAGCCGGACGGTGATCCCCCGGGGCTCGGGGCTGTCGATGTGCGCGATCGTCATCACCTCCAGTTCGTGCAGCACCGCCAGATGGCACGACTGCCGCACCTGTTCCGCCAGCCGCCGCATGGCGGGCAAGGCCGCCTCCAGCAGCGTCCGCGTCGGCGGATGCTGGTGCGACATGGCAAACAGGCGCGTCGTCAGGTGATACGTATCGGCTGACGGATCGCGCCGTAGATACCCGCGTGCCTCCAGCACGCACAGCATGCGGAAGATCTCGCTGGTCGACCGCCCCAGCGCGGCGGCGATGCGCGACTGCGTCATCCCCTCCGTGCGCCCGGCGAGCAGTTCGAGGATGTCCAGACCCTTCTCCAGCGCCGGCGCGCTGTACGTGCGTGTCGCCGATTTTCTCTTTGACAGCAACATGCCATCGTTTTATAACAGAAATCCGCTTTTGCAAGTGAAATCTCCGCCGGGATGCACGCCCACCCGGCGTCACACGTCCAATCACTGCCCCTCCGGGCGAGGAGCACGAGGATGGCAAGCCTGCGGCTAAACCAGACTTGGCCTCTGCCGGCCAACCCTCAGCCGATCACGCTGATCGGCGCCGGTGGTATCGTCAATGACGCCCACCTGCCGGCCTACCGCAAAGCCGGCTTCCCCGTCGCCGGCATCTACGACATCGATGAGGCCCGTGCCCGCCAGACAGCCGAGCGCTTCGGCATCGAGCGCGTGCATCGCTCGCTCCAGGAAGCAGCCGACCAGACGCATACCATCTTCGACATCGCCGTCCCGCCCGATCACGCCTACGACGTGCTGACCGCTCTGCCGCCGCAGTCGACCATCCTCATGCAAAAGCCCATGGGCAAGGACCTGGCCGACGCGCGTCGCATCCGCGACCTGTGCCGGGCGCGCAACCACCGGGCAGCCGTCAACTTCCAGCTTCGCTTTGCCCCGATGATGCTCGCGTTGCGCGACGCCATCGACCGCGGCCTGCTCGGCCAGATCGTCGATGTCGAGTTCCGCCTGAACCTGCGAACGCCGTGGGAGCTATTCGAGTTCCTCAAGCGCCAGCCGCGCGTCGAGATCCTCGTGCATTCGGTCCACTACCTGGACCTCATCCGCTCGGTCCTCGGCGAGCCGGCCGGCGTATGGGCTCGCACGGTCGGGCATCCGGACTATCCCGAGCTGGCCAGCACACGCACGAGCATCATCTTCGAATATGGCCAGCAGCGGCGCGTCTGCCTCTCGCTCAACCACAACTACAAATTCGGCCCGGATCACGAAGCCGCCGACGTCTCCATCCAGGGGACGCGCGGCGCCGCCCTCGTGCGCCTCGGATTGCTGCTGAACTATCCGACCGGCAAACCGGAGACGCTGCAGCTCATCACCGAAGGGTCAGGCTGGTTTGACGTGCCAATCGAAGGCCGATGGTTCCCCGACGGTTTTGTCGGCACGATGGCGAACCTCCAGCGTTACGCCAGCGGCGAAGACCCCGTCCTGCACACGCATTACGAAGATGCCTACAAGACGATGGCACTGGTGGAAGCCTGCTACATCTCCGATGCCAGCGGCGCCACGCCTGTGCCGCAATGAGGGGGAAATCGGCCATGCAGATCACACTTCGCGGCATCACCTGGGACCACACGCGCGGCTTCGACCCGATGGTCGCAACAGCGCGCGCGTATGCACAGGCGCATCCAGATGTGCATATCGATTGGGAGCGGCGATCCCTTCAAGCCTTCGCCGACGCGCCAGTAGAGGAGCTGGCGCAGCGGTTTGACCTGCTGGTGATCGATCATCCGCACGTCGGGCAGGTCGCGCAAAGCCGATGCCTTCTGTCGCTCGATGGCGTCGGCCATGATGATGAACTGGCTGACCTGATGGCCAACACCATCGGCGGCTCGCAGGCGAGCTACGTGTATGACGGCCACACCTGGGCCCTGGCCATCGACGCAGCCGCGCAAATCGCCGCATATCGGCCCGATCGCATCACCACGCCGCCCTCGCAGTGGGAGGAGGTGATCGAGCTGGCCGCCAAGGGACGCGTCCTCTGGCCGATCAAGCCGGTCGATGCGCTCATGAGCTTCTTCACGCTCTGCGCCAACCGCGGCACGCCCTGCCGCACGGACACCACCGGCGAACGGCTGATCGATCCGGACATCGGCCAGCAGGTGCTGGAGAACATGCTCCGCCTCGCGCGGCATATGCCCCGCGCATGCCTGTCGATGAACCCTATCGAGACGTTTGAAATGCTCAGCAGCAGCAACCATTTCTGGTACTGCCCGCTGGCTTATGGTTACACCAACTACTGCCGCGAAGGCTATCGCGCAACGCGGCTGATGTGCGCGGACATCCCCGCCATCGGCGACGCCGGCCCAGCCGGGTCGACGCTGGGCGGCACGGGCCTGGCGATTTCCGCCCACTGCCGCCATGCCGACATCGCCATGGACTACGCCTTCTTCGTCGCCCGCGGCGACACGCAGGCCAGCCTCTACTTCGACGCCGGCGGCCAGCCGGCCCACCGCCGCGCGTGGGAGGATCCCCGTTGCGATGACATCGCCAATGGCTTTTTCCATCGCACGCGCGCCACGATGGATCGCGTGTATCTCCGCCCGCGCTACGACGGCTATCTCGATTTCCAGGATCGCGGCGGAACGATCCTCAACGAATGCCTGGGGGGCTTGATCGATCCCCGAAACGCCATGCGGCTGCTCGAAGAGGCCTATCAGTCGTCACTGCCCCGGCACAGTCCGTCAGTCCGCACGACAGCGAGGTGAGACATGATCGTCGATGCACACATGCACATCTGGAATCGCCTGCACGGCCGGATCGGCGGCAAAACGCCGCTGGTCGGCCTGAGCAACGGCATGATCCGCATCGGAGATCAGCCGATGCTCGGCATGCCGGCGTGCTTTACCGATTCGCTGGCGCTGGCCGAGCGCTTCGTCGCGGAGATGGACGCAGCCGGCGTGGATGTCGGCGTCGTCGTACAGGAGGAGATGGACGGCGAGCAGAACGACTATTGCCAGGAATCGATGGAGCGTTTCCCGGGCCGCTTCTTCTGTCATGCCCTGCCCGACTTCTTTACGCCGCAGGCCTTCCAGCGGCAGTGCGATGATCTATTCGCTCGCGGCTTTCGCGGGATTAAGGTTCCCGGCGGACACCTCGCCGCGGCTGGGATCCGCATCGACGACGATGCCTACATGCCCGTATGGCAGCGGATGGCCCGCGAGGGGCAGGTGATGGCCGTCGACCTATCCGAAGGACAGGGGCAGGTTCCGCAGATGCGGCGGATCCTCGATGCATGTCCGGGGCTGAAGGTGGCCATCGGCCACTTCGGCATGCCGACGCGCGGCGGCTGGCCGGGGCAGCTCGAGTTGTGCCGCTATGACAACGTCTACATGGAGACCGGCGGCATCATCTGGCTTTACCGCGACGAAGGCTATCCCTTCCCCGGCGCGATCGACGCCATACGCCGCGCCAGCGACACCGTCGGCATGCACAAGCTCATGTGGGGCAGCGACTGGCCACGGACGATGGTCGATTTCACCTATCGCCAGAGCCTCGACTTCATCCGCCGCAACAACAAGGCCTTCAGCGAAGAGGAGAAACGCCAGCTCCTCGGCGAGAACGCCGCGAGCCTGTACGGCCTTCAGCCGCCGACCACCATCCGTCAGCCGGTCGGCTTGATCACGGAGGGGTAGACACCGGGAAACATCACGATGAAACCCCTCGAAGGCATCCTCGTGCTCGACTTCAGCCAGTTCCTCGCCGGCCCGCTGGCGGCGTTGCGCCTGGCCGACCTGGGCGCTCGTGTCATCAAGATCGAGCGGCCCGACGGCGGCGATCTGTGCCGTCGCCTCTATATCTCCAATCTCGAGCTCGACGGCGACTCGACCCTTTTCCACTCGATCAATCGCAACAAGGAGAGCTTCGCAGCCGATCTCAAGTCCGAAGCCGACCGCGCCCGCGTCCGTAAGCTCATCACCCGGGCCGACGTGCTGATCACCAACTTCCGCCCTGGCGTGATGCAACGGCTGGAGCTGGACTACGACCGCGTCCGCCAGCTCAACCCGCGCCTGGTCTATGCCTCGATCACCGGCTATGGCGAGGAGGGCCCCTGGTCGGACAAGCCCGGGCAGGACCTGCTGGCGCAGGCTTTGTCCGGGTTGATGTGGCTGAGCGGCGACGGCGATGGCCCGCCCGTACCGATGGGCCTGGCGGTAGCCGACATGTTCGCCGGTCACTTCCTCGTGCAGGGCATCCTCGCCTGTCTCGTGCGCCGCGCGCGGACGAACACCGGCGGCCTGGTCCAGACCAGCCTGCTGGAGGCCCTGCTCGACTTCCAATTCGAGGTGCTTACCACGCACCTTAACGACGGCGGCCAGCGCCCGCGTCGTGCCGCCCGCGGCAACGCCCATGCCTATCTGGGCGCGCCCTACGGCGTCTTCCAGACGGCTGACTCGTACCTGGCGATGGCCATGAATCCCCTGCCGAAGCTGGCGGAACTGCTGGAACTGCCCGATCTGATCGCCGTCGACCGCTCCGCCACGTTCGAGAAGCGCGACCAGATCAACGCCCGCATTGCCGAGCGTCTGCTGCAGCAGCCGACCGAGCACTGGCTGGCCCTGCTCGAACCGCATGGCATCTGGTGCGCCCCGGTCCTCGACTGGCCGCAATTGCTGCGTCACGAGGCCTTTAAGGTGCTCCGGATGACACAGACCGTGTGTCGCGACGGGGCGTCGCCTTTGACGGCATTGCGTTGTCCGCTGACAGTAGATCGTCAGCTTCTAACATCGCCGCGCGGCGCACCGCGCATCGGCGAACATAACCAGATCCTGTCGCGGGAGTTTGAGCTTTGATGAACGGTTCGTCTCCAACCTCGTCGTCCGGCCGCCTCACCGGCATCTTCACGCCCAACCTCGTCCCGCTGGACGACAACGGGCAGATCAACGAGCCGGAGCTGCGCCGCTACGTCGACTGGCTGATCGATCGCGGCGTGCATGGCCTGTATCCCAATGGCTCGACCGGCGAGTTCACGCGCTTCACCGTCGAGGAGCGGCGGCGAATCGTCCGCATCGTCTGCGAGCAGGCCGACGGGCGCGTGCCGGTCCTCGCCGGCGCGGCCGAGGCCAACATCCGCGAGACGATCGAAGCCTGCGAGATCTACCACAGCTACGGTGCCCGCGCCGTCGCCATCGTCTCGCCCTTCTACTACCGCCTCTCGCCCGAGAGCGTCTACACCTACTTCCGCGAGATCGCGCTCAACAGCCCGATCGACGTCACGCTCTACAACATCCCGATGTTCGCCTCGCCGATCGACGTGCCGACGGTTCGCCGGCTGGCGGAGGACTGCCCGCGCATCATCGGGATCAAGGACTCGTCGGGCGATGTAGCCAACATGCTGCGGATGATCTCGGTCATACGGCCGATCCGGCCGGATTTCTCGTTCCTCTCCGGCTGGGAGGCGGTGCTGATGCCGGTGCTGATGATGGGCGTCGACGGCGGCACGCACGCCACCAGCGGCGTCGTGCCCGAGCTGACGCGGCAGCTCTTCGACCTGTCGCGTGCGGGCGCCGCGGGCGATGTCGCAGCCCTCGACAAGGCGCGCACGCTTCAGCTTCGGCTGCTGGAGCTGTTCGATGTGATGCTCTACTCAGCCGATTTCCCCGAGGGTTTCCGCGCCGGCGCGGAGCTGCGCGGGTTCAACTTCGGCCGATCCCGCCAGCCGCTCAGCCCGCGACAGCGCGTCGACCGCATGAGCGTGCAGTCGGTGCTCAACTGCATCCTCGCCGACTTCGGCATCGTCGATCCGCCGCAAGCCGGCTGCGTGCCGCGCAGCGGCGATCTGCAGCGCGACAAGGTCGCGCAGATCGCCCATGAAGTGATGGCCCAGCTCAAGGCCAGGGGGCTGGCGTGAACGCGGTCGCGGATACACCCCCAGCCGCCCTGCCAGCGGGCGCAGCCCTGGGGCTGATCGAAGTCGCCGGCTTTGCCGCATCGCTGGCGGCGATCGACGCGATGGAAAAGGCGGCGGACATCGCCGTACTTCAGGTCGAACTTAACGACCTGTACGGCACAAGCATCCGCATCGCCGGCAGCGCTGCGGGCGTCGAGACGGCACTTGCCGCCGGCCAGTCGGCCGCCGAGAACGTCGCCGCGAGTACCGTCGTCAACCGCATCGCCCGGCCGTCGCCCACGGGAACAGCGGCCTGGACGGCGAAGATCGAGGTCAATCCGCTGATCGAGCAGGCGGTTGTGCATCAGCCGTCGGTTGCATCGAGACAGCAATCACAGGAGCCACCCTTGGCAGACACGCAGACACAGGCGATCGGGATCATCGAAACGCAGGGTTTCACCGCCGTCATTGAGGCGATCGACACCGCCTGCAAGGCCGCAGCCGTCGAGGTGATCGGCCGCGAGAAGCTCGGCGGCGGCTATATCGCCATCATCATCGAGGGCGACACAGCCGCCGTGCAGGCCGCCGTCAACGCCGGGCGGGAGAAGGTCAACGGCCTGGGCAAGCTCATCGCCGCCCACGTCATCCCTCGCCCCAGTGCGTCTGTGCGGCGGCTGATCCAGCGATGACCGACCCCTGCACCGCGCCACCGGAGGATTCACGATGGAATACCGCACGCTTGGCAAGACAGAGCTGAAAGTATCGGTGCTGAGCTTCGGCGCGTCGTCACTTGGCGGCGTATTTCGCGACATCGACGAAGCCGAGGCGATGCGTGCCGTGCATGTCTCGCTGGATGCAGGGATCAATTTCATCGATGTCTCGCCGTACTACGGCCTGACGCGCGCCGAACGCGTGCTTGGGCAGGCACTGCGCGGAATTCCGCGAGACCGCTACCTGCTGGCGACCAAGGTTGGCCGCTACGGCGCCGAGATCGAGCATTTCGACTTCTCGGCTTCCCGCGTAACCGCCAGCATCGACGAGAGCCTGTCTCGCCTGGGCGTCGACTATGTAGATCTGATCCAGGCGCACGACATCGAGTTCGGCAATCTCGATCAGGTCGTGGAGGAGACAATCCCCGCGCTGAGGCGGGCGCAGCAGGCCGGTAAGGCGCGGTTTGTCGGCATCACCGGCTTGCCGTTGAACTGTCTGAGATATGTGGCCGAGCGGTGCGCGGTGGATACGGTGCTGTCGTACTGCCACTATGAGCTGAACGATACAGCGCTGGCGGACCTGATTCCCTGGTTCGCTGAGCGGAACATCGGGATCATCAGCGCCTCGCCGCTGGGGATGGGCCTACTCAGCCGGCGCGGCACGCCACCGTGGCATCCCGCACCGCAACAGGTCAAGGACCTGTGCGCGCAGGCCGCCCGGCTGTGTGAGCAGCGCGGCACGCCCATCGAGAAACTGGCAATCCAGTTCGCGATCCGCCATCCCGGCATCGCGACAACGCTTGTCGGCTCAGCCAGCCCGCAGAACATGCAGCGGAATATCCAGTGGATCGACGAACCGATGGATGAGCAGCTCCTGAACGATGTGCTGGAAATGCTCCGGCCGATCCACAACGTCACCTGGCCCAGCGGCCGGCCGGAGAATGCGACGACGAGTTGATGTGGGCCGAAGAGAACAGGACAGCGGCACGGTGCGGGACGCAACGTGCCACAGAAACAGACATCAGATTTGTTCAGTGGAGCAACATCATGACCAGCAACAGCAAGCCTTCCCCCGTCCTCCTCGGCCTGTCGCCCAGCTTTGGCTTTGGCGACCGCACGGGCCTGGCCACGCCCGGCCACGTCGCGGCCCTCAACGCCGCCGGCAGCGGCATCAAGCCGATCTTTCCCCAGCAGTCGATCCGCGAGATGACGCGCACCAGCCGCACGCCCCAGCAGGTCATGGATGACGCCCTGGCCGGCATGGCCCAGGCCGGCTACACCGGCGAGACCGGCGCCGACGCCGATCACCTCAAGACCCCCGACGACGTGAACCGCACAGCCGATGCCGGCTTCGTCTTCTTCACCATCGACCCCTCCGGCGCGGTCGATGCCCATGCCGACACCTACGACCCCGCCACGCTCGAGGACCGCTACAACGCCATCGCCGACGAAGTGCCGTGGGTGGGCAAGTACGTCGGCCGATCGGAGAAACTGCCAACCGGCACGACGATTGAGTTCGACCAGACGACCGTGCGCCGCGCGGCTGTGAAGTACGGCCGTGCGATCAACCATGCCATCGAACTGGCCCGCCACATCGAGAAGGCGGCCAAGGCGCGCAATCAGCCGTTTGAGATCGAGCTGAGCGTCGACGAAACCCCCGAGCCGACAACGCAGGCTGAGCATTACATCATCGCCGATCAGTGCCGGGCCGCCGGCGTGCGGCTGGTCAGCCTCGCGCCGCGCTTTGTTGGCGATTTCGAGAAAGGCGTCGACTACAAGGGAGACCTGGCCGCCTTCGAGCGATCACTTGCGGATCATGCAGCCATCGCTCGCATCCTCGGCCCCTACAAGCTCAGCCTGCACAGCGGCTCGGACAAGCTGTCGATCTATCCGACCTTCGCTCGCGTAACGGGCGGGTTGTTCCACGTGAAGACCGCGGGCACGAGCTATCTGGAGGCCCTGCGCGTCGTCGCGCGTCATCAGCCGAAGCTCTTCTGCGAGATCATCGACTTCTCGCGCGGGCGCTACGACACAGACAAGGCGACATATCACGTCTCGGCGACGCTGGCCGACGCCCCGCCGCCCGGCGACGTCTCCGACGACCGTCGGCTGGAGGAGCTGTACCTGGGAAGCTGGGAGAGGACCCCCGCGGGCAAGGGCATGTCCGATCCAGGCCGCCAGATCCTGCACTGCACGTTTGGTTCGGTGCTGAGCGATGCCCGCTTCGGGCCGGCTGTGCGCGATGTGCTCAAGGCTCACAACGACACCTACACGCAGGTGCTTCAGACACATTTTGCCAAACACCTGGAGGCGCTGCGCCAGGGATTGCCATGAACGCGATCGTGCTGGAAAAGCCCGGCTGCTTTGCCGCGGTCGACCGGCCCGATCCGGGCGACCCGCCGCCAGGCATGGCGCGCGTGCGCGTGCATCGCGTCGGCATCTGCGGCACTGACTGGCATGCGTATCACGGCCGCCAGCCGTTTTTCAGCTATCCGCGCATTCTCGGCCATGAGCTGGGCGTCGAGATCGAAGCCGTCAACGATCCGGCAAGCCCCCTTCGGCCCGGCGACCGCTGCGCCGTCGAGCCGTACCTCAACTGCGGCCAGTGCATCGCCTGCCGTCGCGGCCGCGGCAATTGCTGTGTGAACATGCAGGTCATGGGGGTGCACCTCGACGGCGGCATGCAGGAGCACATCCTTGTCCCAGCCCGCAAGCTGCATCCGGGCGGCTCGCTGGCGTTCGAGCAGCTTGCGCTGGTCGAGACGCTGGCGATCGGGCGGCATGCCGTCCAGCGGGCGGGCATCGAGGCGGGCGAACAAGTGCTTGTGCTGGGGGCCGGGCCGATCGGTTTGTCCGTACTGCCGTTTGTCGCCGAATCCGGTGGACAGGCGATCGTCGCGGACATCAGCCGTCAGCGGCTGGCGTTTGCCCGGCAGCACATGAACGTTGCGCATACGCTGGAAGCCGGCGATGACCTGCCCCGCCGGCTCACCAATCTGCTGGGCGATCTGCCGACAGCCGTGATCGACGCCACCGGCAATCCGGCATCGATGATGCGATGTTTCGATCTTGTCGCGCCCAGCGGGCGGATCGTCTTCGTCGGCTTGTTTCAGGGCGATGTCACCTTCAACGATCCCAACTTCCATCGCCGCGAAACCACGCTCCTGGCCACACGCAACGCCCTGGCGACGGACTTCCAGACGATCATTCGCCTCATCCAGCAGGGCCGGATCGACACCACCCCATGGATCACCCATCAGGCCGACGCGGCCGACTTCCCCAAGGTTCTCCCTGACTGGCTGGCCCCTGATTCCAGCCTGCTGAAAGCTGTGCTGCGGTTCTGAGGTGTTTGGAAGGTGGCCGCGAAGGCGCGCAAGAGTGCGAAGCGTTCGTGAAGCGGTGATAGCGCATAGACCGCACAGACCACATAGACCGCAGAGATCGCAAAGTTCCCGCAGACTGAACATGCATTGCATGTAGGATCCGCCTTGCGCGCCAGAAATGGCCGGGAACGTACGCAGCGAGACCCTCTACGCTGCTGGATGACCGGCCCAGCTACGGCCGTCGCACGACCACAAAAGTGCAGCACTCGAGAACGCAGTGCAACGATCACGAAGGCTAGCAGAACACCGCGAAAAAAACGCAAGTGCTCTCTTGAATCCCGGATTTTCGGCTGATAGTTTAATTTTGCTCGCTGGAGGTACGGGCCGCCCGCCAACTTTTTTCTTTTCTGTCTCTTTTTATTTGCAGGGGAGAAACTTATGTCCTGGATGTTGCGCAGCGGGGCCGCCCTGGCCTTCGCGGGGATTTCTGTTGTCCCTGTCCATGCAGCAGTCACGTTCGAGTGGGTGGAAGTCGGAAACCCGGGAAATCCGGCTCATTCCAACGGCTTCGGATCCGTCGACTACACCTACTCCATCAGCAAGTACGAAGTCACTCACGCGCAGTGGCTTGAGTTCCTGAACAGCGCGGCGAAATCGACCCTATCCGGCATCCCCATTTTCAACATCGAGTCGGCGAGCTACGGAATTGTCCGTTCCGGCACGAACGGCAACTACACGTACTCACTCAAGGATCCGAGCTACGCCGATAAGCCGATCACGTTTGTGACGTGGACCGGTGCAGCACGGTTCGTGAACTGGCTGCATAACGGACAGGGCAACGCGTCGACGGACACCGGTGTCTATGACCTGACAAAGCCGTACCCGACGCGGTCGGTCAATGACTCGTACGTGCTGCCGACGATCGACGAGTGGTTCAAGGCGGCCTACTACGACCCCAACAAGGACGGCGTGGGTGGCTACTGGAAGTACCCCACGCAGAGCGACTCTCCGATGGTAGCTGAAGCCCCGCCGGGCGGCTCCAACAGCGGAAACTACAAGGCGGGCGGCATCTACGCGCTGACCGGCACCACGACGGCTCCGACAATCGGCATGACCGATGTGGGTGCGTATACAAACGCCGTGAGTGCCTATGGCACATACGATCAGGGCGGCAATGTCTGGGAGTGGGTCGAGGATGTCTTTGAGTCCAACATGCGCGGGCTGCGCGGCGGCTCCTGGGCTGATGATGCGTCCTTCACGAGCACCGACAACTTTGTGATCACCCCGCATCTGAACGATTCCATCTTCGATTACGGGTTCCGCGTGGCGTTCGTCCCCGAGCCGGGTTCGACCCTCGTGATGTTCGCGATCGGCGCGGGCCTGCTGCGCCGACGTCGCAAACAGTGATCCGCGACGCATTGCACCGTCTCTCTTGACTTTCGACGGCCTGCATTGGGCACCAGTGCAGACCGTCTTGCATCATCTCCGCCTGCCTTCAGTGTCGATACGTGTTCGTGTGTCCTGAGCGGAGCATGACGCGCGGGAATGCCGAACACGAAGGAAAGTGTCAGCGGAGAGCCACGCTGCGTCACTGCATCCCCGTACTTCTGCTTGCAACGTCCTCCCCTACTGGTCGGCGCAGGTTGTCCCGTTTGTATCCCGGATGAGCAGCGACCGGCCAGCGATCCCGGGGCAGGAGGGGTCGCAAGGTCCGGAAGGGCTGCCGGTCCGCCGGGTTCCGTCGATACGACGGCACTTCCGGCGCCGGGGAGTCGCGCTCTACCCCACCATCAGCGGATCGCCCCACTACCGCCTGCGCTGGACGTTTTCGGCCGGGGTCTCACAGGGTAGCCCGTGCCACTGTGAGAGCGCGACCCACAACGCTCCAGCCCCCTTTGCGTTTACTGGGATCTTTGCACCATCGTGCCCACAACCTCCAAAGCCTAATCCCGTCCAACAAACCCGAGAAAGTTATCTCGCAGCAGATGCCGCACGTCGCGCTCGAGTTCTTCCTGGGTCACGTGCCAGCCAGCGGCTGCCAGGTCGCTGTACTTGTCAGCCAGCGCATTGGCGATCAGCCGTTTGCTGTGGTCCCACTTGTAGATGATCTGCTCGAGGACGCGGGCGTCTGAGTGCTGCGGGATGAAACTCGTGCCCAGCAGCTCCAGCCGCATGCGCGTGATCTCATCAACCAGGCTGGGGTTGTTCAGGAACCACCAGCAGCCGAAGACCATGAGATTGCCGAACTTGCGCGCTGCGACGCAAAGCTGATGCTGATCCTCGCGCGACAGCATCGTCACAAGGAAGCGGTTGGCATCGAACCGTCGGCACAACTCAGCGACCGACAGCACATCCGACTTGCCCACCATGTCGCCCCCGTCGCCCAGGCCGAGGTTCACCTGCAGCTTCGAACCGATCATCATCGCAAACGGCAGCGATCGCTCGGCGCAGACGGGCAGCACAATCTGCTCCAGCGCCTTCTGGCCGGCGCGGGCAACCGGATCGGTCTGGTCGGCAGGATAGCGCCACTCGGGCGGCAGGCTGACGGCAATGTAGATGGCCTGCATGCGGTCGATCCAGTCGCGCAGGAAGCGCCGGCCGGCTTCGACAGCACGGTTGCTGAGCTGCTCGTCGGCTTCGTAGCCCCACTCCGCCAGTTTCTTCGCAGCCGCCGGCCAGTTGCGCAGAATGGGGTCAATCCGCAGCACAGCGCGGAAGCGGGAGTCGGCACCGACTTTCGCATCAGCCAGCCAGCGCTGACGCTCGTTGTCGTCGAAGACGGCATTGGTCATGGTCAGCCGCTCGACGTTGGCCAGCTCCATGCAGCGGTCGATCTGCTCATCCGGATCCTGCTGGCTGAAGTGCTTGCGCCATTTGGACAGATCGCGGTCGGACGGGTCCAGGCCGATCTTGAGCAGTGTCGTGCAGACGCCGCGACAGGCTTCGGAGACGGGCGAGCGTTCAAGGAACAGGTGGCGGAAGATGTGATCAGCCTGCTCCTGCTTGCTCATCTGCCAGAACTGGGCATATGGCAGCCGCGAGGCGGGGACGACTCGGAAGACCTCAGCTACCAGGTAGTGGTACGTCAGCAGTTCGTCGATGCCCCACAGCAGCAGGCCGCGGGGGTCAACCGGGCGGCTCGAGCGGCCGGCGAGTGTCGTGCCGAATGACGGCGGATACAGGTGTGTGTGGATGTCGATGATCGGCTGACGGTCGATGGCGGCTTCGACGGCTTGGCGAATCTGTTGCGGTGTCTTGAGCGTCTTCATGGTGTTTGAGATGGCAAATCCGAGCCAGCGTAATCACAGCAAATCGATCGTGAATCATTCTCAGCAGGGATGGCGGTGCGGCCTGCCGGCATGGGGCCCCTTGGTGCTGTCGGCGTCGATCCTATCACAGCCTGCGGGAAGCGGACGACGCGGGCGATCAGTGCCCCTGCCGACGGCGATTCCAACCCAGCCGGCATGAAAACAGCGCGGCGGCGCGCCTTATCCAAAGGCCGCCGCCGCGCCGATTCGGGCAAACGAGGTTCGTTACGCCGTGCGTCGTCGCCCAAGCAACGCCACCGCCCCCAGGCCCAGCAGGCTCAGCGTCGCCGGTTCGGGGACGAACGTGATGTTCGATGTATTGAAGGTCCCCGAATTATCCACAGCAAGCAACCCTTCTGTCGTGTTGATGCTGAACTGCTTTCCGATCACTGTCAACGTTGCAGCGGTCACTCCATCCCACTCAAGGAACAGACTTCCGACCTGCTGCGGCCCCAACTGGCCTACGGTGTAGCGAGCATCACTCGGATTGGTAACGCCCGCATCGATGCCCACGACGATGCTCTTGAGGTCGTCGGGCGTACCGAAGTCGCCATTGTCCGCGAAGCTGATGGGGCCTGGTGGCAGCGGACCGTTGGGATCCGTGATGATGCTCGGCTGCCAGATGGGCGAGATCGCCGGACTGGGGGTCAGGTTCGACAGCACGACGTCGAATGCCATGTTGCCGAATCCTGCCTGGCCTGGGCCAAGGTCGCTGATCTCGATGAAGAAGTCCACCTGATAGAGGCGGGTTTCGCCGGCCGGAACGGAGACGTCAGGAAACGCCTCGATCGGGTCAAAGGCGAGCGTGTACGACTGTGTGACCACAGGTGTCAATGTCAGTGTCGCGGCACCTGCCGTCGTGGCAGCAAGAAGTGAAGCAGCCACGATCACTGTTGAGCAAGTTCTCATATCTGGTCCTCCGAAGTGTATAGGTCCTCGCTAGCCGTCATTCCATGTCATTGCGGGTCAGGCACGACGCCGTCGCCGCTGCGTCAGCGCGGCCACACCCAGCCCAAGCAGACTCAGCATCGCCGGTTCAGGCACTGCCGACACCTGCGAAAAGTTATTGAGAGTGGCGCCGAAATTGTTCCGGACATTGTTCAGATCGACGAGATCGATGATGCCGTCGCTGTTGGTATCACCCAACCCTGATCCGCCAAAGTTGTTGCGGACGTTGTTGAGGTCGACCAGATCCACGACTCCGTCGTTGTTCGTATCTCCGAGCAGACCGCCGACGGCTGCGATGAAGTTGCTCAGCGTTACGGAGCTGGCAGAGACGCTCACCAGGAACGAACCCTCGCCGCCAGCCGTCTGGATACGGTTGTTGCCGTCAAGGTTCAGGAAATCGCCGGAGAGCGAGCTGGCTGCCAAGATGGTGAAGGAATCGCTGCTGCTGGGGATGAAATCGCCCAGGAGCGTGACGCTCAGCAAACCGCTCAGGTCAACCGTGCCGCTGACATCGAGCACGTCATACACCGTGCTGGACTGCAGCTCGACATCGAACAGGCTGGTCGTATCGAACGTGAAGTTGCCGCCGACGCTCAGCGTGCCGGCGCTGGTGCCGGGGGCGACCGTCGAATTGGCAGCCAGCGTGACGTTCCCGCCGATCGTGCCGTTACCGCCGATCGTGCCGTTCTCCACCGACACCTCGCTGGCGGCTGCCAGCGAACCGTTGATCAGCAGCCGACCGCCTTCGACCTTTGTCGGGCCCGTGTAGGTGTTATTCCCAGCCAGCACCCAGGTGCCCGGGCCGTCCTTCTTAATGCTCAGGACGCCACCCAGGGCTGAGTCGGTGAGGGCACCGGTGATGGTGTTCAAGTCGGTGTTCGTACCCGTCAGACGAAGCTCGCGGTCGCGGGGACCGAAGGAGATCTCCCTGGTGCCGGCATTGGCGTTGTTCTGACTGGTCTGCGGGATCGGTTCACGGAGGTAGACAACATTGCCTTCAATCCGCTCGATCTCGTACTGCTCCGGCGTCATGTTCGGGATCGTGAGCGTCATGCCGGGGAACAGATCGTGCGTCGCGATGTTGCGGATTCGATCGTTGAAGTTCGCAACACCGACCAGCCCGTTGCGAGGCTGACTGTCCTGGGTGACAACACCCGTTGGGTTGGTGAAGACCAGCGCCCCTGAGCCCGAGGCATCCAGCGTTGCGCCGGCAGCACCGATAGTGAAGCCGCGATCCGTGGTATCACCATCGCCGATGTAGCGGAACGTACCACCGTGCAGGACCAGGTTGGACGGATCACTCGATGAAGTCCCGATGCTGCTGCTCTGACCGCCGTTGGCCATGTGGGCGACTTCGAGCGTGACCGGTACATGATGCCACGCGCCCGGACCTTCATGGCGTTCGATCGCCTGGAACTGGTGCGTACGGGTGTACTCAGAGCGAACTTCGGTCGGTCCCGTGTAGTTGTTGACGCCCTGCAGCGAAACGACGCCGCCGTTGACGATCGTGACCTTCTCGTCGCCTGTAAGCTGGTTGGTACCGGCAAGGATGAGCTTGTCGCCACCACCAAGGCGATAGCCGATGCTCTTGTTCGTCGGCGGGGTGATCGTGCCCGTGTAGTTGATCTCGCCATGGGCACCGACGCTGAGATTCACCAGGATCGCGTGCGAAAGGTCGCCGGTGGTATAGTCGATGTTGGCTGACGACTCAGCCGGAGTCAGCCCCAGCGCACCGCTGGAAGCGATCAACGCATTGGGATTCGGGGCAGTCTCGTCGCCGACGGTCGCGGTCTTGATCTTCGCCAGCACGTTCGGGCTGAGCGTGCCGGTCTCGACCACGAGCACCCCGCCAGGACCGACATAGATGCCCTGCGTGTTGCCCCAGGTCTGCTCGCTCGCGAAGATCAGTTTGCCGCTGCGGATGTGTGTCGAGCCCCTGTAAGTGCTCTCCGTGCTGGTCAGGTAGACAGTCCCCCACCCCTGCTTGGTGACCATGCCGACCGCCGTGGTGACCGAGTCGTCAGGCGTCGTCGACTCACTCGGCCGATCGGAGCGATATGGATTGTCGGTGTTGTAGATCGGAGCCGAAACAATCGTGTATCCGGTTCCGTCGAACATGATGTCGCGCATCTGATGCTCGTTGACGATCGAGATGCCCTGACCACTGATAGTCAGGGTCTCGCCCTCGGGCAGCAGATTGATGATGGCGCGACGGTTAGTCTGGTAGATGAACCCGGTCAGCTCGAGCGAGTGCTCGCCTCGAACGGTCAGATGATTGGCAAGCTGGATGTTGTTGGCGATCGTCCGGTCGCCTTCGGGGACCACATCAACGCCGAACTCACCCTGGGGACCGCCCGTGCGGATCGTCGATGTGCTGAAGAACGTGTCGTTCATCAGGTGGAACGTCCCGCGTGCCAGATTGATCGTCTCAGTGACCTCGATGCTGTTGCTGGCAAGGTAGAAGTGCGGCAGGCGGACGGTGCCGATGACGTTGTCGTTTTCGTCCTTGATGTCGGCTCCGATGGCCCCGCGTGCCTCAGCGCCGAAGGAGATGTCCTTGTTGGCTGTCCCCGGGCCGCCGCTGATCGTGCCGGTGATCCAGGTGGTTCCGCCGCCGTCGATGCGCAGCACGCGCTCCGTCGTCGCACCCTCTTCGGAGAGGACGATGTTGTTGATGGTCAGGGACAGGTGATCGGGCAGGTCATTGAACAGCCGGACGGTCGTGTCGTTCTCGGTCCCCGCGGCCCGCAGCGTGTTGATCTGCAGGCTGTTGGTGCTTTCGTTGACGAGGTTGATCCGGCCCTGGACGTCTGCCTTGAGGACCAGGTCGGAGATGATATTGGTCGCACCTGCGACACCACCGCTGCGAATCTCGCCCGTCGTGGTGTTGTCGCCCGGCCGCTGGATGATGAGCTGTCCGCCGTCGGACTCGATCTGTGTCGTGACAGGCGCTGCGGTCGAGCCGAGCCACAGAGTGCTGATCGTCACGTCAGACGTGACGTTGATGATCTGGTCATCGACGATGCCGACGGACAGATCAGCCTTGTCGCCCAGAGCCGAGGGTACGCCCGAGGGGCTCCAGTTGGATGAGGTGTTCCAATCGTATGAGCCCCCCCCGGTCTGCTGCCAGGTGTAGTCTTCAGCCTGCACATGGGGCGCCAGCATGGCGACGGCTGTTGCGCTGACAGCCGCGGTGATGATCTTCGCCCTCCGCATACTCATGCCTCCTCGCGATAGAGTCCGGAATGGTGCCTGCTCGTCGTCGTGAACTGTTCAACACGCGCTACGGGAGATCGGGGTACAGCAGGGGATTCTCCACCGGCCCCAGCGTATGCCGATGGCGAAGCGCGTCCTTTCGGCTGAAGAACTCGACATGGCCGTCAGCGAACGCGACGTTGCCGCGGGCGTTGCCGGTCGTCGGTTTGTACCGATTCTCATGACGGGTTGCGACAGCGTTGAAGAAGTCATCCGGGTACTTGTCCGGCTGGGGATGGAACACGCCGTCGTCGATGGTGCGCTCATCCTCGTCGACGAAGAGGATGATCTCCGCCGGCGGCTTGAGGGAGACGAGCTTTCGCGGCGTGGACTTGCCGAAGACCGGCGAGTAGTACCGGATCGCCCACTCATTGAGGCTGTAGCTGTAGCGATAGTAGTCAGGCAGTGCCTGGCTTCGTTCACGCTGATCGTACGGGTCCGACGGGCAGCGGAAGATCATCTCGAGGGCCTCGTTGCTCTGGGCTTCGAGATACGGCGCCAGCGCCGAGTCGAGCAACTCCAGGCCTTCCTTCTGATGCTGCCAGGCAATCCAGTCATAGGCCCCCTGCGACTTGTCGATCGGGGCCGTCTTGTCATGCCAGCTTACTGAGCCGCCACCGTTGCCGGGGAAGCTCCCGCCATGCGCTTCGCAGTACATGATCATCGCTGTCACGATCTGCCGCATGTTACTCATGCACTTGACCTGGTTCGCGGCCTCTCGCGCTTTCTGCAGGGATGGGAGCAGAATCGATATGAGCAGCGCGATGATGCCGATGACTACAAGTAGCTCGACCAGTGTAAAGGCTGACCGGCGATTGCGGAAGTCTTCTTGTCGATGCCGACAGGTGAACATGGCGGCCTCCGAAGTGATCGAGATGACGTGCCGCTGGCAGCTCGTTCGGCGGCCTGTGCCGCGTCTGCACCACCGGGCGGGCTCGTGCACCTCCGCACGATCCAATCATAGGTCGCGCGTACCAAAGGGCATTGCAAAAGAGCGAAACACTTTTCTGATCCAGCGCACATGCCGGTGTCGCGATTGCCGAGAGCACTCGTGCACACCTGCATGCCTATGCTGATGACGACCAACGGCTGTTTGACTGATGAAAGCTGACTTGCAACGACAAATGCTTCAGCCGTGAATCGCCACCAACATGTCTGAGGCAAAAGTTACCCGCCATCTCAGAAAGCCACATTCAATCTTTGCGTAACAGTTTTGCGATTGGGCGCAAGTTGCGTCTACGTCAGAAATCGGCGGGATGACGAAACACGCGTTTACTGCTGAAAATTCACTACTTTACAGGCATGGCCGAGCGCGCAAGGCGTCCCGCGGCGGCTGCATCACAGGCGCTGCGGATCCAGCACAACATGGGAAATTCGCAGCCGCTTCCACGTATAGCTGACATGCACCCGACCATCCGACGCCTGGATTACCGCCGGGTAGGAGTACTCTCCGGGCGGCTCGGTCTCGAGATCCAGCACCTTCTCCCATCGCTGCCCGTCCGCCGATACCGCCACGCTCAGCGGAAAGCGCACCTTCGGCGTATCCGAGTCGTTGTAGACCAGCAGATGCCGGCCATCGCGCAGCGTGACGGCATCGGTGCCCGAGTTCGGGTTCGGCAGCCCCGTCGGCTCCAGCCGGCTCCACGTCAGGCCGTTGTCGCGGCTGTGCGTCTGGAAAATGCCGTGTTTCCTCGTGCGTCCGATCGCCTGCAGATGACCGCCGCCATGGATGAGGATGCTCGGCTGGATGGCGTTCATACCGTCGGGATGATCGCCCCACGGCGTTGCCTGCCACGTGCGGCCGCCATCGCGGCTCCGCTCGAAATAGACACGCCAGCCGATCCCATCGTCCTCGAAGCTCGTGGGTGAGAGGATGTCTCCATTGTCGAGCTGGACGGCCTTGTTCTTGATCGGCCCGAGAATTCCCTCCGGCAACCGCTCAGCCGCCGACCAGGTGCGCCCGCCATCGGCTGAGGTCTTGACCATCCCCCACCACTCGCTGGGTGACGGGCCGACCTTATAGAATAGCATGATCGGCCCGCCCTTGGGCTGGAACAGCACCGGGTTCCAGCACGGCCATCGGCTGCCATCCGGCTGAATGCCGTCTGCCACCTCCACCGGCGGCGCCCACTGCCGCCCGTCCCATCGCGCCGTATAGATGCACACATCCGGGTTCCGCTCGCGCGTACCGCCGAAGAAGGCCACCAGGATGCCGTCCGGCACCTCCAGCAGCGTCGAGGCATGGCACGACGGAAAGCTCGCCGTTTCGTACACAAATCCCCTGTGCAGTATCGCGCTGTGCATGATCCTCCAGCCTTGTTGAACGTCGTGAAATGAAACAACCGGCAGATGCCGCGGGTCGATTATACCGACCACCCCACCGCCCGAACGAATTGTGCTAAACTTCCAGCCAAGTTTGCCAATGAGCCTGTGCCCATCCCGGCTCGATCGACCCTATCCTGATAGCCGACTTGTTTGTGTTCCAAGGAGGCCCGATTCGCAATGACACATCCCAACCCGCCCATCGATCTGCGCTGTCTGTATTTCCACAACCCGCTCGGCATCGATGATCCCCAGCCGCGCCTGTCGTGGCGCATGGATGACAATCGCCGCGGTGCTGCCCAGCGGGCGTATCGCATCATCGTGTCTTCTTCTATTGATGCACTGACCGCGGGCGATGGCGACCTGTGGGATAGCGGCAGGGTCGATTCCCCGCGGACGACACACATCCCCTACGCCGGCAAGCAACTCGCCTCGCGCCAGCGCGTGTGGTGGAAAGTCTGCCTGTGGGACCAGGACAACCGGCCGAGCGGCTGGAGCCAGCCGGCCTGGTGGGAAATGGGCCTGCTTGAGCGTAATCTCTGGCAGGGCCAGTGGATCGGCGCAGCCTTTACTGGCGGCCCGCGGACGGTTCCCCCCGCGCCATACCTTCGCCGCACGTTCGACCTGCCCGCCGGCATCCGGTCGGCGCGACTCTATGTGACGGCCCTCGGCTTGTACGAATGCGAGATCAACGGCCGGCGCGTCGGCGATGACGTGTTCACGCCCGGCCGGACCGAGTACAGCCGACGCGTGCAATACCAGACGTACGACGTCACAGACCTGCTCCTGCCGGGCAAGGCCAATGCCATCGGCGCCATCCTCGGCGACGGCTGGTACTGTGGCCATGTCCACAGCGATCCGCGGCAGCGGGATGGCGACCGGCCGCGATTCCTCGCGCAACTCATGGTCACGCTGGCGGACAAATCGGATCTTGTGATTGCGACTGACAGCGCGTGGAGATGGGCGACAGGGCCGATCCGCTCATCCGACCTGCTGATGGGCGAGGATTACGACGCCCGTCTCGAAATGCCCGGCTGGAGCACAGCCGCCTTTGACGATGCCGCCTGGCAGCCGGTGGTCGTATTCGACGACCCGGGCATCGAGCTGGTCGCCAGCCGATCGCCGCGCGTCCGGCGGATCCAGGAGCTCCGCCCCATCGCGCCTCCGACGATGCCCAAGAACCGCAAGCGGTGGATCTATGATTTCGGCCAGAACATGGTCGGCCGCGTGCGGCTGAAGGTTCGCGGCGGCAAGCCCGGCACGACCATCGGCATCCGCCATGCGGAGATGCTGGATGCCAAGGGCCAGCTCTACACCGAAGCCCTCCGCTCGGCCCGTGCGACCGACTACTACACCATCCGCGGCGACGGCAGCGAGGAGATCTACGAACCGCGCTTCACCTTCCACGGCTTCCGCTACATCGAGGTACACAACCACCCCGGCGATCCGAATGATCTGGACATCGTGACAGGCGTCGTCCTGCATACGGATCTCGAGCTGACGGGCGAGTTCGAGTGCTCCGATCCGCTGGTCAATCGCCTTCAGCAGAACATCGTCTGGAGTCAGAAGGGTAATTTCCTGGAGATTCCGACGGACTGCCCTCAGCGGGATGAGCGCCTTGGCTGGACGGGCGATGCGCAGGTCTTCTGCCGCACGGCGTCGTTCAATATGAACGTCGCCGGTTTCTTCCACAAATGGCTGCTGGATATGGCTGATGCGCAGAATCCGGACGGGTCGATCCCCTCGGTCGTGCCGCACTGCCCCAGCATCCACAAGGAAGGCGGTCCTGCCTGGGCCGATGCAGCCGTCATCTGCCCGTGGACGATCTACCTGTGCTACGGCGACAGGCAGATCCTCGAGGACCGCTACCCGATGATGCAGCGGTTCATCGGCTTTCTGCGGGAGACCTGCCCGAATCACATCCGTGCCGACGCGAGCTGCAAGTGGCGCGGCTACGGCGACTGGCTGTCGATCAACGCCGAGACGCCCAAGGACTTGATCGGCACAGCTTTCTACGCCCATTGCGCCGATCTGATGTCGCGCATCGCGACGATTCTCGGGCGTACGGAGGATGCGAAGGCGTACCGGCAACTGTTCGAGGAAGTGCGTGAGGCGTGGAACCGCCACTACGTCACGCCCGATGGGCTGATCGTCGCACAGACGCAGACGGCGTATGTGCTGGCGCTGCAGTTCGATCTGCTGCCAGCCGAGCTGCGTCCCCGCGTGGCTGCGGCGCTGGTGCGCGACATTCGCGAGCGCGGCATGCACCTGTCGACCGGCTTTGTCGGCACGCCGTATCTCAATCACGTGCTGACGGAGATGGGGTATCTCGATGTCGCGTATGCGCTGCTGCTGCAGAAGACGTATCCGTCATGGCTGTACCCGGTGACGCAAGGTGCCACGACGATGTGGGAGCGATGGGATGCCTGGACGCATGACAAGGGGTTCAATGATGCCGGGATGAACTCCTACAACCATTACGCGTACGGCGCGGTTGGGCATTGGCTTTACGCGGTCGTGGCGGGGATCGACCTGGACCCCGATCAGCCGGGGTATTCGCGCATCCGCTTTGCGCCGAGACCGGGTGGCGGCTTGACGCACGCTCGGGCGTCGCTGCGGTCGATGCACGGGCTGATCGAAAGCGCCTGGCGGATCGAGGGCGATCGGCTGATCGCGAAGCTGACGGTTCCGCCGAACACGACGGCCACACTGCGCCTGCCGACGGCAGATGCATCAGCCATCACGGAGTCTGCCCGCCCTGCGGCGCAGGCGCAGGGCGTCAAGCTCACCGGCACAGCCGACGGCATAGCCGTCTTCGACCTCGCCGCCGGTCATTATGAGTTTGCAACGCCGTGGAACTTGTAGGGGCGGATGGCAATCCGCCCCCGGCGCGCAGATGGCGGCGTGTGCGTCAATCCCCCCCCGGGGGCACATTGCCATGTGCCCCTACCTACAGGTGCACCGTGCGCTACCGCGTGTTGTAGGGGCGGATGGCAATCCGCCCCCGACGCGCAGATGGCGTCGTGTGCGTCAATCACCCGATGAGGGCACATTGCCATGTCCCCTACAAGGCCAAGCCGCCCCATGCGCAAAAAAGATGGACACGAACCTGTCATCCGTGTCCATCTGTGTTCATCTGCGGTTCCGGCGGGATCACATAGCGCCCGTCGCCACCTGAAGCCGCAGCAGCAGCAAAGCCGCACCGAGCTGCGGATCGGCGGCCAGCGGATCTTTCTTCTCCGTGGCAGCCATCTTGACCTCAAGCTTGCCGCCCTCAACCGTGACTTCCCCTTCCGGGGCTTCGATCTTCGGGCGATCGCCGGCTTCAGTGTCAGCCGAGCGGAGTACATCCAGCTCCTGCCGAGCGTCGATGGCTGCCCGCATCTGCTCGGGCGTCATCTCGATCACGACATCCGGATCGACGCCCCACTCCTGCGAGTTCTCCTCGCGATGGATGCAGCGGCCGTTGGGCAGGTAGTAATGGCTGGTCGTCAGCTTCAGATACGCCTCGCGATTGCTCAGCGGGAAGAGCATCTGGACGCTCCCCTTACCGAACGTCCGCTCGCCGACGATCAGCGCCCGCCCCTGGTCCTTGAGCGCCCCCGACACGATCTCGCTGGCCGACGCGGAATACTGGTTCACCAGCACCACCGTCGGCAGGTCGAACTCATCCTTATCGTGATGGGCGATGGTCACCGTCGGCGGATTGGGCGTATGCCGATCCGCTCGCGTGCTGACGATCGTCCCGCCGTCCAGGAACATGTCCGCAACCTCGGTGGCGGCTTGCAGCAGGCCGCCGGGGTTGTAGCGGAGGTCCAGGATCAGCCCGCGGGCACCCTCGGCCCGCAGGGTCTTCATGGCTTCCTTCAGGTCGTCGCTGGTCGTCCGCGTGAAGTTGGTCAGGCGGACGTAGCCGATGCGGTTGTCGGGATCGATGAAGTAATCCCAGCCACCGCCGGGGCGATGGATCCACCCCTTCACGCTGGCGACCTTGATGATGTCGCGGCGGATGGCGTAGTCACGCACGGTGCCGTCCTGCGATCGCACGGTCAGCACGACCGTCGTGCCGCGCTCGCCGGTGATCCGCTTGACGGCCTGGTTAAGCGTGATGCCCTTGGCGCTGCGGCCGTCGATGTGCGTGACGATGTCACCAGCCTTGATGCCGGCCCGGTAGGCTGGGCTGTCCTCCAGCGGGCTGACGACACGCAGTGAGCCATCGTCGTCGCTCTGGATCTGGATGCCGACGCCGCTGAACTCGCCCTGCGTCGTCTTCTGGAACTCATCGAGGTCCGTCGGCCAGATGACGGTGCTGAACGGATCCAGCGATCCAAACGCTCCATCGGCAAACTCGCTGACCAGCACCTCTTCGGGGAGGTTGATGGTCTGCGTGTTGACCTCCGCGAGCTGGTTGAGCATCCGCAGCAGGTCGCGATCGTCCGGATTGGCCAGATTCTGGGCCCGCTGGAGGCTGGTCTGGAGGAACTGCTCAAACTGCTGCCGCTTGGCCGGATCGGCCAGGCCCTCGAAGGACCGCTCCAGGCCGCTGGTCGTGACCAGCGTCTGCATCCCCTGCAAACCGCCGACGATCAGATCGCGGTAGGTGATGTCGCGCCAGTAGTTCTGGCGGGCGTGCTCCAGCGAATCCCGGAGCATCCGCAGCTTGATGCGGGCCAGGGCTTCCTGCCAGTTAATGCCCAGATGATCGGCTTCGGCCTCATTGTTGTCGGCAGCCGCGGCGGGGTTGCCGGGCGTACCCTTGGTTGCGTCGGCTGCGTTGGCCGAGGGCTGGGTCGTCGGCTCGAGCAGGGCCTCGACGGCCTTCCGCTCATCGGCATCGGATTCCTGGATGCGTTTGAGCTCTTCCGGCGCGTACAGCGCCAGCAGGCGGATCCGCCGCGTGACGCGCTTGAGCCGGTCCTTCCAGACCGGGTTGATCGGCTCGATTGACCCCAGGCTGGAATACAGCCGCAGCGCCCGGACCCACTGTTCGTTCTGGTCGTAATCCTCAGCCTGCTTCACCGCCCGGCTGACCAGGTTGTCAACCCACGGCTCGGCCCGGAACGCATCCTTATCTTCCGCCAGGAGATACGCTTTGGCGGCCGCCTCCAGGGCGTAATCGACATAGCCGTTATCCAAGAGCAGCCGCACGTCGGCGACGGCTTCGTCAAACTGCTTGCGCCGTTCCTGAGCAAATCGCTGCCGCTGCTGCTCGAAATGCTGGACCCAGTTGGCCATCTGGACCGTCACCGGGTCCTTGGTCAGGTCGGCTGCCCGCACCAGGAGATCCGTACTCTGGTCGAACTTGCCCTGCCGGATCGCCGCCAAAGCAGCGGACTTGAGATCCTCGGCCAGCGCCAACGGATCCGCCGGCTCGGCTGCGACAGGCACCGCCGGCAGACCAAATAGGCCAAGCGCCAGCACGGAACACAGCCACCATCGTGCTACACGTCGTGTCATGAAATACATCCTGTCAATCAAGCCGGATCCCTCGCCCCACTGGACGACTGGTGAATCCAACACCCCAAAGAATCACAGTATATCGCTCGAATCGCACAATCAAACGCCAATTTCCGCCCCCAATAAGGACGCTGGTCCCGCCCGAAGGTTTGTTGACGTTTCAAACGCGATTCCACATCTGGCCTGCAGCGATCCGTGGAGAACTCCCGCTGCATCCTGTAGCATGCACAAACGGCGGTAAAGTCGCACCCCGCCGCAAGATCCGTCAGCCGCCGGGACCGCTTCCCCGCGGCCTTACCGAACATGCTCTAGACCGATGCAGACTGTCACCGCAATCCTGTCGGATGCCTTCCGGGCCGCCATCAAAGCGGCGTTTGAGATCGATGCCGATCCCTTGGTCAGTGTCTCCCAGAACCCCCGGTTTGGAGACTACCAGTCCAACGCCGCCATGCCCCTGGCCAAGAAGATTGCCGAGAAAACCGGCCAGAAGACCAATCCCCGCCAGGTTGCCGAGCAGATCCTTGCCAAGCTCAACCTGGGCGAGATCGCGGCTGAGGCCCCCACCATCGCCGGACCGGGGTTCATCAACGTGCGGCTCTCTCCCGCCTGGCTGGCCGGCCGCCTGCAGGCGATGCGATCGCACGAGCGTCTGGGCATCGATCGAGTCGCCGCCCCCCAGCGGGTTGTGGTCGACTACTCCGGGCCGAACATCGCCAAGGAGATGCACGTCGGCCACCTGCGGAGCACCATCATTGGTGATGCCATCGCCCGGCTGCTGAGCTTTGCCGGGCATGACGTCATCCGCCAGAACCACATCGGCGACTGGGGCCTGCAGATGGGCATGGTCACCTACGCCGTCGAACAGGCGGGCGTCCCCGCCAATCAGCTCACCCTCCGCGACCTGGAACAGCTTTACAAGCAGATCAATAAGGCCAGCGAGGACCCCGCCATCCGCCGCCAGATGGCTGAGCGGACGCGCATCCTCCAGAACACCCCCAAGGACCAGCTCACCGCCTGGCATCAGGTCCGCGAGCTGACCCTCACCGCGGCTCAGGAGCTCTACCAGCGGCTCGACGTCACGCTCACGCGCGACGACGTCCGCGGCGAGAGCTTCTACAGCGACCGCTACGCCCCGATGATCCAGGAGCTGCTGGCCGAGGGGCATGCCAAGGAAACCGAAGGCGCCATCGGCCTGTTCCCGCCCGGTTTTACCAATCGCGAAGGCGAGCCGCGGCCGTTCATCATCCAAAGCCGCGACGGCTCGTTCCAATACCCGACCTTCGATCTGGCGGCGCTGCGCTATCGTGTGCAGGAGCTGCGTGCCACCCGCATCATCTACACGCACGACTCGCGACAGGCGGAGCATTTCGCCATGCTCTTCGCCGTCGGGAAGATGCTCGGCTGGGATCACGTCGACAGCCAGGCGGTGCAGCTCGACTATGCCCCCTTCGGCACGGTGCTCGGCGAGGACGGCAAGCCGCTCAAGACCCGCTCCGGCGAGAACATCAAGCTCGCCGACCTCATCGACGAAGCCGAGCAGCGCGCCCTGGCCCTCGTCACCGAGAAGAATCCCGACTTGCCCGAAGATCAGCGCAAGAACATCGCCCATGCCGTCGGCATCGGCGCCGTCAAGTACGCCGATCTGTCGAAGGATCGCACCAGCGACTACGTCTTCTCATGGGACAAGATGCTGGCGATGGACGGTAATACCGGGCCGTATCTGCAGTACGCCCATGCGCGAATCTGCGCCATTTTCCGCAAGGCTGAGGAGGACGAAGCCGTCGAGAATCTCGCCCTGCCGGCTGCCTATCTCGACATGCCCGGCGGCGTGACGGCCCAGCCGTTCAGCCATCCCCACGACCCCACCATCCGCCTGGAAACCCCGCAGGAGACTGCACTTGCGCTGCACCTGGTCCGGTTCGGCGAGACGCTCGACACCGTCGCCCGCGACCTCAAACCGCACGTGCTCTGCCAGTACCTCTACGATCTGGCGGTCCTGTTCAGCAGCTTCTACGAGAACTGCCCGGTCCTGAAGGCAGAAGGCCCCCTGCGCCAAAGCCGCCTGGACCTATGCGACCTGGTCGCCAGGACGCTGGCGCTCGGCCTCGACCTGCTGGGCATCGCGCACCCCGAGCAGATGTGACCTATGTCAGCAGTCTGCGGGCGGCAGTGGGTACCCGGTGTCGAGTTGCCGCCAGCGACCAGTGACCAAGGGCAAGTCACACTCCCTGGTCATCGGTGGCCATCGGTGCGCATCGGTGGCAACCAAGCTGAGTTACGTTTGCCGTTTTTCAGCCAGCAACGCATCCACCCAGTCGGGCTTTTTCCGCAAGCCGATGCGCCATGGCAATTGGTGGTACGGTGACGTGCACAACATCAGCAACTGCTGCTCGCGCTGCTGAAGCTTGGCCCGTGTCTCCTGCAACTGCTGCTCCAGCGACGTGATGCGCTCGGCTGTGCGCTCCTCCAGCTTGCGCAATGCCTGCGTCGTCGTCTTCAGCCAGTTCTGCGTCTGCGTCAGCTCCTCACGCACGCGGCGATTCGCGTCATACGCCTGATCACGCAAGCCAATCTGCACCTGCAGCTCGTTGTGGACCCTCTCCAGCGCTGCCGCAGCCCGGACTTTCTCCGCCTCCAGATCCGTCACCTGCCGCCGCAACGACGGCACCTCACGCGAGATCTCGCCGGCTGCCCCTCGCGCCAGCACGTCATTCGCGATCCGGAGGCGATCGTCAGAAGCCTGGCTCAGGCGCGCATTGACCGCATCGACATCCGCCGCTGCAAAAAGATTGTCGTACCAGATCGGCTCAGCGAAGGTCGTGGGAACCAGCCGCCGCGACGCCACATCGAACTTGCAGAGCGTATAGCCGCTGGCCGTGATGGCCTCGAACAGCGTCTGTGACGATGTGCCCGCTCGCTGAAGGTTGGGCTCGGTGAACTCGATCATCACCACGGCCAGCCGCCGCTGCTCGACCGACCGGCTCGCTCCGTGCCACGCAGCCAGCTCCATCCCCTCGACGTCCAGCTTCACGAACGCCGCATGCTCGATCCCCTGCTCCTCGAGCATCTGATCGATCGTGATGACGTCGACCTCGACATCCCCCTCGCCCGCACCGCCGCTCAGCGTGTTGTAAGCCGATCGGCCCGATCCGCCGGAGTGCAGCATCTGCCGACCGCGCGTCTCGCCGACGGCGGCCTCGATGACGGTCACCTGACCCCCTGTGTTGCGGCGCAACAGCTCAGCCGTGCGGGATGCCGGTTCCACTGCGATGACCCGCCCGCCAGGCATGACGACCTGCTGGGCAATCGCTGAGAACAACCCGACGTGCGCACCGATATCGAGGACTGTGTCGCCCGGTCGGCCATAAAGCCACAGCATCGCCTGCTCAGCGGCTTCGAACCAGCCCTGTCGCAGAAATGTGGCCACATCGTCACCGGGCTCGAACGCCAGCCACCCGACATGCGGCAGGAGCATCTGATCTATCGCGTCCATCCATTCTCCAAGCCGGCTGAGGCTACCCGCCACGCCTCAGCCCGGCAAGCCGCCCGGGCGAGAGACCGACATAGCGCAACTCACCTCACCCATCCTCGCCACAATATTAGGGCAAAGTCAGGACTGGCCTTTCCGTCGCCCCTACGCCTTTCCCTTCGTCGCCTGGCGGCCTCGTCGCACCATCGCGTTGTCGCTCTATCGCGCCCTTCACCCTCATCGACTCACAACCACAACTCTCTAACGATCTTCCCCCTTGGACCCGATAACAGAGATGGTATACTGCCCTCGGTCGGCATGGACGCTGGCTCGATGGGCCTGGCAAAGAGGCACGCATGGAAGCTACTACGGCTGAGGGTGAGCCGCGGGCATTGATCTCCCGCTCAGCTCTGACACACAACGCAGCTTTGATCCGCAAGGTCGTCGGCCCGTCGGTCAAAATCTGCGCCATCATCAAAGCCAACGCCTACGGCCACGGCGCCGACATCGTTGTCGACACCCTCACCAACTACACCCACAACAACGTTGAACCGCCCCTGGTCGATGCTTTGGCTGTCGCCAACATCGACGAGGCACTCGCCCTGCCTGAAACCACCCTGCCGGTCCTCATCTTCCGCCCGGTTGAGAACGCTTACGTTGGCGCCCAGCGGGAGAAGCTCGAAGCCGCCATTCGCGCCGGCTGGGTCCTGACGATCTGCTCGATTCCGGCAGCCGAAGATATCGCACGCATCGCGCTGGCCGTCGGGCGGCGCGCAGCCGTTCAGATCATGGTCGACACCGGCATGACGCGCAGCGGTGTCGATTGCGACGATCTACCGGCGCTGTGGGCTCGCGTGTTGGCCCTGCCGTCGCTGCGGCTGGCGGGCGTCTGCACGCATTTCGCCTGCAGCGAGCAGCGCGATCACCCCGCTACAGGCCAGCAGCTCGCCTGCTTCCGCAAGCACACCGACCCGCTTCTGGAGAAGACGCAGTCGCGCATCATCCGCCACGTCGCCAACAGCGGCGCGGTGTTCCTGCACCCGCAGTCGCATCTGGAGATGGTGCGGCCGGGCATTGCGCTGTACGGCATCGACCCGACCTGCCGGCCGAACATGCATCGCTACCTTCGGCCGGCACTGCGATGGGTCGCCCCACTGCTGATGATCCGCGACGTGGCGGCTGGGACGTCGGTTGGCTACGGCTATACTTGGACCACCCCGCGCGACACGCGCATCGGCCTGGTGCCCGTCGGCTATGCCGATGGTTACCTGCGTGCGTTCTCCAATCGCGCTAAGGTGATCGTCAACGGCCGGCCCTGCCCGGTCGTCGGCCGCGTGAGCATGGACCTGATCACGATCGATCTGGGCACTAGCACGCCGGCAGCCGTCGGTGACGACGTGACGCTGATTGACGACGATCCGCTCAGCCCCGCGAGCATTTACCGCCTGGCTGAGATCGCGGAGACGATCCCCTACGAACTGTTCTGCCAGATCGGCCGGCGCATCCCCCGCGTCGCCGTCGAACCGCAGGAAGCCGCCCTCCCCGCCGCCACCGACGCCGCGTGAACGGCGCCTGCGAAGGCGCGCGGATAGAAGCGCAACAATCACAAATATCTCAAAGACAACAAAGACGTGAATGATCTGTGGCGCGGGCGTCTCGTCCGCGTTTCTCAATTCAGGCGCTCACAGATGTAGGGCAGGCTATGATCTGCCTACGCGACAGCATCAGATACAACCGACATGTGGCACGGGCGTTTCGCACGTGCGGCAAAAGAAGAAACCACAGATGAACCCCGATGAACACAGAACCATCTGCATTCATCCATGTTCATCTGTGGTTTCCCAGAACCGGAGGTAAAGCGCTTACGCGAACAGCTTCGCCAGCACCTTCTGGGCAGCCGCGACGCCCTTGCCGTACTCGACCTTGTGGCCGAGGCTGTTGAGGACGTGCTCGATGGCTGCCACAACCGCCAGCGCGTCGTAGGCGTCGGTGTAGCCCATGTGGTTCACGCGGAAGATCGACCCTTCCATCGAACCCTGGCCGCCGGCGACGTGAATGTTGTGCTTGTTCTTCAGCCCGTTGCGGAAGTCTTTGTCGCTGATCCCGGCGGGGTAGCGCACAGCCGTCACCGAGTCAGCCGGCGACTGGCTGAAAAGCTGCAGCCCCAGTGCCTGGACGCCCTGGCGGAACGCCTCCGCGATGATGCCCGTCCGCTTCCACACGCCCTCGATCGTCTCCTGGCGGATCATCGCCAGGCTGACCTGCTGGGCGGCGATCAGCGTGTTGGCCGGCGTGAACGGCGTGTCGTCGTTCTCGAGGCTCTTCTTGTACTTGGCCAGATCTAGGTAGAACTCGCGGCGTGCCTTGTTGGCTTCGACGGCCTTCCACGCCCGCTCGCTGAGAGCGACATACCCAAGACCCGGCGGGAGCATCAGGGCCTTCTGGCTGCCCGTGATGGCCACGTCGACGCCCCATTCATCCATGCGGAACTCGAAGGCGCCGATGCTGGTGATGCCGTCGACGATCAGCAGCGTATCGCCGCTGTCGCGAACGACCTTGCCGATGCCCTTGAGATCGCAGGTCGTCGCCGTGCTGGTCTCGCTGTGCACGAGGATGACGGCGTCGTACTTGGTCGCCTTGAGCTTGGCGGCGATCTCCTCGGGCGTCGTGTGCGTGCCGTAGTCCTTCTTGAGCTCCTCGACGTCGATGTCGTAGGCCTTGCAGACCTGAGCCCAGCGCTCGGCGAACTTGCCGTTGGAGACGTTGAGGACCTTCGCCCCGGGCTTGAGGGTCGAGACGATGCCCGCCTCAGCGGCCGCCGTGCCCGAGCCGGTGATGGTCAGCACAGGCTGGCTGGTCTGGAAGACATATCGCAGATCCTGCTGGATCTGCTTGAACATCGCGCGGAACTCGGCTGTGCGGTGATGAGACACCGGACGGGCGAGCTCCAGGAGCGTGGCTTCGGGAACGCTGGTCGGGCCGGGAGTAAAAAGGCGGTATTTCATGGGGGTTAGTGTTATTTGTTACTCGTTGGTTGTCATTGGTCACTGGTCACTTGTCATTCGCCGGGCGTCGGAATGGGAACGGGCGTTTCCGGGTGCGATTCAGTCACAAACCACGAGTTGTAGCGAGTGACAGGTGACAATTGACAGATGACCCCTACACATTATTCCATTTCTCTCGCAGGAAGGCGATGATCCGCGGACTGTCCTGAGCGATGTCGAAGCCCTTGCACTCGACGCTGATCAAGCCGCGATAGTTGCCGGTTTTGAGCGTCCGGAAGAACGCGTCATACGGCGACTGCTCGGGCGCGCCGGACTCGCCCGGTGCGGTTCGGCCGACCTTGTCAGCCACGTGAACGTGGCCGATCCAGGGCATCGCGGCTTCAAGGTTAGCCAGGGGCTCATCCTCAAGCCAGAAGTGATAGCTGTCAACCAGGCACCGGATGGCCGGGTGATTGACCTCACGGACGTAGGTCATCGCCTCGGCAACCGAGTTGATGATGTTGCACTCGGACCGGTTCAGCGGCTCGATGACGAGCGTGACGCCGTTCTGCTGGGCGATCGGAGCGCTCATCCGCAGAAAATCGAGGATCTGGCTGCGGGCTTTGTCGCGATCGAACCCCTCGGGTACGCCGCGCGCCCCGCCGCTGCCGAAGACCAGCGTATGGACGCCGGTCTGGCCGGCACGGGTCAGCACATTGGTCATGTACCGGCGCAGGGCCTCGAAATCGACCTGAGGGCCGACGATCTTAAGCGATCCCGGCACCAGACAGTTGGCTGAGGGCAGCGGAAGCGGCAACTGCTTCAGCGGCGAGAGATCAACCTGGTCGGACTCGCCCTGGAACATCGCCTGTGTGTGCCCCTCGATGAAGTCCCAACCAGCCGCCTTGGCGGCCTGGGCATTCTGCGGTCCCGTACACATTCCGAATTGCATCTAGCGAGCTCCTTCCGACTTGCGGAGGGCGGATCATACGCCAAAGGCCGGCGCGTTGCCAGCACGGCCGCCGCTTCAGACCCCTGTCGGCGTCCTTGAAGACAACAAAAACGCTCCACTGCCCGCAGGCAATGGAGCGTTTTTTCTGATTGCGGCACCGGCCGCGTTCATAGGCGGCAAATGGCTCAGGTCGTCGGCTGGGCCTCGGCCTCGATGAAGGACCGCGGGCCATCCGACTGAGCCGACTCGTGCGCCGGCGGCTCGGCCAGGTGCTTGATTCGCATGTTGAGATACGGATGGAACGCCGTACCGGCCGGGATGAGGTGGCCGAGGATGACGTTCTCCTTGAGGCCGACCAGATAGTCCACCGATCCAGCCAGCGCGGCTTCCGTGAGGACCTTCGTGGTCTCCTGGAAGCTGGCGGCGCTGATGAAGCTTTCGCTCTGCAGCGAGGCCTTGGTGATGCCCAGCAGCAGGGTCTTGGCGCGAGCCGGCTTGGGACGCTTGAACTTGGCCGGTTCCTTGCCGGCGGCCTCGGCGGCTTCGTTCGCCTCCTTGACCTCGGCCTTGGAGACCAGATCGCCTTCCTTGAAGTCCGTCCCGCCCGGATCGGTGATCCGGTAGCTCTGCGTGAGCTGCTCGTTGCCCTGGCGGAAGCGGAACTTGTCCACAACCTCGCCCGGCAGGAAGTTGGAATCGCCCGGATCCTCGACCTTCACCTTCCGCAGCATCTGGGCGAGGATGATCTCGATGTGCTTGTCGTTGATCTTCACGCCCTGCGAACGGTAGACGTTCTGGACCTCGGTCAGCAGGTACTGGTACAGCGCCTCTTCGCCCTTGATCCGCAGGATGTCGTGCGGGATCAGCGGACCGCGGATCAGCGGCTCGCCGGCTTCGACGAAGTCGCCGGTGTGCACCAGCAGTTCCTTGTCCTGCGGGACATGGTGCTCGCGCTCCATGCCCGTCTCGTTGCGGACGATGATGGTCATCTTGCCGCGACGCTTCTCCGAGCGGATCTCGACCGTACCGGAGATCTCCGCCAGCACGGCGGGATCCTTCGGCTTGCGGGCCTCGAAGATCTCGGTGACGCGCGGCAGACCGCCGGTGATGTCCATCGTACCGCCGGCTTCCTTGGGCAGACGGGCGATGAGCTGGCCAGCCTGAACCTTCTGGCCTTCCTTGACGTCGATACGGGCCTTGGCCGGCAGGTAGTGGAAGTCGAGGATCTTGCCGTCCTCGCCCACGATGGTGATGCGCGGATGACGCTCACCCTTGTGCTCGATGACGACCAGCTTGCCTTCGCCGACCCCGCGCCGCTCTTCCTCGACGCGGACGGTTTCGCCGACCTCGATATCCTCGTACTGGATCGTACCTTCCTTCTCAGCCAGGATCGGCGTGATGTGGGCATCCCACACCACCAGTTGCTGGCGAGCCTTGACCTTCTCGCCATGCGGCACGAGCACAGTGGCACCGTAAGGCACCTTGTACACTTCGAGCTCGCGGCCCTTGGCGTCGAGGATGGCGATTTCGCCGTTGCGCTTCAGCGCGACCAGGCGGGTCTCGCCCGTCTCCTGATCCTTAACCGGAACGGCTGAGATATCGCGGTGCTCGACCGTACCCGCCGAGCCGGCCTTGATGTCGTTCTCAATCAGCGAACCGGTCGCCACACCGCCGGTGTGGAACGTACGCATCGTGAGCTGCGTACCGGGCTCACCAATCGACTGAGCGGCGATGATGCCCACCGCCAGGCCCTCTTCGACCAGGCGGTTGGTGCTCATGTCGACGCCGTAGCACCGGGCGCACACGCCGCGCGGGGATTCGCACGTCAGCGGCGAGCGGACGCGGATGCTCTCCAGGTTCAGCGCCTTGATCTTGTCAGCGATCTCGCCGGTGATGACCTGGTTCTCAGCGACGATGACCTCGTCGGTGATCGGGTTGCGGATCGTGTCGCGGGCCGTACGGCCGACGATCATGTCCTTCAGTTCGACTTCGACCGACTCACCCTTGTAGATCGTGCTCTTGTTGACGCCGTTGAGCGTGCCGCAGTCCAGCTCGTTGATGATCACGTTCTGGGCCACGTCCGCGAGCTTACGGGTCAGGTAACCCGAGTCCGCCGTCTTGAGGGCCGTGTCAGCCAGACCCTTACGGGCGCCGTGCGTCGAGCTGAAGTACTCGAGCACCGACAGACCTTCGCGGAAGTTACTCTTGATCGGCGTTTCGATGATCTCACCCGACGGCTTGGCCATCAGACCACGCATGCCGCCGAGCTGGCGCATCTGGTCGACCGAACCACGGGCCTTACTGGTGGCCATCGTGTGGATCGGGTTGATGTACCGCGGGATGCCGCGCTTCTTGGCTTCCTCAGCCGTGATCGGACGGCCTTCCTCGTCGCGATAGTCGTTTTCGAGGGCGGTCATCAGATCGTCGGTGACCTGCTTGCGGGCATGGCCCCATAGATCGATCAGCTGAGCGTAACGCTCCTGATCGGTGATCGCGCCCATGCGGTAGTTCTTCTCGATCTTGTCGGCCTTCTTCTGGCCCTCTTCCAGGATCGTGGCCTTGGATTCGGGCGTGCGGATGTCGACGATGCCGAAGCTGAGGGCAGCCAGTGTGCTGTGGCGGAAGCCCAGCGTCTTCATCTCATCCAGCAGGTCGATCGTCGCCGGGCGGCCGAGCTTGGCGTAGCAGTCGGCGATCACGCGGCTCTGGCCGGCGCTGGCCAGCGGGTAGTTGTAGAACGGCATGTCCTTCGGCAGCACATCGTTGAAGATGCAGCGGCCGATGGTCGTGAGGATGACCTTACCGTTGTAGCCTTCGGGCATCGGGCGGATCTCGTAGCTCGGATCCAGCCGCTTGCGATGCTCCTCGGCATGCTTCCAGGAAACGCTCTCGATCGTAACCGGCCCGCTGTCCTGGCTGGTGACGACATGCGTGCGCTCCGGCAGGCGGACGAAGATGCGCGCGTGGGTCGCAATCTTGCCCTGGGCGTACGCCATCATCGCCTCATGCGGGCTGTGGAACATCATGAACTCACCCTTGTCGCCTTCGCGCTCAATGGTGATGTAATAGATGCCCAGCACGATGTCCTGCGACGGCGAGATAATCGGGCTGCCGTTGGCCGGCGAGAAGATGTTGTTGGGCGCCAGCATGAGCACATGCGCTTCGGCTTGCGCCTCGATCGACAGCGGCAGGTGCACAGCCATCTGGTCGCCGTCGAAGTCGGCGTTGAAGCCGCGGCAGACCAGCGGGTGGATGCGGATGGCGTTACCTTCGACCAGCACCGGTTCGAACGCCTGGATACCCATGCGGTGCAGCGTCGGGGCACGGTTCAGCAGCACCGGATGCTGGTAGATCACCTCTTCGAGGATGTCCCACACCTCCGGATCGCGCCGCTCGAGCATCTTCTTGGCGGACTTGATCGTGTCGGCCAGGCCATGCTCCTTGAGGCGGCGGATGATGAACGGCTGATAGAGCTCCAGGGCGATCTTCTTGGGCAGACCGCACTGATGCAGCTTGAGTTCGGGGCCGACGACGATGACCGAACGGGCCGAGTAGTCGACGCGCTTGCCAAGC
>ERZ777003.708-NODE-708-length-61746-cov-7.771620_pt1 | contig 61746 bp, 57 predicted proteins | sample MGYA00374956_ERZ777003 | MGnify/ENA primary metagenome ERZ777003 (study PRJEB29302, sample SAMN06268252) | bioreactor metagenome | isolation source: Joint BioEnergy Institute, California, USA | place: USA:Joint BioEnergy Institute, California, USA | collected...
TAATGGCTCAAATTGGCAAGCAGTAGGCAGTGCAGGCTTTTCGGCGGGAGTAGCTGACTACCCCTCGCTTACCTTTGACAAAGATGGTACGCCGTATGTAGCGTATCGGGATGGTGGTAATAGCAACAAAGCCACGGTCATGCGCTTTAATGGCTCAAATTGGCAAGCAGTAGGCAGTGCAGGCTTTTCGGCGGGAGTAGCTACTCATGTGTCGCTTGCCTTGGATAACGGTGACATGCCGTATGTGGCATACCGAGACGGCGGCAACGACAACAAACTCACCGTCATGGAGTACGGTCGTCGTTCGCTTGATCTCACCAATGCTGTTACCAACGACCTTGTCAACATCACCGGTCGTGGCGTCAATATCCAGGATGCAGAGGCAGTGACCGAAGAGGATTTGACGGAAAACGAAGAATATAACTACCCCTTAGGCTTGGTCGATTTTAGCTACAAAACCTTCCATGCGAGCAACCAGATTGAAGTTACCTTTGTAACTGAACTGAATGCTGGGGACGTCGTCGCTCATAAGTACAACCCTGACACGGAAGAATATGAAGAAATTTCTGGCGCCACCATTATCAAAACCACATTGAACGGCCAACCGGCTCTGAAGGTCTCCTACACCATTGAGGACAACGGCGCTCTTGATACTGACCCTGCCACCGGCAGCGTTAGCGATCCGATGGGGTTGGCAATTAAACCTCAGGAGGAGCCTGGTGGTGAGTCCGGTGACAGTGAACCTGGCAATAATGAACCTAGGAATGGCGAACCCGGTAGTGGTGAGCCCGGCGGAGGTAAACCGGGTGGCGGCAATAATGGAAATGGTGGTGTGCCCGGTGGCAGCAAGCCTGGTGGCAATAAGCCCGACAGAGGTGGCAACGACAACAAACCAGATGGCGGCAATAATGGAAGTAACAGATATAACAGTAGCAATGGATTAAATGGTAGCGAACCAGGTGATAGCGAACCTAGTGACGGTGTACCCAGCGGTAGTGGTAATGAAGATGGTGACGGCAACGACGATATCGGTAGCGACAGCGCTTTCGGTAATACTGCCACTAATACAGACAGTAGCACTACGTCAAACACCAATCTTGGTTTCAAGGGTCTGATACTCATCATTATAGCGGTAGCTACGGGATTGCTCGCTATCTTCATCGTGCGACGACGGGTACAGCGGACTACTAACTGATATACCTCAGTAAGACTTTTCTTTTTTTGTCATTCCGCGTCGGATGACAGAGCAACTCAAAACCGTCCTGTTTGTTTTGCCAGGCTATTCTGGCTACAACTAGACTCATACGATCTGGCATCCGCTCCAAACGCCCACTAAAAAAGACCAGTCAAAAAACCTGGCTTTTTACTTACTTGAAGTCAATGACTGATAACTACAAATAAGCAGAAAATATCCATGTACTTAATTTACAACACCACTACATGTACCTGTCGCTCACGCGGACCATCAAGCTCAACTAAAATAACACGTTGCCACATGCCAAGTACAAATTGCCCATCATACACTGGTATTGTGACGCTCGGACCAATAATAGAGCTCGCCAAGTGTGCCGGTACATGCGATGGATTGTGCGGATGACGATAATTGAGTTTTGGAATCATTTCCCATACAGCGTCCAAAAGATCGAGATCCGTGCCAGGATCTAGATCAGCCGTTGTCACAGCACAGGTAGTATGTGCTACAAACACCACCGCAGCTTTAGAGTCAGGACGAATAGCTTGCTGCACATCATTTGTAATATCTATTACCTGCCGTGCTTGCGTAGTGATAACTGTCAGTGTTTTGCTCATAATTATATTTTACCGCCTCTGAGAAACGATTAAGCAGTAAGTGTTATAATACTTCGTTAATTACTATGCGTATCACAGTAATAGTTAAACCAAATTCAAAGCATCGAGAAGAAGTGGTGCAATCAGACGACTATAATTTTATTGTCTACACTAAAGCACCTGCCATAGAAGGTAAAGCAAATAAAGCAGTAATGCTATTACTTGCAAAACATTTTAACGTTAGCAAATCTGCGGTTAACCTGCTCCGCGGCCACAATTCCAAACAAAAAGTGTTTGAAATAAACAAAGATTAGAAGCATATTTTAGCTATTTGACGGTCAGCCATTTGGTTGCGCATCACATCAATGTGGACGAGGATGCTATATTCAAAGCTCTAGACAATACAACACGCAGGCTTATTCTGCGTGAGTTGGTTAAGCGCGAAAACCAAACGCTTTTCGAACTCTGCGCCCGACTCACCATGAAACACAATATAGACATGTCTCGGCAGGCTATATCCAAACATCTTAAATCCTAGAAAAAGTAGGCTTAGTCCAATCTGAATTTCGCAGCAAATACCAAGTTCTTAGTTTTGACCGCAGGCCAATTATTTTTATCACAGAAAGGTGGTGCAGCAACAAAGAATAACCCGGACCAGCAAGCAGTAACTTTATATATCAACCAAAAGGAGAACCGGCTATGAAAATCATACTTACCAGCGTATTTGTGGATGATCAGGACAAAGCACTAAAATTCTACACAGAAAAACTCGGCTTTATTAAAAAAAGACATGCCTGCTGGAGATTTCAAATGGCTCACCGTAGTATCACCTGAAGATCCTGATGACGTGGAGTTGCTCCTTAAACCTAATGACAACCCTGTTGCAAAAGCATACACAAAGGGTTTAGTTGAATAAGGTATACCTGCGGCAACCTTATTCAAATAATGCAGCAATAGGGCTGCGTGGACTACTCCTTAAGTATGCAATGTCAAAAATAGTTACAAAAATGCTTATGCATGCAATATTTACTTCATAAAGCTATGATAAGAATGTCAAGAACTCGTAAGCGGAGCAGTCTATGGCCCATTCCTCTAATCTACTTTTACTCCCGCTGAAATGCACCTTGATTAGTATACTCATAGCAGTTGATTTATGTTTGGCCATTCTTCTACTTAAATCTTTGCAAGTTTTGGATTTAGACATTTCTCTATCCGCAAACAACGCGCATGTATCGAAAAAAAGCAAAAATAGCGACTTTCGCAGTGCATTTGATACAAACCTCAAACAAACCATCAGCACTTTTCACTATACAATCGAACATACAACTCAAAACGTCAGCCGCACTATCGGATCTTTTGCCAACACGGTAGGCGATACCACAACACAAATCACAAAAAGCATTACTACTACCATTACCAAACCCGAGACCATTATTCGCCCCGACCTTCCTTATGATATACCAAAAATCGAGATTACAGCTGCCACGCCAACAAACACAACTGAATCTACCCTTCAACCCACAGCTACGCCTGTTAATGTAGAATTTCCATCAGTTGTTTGGCCGATAAAAGGAGTGGTCACAACAGAATTCGGCACTCCGCATAGACCTTATCAACCCACTCATACGGGTATAGACATCTCTAGTCACCTGCCATCAGGCCGTGCTTCTGTCACACCTTTTACAGAGGGCGTGGTTACACAAGTTGTACATGCTCGATCAGGACTTGGCAATCATATAATCATTGATCATGGCAATGGCATTACCTCATATTATGCTCACTTATTCTCTATTACCGTGAAAGAAGGTCAAATGGTAAAACCAGGCGACATCATTGGATACGAAGGCCGCACTGGTATTGCAACCGGGCCGCATCTTCACTTTGAAATTCGACAAAACAATGTCCCGATAAATCCGCGAAAGTTCATTCCTAATGACCCATAATTTTCATGCTTTACACACTTTGGTACGCCTGCTCTAGTTCAGCGATATCAATTTTCTTCATGCGCATGAAACTGTCTGTTACTCGTTCGACTTGTTCAGGCGTGCCATTCATAAGCATATTATTCATTGCCTCAGGCACAATTTGCCACGATACACCAAATTTGTCCTTCAGCCATCCGCATTGTTCAGCCTCAGGCACTGCAGATAATCTCTCCCAATACATATCTACCTCTGCCTGATCCTTGCAGGTAACCACTAAAGATATTGCTTCGTTAAAATCAAATGTATACTCTTGAGCGCTGTCCATCGCCGTAAACTGCTGACCCATAATGGTAAATTCGCCATACATTACAGACCCTGCCTGATTTGCGTTTATGTCTGCAGGATAGCGGCTAATCTCGCCGACCCTAGATTCCGGAAATACTGATGTGTAGAATTTCATGGCTTCTTCGGCCTTGCCGTATTGCTTGTTTACAAACAAAAGTGAGGTTACGATCTTTTGCGTTATTTGCCCTGGAGACACTCCAAGCTGCCATGACACTCCATACTTATCCTGCAGCCAGCCGTAGTATTCACTAAATGGATAGATGCCAAGCGACATAAGCTCGGTTGCGCCATTGCTCAAAAACTTTTCCCATAGCCTATTCACCTCATCGGCTGTACTACAACGCACAAGGAAAGAGATTGATGGATTAAATGTAAAGTGCGGACCACCATTAAGTGCAATAAAAGTCTGTCCCTCGATTTCAAATTCAACAGTCAGCACACTACCAGGCTCGTGACCATGAATCTCTTTACCTGCATTCGTGTAGTAATCGGTGCGCAGTGACTTCACAGTATCGAAAATAGATGCATAAAGATCGACAGCCTCTTCAGCCTGATCATTAAACCATAAAGTTGGGACAATTTGTCGCATAATACGCGCCTCACTATTACGTTACTTTTAATTTTTACACACAACACCTATTGTTAAAGTGCCATATTTAACAATGTATCTGCGCTCAAATTAGTATTCTCGCTGGAATAATTTCTTATTGGTAAATTCAGCTAAGTTATCTTTGTTAATACCAAAGAGTTCGCTGACCGTTACCAACACATATCCTTGACGCTGCAACTCGTCGACAATCTGAGCTGCCGCATCAACAGTTGTTGCGTGAATTTCGTGCATAAGAATAACAGCTCCTGGTTTTGCTCCAGCAATTGCTCGTTGATGCACCAAATTAGGGTCACGATCTCTCCAATCTAATGTATCAACATTCCAAAGCGCTATCGGCATATTTATTTGCGCCATAGTTCGAGCATCAACCGCTCCATACGGCGGACGCATGAGTTTAGGATATACGCCGCTGGCATTATAGATTGCTTGATTCGTCTGCTGTACTTGATTTGCAACGGCTCCATCACTGAGATTAGTGAGATTAGAATGATCCCAGCTATGGTTTCCGATTTCATTCTTCAAACTAACTGCTCGCTTCAATTCTGGCGCATAGGGACCTACACGATTTCCTATCATGAAGAACGTCGCAACTGCATTACGCTGACTAAGAACATCAAGCAATCTATTGCCATTTGGCGCATACGGACCATCATCATAAGTAAGCGCTATACACTTCATTTTGCTGCAGTCGATATTTTCCCTGTTTTCACCCACCAGCTGCTGCGCTCGTCGCCGTGCCTCTTCAGCCTGCTTCGCCAGTCTTGCTTCTGCTTCTTTCTGCTCTTTAAGCTTCGGCAAGAATACGTCAATAGTTGTTTGATTAAACAAGTCATACAGCGAATCAGTCGAAAGCTCTACTTCTATAACACCTTCGGTTGCTGGCGCTACCGTTCCCGGCTCGTACGTTATTATCAGCTTCTCGTTACCGGTAAGAATGAAATTGTGAAAATGTATGGGGTTCGGTTCAGTCGCATGCTGCATCCTTTTTCGGAATGTGCCCTTACTGTAGTAAGCTGCTTCAAACCGCTTCTGAAGCTCCTGACGAACCAAACTAGAAAGTGTTTGCGCAAACTGAACATCAGGCTTGAATAAATCTCCGATGTTCAGTCGTTTACCCGCCTTGCGATCATACAAAAGGCTAACTCGACGTACTTTCACATCTTTCGTCGCTAGATGATCTGGATATTCTCTAATAGAATACGTAACTTCTAAGTATTGATCTGTTGCAAAATCAATATTCGGACTTGCATTACATTCATAAACAAGCGCTGTCTTGTTTTGCTGGCCTGTTTCTTTACACGGCATAAAATTAACATCCACCACATTTCGGATATCTTTATTGACGTGCTCATTTTCACTTACCACGTACGTCGCATGCGCAAATAAAGACTCATTCTGAAAAGTATCTGATTCAAACTTTATATTTTTGTACTTCGCATTTACCGCCTCTTGAGCAGCTCTAATGTGATGCCCTTGCCAATATTCCCAGCCAGCCCAAGACATACAACAACAAACAGTGTAAGAAGGCTGCGCACGGTCACGCGGTACGACTGAGAAGTTTTTTTCGTTTTTTTTAAGTGAAGCGTTTTGTGATCCTTGCCGTTTCATATTAGTTTTTCTGCAGTGTTGTAAGTTATTAAACATTGTAAAAATGCTTATGTTTTTTGTCAATCAAGCAAACTTTCCTGTAATAAACCCTATTTTCTAAATAAGCATAAGTTGTATAATACTGCTTATGGCAACTACAAAAAATACAACAAAGAGGGCCCCAAAAAAGAAGACTGCACCTAAAAAACACCATACACTGAAAAAATGGCTTTTTATTACACTGGGTGTGTTTGTGTTATTTGTACTTGCTGCATACATTGCATTTCGGACAAGCCCATGGCCAGGCGCGCTTATTATTCGTTACGTCTTCGAACAAGGTGGTAAGAAAACCTCACAAGCTTTAGAAAAATATGTCCCTTCTGGGGTTAGCTCGATACAGAACGAGCAGTACCGTCCAAATGACAAAGATGCGCTTTTAGATGTGTATTATCCTAATACAGTAAAGAATACCCACGAGACATTACCAACCATTGTATGGATCCATGGCGGCGCATGGATTTCAGGCAGCAAAAAGGATGTGGCAAATTATCTCAAAATTATCGCTGCACACGGCTATACTGCTGTTGGCGTAGATTATTCCATCGCTCCAGCAAAGCATTACCCAACACCGCTTCTGCAACTGAACGACGCATTACTATACATCCAAGAACACGCTGAAAGACTGCATATCAACCCGTACAACATTGTGCTTGCTGGTGATTCGGCAGGATCGCAAATCGCAGCCCAAATGGCCGCACTAATTACAAATCCGCCCTACGCCTCACTATTAAACATTGATCCTACCCTGCAACCAAGCCAATTGAGAGCAACTATACTAAACTGCGGTGCATATGACTTAGCGCTTCCCGACTACAACGGCGAAGCAGGCGCATTTCTTAAAACAGTCCTATGGGCATATTCTGGCAAAAAGGACTTTCTCAATGATCCCGTTCTGAGACAAGCCTCTGTAATTGACTATGTAACAGCCGATTTCCCTCCGACCTTTATCACGGCAGGCAATGCAGACCCGCTTGAGTCACAGTCGAGAGAATTCGCAAAGAAATTACAAAGTTTAAATGTCTCAACAGACACACTTTTCTATCCAAAAGACCATACACCAAAACTGTCACATGAATACCAGTTCGTGCTCGATAATGCCGACGGCAAACAGGCGCTCGCTCGAATCCTTAGATTCTTAAACACACAAACAACATCTCAGTAAAATCCTGTGCATATCACATACAGACTGTAATTAAAATTACAGCTCCCTAGCAAACTGCTTCGTATCCTGAAACAAAACACCCGAGCAAAACTAAGGACATGGTAATTGACGTATAAAGGAGCGGGATGAAATACACGTATATCGGAATCGTGTCGGGATGCGTAGGGATAATTTGTCTGGTGCTGTTGTTTTTATATTTTATACCGCTCGTAAAAGCCAATAACTATTTAAATGATACCAAGCAAGAAATAAAGCAGCTGAAAGCCAGCTTTCGTACGTTGTCTGAAACCACCCGCGGACCATATTTTGAAAAGCCTGATTGGCCGCCAGAACAAGCTATCAAAATGCTCCAGGATACCAAAGAAACCACAAATGCTATCCGCGACCAGCTGGAGCTATTTGAAAAAACCAGATCACACGTACCTCAGCAAAACAATATCGTACTTACGAGCAAGCATGTACGAGCCAAAATTATTGATTCAGAAGTTGACGATATGGTAGCCCAGACCGAAGAGGTACTCAGTGACTACGATGAACTACTTGCATATCTAGAAGCTGTTGCAAATGCAAGAGCGGTATTTGAGAAGAATATTCAACAAATTAACAGCTATAGTGATCTCAATACACTTATCGGCAAATCATACCTTACTACCGCTATGAAAGATGAACTCGCTGCTGCTCAGCAAAAACTACAAGCTGCTCGCATACCAAGTCAGTACCAAGATACCCACAATCTGTTTTTAAGCACTTTTGATCACGCGATAAATGGCTTTACAACATTAAATCGTGGACTCGCTAGTGCGCAAGATAAGCTGATATATGCTGGCGCTGCCACTATTGAATCAGCTTCGGAACAATACTACACCACAGTTGTAAACATACTTTACAGTGCTACTATTGCCTCACCTACTTTAGACGAGGTTGCAGAACTGACTGAAAAATTAGCGCCATTTGAATAAAGCCAAGCCTTACACTTTACCTCGAAACTCCACTGTATTCGTACGCTGCAGCTTATTCCAGGCTATAGTAGCACCACGCAGTATTACTACGAAGCTTCTAAAGAGTAGGAAAGTTTTTATAGGTCCATACACAAATCGAGTCAACGGAAACGCGTACAGCAAAGCCTTACGTTCCTTGGCAAGTGCCACTGCTATACAAGCCACGATAAATTGGATGCTAAGCGTTATACACACAAACATCACCAGAATATGGTAATTGCCGCTTGCGATATTATGTGCAGCTAAAATGAGAAGAAATGGGATAAATATTATAGACAACACAATAGTCAGCAGCGTATAAGGCATCACAAACAATCCCAACCACCCGTATTGAGAACGCAGCAAAATATCGCGATGCTTCCAAAGCGCCTGAATATTGCCAAATAGCCAACGAAAACGTTGCTTTGCTAATGCTTTAATGTGCTGCGGTGCTTCAGTATATGCATACGCACTACTATCCTGCAAAACTTTGTAACCTGCCTTGTGTATAGCCAGTGTAAGATCGCAATCTTCGGCAAAGGTCATACTTGAATACCCTTTTACATCCAGTACGGCTCTCTTTCTCCATGCACCACATGCTCCAGGCACAATCATGATGGAGTTTACATAGGCCTGCGCATTCCGATCAAGAAATGCACTAATGGTATATTCAAGTGCTTGCCACCGCGTAAGCATATTTTTAATATTTCCAACTTTCACTATACCTGCCACTGCACCAACTGTCGGATCTTTGAAATGGCGAACAAGCCTGCCAATGGTAACTGGCGGAAATACTGTATCTGCATCTATACAAATAACTATTTCGCCACTTGCATGCTGTAGTCCTTCGTTAATAGCACTTGATTTACCGCCATTGCGCTTGGTAAGACAAATTACACGTTTACTGCGTCTTTCTAGTAACTTACCAACTTTATACGTGTTATCTTGTGACCCATCATCAATAATTATTACTTCTAAGTTCTTATAATAGGATTGTAAAACCGAGCGAACTGTTTTCTTCAGTACATTCTCTTCGTTATATGCCGGCACAATTACTGAAACAAATGGTCGATATTTTTTCACGCGCTGTCTGCACGTTACTCGTCGATTCTGCAACACAGAAAGAACAACATTTACACCTACGCTGAACGACACAAGAAAAGCCGTGAGCGCAAATAAAATCTTTACCATTACATGCGGCCACACCAATAAGGCACTAAAAAACACATACGATGCCTTATCTCCTACTGAGGATTGCACTTTTTGAGTCTCCAGCCCACTCGACCGATACAATTGATCAAGATTTACAAAGGTGTACCCGTGCTCTTTTGCTGTCGCAATAACTCTTTGCAGATATTTTATAGTACCGTGTCGATCTCCACCTGCATCATGCAAAAGCACGACCACATCACCCCCATCAAACTGCGGCAGAGGCGGCAATTTACCGTTTTTTATGTTCCAGTCTTGCGGATCAAACTGATATGACACCATTACATAACCTTGCCTTTGACCTTCTAAAATAGACTTTATGTTACCCCGCAGCTCCTGATTCGTACTCCCAATATATGGTGGTCGGTAAAATGGCGTATCGTGTCCAGTGACGGTACGTACTACCCGATTCGTTTGGTTAATTTCCTGAAATGATCGAAATTCGTTTATGAACTCAAAATGCGGATGGCTAAAACTATGATTACCAATACTGTGTCCTTCTCGCACCATACGCTTTGCTATATCAGAATGCTTGACTACATTTGCCCCAGTGACAAAAAAAGTTGACTGTGCCCCTTCTTTGTGCAAAATATCAAGTATTTTGGGTGAATATACCGCATCCGGCCCATCATCAAACGTCAAAGCAATACGCCTTGTATTTGTAGTCCCGTAGCGTTCGACAACATAGGGATATTTATAAACGATATTTTTTTCACTCTCCGTCAATGTCCGTAATGTTTTTCCAGTAAATGGATCGTCTAATTGCATTTCGGTACCACGATTGTCTATACGGACAACTCGCACTAGAGGACCTTTGCCGAGTATAGGAATATTTCGTCCGCTTGTTTCATGAATAATATGCTGCAGCAGATTGTCGGCATACCTATGCGTAATCGTTCCAAAGTCTGCTGCTCTGCCACCCATAGAAGAGCGTGCCGTAGTTGCTGTTTCACCTCGCAATACTAACGGCAAAAAGTAAAACACTCCCGCAAAAAATGCGAGAGTGATAATCAAAACAAAAACTTTCGTTTTTATCCAACGTCTGCCGGTCGGATCGAAGAATACAGGTAGCTCAGAACGGTGCGCCATAGACCTCCTTTATACGTTTCCATTCCTTACGATACCCCATACAAAATTCAAAATTTGTATTATTTACTACAAAAATGCATGAAAATGAACAATATACTGCACCTATGGAGAAATTACGTCAAGCTGCATCGGTATCACCTCGTCAAAAACTTTACACGCTACTTGCGGCAGGCGTCATAGGTGCTAGTGTTTTTGCCTATAACGCACTCGAGTCTCAACCCTCGGAAACACATCCACCCGCTCATTCTACTAGCGAACAAGCTGAAAAATATTACATACACAAAAATATTACCGCCACAGTGTTTTGGGTTGGCGAAGAAGCCAGTGCTCAAAACGACAATATAAACAATCTCGGCTCGTACTGGATAAGCAATTGGGTTGCAGCATATGGAGGAGTCGATGATCCTCATGATAGATGCGGTTATCGACCGTGTGACTTTGTTCCAAAAGAAAACGCTTTTTACTTCGCACTGCCGTTTGGCGAATTTGATGAAGACGGTAACCTAAAACACGAGGATCGACTGAATCGCATTCCGTGGTATACGGGAGCTTTGGCCACAAACCACTCTATATTAAAAAACCGGTGGGTGAGAATTACCCATAAAAACAGAACCGCGTATGCGCAATGGGAAGACGTGGGTCCATTTGAACTTGATGACGCAGAATACGTATTTGGACACGCAAAGCCAAAGGACGCTCGTGCGGGCATTGATCTATCCCCTGCTACCGCAGACTATCTGCACATTGACGGCAAAGGTAAAGTAAGCTGGTCATTTATCAACGCAGACGAGGTGCCTGAAGGACCCTGGAAAAAAACAGTTACAACCTCTGGCATTGATCATACTCCCACTCCGTAACCACCAAAAAATCTATTCTATTTGCAATACCACTGCTACGGTACGCTGGTTAGTAGGTGAAATTACCTCTACCTGATCGTTGACCTTTTTTCCAAGCAATGCCTGTCCCAGCGGACTACTGACTGATATTTTCCCTCTACTTGGATTCGCCTCTACTGGCCCGACAAGCGTATATTGCTGTTTTTTAGAATCATTAATCTTTAGCATCACTGTAGATCCAAGCTGTACATGATCGTTTCTGGTAGGTTTTTTGATTATACTAGCAAGTCCGATAATATGCTCCAATAAATTGATCTGTCCATCAAGTTCAGCGACTTGATTTTGATTTAAAGCAAACGCCGAATCTTCCTGTATTCCCATGTCGGTACTTTGTGAAATCATTTCACGTATTTCCTCGGTCAAACTTTTACGTCGCTGTTTTAATGCAGCTAATTCTTCTTGCAGCTCCTTAATTCCTTCGAGCGTGATTGGGTAGCGCTTTGCTTCAAGTCCACTCACATTCATAATTGCGCCTCCTTTTTTTATATCTGATAGTGAACCTAAGTATAGGAATAGGTATGGGATTGTACTGTAAAAATTCTGACCGCCGCTGTGTATTTTAAGTCATTTACAAAGAGATATGAGATATGCTACTGCGAGACAATTTTATGCTTGCTAAAATACCAGACATAGAAAGGCACATATGGAAGCATACAAAGTCATCACAGTCACCAACATACCGGACATATTTGCCGGCACGAATGTACCTGGAGAGTTTAGAAGCTTAACTAGCGCACTCGGCAGTAAACAGCTTGCTGTAACCTTCATACACATACCTCCTCACTCTGATTTCGAGCAAGGCACTGGACATTATCATAAAGAAATAGAAGAAGTATATATCATCACCAAGGGTACTCTTACTATGCGTTTTGGCAATGATGTACAGAAAGTGTCAGCAGGATCTGTCGCAAGAGTAGCACCAAAAACTCCAAGATCTCATCGCAACGAGAGTGATGAGCCGGTAGATATGTGGGCAGTATCCTGCAAATTAGGCAATGAAGATGCAATAAAGATTGATAATTTTTGGCCACCTTCTGCAGGCGCCGCTCAATCCCGCTCATAATAAATACAAGTAAAGTAAAACACAACCATTTCATTGACACTTGGAAGTGCAGCATATAACAATTACAATGGAATCAATTACTATGGAATCGTATAGCACAGGAGACTCCCAATGAGCGATATCACTCTCACTCCCTATATATTTTTTCAAGGCAACTGCCGCGAGGCCTTTGAGTTTTATAAAGATTTATTTGGCGGCGAACTAAGTATGCGGACTAACGGTGAAGCTCCTGTAGACACACCCGAAGGAACACAAGATCAAGTTATATATGCTGCACTTACCGGAGGCGATATAGAGCTTATGGGTAGCGATTCACCAAAAGCCAGCGCAAAAGCCGCTAAAGTTACACTATCCCTTAGTGGCGAAGATGAAGAAAAATTAACCTATATATTCAATCGCTTGGGCGAAGGTGGTACTGTTCTTTATCCGCTCAAAAAGGAGTTTTGGGGTGATATCTTTGGAAATGTCGTTGATACCTACGGTGTAGAGTGGATGGTTAATATTAGCTCCAAGGAAAAATAAGTACCGTTTCTTTTATTTTTTATCCATTGCCACTGCTTGTTTTATGTAGTAGGTAAGCGCTTCTTTATTAAAATCATCCATACTTCTCATACGGACATTTTTTGCACGCTTCCCCGCACCTTCTAACAAACCATACTTGTCTTCAAATGAAGCGCCACGGTCAAATGCTAGCGTTATACCTTGCTTCGTAGGACTAATTACCATAATGATGCGATTAAGCCTGTACGCCGGCACACTATAATACGCTTCTGTACCTCCACGCATCTCCTCGCGCACATCAGGTGCGACTTCTTTGATTAGTTCACGAATTGCCGCCACAATTGGCCGATACTCTGGTAACACTTTACTGCTAATAAATTCTTCGATCGTTACTTTGCTCATTGTTGTCATATCCCTTAATTATCTAACGTGAACTTTGCCGACGAAACAACCACGCAGCAAGCGGTACTGATACCGCAAGGATACCTAAACACCACAACACCGCTAACCAACCATGATTTCCAATTGGATTGCCGAGTATAAGCGCCCTTACCGCTTCGACTATTTGGCTAATTGGCTGATTTTCGGCAAAGGCCCTTAAAAACTTGCCCATACCTTCAGTCGGCACAAATGCGCTGCTGGCAAATGTCAACGGAAAGACAATAACAAATGACATCCACTGTACACCCTCAACACTTTTTGCAAGCACCCCCATGATGGCTGCCAGCCACGAAAATGCCAAGGTAAAAAGCAGCAAAATACCAGCAATCGCCAACCAATCTAATATACTCGCGCTGCTGCGGAAGCCAATGACAAACCCAGTAACCAGCATCACGATCGTAGAAATACCGTTACGAAATACATCTGAAATCACATGACCACTTAATACTGCAAGATTATTCATCGGCAGAGAACGAAATCGGTCAATGATACCTTTTTGCAAATCATTACACACCGCAATAGCCGTAGTCGTAGAACCAAACGCCACCGTCTGCACGATAATACCCGCCATCAGGAAGTTAAGATAGCTCACATTCTGCGGCAAGGCCTCAGAAATCGCACCGCCAAACACCGCTGCAAATAGCACCAAAAACATAATCGGCTGAAAGAAAGTACCAAGTAACTGGTCGGTATTACGAATAATATGACGGCTACTGCGCTTAATCATAATCAACGAGTCGGTAATGGCTTGGGTAAATTTTGACTTTCGTTCAAACTCCAATTCCACCGCCATATCATTCCTCCTTTTTATTGGCCCGCGATTGCTTGCCGGTCAGCGATAAAAATACGTCATCGAGTGTTGGCTTATGTACTGCCATAGACTCAATTGCAACTTTTTTACCAGATAATTTTTCTAAAATTTCTTTAACATCTTTGTTAGTATCATTAATCACCAGTGACACTGCATAGTCACTATCATCTGTATCGACTGCCGCCGTACCAAGCACTTGCTTGGCTGCATCGAGTGTCTTTTTGTCCCGAAATGTTAATTCAAGACGGTCTTTACCCACTCTGCTTTTGAGCTGTCTTGCAGTACCCTCAGCTATGACCTTGCCACCATCAATCACAATGATCCGATCCGCCAACTGATCAGCTTCCTCAAGATACTGTGTAGTTAAAAGAATCGTTGTGCCACGCTTCATGAGCTTACGGATAATATCCCACATTGCAATACGCGACCGCGGATCAAGCCCCGTCGTTGGTTCGTCTAAAAAGATAATTGGCGGCGCAGCAATTAAACTGACTGCCAAATCCAACCGACGACGCATACCGCCAGAATATGTTTTTGCCGGCCTGTCAGCCGCCTGCACTAAATCGAAATCTTCAAGCAACTCTTTAGCTCTCGCCTGAGCACTTGTTTTCGTAAGCCGATACAACCGACCCATCATTTCTAAATTTTCCCGGCCAGTTAAAAGCTCATCAACAGCAGCAGACTGGCCAGTCAAACCAATTACACTGCGAACCTTGTCGGCCTCTTTACGAACATCGTAGCCTTCAATCGTTACCATTCCAGCATCATACGGTAGCAGCGTACTTAAGATACGCACAATCGTCGTTTTGCCTGCACCATTTGGACCAAGTAAAGCAAGCATCGTACCACGCTGCACTTTGAAGTCAATACCTTTTAGGACCTTGTTGCTGCCATACGACTTTTTCAGACCCTTTACGGTAATTACAGTATCCTGTGTCATAAATCCCCTACATCAATGTTACTCAGAAATTACTTAAAATATCCTTAAAAATAAACTCTACACATCAGAGGTCACCACAAACTCTTCCAAGCGATCAAGGGTTTGTGTCAAACCTTCAACTACACCCATATCAAGCACTTGCTGGAGACCTTCTGCTGTTTCGAACACACTACGTACTACCAAACGAGTTTTTCCTGCTTCTTCAAAAAACTCCATAATAGCAGTTGAGGCAGGCATTTCCGTATTAATATTACCTTCAGCATCAGAAAAGTAATCAGTATAGGTAATGATATTTGGCTCATCAATCTCACCATACACTGCCTTGCCCCACGATTCCTGACCGTAAAACTCGCCCTGCTTTTCATCTACACACTTCATGCAGTAGTGCCACTCACCGCCTGGCCGAAAATCGAATGACTTTATAGTTGTTTCCCAGCCACGCGGCCCCCACCACTTGGCTAACTTCTCAGGATCAGCATATGCAGCCCACACTCGTTCGCGCGGCGCGTCAAATACACGCTCAACTGTAAGCTCTCGCTTTTCTAAATCTTTTGTTACTTTAGTCTCGCTCATGTTGTTCCTCCTTTAAATATGTTTCGAGCGCATCAAGCCGCGCATTCCACAATTTTTCATAATGCTGTAAATATTCGCTCGCATCCTTCAATGCGGCAGGTGATAGCGATACAATTTGCTGCTTACCCTCCTTACGCTTGTAAATTAACTTTGCTCTTTCCAGCACCTTTAAGTGTTTAGAAACTGCTGCTAATGATATATCATACGCACTTGCAATCTGACTTACTGTAAGCTCCCTTACAGAAATACGGTTCAAGATATCTCGCCGTATCGGATCAGCAAGTGAGCTAAAAACACTATCAAGGTCAACTGTACATTCAACCATGTGGTTAAATGTTCAGTTACTATATGTCTCTGTCAAGCAAATTACTGTACAACCGCTTATTTACGAACAAGCACAATAGTCCAAGGCAGCGGAGAACTTACGGCAACAACTTCACGAAAATGCCGCTTCATGTATTTTAGCAATCCTCGTTTTGACCAATGGTTTAAATGTCCTGGTGTATTGCCCCAATCTTTAAGATACGCACCACGAGCCATGTTCAGTATCCGCCAAAGCGGTTCGCGCGGCACACCTAAAATGAGATAACCGTCGTCTTTCATAACACGCTTTATTTCTAATAGCGCGTGATCCGGATAATCCAAATGCTCAAGTACCTCCAATAAAAACACTACATCAAACGTGTTGTCTTTATGCCTGAGCTCATAGACGCTCTCTTGTGTTATTTTAAGCCCCGGATTATTTGCCCGAGCGAATGGAATCTGATGCGCCACATATTCAGACGCTTGCAGCGTAATATGTTTTGGTAACATTTTGTGCAGTCGTTGGGTGGAATACCCTTCACCACAACCTAGCTCAATCGCCTTAAGCTTCTTATTTTTTGGCAAGTCAGCAATCTCTAGTAGCTTTTTCACATTTGCAAAGTAATTATTAAGCAGCCAGCCGCCAATCTTGCCACTTCCTTCCTCTGTATATTTATGACGAAAATCTTCTAGTTCTGGAGTAGCGCGTAAATCTTCTTTGCGTATTTGCTTCATACAATACTTCCCATGCAGATGAGCGTTCTTTACATATCTCTTAAGTTCACCATCTTACTCTATCATGCGGTATCTGTATCTGGCCAGTAAGATAAGTTGACATTTCCACCACATACGCTCAAAATAAGCATAAGTATGATAATTGGGGGAAAGTATGCCAGAGGATATTATCAAGCCAAATCAACCACAAACACCGCCTGAGCCCGAGGATGAAAAAGAACCCACCGAATCTACGCAGGTTAGCATAGAAACGCCAACTGAACACAACACACCGGAATCAACACAAGAGCAAGGTCAGTTTTCCCAAACCCCTGAGCCGACACCTGTTCCGCCAACCCCTACTAGTGAAACAGAAGATACTCTACCTGCTGACAATACTGCTAACAATGCTTTAGACACTGACGCAAATCTACCAACCAATCAAAACACTCAGCCACCAGAACCCGCTACAAAGGATCCTTTTGCACCTGATCCTGCTCCCGTATTTACGACTCAACCCAAAAAACGCGGCTCAAAACTTGGGCTTATCATTGCCTTGATTGTCATTATTGTTGCCACTTGTACAGCACTCGCTATCTATATTTCTCGTTCTTCAGATAAAGAAACAACAAAAGCGACTACCAGCAATAATACTAAAAAAGACATACAAAACTTCCGCTATGCAGTTCCTGATGGCGACCTAAGTAAACTCTATCCGTTTAGCACTAGCTCTACATCAGCCCAGCTAAACAGTCAGATCTTTGAAGGATTAGTACGCTACGAACAGCAAACAAAAATAGTACCTGCACTTGCTACAAGCTGGACTAATCCCGACACAAACACCTGGGTCTTTAAACTCCGTGAAGGAGTTAAGTTCCACAATGGCAATCCGTTGACTGCAGAAGATGTCAAGTATAGCCTTGATTATGCTGTTGAACACCAGAATGACGAAAATACTGTAGCGTACCTTGCCTCTACAATTTCAGGTGTCGAAGTAGTAAACGATAACGAAGTAAAGATCACCACAGACGGCCCTGACCCAGTCTTGTTAAGTCGTCTTGCTTACCTATATATCATTGATAACGAAGCAGAAGTCGGCAGTGACGCAGGCGGTACCGGCCCATACATCATCAAGCCTGGCACTACACCTACAGAAACCAGTATAGATTTGGTTGCTTGGGATGACTATTACGGCGGACACGTATACACTCGATCTATCAGTATGTATGTGGTGCCAAGTGTTAGTGAAATGGTCAACGGTATTAATGAAGGTAAATATGATTTCGTTGGTACATTAGAGGAAAATGAAATTAAAGGAGTAAAAAATTACGAAAAAATCGAAATCCAAAGCCTAAGCATTGGATTTGTAGGGCTTAATACACAAAAACCAAATTCACCACTATCACATCTCGAAGGACGACAGGCAGCAGCCTACGCGCTAAACACTAAAAAAATTATTGAAGCTGGCGGCTTGAGCGGCACTCCATCAAACCAATTAATACCATCTCGCGTTCCTGGACATGACCCAAGCATAAAGGGCTATTCACAAAATATCGAAAGAGCCAAAGAGCTGCTTGCACGAACGCCAAACGCTAATGCTCCACTCAAGCTCAGCTACGGCGGTGCAGACAATAAAGCACACGTTACCGAAATCGCAAATCAGCTTAAAGCAGTTGGATTTAATGTTGTACTTGATGAAAAAGCAAACATCGATGATCTTATAGACACTGCATTCAGCGGCAACACTGATATGTACTATGCAGTGTACGATAGCACCACACTTGATGGATACGATTTCTTTAGCAGCATCGTGCATGATAATGCACTATACAGCAACCAAGAAATTTCTAACTTGATTGACGAAAGTGTTTCTACACTTGATCAGCGTAAACGTCTAGATATACTCAAAGAAATTTCTAGAAAAGTCTCAGAAGATATACCTGTGCTTCCAGTGTACGTACCGGTTGATCTGTTTGCGCTGCGCAAACCATACCATATCCAGAGTGACATACCTGCAGCACAGGCCGGCATATACTTCTGGAAAACGTACCAAAAGTAATCAGAGTAACCTATGAGAAGATTTGGGCTGCGGGCACGATTCCTCACACTACTTGTTTGTGTTTTGGTGTCGGTGTTCGCAGCAGTCACCTATGTTGTTGCAAGGCAAAACACTGCGACCTTGCGCGAAAATCTTACTACACAGTCAATCTCATTTGCTGAACTAGCAACCACTCCTATAGGCGACGCTTACAGTCTTTACAAAGACGGGGGAACTGTTCGGATTGAACAGGAGATCAAGCACTTTCTCAATCTAAACCCAAACGTTCACAGAGTGGCGATTGTTGATATCGAAGGAAATGAGCTTTTTGCAATCGGCAGTGATATTGCAATACCGGTTACCCGAAAACAAGCAGAAAGCTACGAGCAGACTAAGATATTTGATCACAATAACAATCTCATTGCAGTAGTTCAGCCCTATATTGAAGATTACGGAATCCATCAGTACAGCATGGTGTACGGTATATCGTACGAAAGTATCGAAGCAAGCGTACGAACAACGGTGCTTCTAATACTTATCATCAGCACCGGTATACTACTCGTCCTCATACTTGTCACTTATGCTTTGATGGACTACTTCTTCTTGCAGCCACTCCATTATGTCAGTCGCGCAGCACTACACATCAGCAAGGGTCATCTTGAAGAGCAAATACGCTTATCCCGAAAAGATGAAATCGGAGATCTCGCACAGGCCGTAAATGTTATGGCCGACTCCCTAAAAGCTGATATTGCTAAATTAAAGGCGGTCGATGAGCTTAAAAACGAATTTTTGGTTATCACTTCACACAACCTCCGCACGCCCCTCACTGTTATCCGATCATACATCGACACCATAGACCAGATGGAGACTAACGAAGATCTAAAAAAGCTTATTCAACCTATTAAACTAAGCGCTATGCGGCTAAACGGCTTTGCCGAAGATGTGCTTACAATATCAACCTTTGAAGCAGGAGAAAATATACTTCGACCAGAACCAACCGAAATGAAACCAGTACTTCAGCAGATCGTCCAAGATTTTGAAATCTTAGCCCAGGAAAAACAGTTGCAATTTATTGCCAATATAGACACCGATGCTTGGGTAAATCTCAGTAAACCACACTTTAGAAGCGCACTTTGGAATTTGTTAGATAACGCCTATAAGTTTACTGCTAAAAACGGCTCAGTCACCCTAACTGCAAACACCTCTGACAATAAGCTACATATTTCGGTTATCGACACCGGCACCGGCATACCTGCATCTGAAATACCAAAACTCTTTACAAAGTTTCATCGAGCAAATGACGTTATGGTCTATAACTACGAAGGCACCGGTATTGGCTTATATCTTGCAAAAATTATTATTAATAACCACGGCGGCACAATCACGGTTGATAGTACCGAAGGCAAAGGCAGTACCTTTACCATCTCACTTCCTACCATAGCGGCCCCAGATGATAGTAAGTAACAATTTCATGTATACTAAATATAATCTATGCCGAAAACAGCCATACAACAGATTAATCCGCTTACCATCACACTGATAATCGCACTATTCTTTGGTGTATATTTCTTACGACCATACTTCTCGCTGATTATCCTTGCGGCAATTATGGCGTACACATTCAACCCGCTCTATAAACGTCTCGCTCGCAAGCTAAAAAAGCCGAGTAGCGCCGCTTCTCTTACATTGCTTGCGAGCATACTGGTACTGCTGCTACCTTTAGCACTAATTGTTACTTTATCGGTATTCCAGGTGCGCGGCCTGATTGACTCGTACTCAGCAGCTCACATTGATGTCGGCAAGCTTGGCCGAGATTCGCTGGATTGGCTAAACGACAACATACTCAGCAAAGCTCCAGGCAGTCCGCAGTTAACACTTAATCAGATCCAAGAATATACCAACAAAGCTGTCAGTGCCATTGGCTCGTGGTTTTTAAGTGTTTTATCATCTTCTATTTCCAGCATTGCTGGCTTTTTTGCAAGCGTTATTTTATATATCTATGTCTTTCTTAATCTCCTCACCCATCAAGACAAAATAATCAGCACAATAAAACGTCTAAATCCCTTAGGCGAAAAGGCAAGCGATAACTACTTAAAGAAAATGGGTGCCATGACAGGCGCTATGGTGCGCGGCCATTTCATAATTGCCTTCCTACAGGGACTTACTAGCGCAATTTTCTTATACATCGCAGGACTGCATAATATTTTCTTCTTTATGCTTGTTGTCTTAACACTGCTTTCTGTAATCCCGCTTGGTGCCGGCATTATCACCATACCTATTGGCGCTGTCATGATACTGTTTGGTAATGTGTGGCAAGGCGCACTAATACTTCTCGGTCACCTGCTGGTCGTTACTAATATTGATAATTTCCTACGTCCTATACTGGTTCCGAAACATGTTCGTCTCAATGCTGCCTTGACACTTCTATCGGTATTTGCCGGTATATCTATGTTCGGCTTTTTAGGAATTACTATTGGTCCGGTAATTATGATCCTGATTACAACCACTATTGAAATGTATCTGGATCACAAAGACCAAACTACCTAATTAATCTCGGCGAGGACCTTCGTATATAAACTTTTTGCCCGTTCTCATAGAGAGTACTCGTGCAAGCTCGTGGTATCCTGTATGAAAATCTTTTGACCAAGGATTATAATCCTCTCGCACTACTTCAAATACCGGGTCCTCACCCTCTACACCACGAGCAGCGATGTATACAATATGCTCGTGCCTGCCTTTTGTGAGCAGCCTGACTGTTCCGTTACTAACACTACCTAGCACTATAGTATCGTCTATGGCTCTGTCTATACGTCCGCTCGCCGCAACACCTAGCAGCAGTCCACCCTCGCGCTTCTCTCTTGCGAGATCAACGAGCACTTGTTTGTTTCGGATTTCGATATATTGTTTGATAAATTCAGAGGCTTGCGAGCGTGTACTTTCTGTATCTGCATACGTAGCATACGTCTTGTGTGTCATAAGAGAAAGCGCGGTAAACGCCGGTACAACATATTCTTCACCATTTACCGTTGCTTTAACTCCAATATACTGCAAAGGCGCATTCACTACAGTAGCAGCACGAAATGGTACCTGACGTTTTTGCAAATCTCTATATACTACCGCCATACCAACCGCAATATTCCCTAAATCACCGTGATCCATCGCCAGCACCACATTACCGCCCTGACGAAGAGTGTCTGTCATGTTATCAAGCGCTCTTTCGTACCGAGGATCGCGTTCGGCCAGCCTTTGAAATACACTAAATCTCGGATCATAACTATCAGCAATCTCGTCCACGACCTCAGCTGGCTGCGGGCTACCTTCCTATACAAATGCCCCCTGAAAAGTGTAACGCACAGGATCATGGTCTAATAATACAAATGGGTCATTGGCATGTTTTTGAGCCAACCGCATGTTAAATGCAACAATATCTGGATTATGCGGGTCGTACTCGCTGCGTTCTTCTTCGTAACTAGATCGAAGTAACTCGCCCATATCTTTATATTATATCATATATCTAAACTGTTGTCTATAGCTCAACATCCTCTACTTGCCTTTTGTCATCTTCCAAGTGTGCTATGCTATACATAAGCATATTTAGAAAAATGAACATAGTACGTCCTGGCAAAACTACTTTTTTGTGTTTTTCACCTCCGGTGATGATTGCTACCTTTGCAATAGAAATCGGCTTATTGCTATATACCGTTATTCGTTACAAAATGAGCACGCTCACACGCATTGTAGTAACTGTGCTGCTCTGTTTAGCGGTATTCCAATTTGCTGAATTCAATGTCTGCGAAGGACCTGCTGGACTAAACGAACTCTATTCGCGTATCGGATTTATCGCTATAACTCTTTTGCCACCCCTTGGTATTCATTTAGTAAGCCGTATCGCGAACCGCGGTTCCAAAGCCCTTATATGGCTTGCCTATCTCAGCAGCGCACTATTTGTAGTAGCTTTTGGACTGCACGGTAATGCCTTTGAAAGCCACGTATGTGCCGGTAATTATGCCGTATTTCAGCTTATGGATAACCTTGGCGGCTACTTCTTTGTGTATTATTATTTTTGGCTCATTGTCGGTCTGCTTATGTGTCTCTACTTTGGCGTAAAAGGCACGCAGCGAACTCGTGAAGCACTAACCATGCAGGCGTTTGGCTACATGAGCTTTATGCTGCCGACAGGCATCGTCAACGCAATCAATCCAGAAACAATTGCAGGTATACCAAGCATTATGTGCGGATTTGCCGTTATCTACGCACTTATTTTAACGTTTGGCATTACTCCACGAATCTTAAAGCGACGATAATTACGAAGCCGTAGCACTTGCCGTCCGCTGACTTTCGTCTCTGATTTCTCCCACCAGCTCCTCAAGCGCATCTTCAAGTGTTGCGATACCCAATACCTGACCACGACTGTTCACTACGTAAGCCATATGAGTGCCTGCCTTTTGCATGGTCGTCATTGCAATACGCAGCGTATCTGTCTCACGTATTTTAACCAATGGACGTATGACTTTCTTTGTGAGTTGCTGCTTTTTGTCTTTTGCATAGAGTACATCTTTTACATGGATATACCCAAGCAGCTCATGCTGATTATTTGTCACCGGCAATCGTGAATAACCAGTTTTAGCCACGAGCTCCTCAATATCCTGAGCAGTTGTATTGATCTTCACACTTACAACACTGCGCAGTGGAATAAGAATATTCCGAATGGTACGTTCATCAAACTGCAAAGTGCCTGTTAAAAGATGTTCTTTTTCTTCAGTGAGCAGACCTTCACGGCGAGATTCTTCTACAATACCTGCTACTTCGTCGCGGGTAAACGTGCTGGCAACTTCTGATTTTGGCTGCACACCTACCAGCCTTAGCGTACCGTTAGCTATTGCATTCAGGCCTACTACTGCCGGTTTTAGGATTCGCACTATTACACGCAGCATAGGGGCTAAAAGCAGCGCAGAACGATCAGGACCCGCAAGGGTGATATTTTTTGGCACCATTTCACCAAGCACCACATGCAAAAGCGTCATAATCGTCAAAGCTATTGCAAACGATATAGAATGCAGCAAAGCAGGTGAAATGTCGAACTCTGAGAGCGGACCCTCAAGAAAATGAGCAATCGCTGGCTCGCCAAGTGCGCCTAACCCCAAAGAACATACAGTTATACCAAGCTGCGCGCCTGCCATCATAAGCGATACATTTTCCATAGCAGCAAGCGTCACTTTAGCCCGTCGAGATCCGGCCAAAGCCTGTGGCTCTATAGACGAGCGCCTAGCTGCAATAAGCGCAAACTCCGCCGCCACAAAAAACGCATTTCCAAGCAACAAAATTCCAGCTAATAACAATGCTGTTGTACTATTCATGCACACCGCCTCCATTGGTCCCGCTCAGCGAAACAAGCTGTGCTTCAATTACATCAACCCTCAGTCCCTCCATACGCTTCACTTTCAGCAAAATTGACCGTTCATTACCATCCCGATCAAGCGCTGTCACATATACCGCATCACCATTTTTTGGCACTTTTTCCAGACGCTCTGCAATTAGTCCTCCTAAAGTTTCGTAATCTTCGTCTTCAGGTAAAGTAACACCCATAAATTGACTAGCCTCATCAGGACGCAGTAGGCCTGATAATAACCAACTTCCATCTTGCTGCTTTTTCATAAGCGTATTACTGCGGTCATGCTCGTCCTGCACCTCGCCAACAAGTTCTTCAATAAGATCTTCTATAGTTACAATACCGTCTGTACCACCGAATTCATCCACTACAACCGCCATTTGCAATCCGCCGATCCTCAATGTTTCCAGTAAAGGATCAAGCTGTAGATTTGAAGGCACTAGTACAGGTTTTTTCATGATTTTTTTCACATTGGTTTTTGCCCGTTTATCCCGCGGAATACTGACTGCGTGTTTTACATGCACAATACCAATAATGTCATCAATATCCTCGCCAGTTACTGGGAATCGCGAAAATCCGGTCTTTTGCGCTAGTTCAATCACATAATCTATCGTGCTGTCACCTGGCACACTTTCCATACGCGAACGCGGCGTCATAACTTCTTCTGCCTTGCGCTCACCGAATGCTAATGAACGCTCCAGCATCAATGCTGTTTCTTCAGGCAATGTACCCTTCTCTGCAGATCGCCGCACTAAAGAGGTCAATTCTTCCGCCGAACGCGCCGAAGCTAACTCTTCCTGCGGCTCAATATGAATCATACGCAGAATTGCATTCGCCATACCATTACAAAGCCTAATTGGATAAGTCATAACCCAGCTAAAGGTTCGTTGAAACTTCTGAATAGCCCTCGCTGTTTGCATTGGCATAGCAATAGCTAAGTTTTTCGGCACTAGTTCTCCAAAGACCATAGTGGCAGCCGTTGCAAGCAACAAAGCTATCACCACAGCGGCACCTGACACGGCCGTGCCTTCAACGCCTATTTTCCGCAATGGCTCGGTAATAATATGCGCAATAGAAGGTTGTGCTAAATAACCAATTGCAAGATTAGTAATCGTGATACCGACTTGAGCACCAGACAACTGTGTTGATAGGCTTTTTAAAGCCGCCTCAATACCTCGTGCACCAGTGTCACCTTTTTTGGCTGCGCGCACCACCTGAGCCCGATCCACTGTGATAAGTGCGAACTCTGCAGCTACGAACAACCCACACACCCCAATAAGTACTGCGGAAATCAGTAAGAAAATAATATCACCCATTTGTTATATTTATTATAACATCTCTTTCATTATGCTTGTGGTATTGCTACACTAAATACGTCAATGATCATATCAGCGACCCAGCGTCTAACCGACCAAGTATTCAGCAAAAAGATTACTCTTGACGACGGCAAGACAACTACTGTTCATGTCGCTACTTACCATCGAAGCGGGGTACTACCAAAGCTAGTCCTCTTCCAGCGCCAAAACCGCCTACTAACCTGGTGTAAACAAAATAATATCAAAGAAGCTTTAGTAGGAGGATTTTTCCTTCGAAACGACGACAAACCTTTAGGAGAAACGTGGATTGCAGGCGTAGCACAAGATCACGAACCTTTCACAGCACCGTGGCACACAAAACGCGGCAGCTTATACATTACCACTGACACACTTGCACTAGACTACCGATACAATCTACCAGATACGCCTGCTGGAGACTTATTGCAAGCCGGCCCACTTCTTGTAAAAAACAGCACCTCCCTACACATAACCCCCAATGATCGCGAAGGTTTTTCGACTGCCTGCCAACAATTTGACTCTGATATTACCATAGGACGCCACCCACGAGCTGCCATAGGAATCAATGAGACACACATTTTTAGCGTGGTATGTGATGGGCGCTCCGCGGACGATGCCGGCATGACGCTTGGCGAAATGGCTGAAACTATGTGTAACTTAGGATGTACTGAAGCTTTAAACCTTGATGGCGGCGGCTCTGCTTCGCTTGTTACCAACGGAGAACTTCTCAATACTCCACGTGGTGATGGTATAGAATACCCCGAAGGTCGCCCTATATATTCTGCCATTTGCTTTGAGAAAATTAAGGATTAACAGTAAGCAGCAAAACTGGGTAAAGCATATGCCTCATGCTCTACCCAGCTAGATCGCAAGAAACTACTAGAAGTGGATGAATACTAATCCTGTCGTTGACCGGCGAGCTACACTATAACGCCCATCCCAACTGGCATTATATTGACTCACCGTAATAGTACCGTCTCCGTGCACCTCCTCAACATACATAACGTGTCCGTACGTGCCAGCATTGCTTACTGCCACATCACCAACACGCGGATTGGTATCTACTGGAATACCTGCAGCTCGAGCATTATCATCCCATTGTTTCGCATTTCCACGACCACCCCAGTACGGCATATAGCGACCGCTGCTCGCTACCTTCCATGCCGCATAAGATACACACTGCCGCTTATACATACCCCACGGATCAGGCATAGTATTTGGGAATGGCACATTCGCCCATGGGTAACCGCCGTCTCCGCTGGTAATAACCTTGCCGACGTTGTATCGCGCGTTTTCAGCAGCCTGCTTACGTTGCAGTTCAGCAATCTGTGCATTACGGCTGCGCATCTCGTTCTCGAGCCTTTGCTGCTGCTCCTGATTCATTGCAAGTAGCCGATCATTTTCAGCTTTTTGCTCCCGCACTCGTGCCTGCATAGCTTTTTGATCTGCTAAAAGCCGCTGCACTTCCTTGCGCTGCTTATCAAGCTGTTTCTTCAGTGCATTGATTTTATCTACCGACGCTTTAATTTTCGCTTGCGCGCTTGTTCGATACTGCGCTCTGTCGACAAAATCACTCATATTCTTACTAGAAGCCAGCATTTCCAATGTACTAATCTCGTCTTTAATGTACATCTGCTTCACACTTTGACCCAGTATTTCTTTTTCATGAGCTAACTGTGTCTCTACAGTAGCAATCTCCTGACGCAACCGCTCATCTTTAGCTTGGCTCTGGCGTATCTGCTCCTCTAGTGCTGTAATTTCAGCCCGCAAAGCTGCAATTTTTTCAGCAATGCTATTTGCTTCAACCTCTAAGCTCTGCTGCTGTGCCCTTGATTGCGAATTCTGATTTTTGAGTTGATTAATCTGTGCGTCATATCGGTCCGCATATACGAACGGAGAAGCAGAAATACTGCTTCCTATAACTACCGCAGCGACAAGTAAACTAATAAGTTTGTATTGTTTTTTAGTAAATAGTGTTCGTATGTTTCTTGATATTCTTAAAGTACCTTCTCTCATAACCCCCTCTGGTTAGTTAGTATGTTTTTCTTCGGTTTTTGTTTTATTTTTTCATGCTCTAATATGCGAGCTCATAGTGGCAAGTGTTTGTCTAAACCCCTAAAACCCACCTTCTTTGTGAGTTCGTATTAATTGCCTGAGACCGTTGCAGGCTATAACGCTGTCAAAAAACAAGTATTGTCGAAAGTAAATTGTGGAATATCTTACAGGAATCTACAGTCAACCCGAACCTTTTCCATTATACAGACATTGTAAATACGTGCAAGAACCCGCACGCTGCTTTTGTTTATGCAAATATACCTGTACAGTAATAGTATGACCGTATCGTCTACTGACAAAGTCACTGACGCGCAAACTATTTTACACACCAACAGCCAAGGCGACTGGACATACGCAGCACCTAGACTGTACCCACACCAGTGGCTGTGGGATAGTTGCTTTATTGCAATCGGTATTTCTACTTATAGCCCACTCCGCGCTGCTAATGAACTACTCAGTCTGCGCCGAGGACAATGGGCAAATGGTATGCTGCCACATATCATTTTTTCTGATGCGCCTGATTATTGGCTTGGCCCGGAATTTTGGCAATCACATAAAGCCCCTTATGCACCACGACATATAGAAACATCCGGCATTACCCAGCCGCCTGTTTTGGCAATTGCCGCCAAAACTATAGCTGACCGCCTTGACAGTACGCGAAGAAAACGTTTCTTAGAGGAAATATATCCCGTTATTATTAAGTACCACACTTGGCTCTTTACCGAACGTATACATCAGGGAACACTACTCCAACTCATCCACCCCTGGGAAAGCGGTCTCGATAATACACCACCATGGATGTACTTACTAAAGCAATACCATACATCACCGCACAGCATTACACCTCCAGGCGCCTTGCAGCATGTATATCCTGTACGAAAAGATCTTCGTGTAGTCGCCAAAAATCAGCGCCCTACCAATGGCGATATTCACCGCATGGTTGATTTGGCTCTGATGTATCGTTTGGCTGATTACCAAAGCAAACACATTCTTAACAAACCGCTTATTGCTGTAGAAGATCTTACTTTTAATGTTTTGGCAGTTCGCGCTTCAGACGCCTTAGAAGAAATAGCAGCATACTTGGGAGTATCTCTACCGCCAATTATCAAAAAAGGACACAAACAGCTTATAAACATTTTCCCAGAGTTGTGGGATGCGAAGGCAGGCGAGTTTTTCTCTCGGGATAGCAAGACTAAAAAACTCATTTCGCAGACAAGTATTGCAACCTTTTTACCGCTCTACGCAGGGCTAGCTACTGAGGAACAAGCCGCCACGCTCGTAAAACAGCTAAAAAACACCGATACATACGGCGCTCCATATCCGGTACCAACTACCAGCATGGCTTCATCATACTTTAGCGAAGAACGATACTGGCAAGGACCAATCTGGGTGAATATGAACTGGCTGATACTGCAAGGCTTAGAGAAATACGGATTCTATAGAGAAGCCAAAGACTTACGTACTAAAACCATCCAACTTATAGAAAGCAAGGGGTTTTATGAGTATTTTTCACCGCTAACTGGCGCGCCCGCAGGCGCCGGTAATTTTTCATGGACCGCGGCATTATATTTAGAATTATTGTCCAACAATTAGCCGCGTCCACTTTCATGCAGCGCAATAAATTCTTCAGGCGTATACCGCGTAATTGTTTCTGCTATCAGATCAAGCGGCAAATCGTCTATGGTTTTAAAACGTACGCAACTTTTACCCATATCTAATTTTTTTCCGGTTTTTCTATAGGCACGCCGAAACTCAATCTCACCACTTCCATAAATACTCATCAAGTAAAGCGATATGTAATTTTTGTGCGAGGCTATCGAAATATATCCTAGCGGCTGACCATTATATGTTTTCGGATATGCAGAAAGCGGCACATAATACGCAATCATGCCGTACTGTATACCTTCTTCATACCCTGGTGGTAAATGTTTCAGTATAAATCGACGAAGCTTACCAATTGTTTTACGTCGATCTTCAGGAAGATTTTTAAGATATGCTTCAACCGTGGGAACAACGTTACCCATACTTTGCAGTATAGGGAGGTGTCGTAAGAATATCAACAATTTTTATATCACAAATAAACGTGAGCTAGATCAGTGTACCGAAATAATACCAGAAATGATGAAGAATGAGGCCTGCAATAACCACATACCACAGCACCAAAATATCCAGGTGATGTCGTTGTGCAAAGTTAACTGTTTTCTGCAAACCTTGCGGTGTTTTTATATTACCCTGACGCAAGTTGTACAGAAGTGTGTACCAAAAAGCTGGAATTGTAACCGACCACACGACCATACAATACGGGCATAGCGCATTGATGTTGTAAACCGCTTGATAAAACAGCCAATGCACAAATCCAGCCGCAAATAGCAGTCCGAACTGAAACAGTATCCAAAACCACCGCTTAAATCGTGCACCTGCCAAAAGTCCGCCACCAACAACACCAACTGCAGTAAAACAAATTAATCCAAGTAGCGGATTTGGGAAACCAAATGCTTCAGCCTGGTCAGACCGCATTATGGTACCACAGCTAATAATTGGGTTGATATCACAAGTCGCAACATAATTAGGGTTTTTCACTACCTCAAGCTTCTCAACTGTCAACGTAAATGAAGCAGTTAGACCGATAATACCCGCTATAAGTAGTAGCCAAGGAAATACTCTGATAAACGTCCACTTTTTAGCAGACTGCGCAGTTTTTGCCTTACTCATTATGCTTATCATTATACTACTCATCATGTCTTTTAGACAAATAAGCTATAATGAACAGCAGTTTACTTAGATAGCACTATGTCGTTTTCTAAAAAGCAAAAGCAATTCTCATTTTCTGTGGTTCAGCGGCTGGATAGCCGTTTAGGCCGCGCCGGAATTATTTCCACGCCCCATGGCGAAATTAAAACGCCAGCATTTATACCCGTTGGTACACAAGCAACACTGAAAGCACTCACTCCTGAACAACTTGCAGATACCGGCGCACAGGCAGTACTTGCAAATGCCTATCATCTGTATTTACGCCCTGGTCCAGACATTATCGATAAAGCCGGGGGTCTGGGAAAATTTATGAACTGGCATCGACCAACCTTCACTGACAGCGGCGGCTTTCAGGTCATGAGCCTTGGCGTTGGTTTTAAAAAAGTGATCGATATGAATGGTGATCAACCAGATCAGCCACCAAAGAAAAAAGAAAAATTAGCCTGGATCGACGATGACGGCGTCACATTTAAATCACACCTCGATGGCAGCCAACATCGCTTTACTGCTGAAAAGTCTATGCAAATCCAGCATGCAATCGGTGCCGATATCATTTTTGCCTTTGATGAGCTCACCACCCTGCATCATAGCTATGATTACCAGGTTGAATCACTCGAAAAACGCACTCATCCATGGGCGCTTCGTAGTCTTGCTGAACATAAACGACTCACTGAAATACGTGCCGACATGCCATATCAAGCCCTGTTTGGTGTAGTGCAAGGCGCCCAATACGAGGATCTTCGCCGTAAAAGTGCACGATTTTTAGCCGAACAAGACTTCGATGGATTTGGTCTAGGTGGCGCACTTACTAAAGATAATTTAGGTGAAATTGTGCGCTGGATGTGCGAAGAACTGCCCGAAAGCAAACCTCGCCATATGCTTGGCATAAGTGAACCTGATGATATTTTTGCCTGCATTGAAAACGGTGCCGATACGTTCGACTGCGTAAGTCCCGCCCGCGTTGGCCGCAACGGCGCTCTCTATACACCATACGGACGTATCAACATCACCAATGCGAAATATAAAGATGACTTTTCACCAGTTGACGAAACCAGCGACTCTTACACCGCCCGAAACTATACAAAAGCATATTTGCACCATCTGTTTAAAGCGAACGAACTCCTCGCCTACACCTTAGCAACCATTCACAATGAACGCTTTATCGTCAAGCTCGTCGAAGATATTCGCCAAAGTATCTTAGACGACACCTACGATAGCTTCAAAAAACAATGGCTCACCACGTATTACGGCAGCTAGTCGTTTCGTGTCTTATTGATATGCATCACTGCAATAAGCGCTGTTAGAGCTACATGCTCATCAATCAAGTGCGTGGTACGCTCACCTTTCGTTGCTCGTACAGGCAACACTTGTTCACCAGCTTGCGGCAAATAATTTGGCGTGTCGTGCGTTAAACCGCTTTGCTCAGCAAGCGGCAATAGTACTGAAGTGCCTTGTTTTGCAAGATGTTCAATATGATACGGTGTCACATTGCGCTCAGGACGAGTCAGACCTTTCAAACGCGAAACTTTTGACATACCCTGCAACATGCGACCAACCATCATAAGTTCATTACCATTACTGTCAATTTTCTGACGCAACAGTGGTTCAGGTATTTTTGGCAATGACTCATCAACTTCGCGCTCTGAAGCTTCACCAGCAGTACCTCTTACAGTAAATCGAGCTGCAAGATCTGGAAATACTGTCTTTGGCGCAACTATCAGTTCTTGAGCCGTCACCGTACGTACTGCTTTTGCAAAACTGTAAGCAGTACCGATTGCCGTACTTGCCCCCAATGAAGCACCATGTACATGCACCTCATCAAGCTGTGTCTCACTTTTCTTACCATGCAGTCGATCCTGCGCATGCTCGAGAGCTTCTTGCACGATTCTACCACTTGGACTAAAGTCTCCTCTTCGTATCCTCTTATATTCCTCGCGGGTGTACGCATTATGTGGCACGCTCGGCAAGGGACTATAAATCGTCAACACCGGCATATCTTTGCCGGTTGCCTTTAGCAGTTCAGCAACCACACCCGATTTTGTTGTTTGATTCCAGCTATTTGGCGCTGCCTTAGCTTTGTTTATTTTCTCTCCAGAAATATAGTGATATATCTCTTTTGCACTGCTTCGCGGCGCACTATCTGAAAATGGTGCCCACATCACCAGTATTTCATCGCTGCTGCCAGGGATCAGCGAACAGTCAATCTCAGCACCTGTGCTTGAGCGAAATGAAAACAGGCTTTCTTCAAACCTGTTAAGATAACTTTCCGGATCACGCGAAAAAGCTTCGTCTACCTTCTGAAACGCTTCAGTTGCATCAGGAAATACTTGTGCTACCTCTGGGGTAATAATAACAGTTTTTTCAGCAGGATTGACAACTATTTCGGGCGGTAATTCGCGAGTACTTGGCATCATTTGCTTATTATACTATAATTAAACAAATATGTAAATACTGTTGTTTGTAAATATGGAAATCCCTGTACTTATTGCCGCAAGAAATGAACAAGAACATATAGGCCGCACCCTTTCTGCATTGTCAAAGCAATCCTATAATGTTCAGCCAATCGTGATTGTTAATGGCAGCACAGACAAAACCGCCGATATTGCCAAACAAGCTGGCGCAACAGTACTCGAAAGCCCAGAAGGTAAAACCCCTGCAATGCAAGCTGGATTACAGTACTTAGGTAAGTACGCGCTGAAGCCACTACTGATACTTGACGCCGACAGCAGACCGTGGTCAAAAGACTGGAGCAGTCATATGTCGCAAACACTAAGAAGCCTACCAGACCAAGCACCTGCTCTTACTTGGGGACCGTGCATTTTCAGCAGTGAAATTAACCCTGTTTTAGGTTTGGTTTTTAGCGCAACGTCAATGCGTGTATCTTGGGCAGACCGTCACAAAGACAAGCCTCGCACCATTCGCGGCAGCAACATGGGTCTTTATATGAAATCAGAGGCGCCACTAGAGGAAATACTGGCACTCGATAATTATTGGCCACGTGACGATGTTGCTATATTCGACGTCATGAAAAACCACGACGCAAACCATGCAGTCACTTTCAATCCAAAAGCATGGGTACTGACCTCCGGTTTTCGCACTATGGACACAATCCGCAAAATGATTACAGATCGCAGACACCCTTCAAAGGTTATGGATATATCATACGCCAATGACGCACCGGCCGGCTCAAGACCTTATTTTCCGAAACCACCGACACTGTAGTCCACGATCGGCCAGCCGGCTAGTCTATGTATCGTTTTTCGTTTTTTTGGCGCCACTTGGCGATTTCACCGTGATTGCCGCTTAGGAGCACCTTTGGGACCGCTAAATCACGAAATACCTCTGGGCGCGTATACTGCGGAAACTCGATGTTTTGATCGTCTTTTTGGAATGATTCTATTTCTGCACTTGTCTCGCAGCCTAGCACACCTGGAAGCAGTCGCACTACACTGTCAATCAGCACCATTGCTGGTATCTCACCGCCTGTCAGTACGTAGTTGCCAATACAAAACTGTTCGTCCACCCAGTGCGTCACTCGCTCATCATAACCTTCATATCGTGGACAGATAATAATCATGCCGTTATTTTCAGCCGCTATGCGCTTCGCATCAGATTGTTTGTATAGTTTTCCGCGTGGAGTTGGCAAAAACACCTTAGCTGACGGATCTTTTTGCTTAGCGTGTTCTATCGCTGCTACGAGCGGTTCGATACGTAGTAGCATACCGTCACCACCGCCATACGGCGTATCATCTACTTGCTTACGCGGCCCTATGCCAAATTCACGCAAATTAACGTATTCATACGTGACCACACCACGCTCTTCTGCTTTCCAAAGCATAGAGTTATGCAAAACACCCTCAAACATTTCCGGGAACAGCGTGATGATTTGAATTTTCATTATCTATATATTATAACATATTTCTTTCATAAGTCATTAAATATTTATTAAATAATATTATTGTAAATAAAGTAACTATTTGGTATTTTATACTTTTGTGCTACAATCAGCAGTCGGGAGAATATAAAGTATGGCCACTTTTACAGCTGAGACTGCATCTTCATCACAATATCTTTGTGAGAAACAACTAAACCCAAACGATGAAGAACATCTAGAACAAGTTATAAAGCTTCAGAATGAGCTTACAACTGATAGGATAGAACCAAAGAGAGTTAATTCCATTACCAAGTCTATCCAGGCAGTTTTAGAAGCTCGACGCCGTTTTTGATTGCTACATTTGTTTACCTAATTACAACCAAAAAAGGCCGGTGTTACCCGGCCATTTTTTTGGTCACATAAGGCTCCCAGTCTATTAGACCCGACTGGCTCGCAATGAGCCTTTTTAAGTGTTTGTTTTTGTTTTTTGTCGTAACTCAACCGACCAGCAACTACTATACATCAAGGTCATCTAGTTCTGCAAGCTCTTTTCGTGTCTTGCTTGCAATGCTTGAACCATCTTCATCATCTGCACTTTCGCTGTTAGTGCTGTCGTTATTGGCAGTATTTTCTTCGTCGTCATTCTGTCCGTTGTCAGCAGGTATATATTGACCGCCGCTTACATCCACAATTTTTAGGTTGTAACGCGCATCGTTCTTGGTACCAAGCGCACGCAAGAGTGTACGAATGCTTTGTGCAGTTGCACCACGCTTACCAATAACACGGCCTAGATCTTCTGGATCTACAGTCAGTTCCAAAAGTACGCCTTTTTCATCAATACTTCGTTCGATTTTTACCGCATCTGGGTTTCCGACAAGTGATTTAACAATATACTCAACAAACTGCTGGTCAATAGTACTCATGGTCGCTCCTCCTTTATCTCAATTGTGTAGCACCATTTTCTAATTATAGCAAAACCCCCCTGCTACTATGTAGGATATGCCACTAAAAATTATGCTTCAGCGGTCTCAGCAGTTTGCTCTTCCGCTGGCGCTTCAGCCGCCTCTGCTGGTGCTGCTTCTTCAGCAGGCTGTTCTTCTTTTGGTTGATTCTTGCGTAGTTTTTCAGGATTTTTTACTGCACGCTTCTTCTGTGTAGGTTTTTTATACCAAGCTGGCAACGCAACACCTTCAGCTTCCAAAATACGCGCTGCACGATCAGAAGGATGAGCGCCGTTTTTTAGGTAAAACTCTGCCTTATCTTTCGCAATAGAAGCTGTCTTACTGTGCGGATCATAACTGCCCAAGAATGCCACTACCTTGCCACTTGTAGGCGTAAGGCGTGAATCTTGAACTACCATACGAAACATTGCATGGCCTTTACGACCGGTTCGTTGCATACGAATAGCTAACATGTTTACTTAAAACTCACTTTCGATTAGATCTTATTTAATACGGATTCTTCTTAATTTTACAGATAAGCTCCTCTGTTGTCAAATATTTATCTCGATTCGTCTTGTTTGTATTTTTTGAGCGCGGCTTCAGCAGCTTTTTGCTGACCAGCTTGTTTGCTCGGACCGCTACCCTCGCCAACAAGCACATCATTTACAAATACACCTACCCGGAACGTTTTTTCATGGTCAGGCCCTTCTTCACCTAACACCTTATATACCGGGGTAAATCCTTCTTTACTCTGCACCACTTCTTGCAGGTGTGACTTGGGATCCATCCATGATCCTGTCTTTAGAATCTCTTCCAGTGTAACTAGTACGCTTTTTTCAATAAACTGTTTAGCAGCCTCATACCCTTGATCAAGATACAAAGCCCCTACTACCGCCTCGTAACTATTGGCTAAAATCTGCGCCCGTGCACGAGCAGTCCCGTGTTTCTCACCCCGACTTAAGCGTAGTAGCGGATCAAATCCAAATTTTGCCGCCGCCGCACTAATACTTTCAGTCCGCACCAAAGCACTTCGCCAGTTCGTTAATACACCTTCTGGCTCGTTGTAGTGCTTATATAGATGCTCTGTTACAACGAGCTCTAGCACTGCGTCACCCAAAAACTCTAAACGCTCATTATGCTCTTTGGCGCTCTTTTTATGTTCGTTTAAATACGAACGGTGGGTAAATGCTGTTGCTAATAGATTAATATCGTTAAATGTTACACCTAGTTTTTCTTTTGCAAATTGCTGATATTTACTGAAATCTTGCATACTACTCTCAAAAGTTTATAGCCCTGCTTTCCGTATTTTTTTCATACCTAACAGTATTAGTTTACCAATATCCTCATAAGCTATTTTATCGACAGCTTCAGCCGCATCAAACCATTTTATGTCAGTCAGCCAATCCTCCGGGGCAAGCTTATCAGTATTACCCAAACCCTGCACAAGATAAATATGCATCGTCATTAATACCAGCGTATGCGTGCGGCGATAACGGAAATTCACTTTGCCCAGCCAGTTCATAACCTTCATTTCCTGAAGACCAGTCTCTTCCCGAATCTCCCGCTCAGCAGTCTGGCGCGGTTCCTCACCTTCTTCAACATGACCCTTTGGAACTGTCCAGCGGTTTTTCGCATCCTGTATCAGTAAAATCTCCAGGCGATTTGTCCGAGGATTGCGTCGAAATACAATACCACCAGACGTAGTCTCTTTCACTACCTCTTCAATAGGCGAGCGCCGCCTTGGCAAAAATTTTTTAAAACTCTGAATTGGCTTTGGCCGTTTCATAGGCGTTTTACGCCTCCTTTGTGGTTATAGGTTCAGACGTTTGGCCTGAATCTTTGTCTTCTGTAATGTTGTATAGCTGGCGATACGCTGTGCCGAGTACACCGTTTACAAACTTTGATGAATTATCTCCGCCAAATGCCTTCGCAAGCTCTACCGCTTCGTTAATAATCACCTTTGGTGGTGTTTCCGGCTCGTACTTCAATTCGTACAAACCCATGCGAAGCACTACACGATCCATACGAGAAATCTGATCAATAGGCCATTCAGGCGCAATTGGCTGCAATATCTCATCCAGCTCTTTTAAGTGCTTAACAACACCTTTCACTAAACGTTCAACAAATGGCGTATCCTCAACAGTATCCCTATAACGGCCCAAGTTTCGTTCCAGTACCTCCTCTAGATCGAAACTGCTATCATCCGCACTCAACCGAAAATCATGCTCATATAGCGTTTGTAATGCGATAATGCGGCCAAGATGTCGATTCGATGCCATATTGTTAAATCAATCCCGTTTAGTAACAGCTATAATTATAGCTTACTTTGCCTGAGCTGTTTGCTTTTTTACACTCTCTTTACGAGTTGTGTACGCCTTTACCGGTGACTTTGCGTTTACAGCACGAGCCAGCTTTAGCACCAAATGACTACGGCGCATACCGGTTCGTCGCGGACTCGTTCGTTTCTTTGGTTTACCCAAAATTAACTCCTTATATTTGTTTATAGTTATTAGTAAGTTGTGTAGTATTATAGCAAAAAACCGTTGATATAACAAGTAAACAACTCCTATTACTCGGTATCCTTCAGCCTCAGACCATCGAGGATTATTTTCTCTATCCTTATTTAAATATTGACATTTTTTTATTGATATGGTAAAATGTAGTAACCTGAGTAAATTAAGGATTTTTTAAGATTATGGACTATAATAAGCCGACTTATCGGCACCACCAACCACAGCTTACTGTCATCGAAGGTGGAAATGAACCAAAAGACCCTCGCTTACTTGCTGACATAATCCCTCATGCTGTAAAGCGCAAAACGGCAGTAATACTCGGTAGCCTCGGCCTACTTGCAGGTGGAGCTGCAATTGCTCAGCAAGGTCTACCCGAAAAAGTCGTATCCTGTACACAAGAAACACAGCTACTAGGAGCAAGTCCAACAAAATCTCATGCGCTTGTAGAACAGCTGCCAGGCATTGATGGCAACACATGGGAACACATCGCTGCAGTACCGGTTACGACTCCAAATGGCGAAGTACTCCCGTTTGGCAGTTTTGGTCCACAAGGCCCTCCTGAAGGATCACATATCCCAATAAATTGCTGGCCGAATTAAATAACAAAATTGATTAGTTTCTGAGGTACGTAAATTGTTTTACGTACCTCTTTTTGTTGTAGGTATTCTTGTACTTTCGGATTCGCTTTCGCAGCCGCTTTAACAGTATCTTGGTCAGCATCAGCCGAAACAGTAATATTAGCCCGTACTTTACCATTTACCTGCACAACGATATTCATCGTATCAGCAACCAGATATGATTCATCGTATACCGGCCAATTATTTACATGCACAGACCCTTTATGACCAAGTTGCTCCCATAGCTCTTCAGCAATATGTGGCGCAAACGGCGCGAGCAGCTGTGTCAGTGAAGACAGTGCAAAGTGCCATGACCCGCCAGCCGTAAACCCTTCAGCTGCTTTGACTTTATACAGCTCATTAACACCTTCCATCAGTGCAGCCACCGCAGTATTAAAGCTCAAATGCTCTAGGTCATCAGAAACTTTCTTAATCATACTGTGTGCGGTACGCATGATGGTACCTGAAGTAGCTTTAAGGTCTTTTTCTGCCTCCAAAAATTCTTGTGTAAGCGTCCATACCCGCTGCAAGAAACGATAGGTGCCAGGCACACCATTGGTATTCCAGTTTGTCGACTGATCATACGGTGCGATAAACATCTCAAACAAACGCAGCGCATCAGCCCCATAACCTTGCTCGATCAGCTCATCTGGATTGACGACATTGCCCTTGCTCTTGCTCATCTTGGTACCATCAGCGGCTAAAATATAGCCATTGTACACTAGGCGTTTTACCGGCTCTTTGCGAGTTTTTTCAATCCAGCCCTGATCAGCAAAAAAATGCATCCAAAAACGACTATAAAGCAAGTGACTTACTGCATGGTCGCCACCACAGTAGTAATCAATCGGTAACCAGTAATTTGCCTTCTCTGGACTCCACGCCTGTTCATTATTGTTTGGATCAGTGTAGCGCAAGAAATACCAACTACTGCAAGCGTATCCGTCCATGGTATCGGTTTCGCGCTTTGCAGGACCGCCACACTTCGGACAAGTGGTATTAACCCATGACTCTACGCGCTCCAGCACACTTCTACCGTCATCACCAGGCAGATAGCTTTCAACTTCTGGTAGTTCAACCGGCAAGTCTTCTTTTGGTACTGCTACTGGTCCATCAACTGGGCAGTGAATAATTGGAATTGGTGCACCCCAATAGCGCTGGCGGCTAATCAGCCAGTCACGCATTTTGTAATTCACTGTCTCTTTGCCGATACCCCTGTTCTCCAGCGCTTCAACGATCTTGTTGCGAGCTTCCTGACTTGGCAAACCGTTAAACTCGCCAGAATTAATCATAATGCCCTCATCAGGCGTGCATGCCTCGTCCGGCGCGTCGTTCTGTACTACCCGCACAATCGGCAAATCAAACTTTTTCGCAAATTCATAATCACGCTCGTCATGCGCCGGCACCGCCATAATGGCGCCGGTACCATAACCCGGCAATACATAGTCTGCAATCCAGACAGGTATTTCTTTGCCAGTAAACGGATTGATCACATATGCACCGGTAAATACACCGGTCTTATGACGCGTTTCACTCATACGGTCAACTTCAGATTTTTTCTGTGTTTCGCGAATGTATGTTTCTACTGCTGACTTTTGTTCGTCTGTAGTAATTTTCTGTACCAATTCATGCTCAGGAGCAAGCACCATAAATGTTGCGCCAAACACCGTATCCGGCCGAGTGGTAAATACTTCGATCTTATCTTCGCTCCCAGCTACCTCAAAAAATATTGACGCGCCAATACTTTTGCCGATCCAATTGCGCTGCATAGCTTTGATTTTTTCCGGCCACTCCAGATCATCAATGCCTTTGAGCAACTCCTCGGCATATGCAGTGATTTTGAAAAACCACTGCTTCATTGATTTCTTTTCTACTTCATTACCACAGCGCCAGCACCTGCCAGCCTCGACCTGTTCATTAGCGAGTACTGTTTTATCAACCGGACACCACCACTGCAAACTCTCCTTCTGATACGCCAAACCGTGCTCAAATAGCTGGGTAAAAATCCACTGTGTCCACTTGTAGTACTTCGGATCAGTGGTATTAATTTCACGCGACCAGTCGTAACTCATACCAAGCCGCTTCAACTGACTCTTAAAATTGGCAATATTTGCCTTGGTACTCTCCTGCGGTGACACACCGGTTTTAATAGCATAGTTTTCAGCTGGCAAACCAAACGTATCCCATCCCATGGTATGCATGACGTTATAGCCTTTTTGCCGCAAATACTGGCTAATCACGTCACTAATAGTGTAGTTGCGCATGTGTCCCACGTGCATTGCAGCACCACTTGGGTATGGGAACATGTCAATAACATATTTTTTTGGCTTGTCAGAGTTCTCGGTGACATGAAAAACCTGGCTTTCTTCCCAAATTTTTTGCCACTTTGGTTCTATCTCTTTTGGATTGTATCGTCGCATTGCACCCTATTATAACAGAGGTTATTGGGGGCGAAAATTACTTAAGCTAAATTACTGTATGAAAAGAAAAAATATTCTTTACTGTCTTTAATTTTTTGCATGAGCTCCTGGGTACCCGGCAAAAAATCAAGCTTACCTACATCATCTCGCCAGCTATATTTATATTGGTCTGTTTCTTGAGGAAGATCTAGCGTTTCAATAGTTACTACATACACCTGACCAACTACATGTGTAAGTAGTGTACGCGACATCTCATCATGCAGCATAACCTCTGCTGTACCGCAACGAACAGCTGACGCTGCAATACCAAACTTTTTCTGTAGCTCACGGCGAACATGCTGTTCTATTGATTCACCAAGCCGCTGCTTGCCGCTTGGCAGCATATATTTACCAATAAACGGCTGTGTTTTTCGCTGCGCGACGAGCCAGCGACCTTTAGCGTCTCTAATCGCCAAAATACAAATGTGTTTCGGCTGCAAATATTGCTTGCTGTCTGTGCTGAGATTATCAACATACGTAAGTCCGCGTGGAGTAAGCGTATATCCCTGATCTGTTTTTGCGACAAAATCTTGTTTTATCAGCTGCTTGAGATGGTACATGAAAATATTACTTTCCATACCATCAGGCTTTAAGTCTTTAAACCGCAAACACTCGACCTGCATAAGCCGGTCAATAATTCTACGCTGGATATGATGCTCTATCACATGCATAGTGTACCGTAAAGTCTATACTCTATGCACAAACACTCTCGCACTGAGCGATACATGTTTGCGCACCCCTTCGTACAGCATACTCAATTCCTCGGCTTCTGTCGCTGTTTCGACATCTGTCTCAAAGTGCCACTCAGATAAATTCGGCTGACTATATTTGTCTGCACACCATAAGCGCCGCCGTCCATCCGACTCAACTGCCGCATCTAGAAACATAACACGGGTTTTACGCAGCTCATTACCGATTTGCGGCAACTGTCGCAACAACGCATACTCCTCGGCAGTAATGCGCCTTTGTATTTCAGTACGCACTACACCGTCACCATGTTTAGCAGTAAAATAAAACTGCGGTAGTGGGGTATTGAGATGTACGCGCAGCCGAAACTCCTGGCCATCCAGCACATGATACGACTGAGTAATTTCGTGCTGGTACAAAACATCAGCCTTAGTAATAATATCTGCCGCATACACTGACGGCACTGCCTGCTTTATCTCGCCTTCTAGTTCCGGCTGCAGAATACTTCGCGCAACCCGTCGCATCTTTTCGGTAAATTCACCACCCCAAGCAACATGCAGTTCAGGATGCGCAGCAACTGACCTAAGGTTCGCTTGACACGTCGCCCGCGCCTGCGCCCCATCCTCATAACGACCCGTATTAGTACTCTTTAATGACTCATACTTCTCTGGACTTTCCTGGGCTACGCTTGGCAGATACTGCACACTATCTACGTATTTATAAATTGGCGGCACATCCTCACCAAGCGTGGACAAAATCGCCTTATACTCATCTTTAGTAATATACGCTCCAATATCAGCGCGATCTATCACAATGACCGTATTTGTTCCTTCATGCGTTGCTTGTTTTTCAGTGATCGCAGTAATAATATCTTTCAATATCGATGTTTGAACACGAAGAAAAGTCGACCGATCATGCTGTGCCAGCTCAGGAATAGAAGTACCTGCTTTTCGCAGCTCCTTGTGGTACACATCAACAACTTCTGGAATCGCCACAACCGACCGACCAGTTGCAGCTGCCTGCTGCTGAATTGCTTGTAATAAAGTACTTTTACCACCACATGGCCCGCCTTCTATAGCTACTACTGTCGGCTGCGGTTGTAATAACTGTTCAAGCAGCGCTCGTTGTTTTTGCTGTTCATGGGACAATATCTCGCTCATACGTTAAAAATACGAATAAATACGTCAAAAAACAGTGCAACAAATTTGCGTCAAAAAAATTTGACCTTAAGATAATGAATATCAAGTTAACGTAATTGTTGTTATACTAGACTGTGTTATGAACTCTGTATTAGTCCTATACGGCGGCATTTCTGATGAACGTGAAGTATCCATGCAATCCGGTCAAGCAGTTATAAACGCGCTGCGCACTTGTGGTTATGATGTAGCCTCTTACGATCCCGCAACAGGAATGGACGGTTTGCAAAAAGCTATCAAGTCTGCCGACGTTGTCTTTCCTGCACTGCACGGCAAAGGCGGAGAAGATGGTGAGATACAAGAATTGCTTGAAAAACTTGGCAAGCCGTTTGTTGGACCAGGCTCACAGGCCTCGAAACTCTGCTTTGACAAATGGGAATATAAGCAACATCTTTTAGCTCACAATTATCCGTGTCCAAAAGGCGCGTTAGTAGACAAAAGCCAAATATGGGAGCATGAATTAACCAAACAAGCCTTTGTCCTAAAACCAGCCACTGGCGGCTCAAGTATTGATACATTTATCGTACGCGATCCTTCAACAATTGATAAAGAAGCCATAGAAAAGACACTTGACCGCTATGGACATATGCTCCTGGAAGAACTCATAAGCGGCACCGAAACAACGGTAGCTGTTTTAGGCGATAAAGCCCTGCCAATGATAGAAATTGTCCCTCCATCAAATCAGGAGTTCGACTACGAAAACAAGTACAATGGTAAAACCCAAGAACTATGTCCACCTTTGCATATTTCGGCTGATTTACAAAAGCAAGCGCAAGAGCTCGCTGTTTCTGTTCACCGATCAACAGGTTGTGTTGGCATGTCACGAACCGACATCATAATAACCCCATCGGGTCATCTATACATACTCGAAACAAATACAATTCCCGGCTTAACAGATCAAAGCTTGCTGCCAAAAGCCGCACTAGCAGCAGGCATTGATATGCCGAAGCTCGTAAAAATGCTTGTTGAAGACGCAATTAAGCGGGCAGCGTAAACTGTTGACGCTTCTTGTTCATCCACAACTTTGATTGACGAACTAATTTTTTACTGTCAGCCTTATTTTTTAAGACAGGCTTAATAGCTTCTTCGCTAAACACGCCATTTTGTGAACCCTTAAAAAGCACCACACTATTTTCCACTAGCTGTTTTTTGACATACACACCAGCATCATGCGGATTTAAGAAAGACATCACTATACAGCCTCGCTCCTTCGCGGCAGGCGCTAAATAATCCATAGCCTCTTGTCCAATTGTCACCACAAGATCTACCTTACCAGGATCAATAGAACTTCCAATGGTCCGATGCGCTTCAGCACTAAATGCACCTAACTCATTCATACTCCCAAGAACCGCAATACGTTTTGAAGCCTTTGTTTGTTGCAACACCGATAAAGCAGCCTCAACAGCAGCTGGTGTGGCATTATATGTATCATCAATAATGACACTGTTTTTCAGTCCGTCAAGAATCTGCATGCGGCCTGCAAATGGCTTTAGTTGAGAAATAGCCTTGCTAATTTCTGCTGCCGACACTCCTAACATATCCGCCACTGCTATACTTGCAAGTACAATTTTTCGACCCTGTGAACCTATGTATGCTATTTCAGTTTTTCCTATAGCCTTGCCCTCTTTGAAATATTCGAGCAACTGACCAGTGATAGACTCGCGTTTTGTTGCCGCATAATAGCCACAATCCTTTATGAGCAATCCGTACCCCGTATATGTACGACCAACTAAATACCTTGCAGCTACATCATCTGTGTTAATGAGCGATTTTTTCGCATAATCTATAACTGTCAGCTCTTCTTTTGCAACCGCATCAAGCGTACCGAAAAACTCCATATGCTCAGCAGCGACTCCTGTTACCACCGCAATATCAGGCGCGAGATAAGCGAACTCTTCAATCTGCCCGGGAGCATCAGTTCCAAGCTCTAAAACCGCAACATCATACGGATAACCATTCTTAATGGTCCGTTCATTATTTAGTAAAATTCGCACCCACGCAAAAATATTGAACAAAGCAGGCAATGACTGATCAAATAGCACTAGTGGAACCGTTAACCGGTCATTATAATTGCCTTCCTGATACCTCACTGTATAACCTGCAAAGGTAAGCGTTTGAGCTATAGCTAGTTTTGTAGAGGTTTTACCCATACTCCCAGCTACCGCAATCACTTTAAAAGAATACTTTTGTCGCAAACGTGTAGCCTGAGCCTCAAGCAATTTGCACAGCACAATCTTACCTAAACTTTTAGGCCGCAAGAGACCAGATATTGCTTTTACAGCAGCATAGTAGATTGGCAACAAGAACGCTAATATGATTGGGGTGGCGAATAGTATCGCAAACCCGAACAGAGCCACTCCCCAGTTATCACCAAAACCGTTCGCAATCAATACAGCTCCTGAAAACAGCAAAGCTATTGCCGTTACCACCAAAGCGACTACGAGATATTTTTCAATAGATGTCTTCTGTCGCGCTTTGCGATGAATTTTGAAGGTATTGGTATGTGTGTACCAATCTATATAGCGAGCAAGGCTATACTTACACGTTACAAACCCTTCTACGAGTGCCGGTATATATCTTGGTCGATATAAACTAGCTAGTGCTATAAAAAATTTGGCTAAATACACAAATGGGTATTCCTCTTATGATTACGTATTTATTGTACATGAGGCGTAAGACAGATTAAATAACCTAGCTACATGGTCCACTACTACAGTACTACTAGTACATACTATTACCCGTTATTGAGTAAAGTATTCATCAAATTGCGCATCATCACCAAAATCAAATTCTTCTTCCATTATAAAGTCATCACCATTCTCATCCATAGACAAATCACTCGGTAAAGAACTCAATAACTGCACAAATTCTTGCTGCAATTCACCAAAGAGCTGCATTGCAGGCTTCGCATTTGCTGGCTTGGAAACAGTAACATTTTCATATCCTATCACCATTTCAAAGGTATCAGTGAAATTTAATCTTTTCGCTTCTTGATCTGTACTTTTACCTGCAATTTTTGTAATGCGCTTAGTGCCTTTATCGACCCATAGAGTCAGTGGCATTATGGATTCGCCAGTTAAATCTTTAACATCAAAATCTTCACTATCCTCGTCTGGACATTGACTGAGCGCCTTTATCACTGAAAGATCTTCAAGCTGTTTATCTTCGAGAAATTTAGCCCATTCTTTGTTATCAATACGTATTTCATACTTTATAGCACTTTTACCATTTACCGTATCTTTACTTGTGCTATCTATTTTTGCGAACTGATGTTTTGTAAATAGTTCTTCTAGCAGCCGTATGTCTTGCTCGGTAAATGCAAAATCTACATCCAATACACAGCTGATACCAGATTGATCCAGTAGAGTGCTGTCGATTACTATCCACTGATTCGACACCAAATCAGACACTCTCTTTATTGAAGCATCCGCCTGCGCGGGATCAATGCCAAACATCTGCGCATAGCCATTCACCAACGAAGACAACGTACTGAGATCACCTGCTTTTAGATAAATGTTATTATCTACATAGCGTGCCTCGAGCGGCAGATCAACACCACTTATCGTAAGATTAACTTTGATTTCACCGGATTTTTTATTTGCTTTACTTTCAAAATTAGTTTTTAGCGCAAGGGGGGCATTTTCCTTGCTTGCATCCATTGGCTTTGTCTCAAGTGCACCTTTGACTATAAATTGTTCTTCCTGTAACGTATTTTTAATTGCCTGTTTTAAAACATTCTCAGGTTTATTAGGTACAATCATGCCAAAATATGCGGCTGCTATACCACCACTTAACAATAATAGCCCCGCAAATACCCCAACAACTGCTGTTATGATTTTTTTCTTTTTACCTGTCGACTGCCCAATGAGTTGCTGATTAACCCCGAACACATTAGCGGGTGCTGACTGTGAAGAAAAATCGCCCTGGGGATATGGTTTGGGTCTATCCCAAGGCATAGTAGGAAGCTGCGGCTGCTGCTGAGGTTGCAGCTGCAAAGGTTGTGATTGAGATTGCTGTGGCATAGGCTGCTGCGGAGAAACTGGAGCCGCTGGCGTCACCGGTTGACCGTATGGATTCTGAGAAGAACCACTAAAACTATTAGCTACCGTTACAGGTTGTTCGTATGGATCCTGGGGACTGTTGTTTATGTTTGGTTGCTCTGTAGGTTGCTGTGGGTTCTGAGGAATTTGAGGAAATGTATTGTTAGGATCCATTAATTGTTCCTTTATGGTTATTTTGCTACATTATACAGTATTATAAAATAGTTTTTACTAACCCTTATCGACCAGTCTTATGTTATAGCAATAAACAGCATATTGATATGGAATAAACCTGCTATTGAGTTGATAAAAGTTCTTGTAGGTCTGTCATAGGAATAGTTTTACGAGGCAGTTTATAATCCTTTATAACCCCATAGCTCCCATAGGTTTCTTTTCGCGAATCGTTGCCAGGATATGACACCGCGACCACATTACGTGACAAAATATCTACACTTACTACTAGACTAGTAGGTTGCGCGTTTTTATATGCAGCAGGATCAAGTTGCTGTACTTGATCGCCAAATCCTACTCCTTTACCATAAATTTTTAGCATTTCTACATATGTTTGTGGCAACAGTTGTACCTCATATACATATGCTTCACGGCCATTAATTTTCTCTCTTTTTACCGTTTCGTAATTTACCACAAAGACTGTATGTTTATTCATAAAATCTTCGAGTTGCTTACGAGTTTCTGGTGAGGCATTGCCAGTTGGTATCACCCCTAAAAGTAGTTGAGAGAATGCCTGCCGTGAGCCGCCTGCCTCGTTCTTACCCCACACACCGACAGCTTTAGAGAAATTGAGCGGTTTGCCTTCTCGGGTCTTCCGATTGGTATCAATACTGAGGTACCGTACATATTCTGCATTATCAGTAGTAATTGCTTCTGTTGAAACCCTATCACTACCCTGCACTAAAGTTGTCTTTGTTCGCACAAGATTTGTCCCGCCAGTTTGCAATTGTGCTACTTCGTCTGCCTCTAAGCCGTTTTGACTACTTTCTATATGTCTTGTAAATCCACTGGTAGCGAAATTATTTTTCAGCATATCAGCCCATACTCGCTTAGGGCTCTTGTATACAACCTGCCACCAAAGAAATGATGAAGCAATAAATGCTACAACACTGATAATAAGCAACCAGCTTAGTGCTGACATATTTGCGATGCGAAAACGAATATCTGTAATCATAGTTACTGTGTATTGTAGCAAGCTCTTTATGAAAATGCTCGCGTTTTATCACAATACGTCCATTGAAAATTGCTGTGACCCCTGTTATACTCAGCTCACGCGACTTTTACAAGAATCATTGAACAAGGGGATATAGCTCAGTTGATTAGAGCGCAGCGCTGGCAGCGCTGAGGTCGAGGGTTTGAGTCCCTCTATCTCCACCAATTTAAAAGACCAAGCTGACAAAACACTTGGTCTTTTAAATTTTTACAGCCTAATGTTAAATAATCCTGCGGTGCTTGAGGAAAGCAACTATACCGAAGATTGCAACTAGTGTAGTAATGATGATGCCAACATATATACCTGCTGCATGCTGAAACGGCAAATTAATATTCATGCCATACATACCGAAAAAAGTGTTTGGCAGTGCGATAATCACTGTTACAAGCGTGAGGATCTTCATAGTGCGGTTTAGGTTATTGGAGCTGATAGAACTATATGCTTGGCGAATGTTTATGATTGATTTTACATTGGAACGACAAGCCTCAATAGACTGTTCGTTACCTAACAGCAAGTCTTCTACCAAATCCTGATCCTCTTCAAACAGCTGAATATGTCGGCCAAGCGAAAGTCGCCTGAGCGTCGCATTTGTTGGCATTAGCACCGATAAGAATTCATTCAATCCGTCTTCTATAGTCACGAAATCAATAAAATCTTGGTTAGATATTTCTTGACCACGAAGCCGTGAACGAATAGCCTTAATTTGCTTACTTGCGAGTGTGATGTAGCTTTCATATTGCTCAACAATTTGGTGCATAATCTGCAGCACCATTTTGGTGCGCTGTGTCGTCGCAAAGTCCACTCGATTATTCAGGAACAAATCGAGACAGCCAAGCCGTCTCAAAGTGATCGTAATAATTACATCCGTGGCATAGATAAAAAGCAGCGGCGCCGTATCTACTTCGCCGTTTGCGGTAGTATATGCCGCACGAACAAATATATACACTTGATCACCATCACGCTCCAAACGCGGCATTTCATTTTCGTCTAACGCGTCAGTTACAAGTCCTTCATTGAGATTAAACTGTTTAATAAGGTAATCAACTTCCTTGTGTGTAGGACTTTCAACATACACCCAAGCTCCACGTTTAGCAGCGTCAAGCTCTTTTAATTCCTGGCTGCGCAGACTCTTATAGTAATACTTAATCATGGTGTTTATATCTCTTACGTTAAATTTATTGTACCGCAATTTACTGCATTGCTGCTACAAATAAAAAACCAAGCAAAAAGCTTGGTTAATCGTGCGCGCCCACCCAAAGGCGACAGGGTTATTTTTGTTTTCGTTGTAAATTTTTATTTTCACTCGGCCGCCTAATGCGCACGATTTATTGTAAGCATAACCTATTTGCAGCAAATGTCAAGCAATCAATTTTAAAAATGCTGCTTCGTCAATAATCTTAGTACCGTATTGCTCTGCTTTTTTGAGTTTGCTTACCCCTACTTTACCGCCAGTAACTAAATATGTCGTATCCCTGCCAACCGAAGTTTGAAAAGTACCGCCAAGTGATCGTATCTTCTCGGCAGCCTCATCCCGACTCATAGATGCAAGTGTGCCTGTAATTACAAAACGCTGTCCATGGAGTGGTCCTTGTGCCTTTTGTTGATATACTGGCTCTACTCCTAATTGCTTGAACTTCTCAAGCAGCTTTTGATTATCCTCATCAGCAAACCAAGCCACAATAGATTCAGCTACCACAACACCTATACCATCAACTTCGAGTAAGTTTTCAATTGCCGCTTCAGACAATGCTTCAAGCGAGCCAAAATGCTCTGCTAAATCTATAGCTGTTTGCATTCCAACATGCCGTATGCCCAAACCATATATAAATCTTGGCAGCTCCGGTCGTTTTTTCTCGGCAATAGCACTGATAAGCTTTTGTGCAGAAACTTCGGCAAAACGCTCAAGTTGCATTACTTGGTCTTTATGAAGTGTATAGATATCAGCAATATCATGCACCAGCTTCGCGTCTACCAAAGCTTCTACGTTTTTTTCACCAAGTGTCTCAATATCTAATGCAGACTTGCTAGCAAAATGCTGTAGTGCTTTCTTTAGTAGAATCGCACCAGTTGCGCCCTTAATGCGGTACACTGCTTCGCCTTCTGGACGAACAAATGTCAGTTCAGGATATTGACGTTTTAATTCAGCTTCCATGTCATACGGTTTTGCATCCTTTGGCCGTAGTTCCATCAACACGCGATCCACTTGCGGAATTATATCGCCAGCTTTAAAGATAACTACCGTGTCGCCAATACGTATGTCTTTGCGAGCAATTTCATCAGCATTATGTAAACTCGCATGTTGCACTGTCGTACCTGCCACTACTACTGGATCAAATACCGCAACCGGTGTAGCAGCACCAGTACGCCCTATAGAAAGTACTATATCTTTCACGACGGTTGTTGCTTCTTCAGCGGGATACTTATAAGCAACCGCCCCACGCGGATTTTTACCTACAACACCAAGCTGACGATACAATGCCCGATCATTGAGTTTTATTACCAGCCCATCTGTATTAAACGGCAAATCATGTCGTGCTTTTTCCCAGTGTGCTGCAAATTCCATCACTTTATCTATGTCTGCAAATACTGTTGCTTCTTTGTTAACCGCCAACCCCAATTCACGCAACACTTCATATGCATAGCTGTATGTTGGCACCTCATCCCTATCATCACGTAGCAAATCATATGCTCTAAATCGAAGCGGTCTTGCAGCAGCTAGTTTTGGGTCAAGCTGACGAATACTGCCCGCTGCCAGATTGCGTGGGTTTGCATAGAGCGGTAAACCTTCAGCAGCACGTTGCTTATTGAGCGTTTCAAAGTCTTCTTTATATATAACAATCTCGCCACGAATTTCGGTCCTGCCTTGCAAAAACTTTTCATAACCCTTTACTTTTCGCAATCGCAGTGGCACCGAAGGAATAGTACGTACGTTCTCTGTAACATCCTCGCCAATAAACCCATCACCACGCGTAATTGCCTGCACAAAAACACCATCCTGGTAGATTAACGCACAAGCCAAGCCATCCATTTTAATATCTACAAAAAACTCGTGTTTTTGGCCTGGCGCCATTTTATCGGTACGAACAATCCATGCCTCAACATCTTCCCGACTAAATACATCATTGAGACTAAGCATTCGACTGGAATGTTCTACCTTTTGAAATTTATCCAGTGGCTTACCACCCACACGTTGCGTCGGACTATCAGATGTAACGAGTTCAGGATATTGCGCTTCAATATCTTTTAGTTCACGCATTAACCCGTCGTATACCGCATCACTAACACTGGGTGCGTCTAACACGTAATATTCATACGAATATTGCTCCATTAATCGTCGCAAGTCCGCAGCTCGAGCCTGTGCAGCCTGAAAATCCATCTTACTCATCGATTAAAAGCTCCCTATATATTGTGTAGATATACGTATGACCCATACCCAATAGCAAGACTGACAATAAATAAAATACTACAGGGGCCGCCACCGGAACCACCCAGATAATCGGCAGCATAACCATCGCAAAGCTCATTACAGCCACGATCACAAAAACTATAATCTTTCGGACAATCGTCCATCTACGATACCGTACCAGCTCTCGCGCCGAACGAAGCGCTTTCATAGGCGTCATATCAGGCAATGTCACAATATACAATGCAAAGACAGAAGAACATATCATGTAGATTGAAAGTAAAGCAATGATAAAACAAACAATTAACCAAAACAGCTGCTCGACAATTGACACAGCAATTCCGTTTGATATCACCACACTATACAGCCAAGCACCAATGAGCGCTGGTATAGTCTGTAGTCCAATAACAAGCAATACTAAAATAAACGGTATAAGCGGATGCATACCCCGATAGTACGCGTCACGTATTCTAATAGTTTTATCAGCCAAAAGTTGTCGCAACGCCCAAATGAAAGCTAAACTACCGATAACAAACAGTATCGACTGATAAACGCTCGCTTCAGCAGAGTTGGCTTGCCCAATGGTTCCAAGTAAATACGTAAATACAACTACACCTCCAGCTATACTTCCAAAAACTTCATCAACAATGTTTTTAAGTTCAGAAAAATTACCTGCAAGACTTTGAGCAAGTATTAATTGAACAATACCATATACAAGCAACACACCCCCTAATACTTTCTTGTATTTCCAAAGCGTTTTAGTACTGTGTTTTAAAAGCTTCCAGCTAGAAGGTAAATCCCGACCAGTATATTTTATCGGTTTACTTAGGCGGAATGATTTGTACGTTTGCTGCTTTAAGGTACGCTTTTTTCGTGATGTTTTAGTGCTGGCATGTGTTTTTGTATTTTGCGCCATAGCTTTTGGTTGATTATTACGCGTGGCTCTCCATACTGCGAAGACGCTTTATACGTTCTTCAATAGGAGGATGGGTACTAAAAAGAGACGCAAAACTTCCTGACCGCAATGGATTAGCAAAGAACAAATGCGCTGTTGACGTATTTGAACGACGCGTTGCACTGCCTTGTTGTGCAATTTTCTCAAGCGCACTTGCAAGACCTTCTGGATAACGAGTTGTTAAAGCGCCAGTAGCATCAGCCAAATATTCACGATTACGTGAAATTGCCAGCTGAATCATTGTTGCTACAAGTGGAGCTATCAAAGCAGCAATGATACCAAACACATAAAATATCGCTGGAGTATCACCCTCATCATCACGGAACCAAACCATATGCAAAATAAAGTCAGCTATAAGAGATACAATAGTAGTGAGCGCAAAAGCGATCATAGATACCCGTATATCGTAGTTTTTAATATGTCCAAGTTCATGTGCCATAACACCTTCGAGCTCAGAATCATTTAAAGCATCTAAAATCCCTGTGGTAGCACACACTGCAGCGTGGTTCGGGTCACGTCCGGTAGCAAATGCATTAAGCGCCGGATCATCCATGATATATACCTTTGGCATAGGAAGACCTTCAGTAATTGCCAAATTTTCGACAATTCGCCATAAACGCGGATTGTCTTTTTTCTGAATCTCTTTTGCACCATTAACCGCTAACGCTATTTTACTGCCCGCAAAATAGCTGAATATAACATACAGTATTGACCCTACAAGCACGCCAATTGTAATGTATGGCGTGCCAAATACGAGCTCGGAAAATAGCCACGCCAGCAAACCAACGAAAAGCAAAAATCCGAGCATGATAAAAACTGTTTTGCGTTTATTTGATGCAATTTCGCTATACATAAATATTTAAATGCTCTTGTTCGTTTGGTTAAGTAAAAGCTAAAACTTAACACTCACTGGCTTTTCAGCATGCGCCATTTCAGTTTCTTCAAGCTCAAAGAATTCCTTATCTTTATTAAACCCGAGTATGCCAGCAACTATATTATTTGGAAACACCGTTCGCTTGGTATTAAAATCACGAACCACACCGTTATAAAAACGACGTGAAGCCTGAATTTTATCCTCTGTATCCACCAATTCTTCCTGAAGTTGGATAAAGTTTTGACTAGCCTTAAGATCTGGATAGTTTTCTGCTACTGCAAAAAGACTTTTCAGCGCATTCTCAAACTGACTTTCTGCCTTTGCTGTTTCTGCTACGCCTTGTGCATTAAGCGCATTAGCACGTGCTTTTGTAACTTCCTCGAACACCCCACGTTCATGAGCAGCATATCCCTTAACTGTTTCAATAAGGTTCGGTATAAGGTCAAGTCGACGCTTCAGCTGTACAGTAATATCACTCCACGCTTCCTCTGCGCGTATATTCAGCCTTACAAGTGAGTTGTACACACTGATCAGAAAAATTACCAATAAAGCAACTATTACTCCAACAATAATGAAGGTGATCATTCGATAACTACTCCTTATTTTACCTATGTTTAGTATAGCACAACCAACTTTAAACACGCTATGATATAGCCATGAGAAATAAACGTAAACGTCTCCGGACTAGAAGACAAAAAGTCCGACAAATATCTTTTGGTACTATTATTTTTACATTGGTTATCGGCTATGTGCTTACTATGCTTTTTTGGCCTGTACAAGCCGTTCAGGCTTCAATAGCCACCTATAATAATACTAATACCCAAAAAGCTGATATCGTCCCTACAATTAACTGGCCTACCTATGGACAAAGTGCTATTGGCACACTCGATGGAAATATAATCAGCACCGCAGGTGATCAAACCCCAGTGCCAATAGCCAGTATTACAAAAGTCATAACTGCACTAACCGTTCTAAAACACAAGCCCCTTACTGTTGGTCAGCCTGGACCAACCATTACTTTTTCTGCTGAAGATGCCGAACGCTACAACTACTACTATCTGCGTGGCGGCACTATCGCAAAATCTGATGCCGGATTACAGATAACACAATACCAAATGCTGCAAGGCATCTTGATTAGCTCTGCAAACAATTACGCAGACACTTTAGCGCTTTGGGCATTTGGCTCTATGGACGCATATCTTAATGCAGCACAGAAGTATCTGGCCGATCACAACCTTTCAAGCACCACAGTCGCAGATGCAAGCGGCTTCTCGCCCGATAGTAAAAGTACTGCAAGCGACCTTGTGACACTAGGTAAACTAGCACTTAGCCACCCAGTTGTTGCTGAGATTGTGTCGCAAAAAACTGCAACAATTCCAGGCGTAGGCACCCTGCATAACACTAATTTGCTAGTTGGGACCGAAGGAATCATTGGCATTAAAACAGGCACAACCGACGAAGCTGGCAGTTGCCTACTGTTTGCAGCAAGATATACTATCGGAAACACTCCTGTTACTCTTATAGGTGCAACACTCGGCGGGCCGAACCACTCTACGCTGGCTCGTGATGTATTAAACATACTCGAAAGCACAAAAAACGGCTTTCAAGAAATAAAGCTTGCATCCATCGGCCAAAGATTTGCAACTTACAACACACCATGGGAAAAAGAGGCACACGCAATAGCTAGTAAAAATATTAAAGTTGTCATGTGGCCAGGCGCAGAAGTTAAACAAAAAGTTACTGTATCACCACTCAAGCCTGGAAAAAATCCCAAATACATTGGTTCAGTCACGTTTACAGTGAATGGACAAACACTCTCTACAGATTTAATGCTGGATAGACCTCTTGAAAAGCCTGAACTACTTTGGCGTTTAGCACATCCGGCGCAAATCATAGCGCGCTGACCGCAATGTACTTAATTAGCTTCTATACTTCCAGTAATCCTTGCCGCGATGCCAAATCGCGTACCCTACAAACCCAGCGGCCATTAATACGGGTACTATCCACCCGGCGTCCAAAATATAGAATGTACGTATTGCAAAGCCTGCAGGATCAGAAATTTTACCATTTACTTTGCCGTCATCATCTTGCTCACCTCCATCTTGTATCGCATAGCTCACTGTGGTCACTTTATTTTTACCGACTGGCTGTTTCATATTCTTTACAAAGTCCAAAGCCTGAAATGTCTCACTCGCCAGACTATACTTGCGCCAATTGCCAGGATTACTATACACCTGATCATAATAGATCCTTACAATACCGCCCTGCCCTGCTCCTTCACATGCCAGTCTATAATCAACCAAACCAAACGGGTATTTATAGCGCTTATCCTGTTTGCTTAAGGTATCTTCCGATACTATCTTGAAATTCTCGATAGTAGAGCATCCTCCGCGAGCTTCGAGTGTCACCGGCTTGTTCGTAATTTTCGAGACAACCGATGCAACATTTTCCTGTTGACTATCCGGAATCCCATCACCATTACCATCGCCATTATTATTGGCCTTATTTTCTTCGTCATCGGGGATTCCATCACTATCAGTATCTTTTGATTTTTGATTAACCGGTTGCGGCTGCGGCGTCACCGGTGCAGTCTCAGGCTGCGCAGCTTCTTCTATAAGTTGCGAGCTCACTGGAACAGTTACCACCGTATGTCGGACAGGCTGTATTGATGGTGTATTTTCACTGCTTGTATTGTTCGTATTGCTATCGGCACCACTGTTGCTATTTTCGTTACCTGCGTCTTCATTACCGTTATCAATTGGCGGATCCTGCGACTTAGGATCGTCATCAGTTATCGTAACCGTGGCAGCACTCGGGCTACCGATGCTTACATTTGGATGATTTGCGCTACTTAGACTCAATATTACTGTTTCATCTCCTTCGTATTCATCGTCATCATAGCCAGCTGTATTAATAATAACCACCGTATCACTGGTATTAGGAGCAATCATGGCCGTACCAGAAAGTGCAGCATAATCGCTTCCAGCGGTTGCAGTGCCGTTTACGGTGTATGTGATAAGAATTGGGTCAGTGCCTTTATTTTCTGTATCAAGCGAAATAGTGAATTCACCATCCTCACTCGGGTTTTCGTTTGCATTTGGCTTCGTAGCAGTGATTGTCACCTGAGCTGTTTCATTGTCGGTAATTATGGCAGTAGCATTTGCAACGCCAATTTCACCTTCGCTTGGATTACTTAATTTTGCTTCTACGGTTTCTGCGACATTTTCTAAATCTTCGTCATCAATAACTTCTACTATATAATCTGCGTACTGTTGACCATTTGGAATAGTAACGGTACCGCCAAACGCTTGATAGTCGCTTCCAACAGTTGCAGTGCCGTTTCCAGTATCACTAATATCAACCGTATATGAGCTACCAGTCGTATTGACCTGCGACAACTGCACACGGAACATAATATGAACTGGTCCAGCTTCACTACCATCATTTAACTTGCTAATGCTTACTACAAAACCATCATCATCAATAATAGTGACAACAGCAGTATCTGGATTACCGATACTTACCAAACTGTGGTTCGTCGATTGAAGCGATACAATAACCGTTTCGCTATTTTCCACCGTTGCATCGTCATAGCCAGCAGTATCAACAATAATCGTTGCGCTACTTGAGCCATGCGGTATAGTTACCTGACCAGAAAGTGCAGCATAATCGCTTCCAGCAGTCGCCGTGCCGCCAACTGTATACGTAATAAGTATAGGAGCACCAGTATTATTGGCTTTACTCAGATAGACCGTAAATTCACCATTCTCGCTGGGATTTTCATTCGCACTTGGCTTCGTCGCCACAATAGTTGCAACCGCTGTGTCGTTATCAACAATTTCTGCGACAAGATTTGGGCTTGCAATAGTCACAATATCAATACTTGGATTCGAAAGTGTCAACTCTACGGTTTCGTCGCCTTCTAAATCTGCGTCGTCTACCACACCAATAACTACTTCGGCAGAGGTTTCACCAATAGAAATACTCACCGTAGTATTACTAAAATCAGCATAATCACTTCCAGCAGTCGCCGTGCCGCCGTTCGGCTTAAGCGTAAAAGTGATCGGTTCGCTAGTATTGTTTTGCTTGCTCAACGTTACCGTTGCCTTAATTGGTGTTGGTCCAGCTTCGCTGCCGCTCTCTACTGAAAAGTTAGCTACCGCAGTATCGTTATCCGTAATTGCTACTAGCGTTACTGGCAAAGCTTCAGCGTAATTTTTATAAGCTTCCTCTGTTGTACCTTCAGTATATATTTCATATGTTATTTGCGAATTATGCGAACCTTCTAGCAAATTATCGTCAAGTGCTGTCACAGTGATTGCTTGCGGCGTATCCCAATTAGCATCCGTAAAGACCAAATCCATCGCAACACCTGCCCCCGCACCAATATCAAGCTGGGTATCAGCTGGAGCTGCCCGAATCACCACCTGATTTCCAGGAGCAGGCTGCGTACCAATACTTACATATACCGTATCAGTTAAACCATCTTCTGTAACAACAGTGCTATCATCAGTCTGAGCAATTATTACATCCGCTTCGTCATCATCTTCATTAACAAGCGATGGATTCTCAACATCATTAGCCCCGAGGTCGTTATACGCATCATCACCAGATGTTGGATCGCCAGTTACCAACTGATAGGTTATATCACCGTCAGTTAAATAATCATCAACACCTTCAATTATCACTTCATTTGCTGCTGGGTTACTCCAATTTTCAGAATCAATAGCAATTTCAGTAACAACAATCGACCCCTCACTTGGATCAGAAACACTCAATGGAATTGTAACGATATCGGTAGGTTGTGTATTGAGACTAAATCGCACGACAGCTGTCTTGCTACCATCTTCTTTTGTCCGGTTAGAAACAGTATGTACGATAACACCCGGCGTATCGTTATCAGCGTGGTATATAGTAATATCTGCAATATCGTCACCACCTAGTTCACTATAGAAAGGATCATCTGTCACAACACCCGTGGTGTAGATAATCACTTCCTCAGTTCCGGTTGCAGCAGGTGGATCATCATCGTGACCAGTAACAGTCACACAGTTTTCATTCGCATTGTTCCAATTATCACGCTCGATCGTGATCGAGCTTGGCACGCTCACCTTGCTGCTATCACTCGAAGCAAGCGTAACTGTCACATCAGCACTTGGACGGCTAGCAAGCGCAAAACAAATACGTCCCGTACTGCCATCTTCACCCGTAGTATTGTCCGTTGCAGTAGCAGTAACACCAACAGTTTCATCATCAACAATAGTTACAGTAGCTGCGTTATTTACTCCGATAAATACCCGTTCTGAAAGATTGTTTGTGTCGTAAGTCAGCGTGACTGTCTCATTACCCTCCATATCATCATCGTCATGACCACTTGTATCAATAGTCACCGTTGCTGATTGCTGACTATTTGGGATAGTAACCGAACCCGATAGCGTGTCGTAATCAACACCAGCTGTTGCACTACCAGAAACCGTGTAGGAAATTTGAATGTTATTACCAGTATTATTAACCTTGTCGAGCGTAAAGGCTACTACACCATTACTGCTTGGGTTTTCACTCGCAGTTGGTGTCGTTGCAGCAACACTAAGCTCAGCCGTTTCATTATCAGTAATCATTGCTTGAGCGGTACTGTTTTCGTCATCGACAGTTACTTGACTCAGTGATGGATTGGAAATAGTAGCGTGTAGTGTCTCAAAAGCCGGCTCAAAATCAGCATCATCAATAACTGTTACCGTGATAGCACCAGTGGTACTACCATTAGGAATACTGATTTTTTGATCCGAAAACACTTCATAGTCACTGCCAGACGTTGCCGTGCCACCACTTGGCGTAATATCTACAGTGATAGACGTACCAGTATTATTCACCGTACTCAGGGTTGCAATAAATTCGATATGTACAGGTCCATTTTCATCACCATCTGCTGTTTTGCTAAGTGATACTGTTGCCTGTTCATCGTCAAAAATAGTCACTGTCGCAGCTTTATTTGATGCACTAATCTGCGCATTTGGATTATCTACTCCATCTAATGTCACAATAACTATTTTGTTGCCTTCAAGCAGCGTATTATTGTGACCAGCAACATCAACGACAATATCCGCACTGCTCGCACCGCTTGGAATGGTGACCGAACCTGATAGTGCAGCATAATGGATATCAGCCACTGCCGTGCCACCAACACTATAAGTAAATGTCATATCACTACCAGTATCATTTTGATGATCCAAACTCACTCGGAACTGTCCGTTACTACTCGGATTCTCGGTCGCATCACTTATCGTTTCAATGCTGGCGGTCGCAATATCGTTATCTGTAATTGCTACAATAACGTGTTGCTCACCCAACCCCAAATATGGCGTTTCGGTCGTTTCCTCATCAACCGTAATTGAAATAACACCACTATGATCACCCTCAACTGAATTATCATTTACAGCGGTCACTGTTACCTGTTGTGATGTATTCCAGTTTGCATCGGTAAAGATCTTCGTGATTGCATTGCCTCCACCTTCGCCTGCATCTAGTTCTGTATCCGGCTGAATAGAAACTACTACCTGCTTACCTGGTGCAGGCTGGCTCGTCAACACAATACTGAAGTCATCTGTTGCACCACCTTCAGTCACTTCGGTAGTACCGTCTGTTTGAGAAATAGTAATACCAGCTTCATCATCATCTTCATTTATTAAGTTTTGATCCGCCACTGCATCTTCATCCAATGCATCCCATACCGGATCAGCAGAGGTCGGATCACCCGTCACCAATGTATATGCGATATCACCATCAACCATATCGTCATCAACACCAGTGACGGTCACACAATTACTGTTGCTATTCCAAGCAGCTGGTGTAATAACTATATTCGTTACTACTCCAAGACTACCTTCGGAAGTATCCGAACTAGCAACCGGTATTGTTACGTTACTGGTTGGGCGAGCAGTTAATTTAATACATACCTGTACACTCCCACCGGCCTCGGTCGTAATAGTCTGTTCGGCCGATACCAAAAAACCAGCCTCATCATCATCTTCGGTGATAATTGTTACTGGGGTGATTGTACCAACATCAAGCCCAGCAAAATGCTCATCATCACTAACAATGCTATCAACACTAATTACTGAGTTTTTCGGTCCATCTACCTCATCATCATCTACCGATTCAACGGTGAAACAATTTTCTACTTGATTATTCCAATTTTCCGGAGCTATCGTAATATCTCCCGGAATACTTGTTTCAGAAGTATCGCTCGTTTCAAGATTAAGTGTCACCGAATGCGTTGGACGAGCAGTTAACGTGACACAAATTTCAGTTGAATCATCTTTTTCGGCAATCACATTATCAGTGTTGTGCAAAATTACACCTGCCTGGTCATTATCAGTAATATGAACCTCGACTACATTCTCTTCACCAGTGCCATTATAATATTCATCTTCTGATGCCGCGCTATACTTCAGATGCGCAGTATGGGCACCTTCAATATTGTTGTCGTCAACCGCCTCAATATACACGTTTACTGGAGTATCCCAATTGCTCGTAGTAAATACGATTGGATCAATTGCTTCGAGCTGATGGACAGGGTTTGCAGTAATCGTAACCGTCACAGCATCAGTTGGTTGCGCATTAAGCCGCACTTGTATGTAATCACCTGCACCACCCTCAGCAACTTCCGTTCTATCATCAGTTTCAACAATAGAAACACCCGGAAAACCGACACTCATACCGCCAATCTTCTGATCTGTCACATTTGCGATCACCCAATAATCAATACCGCTTATCTCACTCGTCGACACATCGGTATCATGCGCAGTGAGCGTACGTTTGTTTGCGCAAGTTTTAGAAACATCAAGCAGACTTTCTACACCAGGGCAAAGCACTACAGCATTATCACCCTCATTTTTTGGCACATATAACGTCATGCTAGTGTTAGCACCCGGCGCACCAATAGCACCATTTATAAACATCTTATACTCGCCAGTATCGCTATCGCCGCTCAGACTTGACCAATCACGATCTTCAGATAAATCAACCGCAATTGTCGCAAGAAGCGTTTCATTATCCTGATCGTAAATATAAACCGTTGGGTTAGTATCAGTAGTACCAGTACTACTCAAGTTTGTGCCTTCACTGTCTTTAAAGGTTAATCCAGCTGCATCACCAATCTTACGGAGCTGTTCGGTAGTTGTTATCTTGGTTAAAAATACGTCACTATCACCTGCACTTGTTTTCTCGTCGGTGCCAGAAAAATCATTTGCAAAGTCTACCGTGCCAGAAAAACCACCCACTACATACAACACATCATCGCCGTCTATTGCTGTACCTATAACCTCTACCGATCCACTTTCATCTAACGAAGGTGTCACTGTCCAGCCATAGTTGCCATTGGCGTTAATTTTAGTGAGAAATCCAT
>ERZ777003.712-NODE-712-length-61591-cov-18.038417_pt1 | contig 61591 bp, 42 predicted proteins | sample MGYA00374956_ERZ777003 | MGnify/ENA primary metagenome ERZ777003 (study PRJEB29302, sample SAMN06268252) | bioreactor metagenome | isolation source: Joint BioEnergy Institute, California, USA | place: USA:Joint BioEnergy Institute, California, USA | collected...
TAAGGTCGATGGCGTTCTTTCAGGACGCGAACCAGGGCGGCTGTGGTGATCTGCTGCTTCCCGTTTAGGATGTGCTCTTTTGCAGCGTCATCACAGGCGCGCGCGATTTCGGCGTGACTCAAGCCGATAGCTGCTTCACGAATTTGACGCCATGTGATACGCTTCGCCAGGAAACGCTGTAGCCGATTTTGCACAAGGTGGTCAATTTGCCGATCTGACGGTCGGAAGTAGCTTATCACATCATCGAACCGCCGGAACAGTGCTTCGTCGAGCATTGCCACATAGTTTGTTGCAGCAAGAATAATGCTGTCAGAATCGTCCTGTTCCAGGAACTGAAGGAATGAGTTAAGAACGCGGCGGATTTCGCCCACGTCGTTCTTCACGCCTCGATCAGCGCCGATTGCGTCAAACTCGTCGAAAAAGTAAACACCGCGGGTGAGCGTCATCGCTTCAAAGATCATGTGGAGTTTTGCGGCAGTCTCCCCCATGAACTTTGTGATCAAGCCGTGTAGCTGAACCGAAAATAGTGGCAGATGAAGCTCGCCGGCCAATGCCGACGCTGTCATTGTTTTCCCACAGCCCGGGGGGCCGATCAGCAAGAGTTTCCGTCGGGCAGACAGGCCGTGTTCGCGCAACCTTTCTTGCTGGCGATATTCGCGGATTGTACGTTCAAGCGGTTTCCGGGTTTCTTCTGCCAGCACCATTTCCGTCAGTCGAGTCTTGGGGTAACTGACGGTTAGCAGGCCGGCGAGCTCGCCGGTTGGTTTCGCTATTGGGACTGCGCCACCGATCTTTCCAGCGGCCTGCTTCCGCTTGATCTCATCGATAAGCTCTCTGAGTTCCTGGGCGAATTTTCCCTTCCCTGTGCGCGCAACGCTAGCTGCGATCTGCAGGGCGACGGAAACGAAGTGTTCACCATCCCCCTCAGAGTAACTTTTCAGGAGCGCTTTGACCTGTTCTGCCGATGCCATGGGTCACTCGTTGATCGTCATTCTAGTGGAATAAGCCGGCCTACGAAACTCGTTCGGCAACCAGCCTTTATGGCATGAGGTGATTCAGCGGGATGCGCCTGACCCTATCGGCGTCCGTCGCACAGCTGCTCAATCGCACCAACTGGATTGGTGAAAGTTGGCGTTACAGGGCGTGGCAATGTGCTCGTTGCTAAGGGGCATGCATAATTCAATCGCTGCTAGCAATTCTATCGCTGCAATCGCTTCTTGCGTTGGAAATGTTGCAGCCCGGTCTGCCGCCCCTTCGATAACTAGCAGTGATAGACCACCGATCAGATTGGGGAGATCGATGCTGCGCGCCGTGTGTCTGTTCGTCGCTGTGCTGCTGGCCGGGCTCTCGGCCTGCGCGCACCATGCGACACAACATGGCACGGTCGCCAGCCCCGGCCGCGTGCCGGCCGAGCAGCGGCTCATCGCCCGCGAAGAATGGTCGGTGCAGTTGCCCGACCAGCCGCCGGTTCTGCCGCCGGCATGCCCGGGGGCCGATGGCGTTTTGTACCGGGCACTGACCGAGCGCGAGTGCCAATGCCTGGCGGTGGCCAATGCGACCGCGCCGGCGCTACTACAAATGGAGAACTGGATTTCGGCCACGGCCGATGCGCGCTGTTTGTGTACGCAGGGCGATGCCGGCTCGCTCCAGCGGCGGTTGCGGCGGCTGCGCGAAGTTCAGCTTCGCAACGAGTCTGCCAAGGAAGCCTTGCTGCGGTACTACGACCTGGCCGAAGCCGAGGCCGCCCGCTACGCGGCTTGCCGCAGCCTGGAAGTGATCGATCGCACCCTTCACGACGTGGAGCAACTGGCCGATCAAGGTGTGCTGCTCAACGGCACGGTGCAGGAACTGCGCAGCCGGCGGCTTGAACTCCAGCAGCAACTGGCCGATTTGGTGGTCACGGTCGATGGCCTCAACCGCGCGCTCTATTACCGGCTCGGCCTGGGCGACCAGCAACCGTACGCCATTTGGCCGGACCTGGGTTTGGAACTTCAGCCGCAGGTGCCGCCCGTTGCCGAGGTGCTGGCCACTGGCCTAAGCATGCGGGCGGAGCTGGGCATCTTGCGCGTCATGCGCGCGGAGTTGTCCGACGAGACGCTGCCGATTGCCCGGGGCGTCTTGCAGCAGGCTGACCCCACGCTGGGGATCGCGCCCGGCAAGCAGTCGCAGCTTTGCAAACTCATCGGACTGCACGATGAGGACGAGTTGGCCATCCGCGACGGCCAACTGCGCCGCCTGCTGCGCGAACGCGAAGAACAGATCTCGGCCGAGATCCAGGCACATCTGACGGCCCTGGAAGTGCGTGCTCAGCAGGTGCTGTTGGCGGCCAAACAAGTAGACGAGGCAAAACGCACGCTCGACGATCTCAACGAACTGCGGCGGCTAGGCCGGGGCATGCCGCTGGATGTCAGCCAGGCCGAGCTACGGGTGTTCCAACTGGAACAGGAACAGATGAAACGCTTCCTGGCCTGGAAGCGGGCCCAGGTCGAGTTGGCCGCGGCCCTGGGCGTGTTGGCAGCCGAGTGTGGATACGACGTGACCAAGGTTCACTGCTGCCACTAACGCTTCCGCCGTTCTTGTTGTTGGCGGTGCGATCTAATTGGGGATCGGGCCCACTTGCCGGACCATGCCGGGGCTTTCGATCACGTAGTGGTAGCCGCTATCCAGCAGGCATTTCGCTGTCCAGGAGCCAGCCGGCTGCCGCAGCCACACGGCCGTCTTTTGGGCAGGGCAATCGAGCCGATACATCCGGCACACGCCCGGCGGCAGCACGTCGGCTTGCGACTGCCGCGAACCGAGGCCTTGCAGCTCGACCGGCAAGGCGTCCGAGGTACGGTTCTCGACCATCACTCGTGCCGAGCTTTTGGCGTAACGCTCCGAGGGCACGACGGCGGCCGGGTTGAATAGCGACGCAGCCAATAAGGCCGTCAACAGAATCCAAACCGAGGCCCAACGGTACGGCGGTTCTTTCCGGGCTGAGGACCAAGGCAGCCGGGCAGAGGTTCCTTCACGGCGAGATTGAGACAGGACGTGCATGCTTGGTGACCTCTTCTAGGACGGGGGGCTGTTCCGCCCGTAGCTATAGGCAAGGCCAGTACCTCAGCCCTGCTACGACCTGCGGCAGAGTTCGTAAGGTGTTTCGTACAAGGTGGTTGCGTTGCTCGATAGGCATGCCGAAGCTTGGGCGGAATGTCATCAAAATGATGACACTCCCGTGGCTGCGCTGCATCAGGTCCGCGGCGGCAGCGGGGCGCTGCGTATCCTTGCCGACTGTGGTGGCGCGACGGGCGCCAAGTGAACGCGAGGTGATCGGTCTGATCAGCCAATATGCCGGCGGCTGGCTTGTTCGCTGCTGATGCAACTTCTCTATCAACCGTAGCTTATTGCCGCGGCCGGGGGCCCGGCATACGCTTTGCTGACCTGAACCCGTCACGGACGGTTGTTCCCGCTTGTTTCTTGGCTTTCTTGTGCAGCTACTCTGGTTGGATGACGCGTAGGAGGCTCGCGGGGCACCTGCGATGCGCGAAGGCCCGTTCTCAGCGGCGCAGGTTCTTGCAGTCTTCCCCTGGTGGAGTGCTCGCCCATGTTGATGACCCCGGCGGAAATTAACGGCTTGCTGAAGGAACGCGTGATCGCTTTCGAGGAGTCGCTTTCCACTCCGTTTGCTTCCGGCGAAATGGCCGATTGGGCGGCCAAGGTGGAGCAGGCTGCCGAGGCATTACTCCATGTGCTGCGAGATGACCTGCCGCCGCTGCGGCAACAACAGTTCGACACCATGCTCGGCCAGGATCCGGCCTTGGAGCCGCGCGTGAACGAGATTCGCGAGAGCGACGCCGAGAACGTGGCGCACCTGCAGCGGCTCCATAAGCAGTTGCATACCGTGGCCGGTCAGGCCGACGTTCGCCAGGAAGCCGAAACGGCTTTGCACGATCGCGTACAGAAGCTCACCGAGGCCGGCCTGCACCTGGTGGTGGAAGTGCGCAAGCAGAACATGGCCGTCGATACGTGGATTCAAGAGGCGTTCCAGCGGGATCGCGGCGTGGCCGACTAACCGTGCTCAATTACGGCAACACCTTGGCAGATCGCTCCGCCAACCTTGCTTCTCAACACCGGCGAATGATTGACCGGTGGCGATGGATTCTGACACCCATTGGATTCTGATACCCATTTTTAAAACGAAAGCGAAACCGATGACGCACTATCCCGAAAAGCGAGCAACCTTGGTGGCCGTGTTTGAAACAGCGGAAGATGCCCGGCGCGGGGTAGAAGCGGTACGCCGCCAGGTACCGGAGGCCGCCGAGGTTTCGGCCATGGTGCGCAGCAAACACGACCTGGACACGCTCAAGAAGACCATGGAACGCGGCGACAGCTCAGAGCACGACGCCGCGCTGGGAGCCGGCATCGGCGGACTGATCGGCCTATTTGCCGGAACCGTGGGCTTTCTGACCTTGGGCTTGGGCGCCGTGCTGATTGCCGGCCCCGCCGCGGCGCTGACGGGTGGAATCGTTGGCGGGCTGGTCGGAGCGATGGTCGGTTGGGGCGTCCCGCACAGCGAAGCCAAGCGATACGAAAGCCATCTGGATGAAGGCCGGATTCTCGTTTTGATGCGGGCTGATCCCGAGGATATTGCCGCCGCGATGCGCGTGCTGGGCGAGTACAGTCCGGTAACGCTCGATTTGCACGCGGCCTCTGACGCCGAATCGCCCGAGATCGACGATCGCTCTGAAAGCGGCAAGCTCCGCAACTCATGAAAGGTGCGCGGCCGGTAGCCTTTCCACCACCGCTCAAGGAAATGGGGGCGGGGACTGAAATCTCTTGTGTGCCGCCGCAGGCCCTGTTCGCATGCTGCCGATCGCACGCCCCGATCGCGTTTCTGGTTTCTTCCGTTCAGGAGATACAGCGATGTCGACGATGCGCGTCGTTCAGATTGCTCGGCGGGGCGGTCCCCTTGAATTGGGCGAACGTCCGATACCTGAGCCGGGGCCAGGGCAGGTGCGAATCAAAGTGCAGGCCTGCGGCATCTGTCATAGCGATGCCATGGTGAGGGATGGGCACTTGCCGGGCATTGAATATCCCCGCGTGCCGGGGCACGAAGTGATTGGCGTCATCGACCAGGTGGGCCCCGACGTACCGGCTCGCTGGACCGAAGGAATGCGCGTGGGCGTTGGTTGGCACGCCTGGCATTGCGGCGACTGCGATCCGTGCCGCCGGGCGCAGTTCTTCGCCTGCCAGACGGGCGTGCAGGTTACCGGAGCCACCTTCGATGGTGGCTATGCGGATTACATGATCGCACCGGCGAAAGGCTTGGCGCGCTTGCCCGATGGGCTTACGCCGCGCGAGGCAGCCCCGCTGATGTGCGCAGGGCTGACCACGTTCAACGCGCTGCGGCATTGTGGTGCTCGACCGGGCGACCTGGTCGGCATCCTGGGCGTCGGTGGGCTGGGCCACTTGGGCGTGCAGTACGCCGCGAAGATGGGCTATCGGGTGGTGGCGATTGCTCGGGGACAGGACAAGGAACCGCTCGCCCGGCAACTCGGTGCGGCCTATTACATCGACAGCCAGGCAAGCGATCCCGCGAAGGAACTTGCCAAACTGGGCGGCGCGCAGGCCATTCTCGCCACCGTGACCAGCGGCTCGGCCATGGCGGCCACGATCGGCGGCCTGGCACCGCTGGGCCGGCTGATGGTGTTGGGGGCATCGGACGAAGCGATTGCAGCTTCGTCGGTGGCGCTGTTATCGGCCCGGCGTGCCATTGAAGGCTGGTACTCCGGCACCTCGATCGATGCCGAGGAGACGCTCGCCTTCAGCAGCGAGGCCGGCGTACAGTCTATGAACGAGTTTTGCCCATTGGAGCGTGCCGCCGATGCACTCGAACGCATGCTGAGTGGCAAAGCCCGATTCCGCGTGGTGCTTACGATGGATTCCTAGCCCTGGGCGGGTTGCGGCCCGCTCCGCGGCACGGCGGCTTGACCGCTAGCTACTTTTCCCAGGCGTTGAGCAGGAATCGGATCCAGTTGCGGTGGCAGATGTTCTTGATATCCTCGTCCTTGTAGCCGCGGGCCGAGAGCATTTCGGGGATCCGCTGCAAGTCGGCGATGGTATCCAGGTCGCTGGGCGACTGTTCCAGGCCAAAGCCGCCGTCGAGGTCTGTTCCAATCCCGCTGTGCAGGCTGTTGCCGGCCAGTTGGCACACGTGGTCGATGTGATCGATCATGTGCTCCAGGCGCACGCCGGCTTCCTGCGGCGTGGTTTTCCCGCGAATCCAGCCGGGCACCATCATCCAGGCATCGAGGGCAGCGCCAATCACGGCGCCGCGCTCGATCAAGGCTTTGATTTGGTCGTCGGCGAATTGCCGCGTGTCGGGCACCAGGGCGCGGCAGTTGGAATGGCTCGCCCAAACCGGACCGCCGAAGTTATCCAGGGCTTCCCAGAAGCTGTCGTCGCACAGGTGCGTGGCGTCGAGGATGAAGCCGATCCGCTCCATCTCGCGGAGCAGCTTCTTGCCGGCTTCGCCGATGCCGCCCTCGGCATGCGTGCCCTGCGCGTAGGTGCCGGGACCATAGTGGGCCGGGCCGATCGCTCGCAGCCCCTGGTCCCAGTGCCGCTGCAACAGTTCGGGCGAGCGGATGGAGTCGGCACCTTCCAGGCTGAGGATGAAGCCGATCGGAGCATTGGCCGGCGGATTGTTCTGCCACAGCTCCACGTGGCGACGCAGGCCGTCGGCGTCGGTGATGTGGACCATCTCGCCGGCTTCGACCATCGCCTGGTACCAGGCCAACTGGCCTTGCGTCATGGCATAGGCGATTTCGGGGCTGTGCCAGCCAGGGAGCGGATTGCCCGGCTTTACGTAGCGGGCAATCTGCGTTGCCACGCACAACCCGACCTGGCCCCGCCGCATGTCGGGCAGGCACACGGTGTTCTTGCCGCGGTCCACTTTGTCGTTGCGCCCGGCTTCGCGGCGGCGAACCTCGGCCACGGGGCGGGTGATGTCCCGGTTCCACTCCAGGGCGTTCATGCTCAAGTCAAGGTGCGCGTCGAAGATCAACATGGCAGGTGCGGTTCCTGGAGTTGGCTGGCACAAGGGGCGGGCGAAGGCAGCCAGCGACACAAGCAAACGTTAGGGCCAAACGAATTGCCTACGATGCTAGGGGCGGTCTGGAGCAATTGCAAGCGGCGGCATGTGCGACGCCCAACGCCCGTTCGCAAGCCAGAAAATGCCGGCCAGTCAACCTGCCAGATATGCCGCGTTACACGCCCGCGGTGGCCAACTGGGGCTGCTCTTCGCTATTCGCTTCGGCAGATTGCGAGGCCTGCTCGCCTCGCGGCATGGTCGCCATCGCCGCCAGGCTGCTGGTGATGGCTCCGAAGAACATCAGCAGCATGTTGAGGTTAGGGATCGGCGAGGTGTCGTGGAACATGCCGTTGATCACGTACGAGGCCATGAACGCAAGAAAGAACAGCCCCCACTGGCGCGCGGCCGGAGCCAGATGCAGGTTCCGCCACAGTCCCCAGGCCTGGCGCGACCAGGCGATCAGCAGTGTAACGAACAACCCGGCTCCCATCAGGCCCGTCTGCGTCAGCAGGGCCAGGAACGTGTTGTGCTGGCCGTAGGGCCGGGCTTTTTCGAGGTTCAAACCGTACTTGCGTTCGCTCAGATAGTACTTGTGCTGGTACTTGTACTGGCCGAAGCCGCAGCCCAGGATCGGCCGGTCGCAGAACATCTCCCAAGCGACGGCCACAAAGATCGGCCGCAGCGAAGCCGAGTCGGCCACGTCTTGGGCGCTGACGTTCTTGTCGCGTTTGAACGAGAGCAGGCTGTCCCAAAAGATCACCGCCACCAGGATGCCTGCCAGCGTGGCCATGCCGACCACCGGCCATCGCCAGATCCGCGGCAGGTTAAAGCCCACCACGATCATTGCCGTCAGGGCCACACCCATCCAAACGCTGCGCGTGAGGGTGAAGTAGCAGCCGGCGCCGATCAGCAGGTTCAGCAGCACCAGGCCCAGCTTGCCCCAGCGGCCGAAACGCGGCCACCACATCCAGGTCGCCGCCAGGCACGCGGTGAGGTAAATGCCGGCCCCGGTCGGGTTGAGGAACGGCCCGCGGCCACGCCCGAAGTATTCTTCAAACTCCGGAGAGCGGATATATCGCGGCCAGACCAGCCACCACATTTCGCGCACTTCGCCGATGGCGGTGATGGCCAGATAGACGCCAAAGGCGCTCAGCGCGCCCCAGATCCACCACAGGCTTTGCTCGGTGAGCTTCATGTTGCGCGCCACCCAGTACAGGGCCAGCGGCATGATCCAGAAGAACACGAGCAACGCTGCCGGCTGCTTGTTCTCCACCTGCCAGTTGTGGGTGAAGGTGCTGAAGACCAGCACGCCGATGAACGCCAACAGGAGCCATTCGGCCGGGCCGGTTGGCTTGTCGTCCGTGGCACCAAACTTGCGCAGCAAAAGATACTGACCGACGGTTGCCGCCAGCAGCAAGCGATCGAATGTCAGCGGGGCCGGCCCCACCGGCATGTTCCAGAACGGATGGCCGAAGCAGCTACCGGCGGTCAGAATCAGCAGGCAGCCCGCCAGCAGCCCGCCGCGATGCAGCAGGATGCCGCCCCAAACCAGGGCGGCCATTCCGATCAATAAGACCACAAACTGCATGGCGGCAAAAACGGTGAACAGTACGAGCGAGGGCAGGGGGGGCGAAGCCGAACAACGTTGCGCAGGGAGCGGTTGGCCCGCTACTGGGCCGCCAGCGGTTCCGTGGCCGGAGTCGTCGGCGCAATGGTCGAGTCGGCCGGCTGCGCTGCGGCCGCCGTTTCGACAGGCGGCGCTTCGATGGGGGCCTCGGCTTCAGCTTGGTTGGACCCCGGCTCCTCCGGTTCGTTAACCGGTTTCAAGTCGGGCGGGATCGGCAGGCTGTCGATCCATTGGCTGATGGCGGCGATGGCGTCGGTATCGCGGCGTAGCACGCCCAAGGTCGGCATCCGCTTGTTACCATCGAGCAGCCGTTGCACCAATACCGATCGCGACGGATCTTGCGGCCGCACGATCATCGCACCAGCCTGGCCATGGTCGGTGTTGAGCTTGCCCAGGATCAGATTCTTGTGTTCCAGCGGTGTTTCAAATCGGGCGTCGAAGTTTGCCCGCACGCCGCCAGGCCGGTGGCAATGCGAGCAGTTGGCATCCAGGTAGCTCATCACGCGGTGTTCGAGCGGCGCCGACGGATCATGCAGGTTGACCAGCCGCGGCGCATCGGCGATTTGCTCCGCCGATAGCGGCTGGGTGAACATGCCTGCCCGCGACCACTCGGCAAGCTGATTGGCCACGACGCCGTTGGGATAGTGGTACAGTCCGTTGAGCTGCTGCGTATTCACGCCCAGCACGAAGCCGGCCTGTTTATTGTGGCAGACCAGGCATTCCGCCTGGCTGGGGAACTGCCAGAGCTGCGTGCGCTGATTGCCATCGGCGGTGGTGATCGGGATCGGCATCACTTCGCCGCCCTCGAGCAGGAAGGCCTCGGTGCCTTCCTCGTTCCACTTGTACGTGAAGCCGTAAGCGCCATCGTGCGTGGTGACCAACACGCGAGTTTCGAGGCGGCGCACGAGGCCCGGGTCGCGCTCGTCGATCGGCAGATCAAACTGCTTGACCAGCACCGTGCCGGGCGGGAACTGCCATGAACCCGTACGGCGGAACTCGATGCGGTCGGCACGCGGATCGGGATCGCGGCCGTTGCCCGGCAGCATGATCCAGCGCTGCTTGGCCGCACCATCGGACCACAGCGGCATGTTGACGCCGTAGGGATAAACACCAGGCGCCGGCGTGAGCGTTTTCAGATCGGTGAAGATTCCGGTTTCCGAGAGCCGTTCCGGCAAGGCAGTCGAGCGGCCATCGGGATCGCGTTCCAGGCGGAAGATGGTGCCGTCGTCGCGGTTGGCATCGCCCAGGACGACGATGAAGAGTTCGCCGTCGGCGTCTTCGCCAAACGAAGCCAGCCCGGTCTTGCTGGCGTACGGCATGTTGACCAGTTCTTCGACGGAAACCTGGCCGTCTTCCGCTTGCGTGAGCGCCCACACGCGGCCGCTGCCGTTATCGCCGAAGATGTACTTGCCGTACAGTTCGGGATACTTGCTGCCGCGGTACACCAACCCGCCGATCACGCAATTGTTGCCGTGCAGGTGCGGGTACTCCCAGACCGGCGGCGCTTCGATGCCGTGGAAGTTGGCCGGCTTCTGGCCTTTGAGCCAACTTTCATCCATCACCAGGTTGCCTTCGCGGTAGCTCCATTGATGGTTGCTGCCGGGGAAGGCGATATTGACCTCTTCGCGGAACTGCTGGCCGACGTCGCCCACCCAGAGCTTGCCGGTGACGGGATCGAACGCGATCCGGTGCGGGTTGCGCAGCCCCGTGGCCCAGAACTCCTCTAAAACGTTCTCCTGGCCCACGAAGGGATTATCGTTGGGAATATAGTAATGAGCCGTGCGGCCGTTTTGAGGCTGACGACGGATCGGGTGACTGATATCGCCGCCGCGTTGATCGACGTCAATCCTCAAGATGCCGCAGAACAGATTTTTATCAATCCGCTGACCGTTGGCGAACTCATCGGGGGCGTTGCCGCCCTCGTCGCCGACGCCCACATACAGAAAGCCGTCGGGACCAAATACCAGCGCGCCGCCGTTGTGCCAGATGTCGCGGTCCACCTGGTCGATCAGGACCAGGCGGCTGTTGGGATCGGCCACGTCGGAACCGTCGGGCACGGTGAACCGGGCCAGGCGATCATGCCGCTGGCCATCGACGTTGGCCGTGTAGAAGACATAGAAGTAGCCGCGGTTGGGCGAATCCGGCTGGCCGAACTCGGGGTGCAAGACCATGCCCAGCGCGCCGTCGTCCTCGTACGGGGCACGAGCGATGTCGTCGAACACATCGAGAAACAGGCGTTTTTCGCGGGTATTGGGATCGTTCTGCACCACCTGGATGGTGCCGCGGCGTTCAAGCACGAACAGCCGGTTGCTGCCGTCCTTGGCCGCGACCACGCAGGTGGGCTCAAAGAACTTGAGGTGCGGAAACGCGTTGACGATCTTCCACTGGGTGCCGCTGGGCGCGCTTTGCGGAAAGCGGACCGTCTCGTTGGCCACGCGCTGGCCCAGACCCGTCCGCGGCCAGAAGTACCACACTCCGCCTGCCAACACGGCCAGCGTGATCCACACCGACGGGCGGCGCAGTCTCCGCCAGAACGTCTGCAAGAAAACCATCACACGGTGAATGGTTGCGGCCGTCATGCTTTGCCAGCAGCGTAAGAGCCAGAAGCGTCAATCCAAAAAACGATGCGGAATTCTAGCTCTCGCGCCGTTCAGGAAAAGATACACAAAGCTTACGGTGGACAACATACCCCCTGGTGAGCGGTTGTCATAACGATCGAAACGGTTATGTCGGTTTTATATGCTGACAAACCGGATGGGGGGGCGCGGCTCGGCAGATCTTGCGCGTCATCGCACCGCGTCGAACAGAGGCCGCACGCAATGCGTACAGAAACCGTGCGACTAATAGAAGCGGCGCAATCGATCCTGCGCGCATCGTGCGCGCAACCGTTACCCGTTGCGCGTATGGCGTCCATGCTCCGGCAGTGAGCGCTGCCCTGGTTGAACTGCGGCTGCCCGCCGGCTTCACTCGGTGGGCAGATCGGTCACGAACATGCAGCCGGGGCTGTGGGTGATGGCCAGGTCGCAGCGGGCGGCTTCCAGGGCCAGTTGTGGGGTGACACCACAGGCCCAGAACACGGGAACTTCACCCGGCTTGATGGTCACGGCGTCGCCAAAGTCGGGGCGGTTGATGTCGGCGATGCCGATCTTTGCCGGATCGCCCCAGTGGACAGGTTCTCCGTGCATGGTGGTGAACCGCCCACTGACCTCGACTGCCACCGGTACCTGCTCAGGCATCAGCGGTCGCATGCTGACCACCAGCGGGCCGGCGAACGGGCCCGCCGACGTGCACGGGATATTGGTCTTGTACATCGACACGTTGCGGCCTTCTTCGATGTGCCGCACCGGCAGCCCCGCCTTCAGCAGCGCCTGTTCGAACGTGAACGAGCAGCCCAGCAGAAAGACCACCATGTCGTCGCGCCACAGGTGACGGATATCGGTGGGCTGCTCGGCTTCTGCCACGCCGTGGCGAAACACCCGGTAGCGCGGTACGTCGGTGCGGATGTCGCTGCCCGAGGCCGAGCGAAGTTGCCAGGCTCCCACCTCACCGCGTTCGATTAGCGGACACGCCTGCGAGTTGGCCCGGCAGAACGCCTCAAAATCGTCGGCATATTCGGCAGGCAGAATCACCACGTTGGTCTGGGCAAACCCCGGCGCCTGGCCAGCGGTGGGGCCGGTGAACTGACCGGAGCGAATCTTGAGGCGCAACTCCTGAGCAGCATTCATAGGGGGCAGTCCTGGTGGGCAGGGCAGGGGTGGCAACTGGGGGGAGATCGCGGCGCAGGACAAACGCCGCGCCGACACCATCCTGCCAGAAGCGGCCCCGCCAGTTCAAGCGCAACGATAGGGCAGGGGGGAGAATGCCGCCGCCGGCGAGCGAGGGCGAGTTGGACCCCATCCGCCGCGGTTATAGACCGCTGTCCTCGATCATTTCCAATAGCGATTGCGCGCGCTCGTAGTTGTCCGGATCGTTCAGCGACTGGTACATCTTGGCCGCGGCGGCAACGCGGTTGCGCGCCTGGTACAGACACCCTGTAGGCGTGCAACCGTAGTCGGCCCAGTGCGGCTGCCATTCGTTGGCGATCATCCACAACGTCAGCCCGATGTTGGCGGTCGATTCGGCCCATTCACGAGGGAAGTCGTCGGGGCTGTACACCTGGAGCGTGTTCTCGAAGTAGGACAGCGACAGTTGCAGGTTCTCGCCCCGGTCGCCCGCGTGCGAGCTGCCGTAAACGATAGCCAACTGGTTCTGCAAGGTGGCCCACTCCATGGGATGCGTGTTGTACGTGTAGAACCGCAAAGCCGCTTCCAGGTGTTCGATGGCTTGCGGCACGTACGCGCCTATCCCATCGATGAGTTCGCTGTATGCGAACCCCAGGTACAGATTCACATCGGCATGCGGTTCTTCGAAGCCTTCCTGTTCAAAGACGGGGCACGCCGCGTGGAAGCACTCGATGGCCTTCTGCACTTGGTCCGTACGATCCTCGGCCGGCAGGCGGAAGTAAGTAAGACCCAAAAAGAGCTGCGTCATGGCCCATTGCAGCGGAGAGGCATCCCGGTTGCAAAAGGCCAGCGCATTCTGAAAGCACTCGATGGCTCGTGTCAGGTCGTGCTCCGCATCGCCCGAGGGAAGCCGCATGTACGCGGTCCCCAGGTTGCCGTTGAGACGGCTCCAATCCGCGGGGAATTGCTCCGGCGTGTAATACTGCAGGGCTTCCTCAAAGCAGGGGATGGCCAGGCTGCAGTTCTCAGGGCTATCGCCATCGGGCAGTTCGCGGTACGCCGTGCCCAGGTTTGCCAGGGCACTGGCCGCGTCGTCGGGTAATCCGCAGGCCTTGAAGCCTCGCACCGCCGCTTTGAAGTGCTCAATCGCGTTGCTGAAGTCCGCCGCCGGATCACTGTACGGCAGTTGCGCGTAGGCAATGCCCAGGTAATTGTGGATGTTCGCCCATTCGTTGGTGTTCTCATCCTCTCGGATGACGCGTAGTGCCGCCTGAAAGTGCTCGATGGACTTGCGCGCATTCGCCTTGAGATCGTCGGTGGGCAGGTCGTCATACACGCAGCCCAGATTGCGATGGACGGTCGCCCAGAGGTAAGGTTCGTAATCTTCGCGATAGACGGTGAGCGTCGCTTCGTAATAGGCAATCGCTTGGGGCAAATCCACTGCCGGATCGCCGCTGGGGCGGAGCGCGTAGAGATTGCCCAGGGTTAACTGCACCGAGGCCCACGCGTCGGGGAATTCGTCGGATGTGAACACTTCCAGGGCAGTGTGCAGCCGCTCGATAGCCGCTTGTCGCAATTGCGGCTCGTCGTACTCGGCCAGGAGACCGTACACTCGTGCCAGGTCGTACTGCACGTTCGCCCAGGGGATCGGGAATGCGTCCCGGGTAAGCACCCGATCGGCACGTTCCAGGCAGGCAATCGCGCGGCGGAGGTTCTCGACCACGTCGCCAGCCGGCAGATCGCGATAGACGATCGCCAGCAGGCATTGCGTGCGGGCCCAATCCACCGGAGCATCGTCCTCGGTGAATATCTCCAGGGCGTTCTCACAGCACGCGATCGCGCGTTGCAAGTTTTCCACGCGGTCGCCTGAGGGCAATTCGGTATACACCAGGGCCAGACCGCGCATCGCGGCGGCCCACTCGTTCGGATACTCTTCCTGGTTGTATACCGTCAGGTTGTCTTCGTAGTGCGCGCGTGCCAGCTGCAAGTTTTCGGTGCGATCGCCGTCGGACAGCCGTTCATAGGCCTCGGCCAGTTTCGATTTAAGTGCCGCCCAGACAGCAGGATTGAAATCACGGGCATAAAACCGCAGCGCAGCCTTGATGTGGTGGATCAGCTTATGGTGCGTATCCGCGTGCCAGCCGGGAGGCGTCTCGGTATAGATGCGGGTCAGGTGGACATGCACCATTGCCTGGCCTTCAGGGAAGCGGTCGTCGCTCAGTGTGCGCAATGAGTTCTCAAAGTAGCAGATCGCCTGGCGGACGTTTTCTTCCGCATCGCCAACGGGACGCTGCGAATAGATCACGCCCAGCACGCTTTGGGCTCGTCCCCACTCTTCGGGATACTCTTCAATCGACCAGACTCGCAGCGCCTCGTGCATGCGGGCGAAGGCGTGCTGGTAGTGATCGGGGGCTTCGCGTGCCGCCAGTTCCAGATGCGCGACGCCAATGCTGTACTGCACGGTCGCCCATTCGCGGGCATGGATCTCCCTCGCCCATTTGGTCTCCGCCGCGAGAAAGTGCTGTATCGCCTGGTCGACCTGGGTTGCTTGATCTTCCTCGGCCGATTCCAGCAGGATGAATCCCAACGCGAGTTGCGCGAACGCCCACTCCTGCGGATAGGTGGCGTCGTCGAACACTTCCAGGCTTTGCCGGATCAGCTCGCGGCTTCGCTCAAGCTCGACGGCACGGCTCTCGGTACCGCCGCGGGACATCCTGAGGTACAAGTCGGCCAGCAGCAGTTGGGCTTCCGCCCCTTGTATCGGCAGATTGGCCTTGGTGTAGTAATCGAGCGCTGCTTCGAAGTGCGATTTGGCCCGGGCGAACTTTTCCGCCTGGGCGCGGCGGGGGAACTCGCGATAGACGCGGCCTAGATAAAGCTGGATCGCTGCCCATTGGTCGGGGTACGCCTCGGCCGTGAAGACGCGCAAGGCGGCCTCGTAATGTTCGGTTGCCCGGCGAAGGTTTTCAAACCGCAGGTCCAGATCTGCCGTGCGCAGGTCCAGGTAGGCATCGCCCAGGCGGCGGTGCGCTTCGGCCCACGGCTGCGGGTGGTGGTGCTTCGTAAGCTGCTCGAGCGCTGCCAGCTCCTGCTCGATCGTTTGACGCAGTTCCTCGTTACTGCGGGTTGGTCGCGAGATACCGGTCATGCCGACGCCTGCCGCGGCGCTGCTGCCTGATGCGGCGGTTTGCGTGGCAGCAGCTTGCGGATCGTCGGCGGGCACAGGCCGCTGGATGTCGGTGGAATGCTGCGCCATCGAAGAACCTCCGCGGTTTGAAGAGCGAGCGAGGAATCGTTCTCGCCGGGCATGCCGGCCAACTCCGCGACTGCGCGCACCTACTGATAAGAAAACGCTTGAGGCCTGGCGATTTTGGGCCGGCGAAGGTGCCGCAACAAAAGTCGGAGTAACTGCCGCCCTTGGACGAGCCGCCGGAGAAACATCTAGGGAGTGCAGCGCAGATGCCGCTGCCACGTTCGCCGCTGAGTATACCGGGCGGGGGGCAGCGATGCATGCCGCCCGGAGAAGTGCTCCATGCGGCGCTGCTTGCGAGCTCTAAGACGGTGAATGATTGCCGTTCTTTAAAAACAGTGTAATAATTGTACTGTGAGTGCATATACTCGATCAAAACTGAAGCATCTCTTGCAGGCACACCGCCCTGGTACGGTGCTGCTGGCTCAATGGCTGCTACAGCAGGGCATCTCGCGAGAGCTCCAAGCCCGATATCGTCGCAGCGGCTGGTTGGAGGCCATCGGCAACGGGGCGTTCGTTCGCCCGGGTGAAACGGTCGCGTGGCAGGGAGGACTGTACGCGCTGCAGGCTCAGGCTCAGCTACCCATTCATGCTGGCAGCGTTACGGCGCTCGACATGCTAGGGTACGCACATTACCTGCGCGTGGCCGAGCCGACGGTCTATCTGTTTTCACCGCGTGGTACCACGCTCGCCGCGTGGTTCAAGAACTATGACTGGCAGGTGACGATCCGGCACGTGCGCACCAATTTCTTGCCGCCCAAGTTGGGCTTGGTAGCGCACGAGCAGGGAACGTTCACCATTGAGATCTCAGGCGCAGAACGGGCGATGTTGGAGTGCCTGCACCTGGCTCCACGATATTTCGACCTAGTGGAGTGCTACCAGGTGATGGAGAGTCTGGCAAACCTGCGTCCCCGAGTCGTGCAGGAACTTCTGGCGGTTTGTGCGTCGGTTAAGGTCAAACGCCTGTTCTTGTATTTTGGGGAACGCGCCGGGCACGCGTGGCTGCGATATGTTAACGTCGAACAAGTGGACCTAGGCCGAGGTACTCGCAGCATCGCGCCCGGCGGCGTCCACGTGCCAAAGTACGATCTCGTCGTCCCGGCAGACTTAGCGCCATGATCCCGCCGCTATACCGCGCGCAGGTGGAGTTACTGATCCGCATCTTGCCGGAAATTGGGCGGGAGGCGGCGTTCGCTGTAAAAGGGGGTACAGCGATCAATCTGTTCGTCCACGAGATGCCGCGGCTTTCGATCGACATCGATCTGACGTACCTGCCGCTCGACGATCGCCAGACCGCGCTGCCAGCCATCGCAGAAGCGTTGCAACGCATCCAAGAACGGCTCAGAGAACGCATCCCTGCAATCGGGGTGCAGTCGCACGGCGGCAGGAACGAACTGCGACTCGTATGCCGTTCGGGGAAGGCCACGTTCAAGGTGGAAGTCAACGGCGTTTTGCGAGGGCACCTGTGGCCGGTGCGAACTCTGCCGCTTGCGGCTGCCGCTCAGGATGAATTCGGCATGTTTGCCGAGGCGACGGTACTTTCGCATCAGGAACTGTTCGGCGGGAAGATCTGTGCAGCGCTCGATCGTCAGCATCCTCGCGATCTATTCGACGTTCGGCAGCTTCTCGAACACGGAGGCGTCACGGACGCCGTTCGAGCCGGCATGATCGCCTCGTTAGCCATTCGCGTCCCTTGCACGATTTGCTTCGCCCCCATCGGCAGGATCAACGCGGCGCCTTCCAGAATCAGTTTGCTGGCATGGCGATGATCCCCTTCAGCTACGAAGATTTTGAAGCAACGCGGGAACGGTTGATCGACGAAATCCATGCCACACTCACCGAACAGGATCGCCAGTTGCTGATCAGCTTCAAGCAGGGGGAACCCGACTGGGGGCTATTCCCGGCCGATGCGCTGCAACGTATGCCGGCCGTCCATTGGAAACTGGCTAATATCCGGAGGCCGGCAAAGAGCAACCCTCGCAAACATGCCGAGCAATTGGTGGCGTTAGAGCAGGCGCTGTCAGTGTAGGCGGCCGTCAGGTGTGCCTGCCCGCCCGGCGTAGTGTTCCTGGTAAGCTGCGGTCTGCTGGCAGGTTGCGGGGTTCTGTGGGCGGGGCTTGACTTTCTATAACTCTTGGGCCGCGCCCGCGTTGTACACTTCGAGCACGCGGCCTAGGATGACAGTAGATTCCGCCCTTGGAGGTTGGCGGAAGCTTGGCAGGTGCGCGGCTACGGCGCGCCGCCGGGCCCCCTTCCGTGGCACGGCGGCAGGCCGCAACCGCGGCGCCCTTTCTCAGGACAGGCGATGGACGAGCAAACTCACAAGAAGTCCCCCCCGAAACCCAATGACCCGGTCCGCCGCCCCAGCGACCGCAAGGCCCCCCAGCAGGGCGGAAACGCCCTCTGGTACCTGATCGGCCTGGCCGTCCTGACGTTGATCCTGGTCGGCTGGTTCCGCGGCAGCAACCGCGAGGACCTGGGGGGCTACGGCAAACTGCTGGAGCTGATCAAGAAAGGTGCTCCGGTCGCCATGACCGAGCACGAGAAGATCTACAACGAGCGGGGCGAGGAGATCGGCGAGAAGAATATCGAGGTCACCGTTGGCGATGGAGCCGAAGCCAAGGTGTATCGATACTGGGGCCTCTCCGATCTTAAGGTCGGCCCGCACGAAATCACCGGCACCGTCTTCCGGCGACAGCTTCGGCCCCCGGTGCCTCGCCCCCAGTCGGGCGAAGGCAGCGGCCCGCAAAACGAACGCGTCAAGTTCTCGGTAGCCCGGATGGGCTTTGAAAACGACGCCGGCTACCTGCTCAACCTGCTGGAACAGAACGGCTTTGACAACTTCCGCGGCGACGAGGCCCCCAGCGGCTGGCGCTACTACGCGCCCATGCTGATCGTCACCTCGCTGTTCATCCTGGTGTTCGTGGTGATGATGCGGCGGCTGGGCGGGGCCGGTTCGCCCATGGCTTTTGGCCGCAGCCGCGGCAAGCTCTACGCGCAGGAAGACCTGGGCGTGACATTCGAGGACGTGGCCGGCATCGACGAGGCCGTCGACGAGCTGCGCGAGGTGGTCGAGTTCCTCCGCACGCCCGAAAAGTACCAGACCCTTGGCGGTCGCATCCCCAAGGGCGTGCTGCTGATCGGCCCGCCGGGTACCGGCAAGACTCTGCTGGCCAAGGCCATCGCCGGCGAAGCCGGGGTGCCATTCTTCAGCCTGTCCGGTTCGGACTTTGTCGAAATGTTCGTCGGCGTGGGCGCCGCCCGCGTCCGCGATATGTTCCACCAGGCCGAGAACAAGGCTCCGTGCATCATCTTTATCGATGAGCTGGATGCCCTCGGCAAAACCCGCGGTACCAGCGTGGTGGGCGGGCACGACGAGCGCGAGCAAACGCTCAACGCTCTGCTGGTCGAGATGGACGGCTTTGACTCCAACGCCGGCGTGATCGTGCTGGCCGCCACCAACCGGCCCGAAACGCTCGATCCGGCACTGCTGCGGCCAGGCCGCTTCGACCGTCACGTGCTGGTCGACCGGCCCGACGTCCGCGGCCGCGAAGACATCCTCCGCGTTCACGTGCAGTCGGTGAAGCTCGATAAGGATGTCGACTTGGCCAAGGTGGCCGGCATCACGCCGGGCTTCGTGGGGGCCGACCTGGCCAACCTGGTTAACGAGGCCGCCCTGCTGGCTGCCCGCAAGGGCAAAGACGCCGTCGGCATGGAAGAGTTCAACGAGGGCGTCGAACGCGTGATCGCCGGCCTGGAAAAGAAGCAGCGGGTGATGCGCGAGGACGAGAAGCAGCGCGTGGCCTACCACGAAAGCGGTCACGCCCTGGTGGCGTACTGCCTGCCCAACACCGACCCGGTGCATAAGGTTTCGATCATTCCGCGCGGCATCGCGGCCTTGGGCTACACGCTCCAACGGCCGGAAGAAGATCGCTACCTGATGACCCAGGGCGAGCTGGAAAGCCGCATCCAAGTGCTCTTGGCCGGCACCATCACCGAGGAGATCGTCTACGACGATATCTCCACCGGCGCCCAGAACGACCTCGAACGGGCAAGCGAAATCGCCCGCAGCATGGTCATGGAATACGGCATGAGCCGGTTGGGCCGGGTGAATTATCGCGAGAGCAACCGCAGCGCGTTCCTGGCAGGCAGTACCAGCGACATGCCGATGCGGATGCACAGCGAAAAGACGATGCGCGAGATCGATGACGAGGTGCGGCGGATCATCGACGAAAGCACCGAGAAGGTCCGCCACATCCTGACCACGCGCCGCGCAGCGCTCGACGCCCTGGCTGCCCGGTTGATGGAACGCGAGGTGATCGACGCCGAGGAATTGAGGGAGCTGATCGAGTCCAACAGCCCCAGTCCGCTGATTGTGCCCGGCACCGATGCCGAGCCCAAGAAACGCAGTCTGCCCGGCGACGTGACCCCGCGGGTGCTGGATCCCGGCAAGGCCGAGGGCGGTAACTAGGCCGCGGTCGGGGCCCAGCGCAGCCACCAGTAAATCATCGGCTCAACCGCCGCTGCGCATCGTGACCGTTCGTCACGGGGGCGCGGCGGCTTTGTTCACAGGGCACGGTCTTATCCGACACGGGGGTAGCCATGTATCTGGGGTCTGCCGTCGTCACCGCCGCCCCGTGGCTGCTTCTGGCTCTGGCCATCGTGCCCTGGTTGTGGTGGGTATCGCGGCATTCGTACTCCGGTTTGGAACGCGGCCGTCGCTATTTGAGCCTCGCCCTGCGGACGGCGGTGGTGCTGCTGTTATTGGCGGCCTTGGCCGAACTGCAATGGGTGGAACGCAGCGACCGCGTGGCGGTCCTGTACCTGCTCGACCGCTCGCTCAGCGTCTCGCCCGAGGCGCAGCAGCAGTCGATCGAATATGTGAACCGTTCCATCCAGCAGCACCGCAATGCCGCCCGGGGCGATAAGGCGGGCGTGATCGGCTTTGGCACCGAAGCCGCTGTCGAAGCCCCGCCGCTGGCCGCAAACTTGCGAATCCCCGATCCGCTCGAAGTCCGCATTGACCCCGGCCATACCGACCTGGCGGCTGCGCTGCGGCTGGCCAGGGCCTCCGTCCCGCCGGACTCTGCCGCCCGCGTCGTCATCCTTAGCGACGGGAACGAGAACCGCGGAGATGCGCTGGAACAGGCTCGGGCGTTGGCCGAGGCGGGCGTCGGCATCGACGTCATTCCGCTCACCAATCCTACCGGCCCGGACGTGGCCTTGATGCGGCTGGCCGTGCCGCCGGCCACCAAGGCGGGCGCTCCCTTCGACGTGCGTGTGGTGCTGCGTAACACGGGCGGTTCGCCCCCGGCTCCCATGGCCGGTCAATTGAGGATCGTGCGCGTCCAGGGCGACCAGCGTAGCGTGCTGGTCGATCAACCGGTGACGGTGGCACCTGGCACGCAGTTGTACAGCTTCCGCGATTCGCTCAGCACGCCCGACTTCTACACCTACGAGGCCTCGTTCATACCGGCCGACGGCGTGGCCGATGCCATTGCGCAGAATAACCGCGTGACCGGTTTCACCTCGCTGGCCGGTGCCACCCGCGTACTGCTGATCGAGGACTGGAGCCAGCCGGGCTATTACCGGCATTTCATCGAACGGTTGCAAGCGGCTGGCCTGACGGTGGACGTGCAGCCCAGCAATCAACTGTTCACCAGCCTGGCCGAGTTGCAGCGGTACGATGCCGTGATTCTGGCGGGCGTACCGCGGATCAGCGGCACCGACGCCGACACGCTTACCGATTTCAGCGACCGGCAAATCGAAATGCTGGTGCACAACACACAGCGGCTGGGAGCCGGTTTGATTCTGCTGGGCGGACCGGCGGCGATGGGAGCCGGCGGCTGGACGGGCACGCCGCTGGAAGCCGCCATGCCGGTTGATTTCCACATCAAGAATCTCAAGGTAACGCCGCAAGGCGCGCTGATGCTGGTCATCGACCGCTCCGGCTCGATGAGCGGCGAAAAGCTCAAGATGTGTAAAGCAGCCGCTCGCGAAGCGGTGCGCGTGCTCAACCACAACGACTATATCGGTGTGGTGGCGTTCGATACGCAGCCGCAGTGGATCGTGCCGATCCAGATGCGCGGCGACCTTTCCAAGGTGGTCGCCCGCATCAACCGCATTGCCGAGGGCGGCGGTACGGACATGTACCCCGGCATGGCCGAGGGCTTCAAAGCCCTGCGTTCGGTTAAGGCCACCGTCAAGCATATGGTCGTGCTGACCGATGGCCAGACCCACGACGCCGATTTTCGCCGGCTGGTCAACGACATGCGGGCGGCGAACATCACGGTATCGACCGTGGCCGTGGGACCGGACGCCGCGGTGCCGCTGCTGCGGCAGATTGCGGCGCAAGGGCAGGGCAAGAGCTACGTGGTGCGCGACCCCAAGGCCATCCCGCGCATCTTTGTGAAAGAAGCCACCCGGGTTTCGCGGCCGCTGGTGTACGAGGATCCCAGTGGTTTCAGGCCTACCGTGCGGCGGTCGCACGAGGCGATCGACCTCGATGCCCCGCTGCCGCCGCTGACCGGTGTGGTGCTTACCTCGCCTAAGGACAATCCGCTGGTCGAGATCCCCTGGGAGGTCCCGGTGCCGCAGGGGAGCAGCAGCCCGCTCTTGGCCACGTGGAACTACGGTCTGGGCAGAGCCGTGGTCTTCGCCAGCGATGCCTCGACCCGGTGGTCGCAAGCATGGACCAACTGGGAGCATTACGACCGGGTGTTTGAGCAACTGGTGCGTTGGGCGGCCCGGCCGGCGACGCCTACCGATAACTTTCAAGTGACGGCCGAGTACCGCGACGGCAAGTTGCGTGTGGTTCTGACCGGCACCACCGAGGAAGGCCCACTCGATCTGTTGCCGGCAGCCGGGATTGTCACCGGGCCGGATATGCAATCCCGGGAGATCGCGTTCGCGCAGATAGCCCCGGGCCGGTATCTGGCTGAGCTGCCTGTCGAAAGTTCCGGAGTTCACTTTGTGAACGTGTTGCCGGGCGCCGGGTATGGATCGATCCGCGTGGGCGTCGACGTACCCTATTCTGCCGAATTCCGTCAGCGCGAAACCAACCGGCGGTTCCTGGCCGAGCTGGCGGCGCTGGTGCCGCGCGGCGGCCAGAGCGGGCGTGTGATCACCGCCGAGGCTGACGACATACGCGGCGGACAGCCGGGCAGCGAGGTCGATGCCTGGCTACAGACCAACGTGTTTCGGGGGGGCCTGCAACCGGTCGAGTCGCGCGAGCCGGTCTGGCCCCGGCTGATCTTTCTGGCCGGCTGCTTGTTCCTGGTCGATGTGCTGATACGCCGCGTCCGCTTTGGGCGTTCGCTGGAACGTCTTGCCCAGGCTCGGCAGAAGCGGCTGTCCGAAATGGCCTCGTCGCAGGAGTCGTATCTGGGGCGGCTCCGGCAGCGCAAGGCCGAAGTGGCAGGCGACCTGGATCGCCGCCGGCAAACGTGGCAGCCCAGCGCATCATCCTTCGAAACGCCGCCAGGCCGGTCGCCCGTTTCCGAGCTGATTGAGCAGCCGTCGCTGGCTCCGCAATCGCCGGACAAACGATCGGCTGACAACGAAGAAGCCGACGCACCACACACCTCACGGCTGCTGGAAGCCAAACGCCGCTTGTGGGAAGAGCGACGTTAAGTGTCGACGCAACACACGCAAAGCGTTGAGCATCTGGTGCGTGGCATTCCCCCGCGTGGACTTCCAGGGGGTGCCTTCCATAATTCCTGTGAAAGCCGTGGCCGGGCATACAACCTGCACCGCGGTTGCGTGGCCTGCTGCGCATAACGCGCGAAGGCGTGCGCATTGCAATGCTTGGGGCAATGCCATCGCGCGTTGGTAGCGAGCTACGTCGCCTGGCCAGCGGTTTAACTGCGTCGCACACCTTTAGGTAAAGCAATCATGGCGGAACAGCAACTCACCAAGCCGTGGCTGTTAGCCGTATGGCCGGGAATGGGCAATGTGGCGATTACCGCCGGCTATTACCTCATGGCCAAGTTGGGCATGCACGGCCTGGCGGAACTGACGGCCGAAGACCTGTTTGATGTGGAACACGTCGAGGTTCGCAACGGTTTGATCCGGCCCGGCCGCCTGCCGCGCAACCGGTTCTTCGTCTGGAACGATCCGGCCCAGCAGCACGATATCGTGGTTTTCATCGGCGAAGCGCAACCGCCGCTGGGCAAGTATTCGTTCTGCCGCAAGCTGATCGAGTACGCCCAGGAGCTGGGCGTCGAACGGGTGTTTACGTTCGCCGCCATGGCTACCAACATGCAGCCGGACCAGCCGTCGCGGGGGTTTGCTGCCGCCACCGATGAAGGCATGCTTGAAGGGCTGCGTCAGCTCGAACTGCAAACGCTGGAACAAGGCCATATCGGCGGCCTGAATGGCCTGCTGCTGGGGGCCGCCCTCGAAGCCGGTATGCGCGGCGCCTGCCTGTTGGGCGAGATCCCGCAGATGCTGGCCCAGTTGCCGTTCCCCAAGGCATCGCTGGCCGTGCTCGAACGGTTCGCGACCCTCGCGGAGATCGACCTCGACCTGTCCGAACTGCGCGAGCAGGTCCAGTACATGGACGAACGGATCGAGGAATTGATGGAGAACGTCGAGCGGGCGATGGAGCAGGGCGGCGAGGAAGACGAGGACGAAGGCTTCCAGTTCGCGCCAGAGGAGCCCGAAAACGGTCTCGACCCCGAGGACGAACGGCGGATCGAGGAACTGTTCGCCCAGGCTCAGTACAACCGCTCTAAGGCATACGAGCTCAAACGCACGCTCGACCAGCTCAACGTGTTCGAGCAGTACGAGGACCGCTTCTTGGACCTGTTCAAGAAGACTGAGTAGGAAACGCGGCAAAAGTACCACCGCTCGGCGAGCGGTGCGAAGTTGCGCAAGCGCGGTCCACGGTTCTGTAGCGCGCGGTAAGGGGGGGACGTAGGGCAATGTGCTGCTACGTCTGCTGCGGCGGTTGCTGGCCCACCCCGCCGTGGTCCGAGCGGCGTTTCCCTCACGAAGAAAGCCCGACGTTCGCGCGGCGGAACGCTCCGGCCTTGCCAGCACTGCTGGCGCCACGCATCAAAGCTGGTCTGGTTTTGCCAGCGACCTTGTGTTAACGTGCCCGCCCCACATAGTTCATTTGATCCCAGGGAAGGTGATCCGATGCGTGCACGTCGCGTGCTGGCAAGGCGATGTCGGCTGATCGGTGGTGCGGGCATGATGCTCGCCGTCTTGATGGTTTCGTCCGTGCTCGCTCAGCAATCGGCAACGCGGTCCACCGGCGAAGCCCAGTGGATCTGGACGGCCGACGACGCGCCGGTCGCCTATTTCCGCCGCACTTTCTTCTTGAGCCATCCTGGTGACGGCCAGGTGGCCATCACCGCCGACCAGCGGTACGAGCTGTATGTCAACGGCCGGCACGTGGGCAGCGGCAACAACTGGCGCGTGATGGATACCTACGACATCGTGCGTTACCTGGTATCCGGCCGCAACGTGATCGCCATCAAGGCCGAAGGACGCGAGGACGCGCCCCGCGGCGTGGTAGCCCGGGTTACCGTCCGCAACGCCGGCGGTACGTTTGTTTCGCAGTCGACCGGGCCGGGTTGGAAGGCCGCCACGGGCGTGAACGAACGCTGGAACTGGCCCAGCCTCAACGATAACAACTGGCCCATGGCCAAGAGCCTGGGCGAGTTCGGCCGCACTGCACCCTGGAACGACGCTGTTCGCCCCGCCGACGGGACCACGGCCAGCCGCTTCCGCATGCCGGAAGGGTTTGCCATCGAACGCGTGATGTCGCCCGAGGATACCGGCTCGGTGCTGTGCATGACGTTCGACGAACAGGGCAACGTGCTGATCTCGCGCGAAGGCGCCGGCATCCATCGCCTGGTCGATACCGATGGCGACGGCCTGCCCGACGATGTCGAAACCGTCAACGAATCCATCAAGTACTGCCACGGTCTGCTCACCGTGAACGGCATCATCTTCGCCGTGGGCGGTGGGCCGCAGGGGGCAGGCCTGTACCGGCTGACCGACGAGGACGGCGATGGCGAGGCCGAGAACGTCGAGCTGCTTCTGGAGTTCCAGGGCGGCATCAGCGAGCACGGTCCGCACGCGCCGGTGCTTGGCCCCGATGGCCTGATCTACGTGGTGATCGGGAACCACAGCCAGGTGAAGAATCGGCCCGCGGCAACCAGCCCATATCGCCACATTTATGAAGGCGACCTGGTGCAGCCCAAGTACGAAGATGCCGGTGGCCATGCCGTGGGCGTGAAGGCGCCCGGCGGCACCATCGTGCGGACTGATATCGGCGGCACGTTCGTTGAGACGTACGCCGGCGGCATTCGCAATGCTTACGATCTGGATTTCTCGCCCGTGGGCGACCTGTTCACGTACGACTCCGACATGGAGTGGGACGAAGGGCTGCCCTGGTTCCGCACCACGCGTTTCTTGCACGTGGTAGCCGGCGGCGAATACGGCTGGCGCAGCGGCTGGTCGAAGTGGCCTGAGTATTTCCTGGATGGGCTGCCCTCGATCCTGGAAACCGGCCGCGGCTCGCCGACCGGCGTGGTCTGCTACGACCATCATGCCTTCCCGGATCGTTACCGCGGCGCGTTCTTCCTGGGCGACTGGTCGCTGGGCCGGATCCTGGTGGCGTTCCCGCGGATTGAAGGGGCCTCGTTCGCGGCTGCGGCCGAAGTGTTTGTCGAAGGCAAACCGCTCAACGTGACCGACCTGGCGGTTGGCCCCGACGGCGCGTTGTACTTCTGCACCGGGGGACGCGGCACCGAAGGCGGTTTGTACCGTGTGGTGTATCGCCATGCGAAGCCGCCCGCCGCGCTGGGCGAAGGGATCTGGCAGGCGATCCGCCAGCCGCAGTTCTATAGCGCGTTTGCCCGCGAGGCGATCGCCGTCGTGCAGGAGCGGATGGGCCGCACCTGGGATACGGAACTGCAAAAGGTTGTGCTCGACCCGTCCAACGACGTGCTCGACCGCATCCGCGCGATGGACCTGATGCACCTGTACGGTCCGTATCCGACGCCGGAAATGCTGATTCGGCTGAGCCAGGACCGCAGCGCGTCGATCCGCGCGAAGGCCGCCTGGCTGATGGGCCTGCATCCCGAGAACATTGCCACCACGTTGGAACGGCTGCTAGGCGATCCCAGTCCGGTGGTCCGCCGCCAGGCGTGCGAGTCGCTCGGCCGTGCCCGGCTGTCGGTCCCGGCGGACAAGGTGATTCCGCTGCTGGGCGACGAGCGGTACGTGGCCTGGGCGGCGCGGCAAGTCTTGCAGAACATGCCCACCGCGCAGTGGCGCAACGAAGTGCTTAACGCCGAGAAGATCCGCATCTTCAATCACGGCGCGGCATTGCTCCTGGCGATCGACCCGAGCAAGTTCTCGGCCAAGGAGATCATCACCCAGGCTCAGCAGCGGCTGCCGCAGTACATGGAAGACGACGACTTCGTCGACCTGCTGCGCGTGGTGCAGCTGGCGCTGCATCGGGCCGACTTGAAGGCGGCCGACGTGCCGGAGCTGGGGCCGATGCTCGCTCGCGAGTTCCCGGCCCGCACCGATGCGGATTCGCCGGGCGGCCACCGCATCAATCGCGAGTTGATCCGGCTGCTGGTTCACCTGCAGCAGACCGACATTGCCGAACGTCTCACGGCGTACGTGGCTTCGCAGGAACCGATGGAGGACCGCATTCACGCGGCCCTGTATGCCCGGTTCCTCAATGCCGCGTGGACGCCCAAGCAGCGGGAAACGTTGCTGGACTTCTATGAGCAGGCCCGCCGCGCCGAGGGCGGCTACAGCATGTCGCGGTACATCGACAACGTGGCCCGCGACTTCACGATGTCGCTTTCGGACGAAGACCGGATGGCCGTGCTCCAGGAGGCGCAGCGCTGGCCGTCGGCGGCGCTGGGCGCGTTGATCAAGCTGCCTGAGAAGATCAGCCCCGAGGTCGGCATCGCCTTGCAGGAGCTGGACGTGCGCTTGCAAGAGGTGGACGATCCGGCGGCCCGGCGGTTGCAGACGGCGATTGTGGCCGTCTTTGCCCGGACGAAAGATCCCCGCGCGATGGACTACCTCCGCGCGGTGTTCGAGGAACAGCCGGAACGCCGGCCAACGGTGGCGATGGGCCTGGCGCAAGTGCCCGAAGGTCCGAACCTGCCGCTGCTGATTCAAGCCTTGCCGGTGCTCGAAGGCCCGGCGGCGGTCGAAGTGCTCCGCAAGCTGGCCGATTCGGACTATGTGCCTGACAAGCCCGAGCCTACCCGACAGGTGATTCTGGCCGGTGTGCGGCTCCGCGAGCAGGGCAGCCAGTATGCCGTGGCCCTGCTGGAACGTTGGCACGGCGAGAAGCTGGGCGATCCGAACGACCGCTGGGACGTCCGGGTGAACCATTGGCAAAAGTGGTTCATGGCCAAGTACCCGGACCAGCCGATGCCGTTCCCGCCCCGGGCAACGACCGAAAGCCGCTGGACCATGGAAGAGGTACTGGGCTACCTGAACGACGAGAAGTCACCGACACCCGATCCTCGCCGCGGCGCGATCGTGTTTGAGAAGGCGCAGTGCGCCAAGTGCCATCGCTTTGGCCGTGTGGGCGAATCGGCCGGTCCCGACCTGACCACGGTCGCCCGGCGGTTCCACCAGAAGGAAATCCTCGAATCGATCCTGCATCCCTCGCAGGTAATCTCCGATCAGTACGCCAGCAAGACCGTGATCACGGTGGATGGCCACCAGTTGACGGGCGTGCTGGGCAGCGCCGGTCCCAACACCTACTCGCTGCTGCTGCCCACCGGCGAGAAGATCGAGATTGCCCACGAGGACGTCGAAGAGATCGAGCCCTCGCGGGTATCGGTGATGCCTGAGGGGCTGCTGAACAACTTCACGTTGGAAGACATTGCCGACCTGATGGCCTTCTTGAGCCAGTCGTCGGCCCCGGTGGCATCAGCGCCCGGCCAGCGGCGATAGACGCACCAGGAACTGAATGCTCCACACCTTTCTTGACGCCGCTCCCTGATTTACAGGGGGCGGCGTTCTTGTTGATTGGGTATGCGCGATGGCGGGCTAAACGGCCGTCTCGCGGATCCACTCGGCCAGCCGCTGCATGCCTTCTTCGGTGCTGACGGTCGGCGTGTAGTTCAGGTCGCGCTGCGCGGCCGAGATATCGAAGTAGTGCGAGGTGCTAAGCTGCGCGGCCACGAACCACGTCATTGGCGGTTCGCCCGGCAGGGGCAGCACACGCCACAGACCTTCGAGCACGGCGCCGACTCGATAGGCGGCCTTGGCCGAAACAACTTTGCGCGGTTTCTCCAGCCCAGCCAGTGCGAGAATCTCGCCGATCCACTCCCAGCAGTTGACCGGTTGGCCTTGGCTGATGAAGTAGGCCTTGCCCGAGGCGGGCGAGTTGGGCCTGGCGAGCGCTTCGGCCGCCAAGAGGTGGGCGGTGGCGGCGTTCTCGACATACACCATGTCGATCAGGTTGTTGCCGCTGCCCACGATCCGCAGGCGGCCACGCCGGGCGCGATCGAGCAGCCGCGGGATGAGATGGCTATCGCGCGGACCCCAGATCAAGTGCGGCCGCAGCGCGCACGTGGCCAGCGAATCATCGGCGGCCGCCAACACCGCCTGCTCAGCGAGGGCTTTGCTGTGCGGGTAGTGGGCCAGCCAGCGGTCAGGGTAGGGGGCCGTTTCGTCGACGCCGCACTGGTCGGTGCCGGCAAACGTGACGCTAGGGCTGCTGGTATACACCAGCCGCGGCACGCCCGCCCGACGGCAACCGGCAATCACATGATAGGTGCCCAGCGTGTTGATGCCGTGGTACTCGTGCCACTTGCCCCACACACCGGCCTTGGCGGCGGTATGAAAGACCACGTCCTGCCCAACGCAGGCCTTGGCGACAGCTTCTTCGTCGCGCAAATCGGCCTGGTGGATCTCCACGCCTTGCTGTGCCAGGTGGGGATACGTTCCACGCCCCAGCACGCGCACGCGATGCCCACCAGCCAGAAGTTGCTGGACAATGTATTGGCCCAAGAATCCGCCGCCGCCCGTTACCAATGCTCGCATGACCACGTAGTTTAGCGGCCATCGCGTACGCGCACAGTGGCCGGCACGCCCACCCGGCCCGATTGGTTGACTGCTGCGACGGTCAGCACGTTCTCGCCGGGCCGTAGTTCCCAGCGAAACTGGCTCGGCGTTTGGCGGGCGGTGACGCCGTCGTCCAGCCTGACAAAGTGAGCGAAGCCGGGCGTGTGGGTTGTCAGTTCCACTTCCAGGACGCCCGGCTTGTCCGTGGCCGTCAGATGGATTTCTGTGCGATTCACGTCCCACTCAAAATCTTCGCGGCGCGTCACACGGTGGGGATACAGCGGGCGGGCCGGCTCGCGGTTGTCCGCCCAGACGTAGTGCCCCGTCCAGAACCAGCCACGCATCCCCTGGTTGAGCGGCAGCGGCGCCCGTTGTTCCAGAAAGTTACTGCGCGGCACAAGCCGCAGTTCGACGAAAGGCGGCCAGTCGGCAAAGCTGTTCCATGTGCGCGCGTTCTGCTCGACGATCCGCACGCACGTCGTGGGACGCGGCGTCTTACCGGCCAGGTGATCAAGTTGCCGCTGCCGTAACTCCCACAGCGAAAGCGGTTGGCGCGTTTCGTCGTCGATGAAGTACCAGCCCTGATCGCCGTCAACGTGTATCCACTTGGCGAAGTGGTTGGACCACACCTCGGCGGTTTCGTGACCGCCGCGAAAAGATTTGGTTCGGTCGCCAGGTCCGATGGAGACGATGCGGCCCACGATGCCGAAACTTTCGCAAGCTTGCAGAAATACCAGGTTGCGCTGCTGACAGAAGCCACCCACACAGGTGCCGTCGGGATGGGTAGCCAGAAGGTCCAGCGCGTTCCAAGCCGGGTAGCTTTGCGACAAATGGCCGATCTTTTCCCACCGCGTGGCCGACCAGGCGGCCAGACGCGCAATCAGCTCCAGCTCAGAAGTGGCGCCCTCGACCACTTTATCCAGCTTGTACTTGCTGCGCAGCTCGGCCAATTCGGGCCGGTTGAACGGTTCATACCTGAACGGGATTGTCGTTCGTATGAGAGGCTCGGCCTGTTCGAACTTGACCGTTAGATCACGCGACCAGTCGTTCGCGAGGTGGGGGACGTCGGCCGCCAGACGCAGCGATTTGAGCTGGGGACTGACCAACGGATCGGTAGTGCTCAGCGTCACGCGCACCTGTAGATACCGCTTGCCGGATGGTTCAACCTTCGCAGCGCCATCGCCGGCCAGGGCGAGCGGCTGCCACTCGCTCCAAGTGGCGTTGCGCAACGCATCGGCCGTTCTGGCGACAAGCGAGATGTGTGTGCCCTGGGGCTGTTTATAGTCCAGGCGGATCGATAGCTGCTGGGGCACTTGGGCCGAAGGCGCCATCGGCCGCTGCTGAAGATTCGCCAAGTCAATGACCGGCGAGTCGATGCTGCCTTGGGCGGCGTGCTGATCGAGGAACAACCGCACATAGTATTCGCCGTCGATATCGCCGGTCGTGCCCAGGTTGGTGTCCTGCCAGGTACGGCCGCCATCGGTGCTTCGCGCGCTGCGGTTGGGATGCCGAGTGCGCGTGATGGAGCCGGCGGCGTATTCGTCGTCGCGGGCGATCCAGAACTGCCCTTCGCCGGAAAAGACAAACTCGTTGGCGCCTTCTTTCAGCAGCGTGGGAGCCAGGTCATACGCTTGCCAGTAGTAACCACACGGCTGGGGCGGCCCAAGTTTGACCTCCTGGCCGTTCAACCGGAGCTGCAAGTTGCCGCCGCGAGCGACCAGCACCTTCGCCGCCGCGGCACTGGGGCTGGGCACCAGTAACGTTTTGCGGATGAGCAGTCCGGGCTTCAGCTTCTCGGCGTTGGGTTGGTACGAGTAACCCGCGGCGGGGCCGTCGTCCTCGATCACCGTACCTCGGGCGAGCTCCAGCACGCCGTCGCGCAGTGTCAGGTTGCGTGGCGCGCCGAGCTGGCTTAACGCGTCGGCGACGATCACACGCGGGACTTCTGCAGCCCCTACAAATCTTGTCGCAGCGACCAGACACCCCAGGGCGGTCAACCAGCAAGTCAGCAGCTTCATCGCCAGCGCTCCACAACGAGACGGCGGGGCAGGAGAGGGCACGGCAGCACGATTGTGCCCCCTTGAAAGGGTGGGGTGATTGTGGACCGCCGCTGCCGCCGCCGCAACCGGGGCGAAGCGAGTCTCCGCCCCGGAACTTCAACCGGCAGCCAGTTTGCAGATTTAGAAGGACCGCAGTTCGCGTGTCCCTCGGTGTCGCTTCATCAGGAACTCGCCGCCGATTTCTCAAGGATCAATTGACGCGCTGCCGGCCACTGCCGATAATCGTTTTTGGCTAGTCAAAAAAATAATTATTGCCATACGAATCCGCTGTAAATCCAAGTGGCGCAATGCCTGAGGACGCGCCACTCCCGCCTACCCCCTTGCCCGCCCAAGTGCAGAAACATGCTGTCCTCAAGCTCCAAGTCGTTCCGGCATCTGCACTTATGTCTGCAGCTCTGCCGTACGCCAAGGTTGGTCGCCGGGGTAGCCCTGCTGGCAGCGGTCTCGCTGGTGGCGATAACGGGGTGCAGCGACTTGGGTTCGCCCAGCAGCAATGGCGGCAAGGCCCTAACGTATCCCTACCGGATCGTCACCACCTGCGGCATGGTGACCGACATGGTCCGTAACATCGCGGGCGACAAGGCCCAGGTGATCGGGCTGATGGGCCCCACGGTCGACCCGCACCTGCACAAGCCGACACGGAGCGATGTGCGAGTCTTGTCCGAGGCCGACGTCGTGTTCTATGTCGGCCTGATGCTCGAGGGGCGGATGGCCGACACGTTTGTGAGCCTGGCTGCCAGCGGCAAGCCTGTGTATGCCGTGACCGAAGTGCTTGACGAATCGAAGCTGCGCGAACCGCCTGAGTTCGAAGGCCACTGGGACCCGCACGTGTGGATGAACGTCGCGCTGTGGAGCGAATGTGCCCAGGGCGTGGCCGAACGGTTGGCGGAGTTTGACCCGGCCAACGCCCAATACTACCGCGACAATGCCACGCAGTACCGGCAGGAACTCGCGGCGCTGGACAACTACGTCCGCCAAGTGATCGCCAGCATTCCCGAGCAGCAGCGGATGCTGATCACGGCCCACGACGCTTTTGGTTACTTTGGCGATGCGTATGGTCTGAAGGTTGAATCGCCGCAGGGCATCACCACCGAATCGGAGCCGAGCGTTGAGGACGTAAATCAACTGGTGGACCTGGTGGTGGAAAACAAGGTGCCCGCCATCTTTGTTGAGAGCAGTGTCAATCCCAAGGGCATCCAGGCCATTCAGCAAGGTGCCAGGCAGCGTGGCTGGAAGCTCCAACTGGGAGGGCGGTTGTTCTCCGACGCCATGGGGGCTGAAGGCACCTACGAAGGAACCTATATTGGCATGATGGACCACAACGCCACGACCATCGCCAGGGCCTTAGGCGGCGAAGCTCCCGAGGGCGGTATGCAAGGCCGCCTGAGCGGCGCTGCAATCGACAAATAATCGCAGCAAACAATTCATCGTGACCGCAGGCCTGGCCTGCACCCATACAACATCACCGCGCGGAGCAGCGCATGCCTGTGAGCGGCCTATGAGCCAAGCTTGCAGGAAACTCGGACCGCATAGCTCCCCGAAAACTCGATGTCAGAACCAACCCGCCCCGCGACCGGCGAGCATTCGGCCATCTCGCCGTTGAGCATTCACGATTTGACGGTCGCCTACCATCGCCGCCCGGTGCTGTGGGATATCGATTACGATGCGCCGGCCGGCAAGCTGGTGGCGATTGTCGGCCCCAACGGATCGGGCAAGACGACGCTCATCAAGGCTTGCCTCGAGCTGGTGCCGCGGGCGTCGGGCGAAGTGCGGTTTTTTGGCCAACCGTACCGGCAGGTCCGGCACCGCGTTGGCTATGTACCGCAGCGGGAGAGCGTCGACTGGGAGTTTCCGATCAACGCCCTGCAAGTGGTCGAGATGGGGCTGTACCGGCAGATCGGCTGGTTCCGCCGCATCCGCAAGCAGCACCGCGAGCAGGCGATGGAAGCCCTCAAACGCGTCGGCATGGCCGAATTCGCCACGCGGCAGATCAGCCAGCTTTCCGGTGGGCAGCAGCAGCGGGTGTTTCTTGCCCGGGCTTTGGTCCAGGATGCCGACATCTACCTGATGGACGAGCCGTTTGTGGGCGTGGATGCCGCGACGGAGCGGGCGATCGTCCAGTTGCTGCGCGAGTTGCGTGCTCGGGGCAAGACGGCCCTGGTTGTGCATCACGATTTGCAGACCGTGCCGGAATACTTCGACCACGTGCTGCTGCTCAATATGCGGCTGGTGGCCCAGGGGCCAGTGTCGGAAGTATTCACCGAAGAAAACCTGCGGCGCACCTACGGTGGTAAACTGGCGCTGCTGGATCGCGTGGGCCAGAAGATGGTCCAAGGAGGCGGCGCATGAGCGGCCGGCGCGTGGGCTGCCTGAGCCATGGCGCAGGCGTCCATACGCGCACCATGCAGCGGCCACGCCTGCTCGCGCTGGCCGCCGTACTGGCGGTGATCATTGGGGGCGCGCTGCTGGTTGTTCTTTCGCAGCCGACGACCGCCTGGGCAGGGCCGCGGAGTGCCTCGGCTCTCTTGGCCCAAGTGGAGCCCGTGCCTGCGGCAGCGCCGCACATGCCACCGGCCGCAGTGCCCACGGCCACATTGTGGCAACGCTTCGTCCGTGCGATCACGCTCCGGGACTATCATACCCGCGTGGTGTTGCTGGGCACGCTGGTGCTGGGGATCGCCTCGGGCGTGGTCGGTACGTTCATGCTGCTGCGCAAACGGGCCCTGATTGGCGACGTGGTGGGGCACGCCGCATTACCGGGCGTGTGCCTGGCATTCTTACTGCAACAAATCTGGCAGCCGGGCTCCGAACGTTCGTTGCCGATGTTGATTGCCGGCGCATGGTTGGCCGCACTGGCTGGGGCCGGCTGCACGGTGGCCTTGCGGCGATGGACCCGTATTCGCGACGACGCGGCTCAGGCCGTTGTGCTGAGCGTGTTCTTTGGCGCCGGGGTAGTGCTGCTATCCATCGCGCAGCGGATACCGACCGGCAGCGCGGCGGGATTGCAAAACTGGATCTACGGGCAGGCCGGTTTGATGCTCGCTTCCGACGTTGAGCTCATCACCGCCGCGGCCATCCTGGGGCTCGTCAGTTGTGGGCTGCTGTTCAAAGAGTTCTCGCTGCTGGCGTTTGATGAGAAGTTCGCCGCCGCGCAAGGGTGGCCCGTGCTGCTGCTCGATCTGCTGCTGATGGGCCTGGTCGTCATGGTGGCGGTGATCGGGCTGCAAGCCGTGGGGCTGCTCCTGGTGGTGGCCTTATTGATTCTGCCGCCGGCTGCCGCGCGATTTTGGACCGACCACCTGCTGCGCATGACGCTACTGGCCGGGGCTATCGGCGGTGTGACAGCCTTCCTCGGCGTGCTGCCCAGCGCCATGCTTGCCCGCTGGGCGACCGGTCCCAGCATCGTGCTGGTGGGCGGCATGGTGTTTGGTTTCAGCCTGCTGTTTGGTACGCAGCGAGGCTTGCTGCCGCGCTACTGGCTTCAGCGCGAAGTCCGCCGCAGGGTGGGGCGAGCCGATCTGCTGCGGGCGATGTACGAGTTGATCGAGCCGGCGCTGCCCGACGATGCCCCGCAAGTCACCTCGCTGGCGGGCGTGCCGGTGCGGCGTGGGCAGTTGGTGCAGAAACGTTCCTGGAAGGCCCGCCGGGTTGGCCGATTGATCGCCGAGGCGCAGCGACGCGGCTTGATCGACGCCGGCCCTGCCGATCAGGTTCGATTGACCGCCGAAGGAGCCGAAGCAGCGTTTCAGGCAGCTCGGCAGCATCGGCTCTGGGAGCTGTTCTTGATGCAGGCGGCCGACGTGGGGTTAACCCAGGTGGATCGCAGCGCCGACCGCATCGAACACTTTCTGGAGCCGGACGAAATCGACGAACTGGAACGCCGTCTGGCCAGACAGTATCCGGAGTTGGCTCAGCCTGAGCCGACGATGCCGCAAAGCCCTCACGCCTTGCCGGAGGAAAAGTCATGATCGGCGAGGCGGCGCGGTTGCTTTCCGACTGGAGCACGGTCGATACGTGGATCGTGCTGATTGCCGCGCTGGCGGCGATGGCCTGCGCGCTCCCCGGCGTGTATCTGCTGCTGCGGCGGCAAAGCATGCTGGGCGATGCGCTGAGCCACACGGTGCTGCCGGGGATCGTACTGGCCTTTCTTGCTTCGCAATCCTTACGGAGTGTCGGCTGGCTCGATAGCCGCACCTTGCACGCAGCACAGCACGCCATTTTGTTTGGCGGGGCACTGATCAGTGGGCTACTGACCGCGCTGCTCACGCAATGGGTCCAGCGGCGGGGCAGGGTGGAGGCGTCGGCAGCGCTGGGCGTGGTGTATACCTCGCTGTTTGCCTTGGGACTGCTGCTACTGCGGCTGTGGGCCGACAACGTCCATATCGATCCCGACTGCGTGTTGTTCGGGGCGGTCGAAAACATCGTCATCAGCGCCGAGCAGCGAGCCAGCGTTGCCTGGTTTACCGCCACGGTGCTGGGGCTCAACCTGCTCTTGATGCTGCTTTTCTATAAGGAACTGCGGATCAGCACGTTCGATCCGGCGCTGGCTACGTCGCTGGGCATTCCAGCGCAGTGGATGCAGCTAGGCCTGGTGGCCGTCACCGCGGCCACGCTGGTGACGGCGTTTGAGATCGTCGGGAGCATCCTCGTGGTGGCGATGCTGATCGTGCCTGCCGCTACGGCGCGGCTATGCACCGACCGGTTGGGCACCATGATCGCCATGAGCCTGGCGGTAGCTGCGGCCAGTGCGGTGTTAGGCCATGCGGCGGCGCTCACCCTGCCGGCACTCATCTTTCAACCACTGGGCTTCGACGAAGTGCGCGACGCCAACACGGCTGGCATGATGGCCGTGGCGGCCGGCGGCTTGTTGGTGCTGGCCGCCCTGTTGAGCCCTCGCTATGGCTGGATCAGCCGCGCCCTGCATCAGATGCGTTTGAGCATCCGGATTGCGGCCGAGGACCTGCTGGGCCGCCTGTATCGCCAGGCGGAAGAACAATCGCGTCCGCAAGAGGCGGAGGTCATCGATCACCTGGGCCAGCCGCTGCTGATCCGCTGGCTGGCCGCTCAAGGGCTCAAACGCAAGGGCTATGTGCGCCGCGTGCAGGGCCATTGGCTGCTGACCGACCGTGGTCACCAGGCGGCTGCCCGGGTCGTGCGTGCCCATCGTCTGTGGGAAAGTTACCTGGCCGCCCATCAACAAGAACTGCCCGACGATCAGTTGCACTTTTCGGCCCATCGGGCGGAACATTTCATCGACCGTAACCTGCAAGCGGAACTGGCGAAGGAACTTCAGCGGCCTGCCCAGGACCCGCACGGACGCGACATCCCCGGCGAGAATGGCAACGGAGGCTCCTGACCAGGCTGCGCGGCGAACGGTTAGCAGCTTGAAGCGTGCAGCAGCCTGCCATGGCCGCAAGAGCGCCGCCGGCAGGGCAGGGGACTCGCCAGGAACCAAGCGACCAGCCGTTGATGCTTCTTCAAAGCAAACACGCCGGCACCGCACAGGCGGTCCGGCGTGTGTCGTGGTTGTTTGGATGGTATGGCGAGTTGGACTCCGCCAATGCTTACCGCACGCGGCAGCGGAAGCGGATGATCCCGCCTTCGCCGGCCGGCACCGGATCGCGGATCTCCCACCGCAGGATCAGCGAGCCGCCCTGGTTCTCGGTGGTGAAGAAGTCGGCCGGGCGGCTGCTCTGGGCGGTGCCTTCCACGTATTCGAGCCGCGTGGTCAGGTTGTCGATGATGGTCACGTTGCCCACCTCCGACTCGCCCACGTTGTCGTAGCGGAGCGTGAAGTCGACAAACTCGCCCGGCAATGCGCCGTTGGTCGAGGCCACTTTGCAGATGCGGATCTTGCCGGGGCTGGGCGGGTCGAAGACAAATACCGCCTGGGCACGCTGTTCGCCGCTCACGCTGGCAGGCTTCTGATCCCTCACGAGGACCTGCACCGCCTGGTTATGCGTCCACGCGATGGCGTTCTGCACCCGCATAGCGAGCATCGGGCTCTCGGCATCGTCGAACTCGCCTAGCCGCAGCAGGCGGAAGTTTTCGTACGGCAGGAAGCCTTGGGCGAACTCGATCAACTCGCGCCGGGTGGACACGGACAGCGGCACGTCGCGGCCCAGGAACTGGTCGGGGCCTTCCACGCCCACGTCGGCGCCGGGCTGCACGGCCTGGATCCGGGCGATGGCCCCCTTGGCGTATTCGTGCTGAGCCAGCACCGTGGAGCGATCGGCGCCAAACGGCTGCTCGATCTGGTTGTCGATCCGCGGGCCGGTCACGCTGCGCACCGCCATGAACCGCGGGGCGTAGATGCACACCTTGTTGGAAGGTGCGACGCAGGTGGTGCCGTAGATCGTGTCGTAATGGGCGACGGTGTCTTCCATCTCCAGCCCATGCACGGTGAAGTCGGGCGATACCCGAACCGGGCTTTGATGATCGCCGCCATCGCACAGGTATTCACCGCGAGGCCAAGGGCCGGCGATTCCAGGCGGACGCCAGGGACCGGCCACCACGGTTTCCGGATATGGGCCATAGGGCATGAAACCCTGCGGAGCATGCTGAAAGTTCAGCGGACCACAACATGGTGCCCCCTGCGGCATGCCCGGCTGCGGCGGTACGCCAGGTTGCAATCCTTGGGCTGCGTCACCGGGCACCGGATGACCTTCGGCCGGGGCTTGGTAGCTCACCAGCGCGTGCGAGGGAGCCGGCATGCCTGGCATCATGGCTTGCGGTTGACCATGTGCATCCGGCGGCACCGCATAGGGCGACACCGCTTGGGGCGGGATCGCCTGGGCTGGCGGCATCTGGGCAGCAGTTTGCGGTAACCCAGGGATATTTTGCGCCTGCTGTGCGGGAGGGCTCACCGCTTCGCGCGTGGCCTGTGGAGCATGCGGAGCACGGCACGAGCAGAGCACCAGCGTGGCGCTGCCAACCAAGAACATCCGCCACCAGCGGGGCCAGCGTTGCCGCTCGTTATGGACGACCAGGGCATGCTTCATAACGTAGTGCTCGCAGGTGGCTGTGAGTTCGTTGATGGCTCGCGCTGCCGGTCGGTTCGCCGCGTCGGCAAGCCGCGGAGGGCGGCTCCAACCATCGCACTGGCGGTCAACGGGCTGCGCGGTATCCAATCGGCTGCTGATTTGTTGGGTGCGGTGTGCTAACGCAAGACGCTGGGAACGCGGCGATACTGCACCGGCAACAGCGCGCTGTTCTCGATGGGCGGACGCTCGTAAGCGGTGCTGACCGGCATCACGCTTGAGCCACGCAGCATCGACTGCTGGGCGTCGGTCGGCGGAGTAGCCTGCGGCGGCGCCATTGGCGGCTGGCCTTGCGGCACGTCGGGGACCGGTTGAGGCGGCACCTGAACCGGCACGGGCTCGGCCGGAGCCGGAGCGTGTGGCAGCGGCACAAACGGCGGGCAGCCGTACAGGAACCGCATGTCGGGCTGCGTCACGTCGCTGGGGGTGCGTCCGCCAAGTCGCAGGATGGCGACCGGACGGCCCAGGGCATCGGCCACTTGCAGCGGATCTTCGCCAGGCCGGACGTCGAACCATTCCTGCATATGCGGATTTTCGCGGACCGGGAACGCCCGATCGGGATCTTCGATGTAGATCACGCGGGTGACGAACCGGCCCTGGATCGCCAGCTCCAGGTCGTAGGGATTGAGTTCCACCACGATCGGGAAGCGGGCTTCAAAGCCCGGCGGCGGATAGGTGCGATCGATCACTTCGAGCGTGGGATAGACCTCTTCGCCGGGGAAACCGGGGATGTTGGTCACCCGCAGCCGGTACACCTGCCCGATGAGAAAGCCGGCCGTGACGCCGGGCTGGGGCTCGGTGAAGCGGCCTTGCGCCGCCAGGGCGACCTTAGCGCCCGAGGGGCTGCGAAGCTGCACCGGCTGAAAGTAGCCCGCGATGGGCCCGCCCCGCTGGAGTTGCCAGCTTCCAATCGCTCCCGGAGGCATATCCGCGTGGTGGCGGTAATGCATCGGTGGCAATTGCGCTGCCAGCGGCTGGGCCGCCAGGAGTGCAACGGCCACCGAACAAGCGCCGGCAACGGTTTGCCAGCGGGGGAGTCGGGCCATCGTGGTGAAGGATGCGAACACGGCGACTGCCATCCCTGGTGAGGTGTGAAATCCCTTTCAAGCAACCTTCCGCAAAACCCCGGGGACACTGGGCCCTGCTGGCCGAGCGCCCCGGGGTGGTTGTTGCGGTGACCACGCAATTACTCGTGGTGGATTTCCTCGTAGCCTTGGCCGTGGAGGTGATCGGTCCGGCGGCCGCCGTTGGGCAGCATGTTCGGCGACGGATTCACCTGCTCGTGGATGTACATCTTGTGGGCCGGGTGCGGATAGCTCAGGCCCGGCGACTGCTTCACATGGATGTCCATCTCGGCCGTGGGACCAGGGATGTTGTGGTGCGTGTGGTTCTTGATCATGTGACGCTGCAAACCGGCCGGCACGCCCAAGGGAATGTGCGGCGGGCCAGGCAGCCCGATCGGCGTGCCCGTGTACGGCATGCCGTACAGCGGCGTGGTCACCCCGGAAATGTACGAGGGCACCGCGGTGGGGCCGGCGTACTCGGGCACCGGACCGCCGGGAACCGCGCCAGCGACCGGGGCGCCGGTGACCGGGTTGTAGCTCACGTTCTGAATGACCGGGTTGGCGGCACCAGCGCCGGGCAGTTCGAGGTCCTTGTTACCCATCCGCACGATGGCCAGGATCGTGCCGCGGCGATCGGCTTCGATGATCGGGTCCTGACCCGGCTCCAGCCGCGTGCTCACCAGTTCTTCGATGGCGGCCACGGCGTCCTGGTACTCTTCATCCGGCAGGTAGATCACCTTGGTGACGAAGTTGCCGGCCAGCACCTGATCGAAGTCCATCAGGGTGAACTGCACCGGGATCTTGTTGTGAGCCAGGAAGGCTTCGGTCCGCGGCGTGGCCGGGCCGATCTCCAGCGTCGGGTACAGGGCCACTTCCTCGCGGTTCTCACCCGGGATGTTGGTCAGCTTCAGCCGGTAAATGGCGCCCTGCGGGAACTCCATGCTGGCCGGGCAGATCAGCGGCTCGGCCGAGAACACGCCCGGAGCGGTGGTCCAGTACACCCGCAGACCGGCGGGCATGAACCGCACCTGGGCCACGGCGGGAACGGCCGGGACGGGCGGATCAAACATCATCACGCCGGGGCCAGGGCCGTCGACGCCCGGACCGGGATGCATCAGCATGGAAGCCGGCGGCAGGTTGTAATCGCGGCCGCGAGCGTGAGCAAACGGCCGGGGATGCTTGCAGTGCAGGCAGCCGAATAGTCCGGCCAGGCGGCCGCAAACGCCGCAACGTTTTTCACACGGATCGCATTCGGCTTCACAATTTGGGCCGCAACCGGGTTCGCAGCTCGGGCCACATGGCTTTCGCAAGTGGCAGCCGGCCGAAATGGCCAGCATGGTGAGCAATGCAAGTGCCATCTTGGACTTCATTTCTTCCCCCCAGGAATGAAATGGGCGGAGAGCCGTGCTTGGCCCCGCAGTGAGTTGTGTCGCGTGCGCCTCCAAACGCACCCGCCTCGATCGATGTACAACTGGGCGACAACTACCCGACCGGCAGCGCGCCCTCTGACGTGGACCCCTCGGGCGTCCCCTCCTACAATGCGGCCCGGCTTGCAGTGCCTAGAACCTCGGCGCTTCCCGCCCAACAGGCGTAGTCAGACCACCCGCTGGGATCGTGGGTCTCTGAGCCTAGATTCGGCCTGCCTGGATGCGATTCTTTGGCAAATCCCGCAAATCCGGACCATGAGACACAACCGTGCTAACTGGCCCACGGATCGGGCCATCCGCCGAGGCCGACGCTTCGTGGCGGTTGCCTGCCTGGGAGTGCTTGTCCTGGCTGCCCTCGGTCTTGCTGGCATTGCCATCGACAGCACGCTCACGGCTCAAGACCGCGGCACGATGTACGCTGCGCCGCCCGATGCGCCGGCCTATCAGCCGGGGGCCAGGATGCCGCAGGCCGGGGCGGTGAACCCCGCGATGTATCCTCCGCCGCAAGCATTCCCGGGGCAGCAGCCCCATGCATCGGCAGGCCATTACGCCCAGCCGCAAGCTGGCATGCCGGCCGCGCCGTACCGTGGTCCGCAGCAACCACAGTCGTTTGCGCCCGGCAGCTATCCGTCGGTAGGCCCTCAGGCTCCTGGCATGCCGTGGTCGGGACAGGTTCCGAGCGTGGGCCGCTCGCCCGCCGGGCAACCACCCGCGCGCATGGCAGCATTGCCAGCAAACCAGCAACGCAGCCCAAGTCCGTCGGCAAGCGGCAACACACCGCCTGCGGGTACGGCGAGCCCGACGCCGCCGACCAGCGCCGCGGCACCGCCGCGAGCTGCGGCCGCCACACAGTCACCTTCGGCAACGGCGAATTCCAAGACCACCAATCCGGCCACGGCGCAGCCCATCGATGTCACGGGGCTGGATGGCAACCAGGTGCTCGCCTTGGCGATCAAGCGTTTGCAGAGCTACACCGGCATCGGGGCACGGGTGCGCCATCGCGTCGAGATCTTCAATCAGCAACTCATGGGGGCCGGCAATTACTGGCAAGGGCCCGCCGGCAGTCTGCAAAGCCGGTTAGAGCTGCAACTGCAAACCGACAAGAAGGCGTGTAGTTGGCTCCAGGTGTGCGACGGCAAAACCCTCTGGACCTATCAACAGTTTGTCGAGAGCCGCCAGCTCACCCAGGTTGATGTCGAGAAGGTGCTGGCCGCTGCTGAAGCGAAGGCTGGCCCATCGGCCCCGATGTCGCTGGGCATCGGCGGATTGCCGGAAATGCTCCGCCGGTTGAATCAGTCGTTCACGTTCTCCGCGCCCGAGCCAGGCACGCTGGGCCAATGGCCGGTGCTGCGGCTTGTGGGCAAGTGGAAGCCGGAGATGCTGGTGCAGCTCTTGCCCAAGCAGGCCAAGGCGATTGAAGCCGGTGAGCCACCCAAGCTCCGCGACCTGGCCGAGCACGTGCCACACTCGGTGACGATCTACCTGGGGCAACGCGACTTGTTCCCGTACCGGATCGAGTACGAGCGGCCCGGCACGTCCAGCGGCCAACCGATGTTGGCGATGGAGTTCTTTGAAGTCCGCTTTGATCTGCCGGTCGATCCCGAGCGGTTTACCTATCGCCCCAGTTACCGCCGGATTCAGGATCACACCGCGCAGTACATCCAGGAACTGCAATAGCCTGAGCGACGTACGTGCCACGGCGGCGTAGGGCAGGAGAGGCCTCGCAGGTGGCGGCCGGTGCTTGACGATGGCCGAACCTTCGGGGATCATCCACCGTACTTGCCTTGTCGCTTGTGCTGTCTGCGGAAATTTCGCCGCCAGGGCACCCGTTCTTAACACACAATCAGGAGACTGATTCCGATGGCGTTTCGCAGTTGGTTCACCCTCGCGGCATACGCGATCGTGGCATTGGGCCTGCTAGGCAGCACGGGCTGTGGCCCCACGCAGGATGCAGGGCAGAATGTCCCGATCGAAGACGATCATGATCACGACCATGATCACGACGATCATGATGATCACGCGCACGGACCGCACGGCGGCGCCGTGGTCAAGCTGAACGACCAGTACACGGCCGAATGGGTGATCGACGACGACACCGACGCCGTGAAGGTGTTCATCCTCGACCCCGAGGCCAAGAAGGAAACGCCGATTGCCGCCACCAAGGTGGTGATTACGGTCACGGCTGGCGGCCAGACCAACACGTACGAGATCCCCACGGCCAAGGCCGACGCCGCCGAAACCTCGCAGTTCGTCCTGGCCAACGCGCCGTTCGAATTGGTGGGTGCCCTGGAAACCGAAAAGGAAGACGAGGTCGAACTGAAGCTGACCGTGCCCTTGGGAACCGAGGAAGTTACGGTGAAGTTCGAACCGCACCACCACTAAACGGGTACATCGCGGCACCAATCGCCCTGCCGGGAAAGGGCCGCAGGGTGGAGCCGAACTAAACCATTGCGCCAGCGGGGGATAACGTGTCATCGCCGTGCGGATGATGCGTTGTCCCTTGCTGGCGTTTTGCGTTGGGGGGGCCTGACGGCAACGGAAGCCAACTCATGCGGGCGCTTTAGCGTAAAGTATGTTGCCGAAATTGGTTAGATGGTGCGGGCGCGGTCGGCACACAGCGCACCAGCGGCACGCCGCGAAAAGTCCCCCTTACCTGTACTTTCTGCGCGCAGGGGGACTATAATCGTTAGAGGGTGAGCCGCACGCCCAGGCGGTGGCAACTGAATTGTCCCTCCCCCGCCCGCCTCTATTGCCACGCCACTCAACGCGCAAATCCATGCCTCTATTGAATTTGCTCAATTCAGCCCGCCGGCCCGCCACCCCGTCTGGCAGCCAGGGCGGCAGCGGCTTCGTTTCCGAGGATCAGACCCCGCGCGAGCGGGCGTACGGCCGGTTAGCGGTGCTGTTGGCGATCGCCATTGCGGCCCTGGCGCTATTGATGCTTTCCGGCTGTGGTAACGAGGCCCCCATAGCGGCCCAGCGGGTGTACAACCTCGAACGGGCCCAGCGCCGCCCGATTCCGATGCGGACCTTGGCCGCCCTGGTTCCGCACGATGGCCAGGTGTGGTTCTTCAAAGTCACCGGGCCAGACAGTCGGGTAGGCAGCTACACGAAGGACTTCGAGCAGTTTCTCGACTCGATCAAGTTTGAGGATGGCAAGCCCAGTTGGACCGTGCCTGAGGGCTGGATTGAAACCGGCTCCGACGCCGGCCAGTTGCGTTACGCCACCTTCAAGCTGGGGCCGCGCGAGAACGATCCCGAACTGACGGTGATCCCGCTGCCGACGCAAGAAACGGTCGACGAAGCGTACATCCTCGCCAACGTGAACCGGTGGCGGAATCAATTGAATCTGCCGGCGCTCACCCCGGGCGAATTGGCCGCCAATACCGTCAGCCGCGAAATCGGCGGCGAGCCGGGCACTGTGGTCAACATGGTGGGCCGCAGCACGTTCGACAAGATTGCGGCACGTCCCTTCGCGGGCGGTGGCATGGGCCGGCCCCGCGGTGCGGCTCCGGCGGAAGCCGCGGCGCGATGAACCAGCCCGAGCAGGGCAGTGCGGCCCAGGTGAGGCTGGTCTACGACACCCCGGAAGGATGGCAGCCAGGGCAGCTCAACCAGTTCCGCAAGGCGGCCTTCGATATCGTCGACGGCGACCGCAAAGCCCTGGTGACGGTGATCGACCTGGGGCCCGAGGCCGGCGATGCCATGAGCAACATCAATCGCTGGCGTGGTCAGATCGGCCTTGGCCCGATCAAGCCCGAGGAACTTGAAAAAGACCTGCAACGCATCGATATCGGTGAACACCCGGCCGTTTTCATCGAGATGGTAGGACCGCAGTCGCCGGATCAGCAGACGATCCTGGGCGCGATCACGCTGGTCGACGGCCGTCCCTGGTTCTTCAAGCTCCAGGGCGATAGCCGCCTGGCCGCGGAACAGAAGGATGCCTTCTTGAAGTTCCTCAAGTCGGTGCGGTTCGAGAAGCAGTAACCAGACGCCGCCGCGCAGCCAATGGGGATGCGACCTTGCCGGGGCAGGGCAGGGGGGCACGTGGCTCGCCGCTGCGGCGCAGGTTGCCGCCATTTAGCGATTCATCAGGGCATCCCGGCAAACGGCCCGAGCAAAGCATAGCCAACCTGTCCCGCGGCCTCTCCCACCCGCGGCACGGAAGTACGGAGTTCGTCATGGCGAAACAGCAACCGGCTCTCCTGCACGACGCGCCCAGCTACGGGACCTATCCCGGCTCTGCCGCAGGAAATCAGGCGGGGGCCGATTCGTTCTCGGGCGTGGTGTCTATCGGCCGCACGGTCCTGGAATCGTTGGGCTCACTCAAGCTCACGGTGGTGCTGTTTGCCCTGTCGATCCTGCTGGTGCTATTTGGCACGCTGGCCCAGGCTGAGCCGGGCATGGATATCTGGCGGGTGATCGAGCAGTACTTCCGCACGCCGGTGGCCAAGGTCGAACTGAAGATCTTCACGCCCAAGGCGTTCTTCCCCCACGTCACGCCGGCCCAGGGCTGGTTTCCGTTTCCCGGCGGCACGTTGATCGGCGCCTTGATGGGGCTCAACCTGCTGGCCGCGTATGTTACGCGCTTTCGCATACAAGCTCGGGGCATGCGGCTCTGGATGGGCGTGGCCATCACGGCGCTGGGAGCTCTGGTCACGGCCATGGTCATTGCCAGCGGCGGCACGGCCGATAGCGGCATCCAGGACCAGCCGTTTGTGGATTGGAACACGCTCTGGCGCATCTTCCAGGTGATGCTGGGCGGCATCGGCATCGCCAGCGTGGTCGGCGCCGTGATGCTGGACCGCCGCCGCAGGATCGAACGCTGGCTGCTGTGGGCACTGTCCGCTACGCTGCTGGCCACACTGGTGTGGACCCTGCTGCAAGGCGAAAGCAGCCGGCTCAGCGATCCCTCGATGCGCATTCTCTGGCAACTGCTCAAGGGCCAGTTCGCCGCTACGGTGCTCTTGGTGGGCTGCATCCTGCTGTTCAACAAGCGGGGCGGTGTGGTGCTGCTGCACAGCGGGATCGGTCTGCTGATGCTCAGCGAACTGCTGGTCGCGTTGACCGCGGTCGAAAGCCAGATGACCATTGTCGAGGGCGAAAGCTCCAACTTTGCCCAGGATATCCGCTACTCCGAACTGGCCGTCGTTCGTTCGGGCCGTAGCGAACTGGAGCATACCGGTCTGCTCGATATGGGGGCGCTCTTGGGCACGGCCGGCGTCGGCGCCGTGGAACTGCACTCGGACTTCGACGATGAAGTCGTGATCCCCGGTTCGCGCCTGGTGCCGGGCCATCGCATCAGCGACGAGCAGTTGCCGTTTGATGTCGAGGTGCGGCAATTCTTCGAAAACTCTTCGGTCGCGCAGCTCACGCCCGAGGATAAGAGCAACCCGGCCGACGGCGGTATGGGCCGGCAATTCAAGCTCGTCGAGTTGCGGCCTGGGGCCGGTACCGATACCGGCGGGCAGATCGACGTGCCGGGCGCGTACGTTACCTTCTACGACAAGAAAACCGGCAAGTCGCTGGGCACGTATCTGCTAAGCGGCCTGCTCTCGCTTCAGACTCCGCCGATGGCCGAGAAGGTGGTGGTCGACGGCCAGGAGTACGAGCTGTTCTTGCGCTTCCGGCGGTACTACAAGCCGTATACGGTGCACGCGATTGATGTGCGCCGCGAGAACTATATGGGCACGGAAACGGCCCGCGATTATTCCTCGCTGGTGCGGGTGTATCACCCCGAGCAGACGCAGCCGCTGGAAGTCAAAATCTGGATGAACAACCCGCTGCGGGCGTACGGCGAAACGTTCTATCAAAGCGGCCACAACGTCGATCCGGATACGGGCCGCGAGGTCACCACGCTACAGATCGTGGCTAATGTCGGCTGGATGATCCCGTACGTGTGCTGCATGATCGTGGCCACGGGCATGTTCTACCAGTTCGGCGCGGTGCTGTTGCGGTTCTTGCAGCGCCGCTCCGGGGCTGAAGCCGCGGTGCCGGCCGAGGGTACGAGCGTGATCGGAACGATCGACCACCCGGCTTTCAAGCATGCCGCCGCGGCTCGGGCCGCCACGCCCGAAGAGGCCATGGTTACGCCGGCGCCCGAGGCCAAGCCGCGCCACGTGCTCAACTGGGCATTGCCGGCGGGCGTGCTGGCCGTGTTCGGATTGTTGACCCTCTACATCCTCAAGCCGCCCGCGCCGGTTGCCGGTAAAGTCGACTACTACCAGCTCGGCAAGATTCCGATCGTGTACGAAGGCCGGATGAAGCCGCTGGATACCATCGCCCGCACGAGCCTGCTGGTTCTCTCCAAGAGTGAGGGCTTCTCGCTGTACGACGTCGTGGTGAGCGATTTTGGCACCAACCGCGACGCGGCCGAGCTGGCCATTCGCAAGGCAGGCGGCGAAGTGCCGGCAGGGGAGGGGGGCGGCGCGCACGTGGTGCTTCGCGATGCTCCCGGGCAAAAGGCCCATGCTTTGGTCGAGCAGCTCAAAGCGCTGAATGTCAGCGTCAAATCCAAGCGGCACTCCGAACTGGCCACCCGCTGGCTGATGGACCTGATGACCCGGCCGCAAGTGGCCGCGGAATACCCGGTCTTCCGGATCGAAAACCTGGAGCTGCTGGACAAGCTGGGGCTCAAGCCTCGCGAGGGCTTCCGCTACGCCTACAGCGAGTTTGAAGAGCGGTTGCCGCAGCTTCAGAGCGAGATCGCCGATGCGCAGCAACTGGAGGCCGAGCAGCTTTCGACCTACCAGCGCAAGTTGCTGGAACTGGAACGCAAGCGGCAATTGTTCCTGAAGCTGCACGCGTCGTTCAGTGTGCAGAAGCCGTCGACGGCCGACGAGGTCCGGCGGTTCATGGCTCTGCTCACGCAGTTGGAACGCAGCCAGCCGCCGCTCTCGGTGCCGCCCTTCGATGGGGCCTTGCCGCTGCAGCTTAACGGCGCGATCGCCGGTGCCACGGCAAGCACGGCCCAGTTTGCGGCGGCTACCTGGGATGTGCTGCCCAAGGCCTGGCTCGAAAACGCGATCCGCGCGATGGAACGTCAGCCGGTCAATCCATACTACGAATCGCTGGCTTCGCTGCTGGACAACTACCACGCGTTGTTCCAGGCCGAGCCTTCCGCCGGCGATACGTCGGATCTCGCCACCAGCTTCAATAACCAGGTGGCGGCGTATCTCAAACTGGTGAACGACAGCCCGCTGGTGAAGCCGTACGCGAACAAGGTGTCGTTCGAATCGTACTTCAACAGGGCCAGCTTGTTCTTCTACGCGGCCGCGTTCTATCTCGTGGCGTTTGTGCTGACGGGCCTTTCGTGGCTCGGCTGGTCCAAGGCGCTCAATCGGGCAGCGCTGTGGTTGATCGTGCTGACGTTGTTGATCCAGACGTTCGCCCTGGTGGGCCGTATCTATATTTCCGGCCGCCCGCCGGTGACCAACCTGTATTCGTCGGCCGTGTTCATCGGCTGGGGCATGGTGGTGCTGGGCCTGATCATTGAAGGCGTCTTCAAGATGGGCGTGGGCAACATCCTCGGCTCGGTGGCCGGCTTCATCACATTGGGGATCGCCCACTTCCTGTCCCGCGACGGAGATACCTTCGTGGTGCTGGTGGCGGTGCTCGATACCCAGTTCTGGCTGGCGACCCACGTGACATGCATCACGCTGGGCTATGCCACCACGTATCTGGCGGGCCTGCTGGGGCTGATCTACATCGTCCGCGGCCTGTTTACGCCCACGCTCACACCCAAGATCGAGCGCGAACTGTATCGCATGACCTACGGCACGCTGTGCTTCTCGCTGTTCTTCAGCTTCGTAGGTACGGTGCTGGGCGGCTTGTGGGCCGACGATTCGTGGGGCCGTTTCTGGGGCTGGGACCCCAAGGAGAACGGCGCGTTGATCATCGTGCTGTGGAACGCCTTGGTGCTGCACGCCCGCTGGGACGGCATGATCAAGGAACGCGGCACGGCCGTGCTGTCGGTGGCCGGTATGATCTTTGTGAGCTGGTCGTGGTTCGGCGTGAACGAGCTGGGGGCCGGCCTGCACTCCTACGGCTTCACCGAAGGCGTGCTGCTCACGCTCTCCATCGCCTGGGCGCTCATGCTGGGCTTTGTCGCCCTGGGCTGCATCCCGCGGCACCTGTGGTGGAGCTTCCAGCGCCAGGAACTGGAGAAGCTGCCGCAGCAGGGGGCCAAACGCCGTTAAAATCGGACCGTCAGGCCGGGGCAGGGCAGGGGTGTCTCCCCTGCCGGTCAACGTGGAGGGGAGCGGCATTGCGACGATGGCCGACGCCGCGCCTTGCCGATGAGCCCCCGCGCACGCGGGTTATTGTGGCGGTTGGTTCCCCCCAATTTGATGCCGGTTTGACTTACCTGGCCTGCGCCGCTGGGGTACCATGGGCTTGATGAGAGGAGAGGCCCAGGCTCGCTGCATCGCGGCTTGGGGGCAGCGTTGAGCCAGGATCGCCAGGCAGTTATGACCTACATCGGACCATATCGACTTCTGAATTTGATCCGTAGCAGCCGCACGGCCCAAATCTGGGAAGTGATTCGCGACTCCGATCGCAAGAAGTACGCGCTCAAGCGGCTGTTTCTTGGTGAGCAGCAAACGCGCGAGGAAGTCGCGCTGCTCAAGCACGAGTTCGAGGTCGGCCGCACCCTCCACCACGAACGGATCATTGAGTTCTTTGAGTTCACCCAGCACAAGGGTGAAGTCTACGTGGTGATGGAGCTGTTCCCGGCGCCCAACATCAAGCAGGTGCTCCAGGCCGACGGTGTCGAAGCGCTGGCGCCCCGGGCAGCCCGGATCGCCCAGCAAAGCGTCGAGGCCCTGGGCTATCTGAGCAGCCAGGGCTGGGTGCACCGCGACGTGAAGCCCGACAACTTTCTGATCAATGAAAACGGCGATCTGAAGCTGATCGACTTCGCCCTGGCTCAGAAAAAGAAGAAGTCGGGCCTGGCCCGGTTTTTTTCCGGCCGCAGCAAGGTTCAGGGCACTCCCAGCTACATGTCGCCCGAGCAGATCCGCGGCCAGGCCGTGGACGAAAAGGCTGACATTTACAGCCTGGGCTGCACGCTGTATGAGGTGGTCTGCGGCAAGAAGCCGTACACCGGTTCTAGCGTCAACGATCTGCTGACGCGGCATCTCCGCGCGGCGATCCCCAACGCCGAAGCGGCCAACAGCAACGTGTCGACCGAGTTTGCCCAGCTTCTCCAGCAGATGCTGGCAAAGAAGCCGGAGCATCGGCCCGACTACGAACAGTTGGCGGCCGCGCTCAAGACGATCCCGCTGTTCAAGAACCAGCCCAAGCTGGCAGCCGCTCCGGAGACGGAAGACACCTGACGGCGGCAAGCCTGGCGGCCGCGGGAGGCACGTCGTGGGGATCACTGCGGCGATGCGCTAGCAGCGGCGACGGTGGCCAGGCCTGGTGTACGGTACCGCCCCCCAAGCGTGGCTGCACCTCGCGCGATGATGGCTTCCCCCCACGGTGGCCGGCCTGCGGCGGCGCACCCGGGAGTGCCCCGTTGCGTGCGGCCTGGCGGCGGGCAGTGTCGGTCGGCAAATGCCTCAAAAATGGCAGAAAATACCCGGCCTGCGAGGTTTCACCATCTTGAAGGCGGTGGCCGCGTGCAGAACAATAACCCCCGGGGGCTGGGCTTGCGGGCGTGTAACTGGCTGCGGCAAACGGCGCTTAGCGAGGAATAGCTCCCTGCGCCGGGCACTCCGCGGCGCAGGCGGAACCGGACTTGCATCGCCAGCCGTGCTGCCGCCGGCGAGCCTTTGTGGCCCGCGGCGTCAATCCCCGCACCCAGCGACCGCCGATTAAGAACGCAAAGCGTTCCTTCCTGTTGCCTATCACGAATCGGACTCGATCGACATGTCGACCACCCAGCACCGTTTGGCCTTTGAACGCCCCGTGTACGAACTGGAGAGCCGGCTGGCCAAGCTCGAACAGGCCGATCAGAGCCCCGAGATTCAGGAAGAGATCCGCCAGTTGCGCCGGCAACGCACGGAGCTGATCAAGAAGATCTATAGCAATCTCGAGCCGTGGGAAACCGTGCAAGTGGCGCGGCATCCCGAGCGGCCGATGAGCACCGACTATATCAATCTGATGTTCGACAGCTTTGTCGAACTGCACGGCGACAAGTGCTATGGCGACGATCGCGCCATCATCACCGGCTTTGCCAAGCTCGATGAGTTCAAGCTGCTGTTTGTCGGCCATCAGAAAGGCCGCGACTTCCGCGAGCGGGCTGCCTGCAATTTCGGTTGTGCCCATCCCGAGGGCTATCGCAAGGCGCTGGCCAAGATGAAGCTGGCCGCCAAGTTTCAGATGCCGGTGGTGACCTTTATTGATACGCCCGGCGCTTATCCGGGCGTGGGTGCCGAAGAACGCGGCCAGGCTCAGATCATCGCCGACTGCATCTTCGAGATGTCGCGACTGCGGACGCCGATCATCTGCATCGTGATTGGCGAAGGCGGCTCCGGCGGCGCCCTGGGCATTGGCGTGGGCGACCGCGTGGCGATCCTGGAGCACGCTTACTACTCGGTGATCAGCCCTGAAGGTTGTGCCGGCATCCTTTGGAAAAGCGATGCCTACAAGGAACAGGCCGCCCGGGCACTCAAGATCACCTCGCGCCACTTGAAAGAGTTTGGCGTGGTCGACGACATCATCGAGGAGCCGCTGGGCGGCGCTCACCGCGACCACCATCAAATGGCCAACGCCATCAAGATGTATCTCGTTCGCCGGCTCCGTGAGCTGCTCAGCATCCCCATCGACGAGCTGGTGCAAGCCCGTTACGAGAAGTTCCGCAAGATGGGCCCGTTCCTCGAAGGCGAAGCGGCCGAGCTGGCCTTTGCCGGCAACGGTCAGGCCGAGTAACCACTCCGGGAACTCGCTCGAACACATTGAAGGTGCCGCCGGCCTGGCGCACCTTTTTTGTTTGCGCTTGGCGGACGCTTGGGCCTGCCCGGTTTGAGGCTTGAGCCGGGCCAATTGCAACTCGCGGCTCGCTGCGCGACCGTAACAGCTGCTGAACCGGCCGGATGCCGCGGCGAAGCTCCGCCGACCGCTCGTTGGATGCTCGCCAGGAAACCTCGCCCGGGCTGGCCGCGTCGGTGGCGGCTTGGGCTCGGCGATGTTCATCGCCGGATCGGCTCGCCGCTCGTCTGCTTGCGCCGCGCCCCGCGGGCGCGACCGCGTTCGCCCTGGCTCGCGCCGCCCGACTGCGCGCCGACTTGCCGGCGCCGAGGTTCACGAAACTTCTCCGGCGATATCCCCAACGTCCGATAATCTCTGTTATGTTCGGTTCTTGGGTGCCGAAAGGCCCGGGAATTCCAGGGTTTTTCGATTTGGGGCCAGCCGCCGCGGTTCCGGCAGCTTGGCCTCGCGTTGGGCGATGAAGATCGCGGTCATCTTGTGTTCGCTTTGGCGCTGCATGGCGTCGTTGCGGCGGGCGTTCGATGGGCCCGCTCAAACGCTGGCCGCTCCCCTGCTGCGGCTTGTCGTGTGGCTCTTGGTTGGTGGCTCGCGCAACGTTGTTCATCGATCCGTTGTTCATCGCCGCCGCGCTGCGTTGTTCGTAGCCAATCCCCGCCCTGGGGTTGGCGCTTTCCGTCTGGCTGTCGGCTGTGCCGCCGGTCTGGTTGTGCGGCCGATGGCCGGCCGTCAGCGCGTCGACGTATTGGGTGGCGCCGGAGCTTCGCCGGGCTCCAAGGCTTCGATGCCCGTAAAGCCGGTCATCGTGCCCAGCCACTTCAGATGGTCGTTCAGGCGGTCCAGCTGGTTGGCCGGCGGATGGGTCGGCGTGGTTGGCTGGGTGCCCTGGAGGGCTTCCGTGACGCGCCGGGCGGTTTCCAGGCCGTTGAGCACCTGGTTGAACTTGTCGCCAAGTGGGTTGGCTGGATTGGTGCTGCTGCTGTTGCTGTTTGGGCTCGAATAGCCCCCCTGCCCCGGATAGCTGGCTGGCCAGGTTGAGAACGGGTTGCTGTTGTTCTGGTTGCCGCCGGCTGTGCCGGTGGCCGGTGGTTGATAGCGCGGCTCGTGATCCTCGTGCGGCGCGCCATCGGGCTGGAGCTTGCGTTCAAACTCTTCGAAGTGCGGATGCAGCACCTCGTGCACGCCTTCGGGGATGAGCGGATGAACGCGGTGCAGCAGCATGCCGATGTAATGGCCCGACTTGGAAGCCAGCACCACCTCGCGGGCTTTGCTGCTCAACGTGACGGCAAAGAACGTGATCGCCATGCACAGCAGCACGCCTTTGACGCCGCCAAAGATCGCGCCCAGTTGCCGGTCGAACTCGCGGAGCTTCACGCGGTCGATGATGCCGGCCACCACGCGGAACGCCAGCCAGATACCGGCGGAGGTAGCGATGTACAAAATGAACATCGCCACGAAGCGGTTCCACGGCTCCTCGGTGCCGATCATGGGCGCTACCGCGTCGGCGAACTGCAAGGCGACCAGGTAGCTCACCACGAGCGATGCTAGCGAGGCCAACTGCCAGGCCATGCCTTTCCAGGCGCCAAACAGCACGCAGCCTACGAGCACAAAGAGCATCAATATGTCGTACACAAGCAGCTCCCGGAGCGGCAACGATTTAGGGCAGGGGAGACGAACCCGGCGGCGGGGCTTGGCGGTTCGACGGTGCGGAGTATAGCCCAGCCCCTGATCTGCACCAAAGGCCAGTCGGCCACTGGGGCGTGCCGGGGGGGGCACCGCATCGCGCTAGCGTGCCTGTTCCATACCGCAAGCATGCTAGCAGTGTGGGCATACCAGTGGCGGGCAAGGTACACCTGCATGCGGTGGAAGCTGCTCGGAAACTGCGGCAGCAACGCTAGCTTTCAGACTTCGCCCACATTTCCATTTCAGAAGAGTCCGCCTACCATTCGATGGGTATGGATGGCACATTGCCGATAAGGCAACATGTGCGCTTCCGCAGCGCGCTTGGTTTGCTAGCTCCCGAGGCAGGGCTGTCATGGCCGACTTCAAAACGCACATCACTACCAGCACCGTGCTGGGCGTTGCCTACGGGACCGGCGCTGCCGTCTGCTTCGATGTGCCGCTGGACCAGTGCTTGCTGGCCACGGGCATGTGCAGCGTCTCGGGCATGCTGCCCGACATCGATAGCAACAGCGGCGTGCCGCTGCGCGAAAGCCTGGCCTTTGGCGCGGCTGTGGTGCCGATGCTGCTGATCGACCGCTTCCGCAACCTGGGCTTCAGCACCGATATGATGGTGCTGGTCGGGGCGCTGATCTATTTGTTCATTCGATTCGGCTTCGGCTACTTTCTGCGCCATTACACCGTGCACCGGGGGATGTTTCATAGTATCCCGGCGGCGGTGATCTTTGCCGAAGTCACCTATTTGATATGCGACTGCGACGCGGAGAATATGCGCGTCTTCAAAGCGGTCGCAGTGTTCCTGGGCTACACGTCGCACCTGGTGCTCGACGAGTTCTGGAGCCTGTACTGGTACCGCGGCCGCTTGTGCAAGAAGAAGTCGTTCGGTACCGCGCTCAAGCTTTGGGGCCCCAGCATGTGGGGCAACTTCTCCACGTTCTCCAAGCTGGCGCTGCTGACGTACCTGGTGATCTACGACGCCGATCTGCTGGATCATCTGCACGACCACGCGGGCCACCGGATCGCCGACCAGCGTGCCAATAACGCCCCGCAGGTCAATGCGGGGCAACCTGCTGCGGCAGCGCAGGGGAATCACGCAGGCGCCCAGCGAACCTGGCCCGTCCCGCCCGAGGCTCAAACGCCTACACCGGTGGTGTACGATCCCAGCTCTCCCAGCTACGGGCAACAGTTACCACCGCCGCCATCGGGCAGCTCGCCCCAAGGTAGTTATTCCAATCAACAGCAGGCGTGGCCGCAAAGCAGCTACGACTCCAGCTATCAAAACGCGCCTCAAAACGGCGGCTATTCCAGTAGCGGCTATCAACAAAACAATCAGCAGTACGGCACCTATCCCGGCGGTGCTTATCCCGGCAACGCGTACCAGAATGGCGCGTATCAAAACGGCGCTTACCAGAACAACTATTCCGGAGGCGGTTCTTATCCGGCCGGTACGTATCCGCAGAACTACTACCAGGGCGGCTATCCTGCCGGGCAGTATCAGTATCCCTACGGCAATCAGCCCGCCGCCTATCCAGATGGCAGCGGCTATCCCCAAGGCAGCTATCAACCCAGCGCCTATCCGCAGGGCAGCTACCAGAACTATCCCGCCGGGGCCTACCAATCGGGCGGATACCCGGCCAGCAACAACTGGCACGGCCGCTATTGAGCGCCGGCTGTGTGGATCGTCTTTCTAGCCGAGCTTACGGGGGCGGCTTGCACGCAAGCTTCAAAACAGCTTGCGGCTATCCAAGAGCAGCGTGACCGGGCCATCATTGACCAGGGCCACGTCCATGTGTTGGCGGAAGCGGCCCGTGCCCACCTCGATGCCGGCGGCCTTTACGTGCTCTACGAAGACTTCGTACAGCCGTTCGGCGGTTTCCGGAGCTGCCGCGGCGACAAAGCTGGGACGTCGGCCTTTGCGGCAATCGCCCAGCAGCGTGAACTGGCTGACAACCAGCATCGCGCCGCCGATGTCGGCCAGGCCGCGGTTCATCTTGCCTTCTTCGTCTTCAAAGATCCGCAGACCGACAATCTTGTCGGCCAGAGTGGCGGCGTCGCGCTCGTCGTCGCCGTCGGCTACGCCCAACAGTACCAGCATGCCAGGGCCTATCTGCCCGACCACTTCGCCGGCGACGGTGACCGAAGCCTGAGAAACACGTTGAACCACGGCACGCATGGGTACCAATCCGTTGAGCGGGTGAAAACAGAAGCGAGCTATGCCTGAGGGCGGCGTGGCGTGTCGTCGGCCGGGACGTGAGCTGGGGCGTGTGTCGACGTCGCGGCGACGGCCTCGGCCGCTGATGCGGCAGACTGGGTATCATCGTCAACATCGAGGCCCTTGGCCAGGCGGATCTCACGCACTTTGGCCAGGATGGCGGCGATCACCTGCTGATTGGCGGCGATGGTCGCCCACTGCTGATAGCCCACCCACACAAAGAAGGCCGTGCCCAGGAGCGTGCCCAGCAGGTGGATGTCGGCCCAGGTCAAACCCCAGGGCGGCTCGGGCAGCGTTTGCGCCGTATCGGCCGCGCCGCCCAGGGCCACCATGCCCACGACCACCAGCATGGCCGCCAGCGTTACGGGGAAGGCACGGCGTTTGAGGGCCGCACTGCGGGCGGCTAGCGCAGGCTCCAGTTCGTAGGCCTCCACCACTTCGCGACACCAGCGGCTGGTACCGATGAAGTACGTGATCACGATCCCGTTCACCAGCATCACCGAGATCGCCGCCAGGATGCCTGAGAGCATGTGCAGCCGCTTCCAGTCGCGGGCGGCTTCCTGGCTCAGGTCCGAGGTATCGACCGTCAGGCCGAGCACCGCCGCGACCACCACAAAGGTCAGCGCGAACAGGGCCAGTGTAGGAAAGATGCGAGTCACGGGACTGTGTTTGCACGCAGCAAGAAGAGGATCAATGGGACGGAGCAGCACGCCCTTCAATCAGCGCCGCCACCGAGTAAACCACCGCCCGAAAGTTGCCCCCCTGCCCTGCCCTCGATTATGGGCCGCCGGGCAACAAAATGGCAGAGCCGCGTGGCTTTGCCGTGAAGCAGCCGATTGCAGGCAGCGACAGCGAGCGTTCGATGATAGCCGGTTAGCCCAGGGCCCGGCGAACCAGCGCTTTGATCTGCTCGGCTTCCTGATCGGTCAGGCGTGTGATGGCATAGGCCGTGGGCCACATGGTGCCGTCGTCGAGCCTGGCGTGTTCGCTGAAGCCCAGCGTGGCGTACCGCGTCTTGAACTTCGAGGCCGCCTGGAAGAACACCACCACCTTGCCGTCGCGGGCGTAGGCTGGCATCCCGTACCAGGTCCGGGGCGACAGCTCCGGGGCGATCTCCTTCATCAGCGCATGGAGCCGCTCGGCGATGGCCCGGTCGTCGTCGGCCATAGCGGCAATTTGCGCTAGCAGGTCGGCTTCGCCGTCGGCCTTGCTGGAGCGGCGTTTGGCCGCCTTCAACTCCTTGGCCCGCTCCTGCATGGCGGCGCGTTCTTCGGCGGAGAAACCTTCGGACGGCTGGCCGGCTTGGGAACCTCGGGCCTTGGCCATGGGAGGTGGTGCCTTCTGGTTGGGGGGGAGCGGTCAGTTCACACCCACCTCTTGGCCGTGGCTGTGGGCGTACTCGCGGACCAGGCCAATCGCCTGACTCATGGCGTCGTAATCGACTTCGTGGATTTCGAACGGCTGGCCGATTGCCCGGAGCATGGTCAGCGTGAGGCGTCCGCCCAGGTGCTGCCGGAACTCTTCGAGCCCTTCAAACAGCGTTTGCGTATCGGCCAGCAGCGGGTGATCCAGCGGCAATCCCAGGTCGGCCAGGCAGCGGAGCACGCGGCGGGCATCGGCCTTGGGGAAGCCGAACTTGAGCGACGAATACACGGTGTCGATGGCCACGCCGATCGAAACCGCCTCGCCATGCCGCAGTTCAAAGTCGGTCATCGGCTCCAGCTTGTGGGCCGACCAGTGGCCGTAATCCAGCGGCCGGGCTTCCAGCATTTCGAACGGGTCGCCGCCCTGGGTAATGTGCCGCAGGTGCCACGTGGCCGAGGCGCGGATCATCGGGCCTGCGGCCGACATGTCGCGCTGGCGAATGCGCGGCGCCAGTTGGCACAACTGGTCGAACATGTCCGGATCTTTGAGCAGCGAAACCTTCACGGCCTCGGAGAAGCCGCAGAGGAAGTCGCGCATGCCGAGCGTGGCCAGCAGGGTTTCGTCGTTGACCACCGCCCAGGGCACGGCGAACGCGCCCAGCCAGTTCTTCTTGCGGAACAGGTTCACGCCGTTCTTGACGCCCACGCCCGAGTCGGCCTGACCCAGCGTGGTGGTCGGGAAGCGGATCAGCCGAATGCCGCGATGGGCGATCGCCGCGGCAAAGCCTACGGCGTCGAGCACCGCCCCGCCGCCGATCACCAGAATGTAGCTGCGGCGGTCGAGGTTATGGTGGTTGATGACCTTCAGCATCCGCTCCAGGATGTGAATGTCGTTCTTGATCGCTTCGCCGCCGGGCACCAACTGCACGTTGCCCGCCTGCGCTACGCGGCCGGGATGCCGGGCACAGAAGGCTTCGATCCGTTCGACCAACTCGGGCACGGCGAGCGCCATGCCTTCATCGAGCCAGAACTGCACGCGGGCGGCTTCACCCGGCGCGGCCTCCAGCAGCTTGAGCAGCACCTCGTCGTCGCGGCCCAGCACGTCGGTCGTAAACCGCAACCGATGCGTGAACGGGACCGAGAACGGGATATCGACGTGGGGCTGAATCGCGTCAGACATGCGGGAGTTATCCCTTCGTACGCCGCCGCGGCCCTCCGCGAGGGAACAGTCCGACCGCGACGAACCGGGGGAAGGAGACTTGGGCAGGATCTGCGGCACGCTCGCGGAACGCTTTCCCCCCAGTTGAAAGGCGGGCGGGCGGCCGGCGGAAGGTTGGCGTCATGTGGATAATCTACTTGATCGTAAGCCCTGCTACCTTCGGTCGCAAGCGATTGGACCGGCACTGCGACGCTGCAACACGACTTATGGCGATCCCCCCTCCCCCCTGCCCTGCCGCACGGCGGGAACCAATCCGCGCATGGTGATCTTTGCCTGGCAGAGGACGCCGCGATTCAACCGCCGGCCCGGTTGCACGGTGGGCGGCGATGGCGAAAATGCCCTCTGGTCACTTCGCTCCATCGAGTCCTGTCCTCTGTCGAGACGGTAGATCGCCATGGCCGACGCTCCGGTGCTGGTGCTGGGCACGCACAACAACAAAAAGCGCGAAGAACTGTGGGAGCTTGTGGCCCCGCTCAACCTGGGGCTGGAGCTGCTCACCCTGGACGATTTTGAGAATGCACTGGAGGTCGAGGAGAACGGGCAGACCTTTGCCGAGAACGCCCGCAAGAAAGCCGCCGAACAGGCCGTGCACCTGGGACAATGGGTGCTGGCCGAGGACAGTGGGCTGTGTGTGGATGCCCTGGATGGTCGCCCCGGCGTGTTCTCGGCACGTTTTTCCGGTCCCAACGCCACCGATGAGGACAACAATCGGCTGCTGCTGGAGCAGTTGGCTGCCGTGCCGCTGGAGCGACGCGGGGCCCACTACGTGTGCTACGCGGCCCTGGCCGATCCCAAGGGCGAGATCCGCGCGGAAGCCCAAGGCACTTGCCACGGCCGGATTGTGTTTGCTCCACGTGGTTCAGGCGGCTTTGGCTACGATCCGCTGTTTGAAATACCGGAGTACCACGAAACCTTCGGTCAGCTTGGCCCAGCAGTCAAAAAGGCCCTGAGCCATCGCGGGCGGGCGATGCGGCAAATGATCGAGCCGCTCCAGCGGTTGATCGCCAGTGGTCAGTGGCAGTAACCAGGTGGGGGATGCCCTGCCGGTTGGGTGGCATCCACTGTCGCTGGTGCTGGGCAGCCTGCGCATAATGGAATGATTGAGTTGGGGCGAAGGCTCATCGAACCATCGCGCGGAGCGCAGGAGCAGCGAAGTGGCGTGCAAACCCTGGTATGCAATTGCGGCGCTGGCAGGAGTTGGCTTGGCGTTGCCTGTCGCCGGCTGCCAAGAGAATGCGCCCCCCTCCCCTGCCCCGGCGGCGACTCAGCAGGCTGCTTCAACTGCGGCTAAACCACCTTCTGCTGCCGCACCGTCGAATACTCCCTCGCGTTCCGACCCGGCCGGCGGCGATGCCCTGCCCGACTTTCCGCCGCCGAAGGATGCGCCCGACGCCACCGCGAGCATGAGCGGCGAGCCTTCGTTTCCGCCGCCCAAGTTCGACCCGGCCACGACCGATCCCGCCTTGCGCGGTCGGCCCGTCGCCCCGGGCGCTCCCTTGGCGGATCTGATGGAGCAGGCCAAACGCGAGGGGCTGATCGATAACCAAGGCAATCTCAGGATTCCGCCAGCCCGCGAGATCGATGCCGCCAAGGCAGCCGCCGCCGGCATTCGCGAGCTCCGCGGCCAGCACGTGCGCATCTACACCGACCTGCCGGCCAGTGACGAATTGGACCGGTTGCCGGCCGTGTTCGATGCCGTCTATCCGCAGTGGTGCGATTATTTCGGCGTGCCCCGCGAGTCCAGTCCGCCCTGGCGAGTCAACGCGTTCATCATGCAGAACAAGGAGCGGTTCAAAGCCGCCGGACTGTTGCCGGACTATTTGCCGGAGTTCGACAATGGCTTTGCCGAGGGACACGAACTGTACATCGTCGAGCAGCCCTCGGAGTATTACCGCCGTCACCTGCTGCTGCACGAAGGCACGCACAGCTTCATGCTCACGCGGCTCAACCGAAGCTATCCCACCTGGTACTTTGAAGGCATGGCCGAGCTGTTCGGCACACACCGCGTGGACGATGGCCCCGGCGGTCTGACCGTACAGACCCGCTACATGCCCCGCAGCCGCGACGAGGTGCCCTTGTGGGGCCGCATCAAGCTCGTGGCCGACGCCTATCGCGAAGGCCGGGCACGCAACCTCAATGGCGTGTTTGCCATTCAACTCAGCCGCAACATGGGCAACGAGGATTACGCCTGGAGCTGGGCGGCGTGCTACTTCTTCGACACGCACCCCGCGTACCGCGACCGGTTCCGTACGCTGTTCAAGCTGCCGGCGTTGAGTGATTTGATGGAAGAGATGCTCAAGCTCTATGAAGCCGACAGCGATCAAGTCGTGACAAGTTGGCAGGTGTTCATTGCCGGGCTGGATTACGGCTACGACCTGGAGCGGGCGGCTATTCGCTTTGAGCCTGGACAGCCGCTGCCTGCAAGTGGAGCGACCGCGACCATTGCAACCGATCGCGGCTGGCAAAGTACCGGCATTCGCTTGCAAGCCGGGCGTACTTATCAGGTGACCGCCACCGGACGTTATCGCGTGGCCAACGAAGGCAAGCCCTGGTACAGCGAGCCTGACGGCGTCACGATCCGTTATCACGCTGGCCTGCCGCTCGGCATGTTGGAGGCCGCCGTGCAGCCGGACCACGTGGGCAGCGGCGTCACACCGTTGATCAAGGCGGTACCGATCGGCTCGGCCAGCACGCTGACACCCGAGCAAGACGGCACACTATACGTGAAAATCAACGAATCGACCGCTGGCCTGGTCGATAACGAAGGCAGCGTGCACGTGACGGTGAAGGAAGCCGTGGGGCGTTAGCGGCAGACGCGCGATCTTAGTTCGTTGGCCTGGTAACTATCCAGCCGGGCTGAG